>ERZ780142.2-NODE-2-length-90796-cov-54.4071_pt1 | contig 90796 bp, 85 predicted proteins | sample MGYA00511347_ERZ780142 | MGnify/ENA primary metagenome ERZ780142 (study PRJEB29588, sample SAMEA2145758) | human gut metagenome | biome: human gut; feature: human-associated habitat; material: faeces | place: Denmark | collected 2008/2010 ...
TCAGAAGATTGATAAGCTGTAACTCCACCGCTAGTATATAAGTTTGCAACTTCATTAGTTGTAGTATTTGTAATTTTCAATGCTTTATTAGTTGCATCGTATTCTAATTTAATATTTCCAATAGAAATATATTTATCATTAGGTAAAACTATACTACCATTAACATCTGCTGTTCCATTAAAAGCATTACCCCAAAGGTTACGAGCAGTTATAAGTTGTAAAGACTTCTTAGCAGAACCATTCGTAAAGTAACCTTGTAGAGTAGTAATACTTGTTTTATTAGCAAATATATTAAAAGCATTATTTCCTTCAGCCTTTTTAGCTCTTGATACTTCATTTGAAATAGAAGTATTAATACCATCTATAATTCCACTTAACGTATCTGTTTGTGCAATATTAGCAAGGAAATTTACTATCTCATTCCACTTATTTATAATACCGTCAGCAGTTTCTTCATCAGTAGTTATTAAAGAATACCAACTATAAGCACTATCCCAATTTGTTACTTTAGTAGATGTAATTCCATCTAATACAGTTTTATTACTATGACTATGTTTTACTGCTACAGCACTATCCCAAGAACTTTGTTTGTTTGTTGTTGGAATAGAATACCCACTAGTAAAACTAATAGCAAATATGCCACTAGTTGTAATACTATTTGTTGCACAAGTTAAACCTGTAGGAAGTGTAAGTCCTACAGATGTTACAGTACCTTTATTTGTAGTATAACCTTTTGCATCTATTTCAGCTCTAGTATAATAATCAGCTAAAGATTGATGAGTAGTCAAATAACCTGCATCATTAGTAAGTTGACTTACCTTTGTGATTCTATCTGTAATATCTACCCATTTATGGTTATGAGCACTAGGTGTAAAAGTTGTTGGTTTACCAGTAATATTATTCCAAGAAAGATTAAGACCACCAAGTTCTGTAGTAATATTATCAATTCTATTACTTAAAGCTTTTACAGAATAAGCATTAGGAATTCTTGTTAAATCTGTATCTACATAATTTCCAGAAATAATATTAGCATATGATATTACAGTAGCGTTTAGTCCACCTCCACCCCCCGTAGAAGATGTGTATATTCCGTAAGCACTAACTCCACCTTGTACTCCAAGATGAGCTGTTTTATTACTACTAGCACTAACTATTTCAAGTATATTAGGGTCTCCACTCTTTGTTCTAAGAATTATATTACCAATTTGAAAAGAACCACCAGTATTGCTATCTCCAATAAATAAACCAGTTGGAAGATTATGACCATCTTCAACACCACCTAAAGATAGAACACTAAGTCTACTAAAGGTTTTCATTGGAGTAACATAAGTTATTTTATTAAAGTCTGTAGAACCTTGTTGAGGATTATGTAAATAGAACAATCTAACATAATAAAACATTGTTGCAATACTAGTACCTTGAAGAATAAAACTATTTGGGTCGCCATGTAATACACCATCAGTTCCCCAATAAATAGCACCACTAGCTAAATAACCACTACCATCATGTCTAAACAAACTTCTAGCATAATCTGTACCAGCTACTTTATTATTAAGTTGTTCATCTGTAAATATGTCTTTATCCACCATTGGACCACCAAACCAAGCAGCAATAGATGTTATGTCATAAGTATTTTTATCTACAATACCATCAGCATTAGCTTTTCCTTGAAGTCCACTAATACCAGCAGTAACAGGAGAAGAAGCATCAGAAGTTTGACGAAGTTGAAGTACATTAGTAACTACAAGACCACCATTTACTTCAGTTTTACCTTTAAATGCTTCTTTAAGATATTTGTATGAAGTAATATCAGTACCCATACCACTAAGCACATCAGCTTGACAAATAGCAAGATATTGTTTAACTGCTTTAATCTTCTCTTGAAGATTCTTATATTTAGTATTAGCTTCTCCTATATTAACTTTAGTTATTTCAGTATTAGCATCTATAAGTGTATTAATAAGGTTCTTATATTCAGTCCAAGCTGTATTCATAACAGTATTGGCTTCTTCCAACTTACCTTTATTAGCATTATCATTAGTAAGATATTTAGATTTAATAATATTATTAACTTGGTCTACAACAGCAGCAACTTCATTACTAGCTTGATTTAACAAGTCAGTAAGTCTAGCTTTCTCAGAAGAATCAAGTACTCCATCTTTAACAAACTCATTAAACTTATTATTAATACCAGGAATTGTTGTATTATTAATAGTATTAATCTTATCGTTTACTATATCAATAGCGCTAGTTAATTCAGCTTGACCAACATAACGAACTTTCTTTTTCCAATTAGTTTCATCAAAGTTTGTATTATTAGAAACAGCAGTAAGCATATCTCCTTTATAATACTTAACACCATTAACAGTAGCATCTTCAGGAAGAATCCAAAGGTCACGTTCTTTATAACCTTTACATATAACACCAGTTCCAGCTTTAGCATCAGCATAAGAATCTACAAATATAGAAGACTTACCATCTATAGTATCAAATACATCTTTAGGAATATCCATTTGTTCCCAAGCACTACCATTCCAATAATTAGTAGTACCATTAGTAGTATTATACCAAATGTCACCTTCGTGAGAAGCTTTATCTGTCCAATTAGTACTAGGGTCATCTACTTGATACCAAGTTTCAGCTTTACCATCAAGCTGACCTTTAATACCAGCAAGTTCTTCATTTATAGCAGCACTAAAATCAGCTAAATCTTTATCTTCAGATTTAACCCAATTAGTTCCATTATAAACCCAAGTTTCAGTTTTATCACCAACTTGTTTAATCCATAAATCACCTTTATCAAAAGGTTTAGTTGGGGTAGTATTAGAATAGAATATACGACGTTTACTATCAGCTAAGTCTCCAGCAGCTCCAGCTTTTTTATCAGCCTCGTTAGCAGCTTTCATAGCTTCATTAAAGTCAGCATCTTTTATTTGTACCCAAGCAGTACCAGTCCAACGATAAGAATGATTATTTTTAATATCATAAACTATATCGCCGATATGTTCTGAACGAATAGTTTCAGTATTCCAAGTATTAGCAGGAGCATTATCTACAGTAGGTTCATATTCTAGATACCAAACAATAATACTTTGGTCTTTTTGTTGCTTAACTTCATCAACAAGATTACTAAACTTAGTTTCGTATTCATTAGTCCACTTTTGAATAGTAGCAATAGCTTCAGAATAACGAGAAGCTAAAACCCAATCATTAGCATTGAAAGTTTCATTATCTGCAACAGCTCTAGCTATATCATTATTAAATTTACCTTCAAGAGTAGCATTAACCCACATATCACCAACTTTATAATTAGTAGGTTTAGTCTCACCATAGAATACTTTCATCTTACCGTCAGCTGTAGCTTGAGCATGATTAGCAGCTTCAAGTGCAGCAACAATATCGTTATCCTTAATACGATTCCAACGATAAGGATTAACATCATCATTATATTTAGTAAAACGATAAGCATAACCAGTAGTTTGGTCATAATACAAATCACCTATATGTATTTTCTTTAATTCGTTAGTATTCCAATCTATAGCAGGAAGATTATCAAGAGTAGGTACACCTTCATAAAACCAAGTTTCAATAGCACCATCAGCTTGATTCTGAAGGTCTTTAATTACTTGAGCATTATTAATAAGATTCTTTACAGTTTCTTCATCAACTCCACCATTTTCTTTAATATATTGGTTAAGGTCTTTATCTCCAATACTAGAACCTATTTCAAGATTAGCTTTAATATTAATCTTACCATTCTTATATTTAATATAAGTTTTAGGATTCTCACCTTTATCTCCAATATACATATCACCATATACATTGAAGAAAGCTTTACCGTTATAAACACCAAATTCTACATACTCTTTATTAAGTAAAGTATAATAATTTATTCCAGCATAAAGAGTAATACTAGGAGCATAATTATCAACAGCATTAAGAACTAAAGCTGTTTGACGTTGAGCATCATTTAATCTATGTCCTAATTGATTAAGAATATCTCCTGGAGCAGGAGTATCAGAACCAGAGTCAAAATCGATTTGACTTAAATCAACATAATGATACTTCTTACCATCAATATCTACAGTGTCAGAACTAACATTAACTACAAGTCTCCAAAGATAACTATTTTCTACTTTATGATAAGTACCTTTCTTAACATTGAAAGTTTTAGCTTGAGCTTGGTCACCAACTTTCCATTTATTATCTATTTCTTCACCATCTTGTTCACCAAGAAAATAACAACGATAAACTTCTTGATTAAGAGTTTCATTTACAAGATTACCTTCTTCATCTTCTACTTGAGAAATACTCCAAACATCAGTTTCTTCATTATGAGTAAATACTGGAGCATCAATTTTAATTCTATCTACATAAGCAACTCTAATACTACCGGCAGGAGAAATAACTAACTTACCACCAATAGTATCAACATTAAGTATTTGAAGAGTTTCAAATATAGCTTTAAGACGAACATAAAGATAATCTGTAGTAAGATGAGTTCTACCAGTTTGGTCTACAGACCAAGTACCTCCTGTATAAGCAGTAGGTTTACCAATAGTTAGTCCATTAAGAAAATCATATATTCCATTAATAACTTCATCGTTTAATTTCTTAGGATAAAGAGAATCACTCTTTAATGCAGAATAAACATTAGTGTTAGTAGGAACTTTATTACTAGTAGTAGTTATAATATCAACACCTTTACTATAACCACCACCAATAACACCATTATCAAGACGAGAAATAATATCTTGATTAATTTGAGCTTGAGAAAGTTTATATGCGTAATCCCACCAATTAGTTGTAGATTCAAATAGTCCATCGTTAACAATCTTATAAATCTCACTAATTGTAGGTTTACGAGTACCATCAATCTCTTGAATAGTTGCAGAAGAACTAATAGTTTCCTGGATTTCATTAATATCAGGAGTTACTGTAGTAGCTTTAACTACAACTTCTGTAGACTCTTGAGAAGGACTATTTGCGTCTATCTCATTAATAGCAGGAATTTTACTCATATTATTATTAATTATATTAGTAAAAGGAGGAGGACTTTCATGTCAAAATACTTAGTAACTTAAACCTCAATCAGGTTAATAATTTAGTTATATATGCCTCCTCCTTTATTTGTATTTTAGCTTATCAAACTTTGATATGAACATTGCCATATACCCACTTTATTTAACTTCTGAGCGTGCTTGATATACGTCCGTTATTAGTTAATCATAAATAAACCGAAAGTCGCTTAGAACGTAAATTTCAAAGAAATAAAAATCTTAAATAAAATTTTAACGTCTGCATTATACGTAAAACCCCCAAGACTAATCTCTAGCCTTGAGGGTCACGGACACACATCTAGCATCGCAAGAAGCAAGGGTATTTTATAATCGAATAATACCAGCAACTCTAAGTTGATTAAGTAGAGTGTTGACAACGCCAGCAAGACTTGCAACAGTTGCAGTTTCAGTATCAACATTTACTATGTTTGTAATAGCTTTAACTCCACCAAGAGTTGTCTTAGTAGCAGCAGGTAAAGTATACTCTGTAGGTTTAGCTAATGTAAACTCGTTAGCTTTAGTAACACCTCCATCAGTACTAATTTTGTATGTTACAGCATGACCTTCATCTGTTATAATAAAAGCATTACCTCCATCAGTAGGAAGCCAACTAGCTGTACCATAAGCATGATTAATACTGGTAAAAAATGTATGTTGAGTATCGCTAAGTTTAGCAATATTAGCAGCTTTAATTTCCTCGTCGACACCTACACCAAGTTCAATAATTTCATTAGCATTAACGAAGTCATTAACTTTAACTCCTAAATTACTAATATCAGCTTTTGCAGTACTAAGCTCTTTATCAATAGAATCAAATTTATTTTTTATTTCAGTTATATCAGCTCCACCTTCTCGATTAAGAACTTCTTTAAGAATGTTCTTATTATCAGCAGAAAGACATAAAGCATCAATAACTTTATTTATTTTTATCTTATCCATATCAATTTATTTTATTATCAATATTCTTATAATCATAACCAAACTTAGATAAGATTGGTTTAATAATCCAAGTCCAACTTACAGGAGCAAGTATAGAACTATTTACAACAAGTTTTACATCAACACCTATAGCATAATATATAATACTAACAATTACTATACTAAAAAGCAATGTAAGTTTCTTAATTGTTCTAGTTACATTACCACGACAAAGATAAATAAGTACAGTAACTAGTAAATAAGTTAAAACATTAACTATTATACAATAAGTAAAATCAAAACTATTTATTACTTGTTGTATTATTTGATTTATCGTTTCCATTATCATTATCTTTAATCGCTGCAAATATAGTTTTTTATTAGCAATATCAGCAGTAACTATATATTAATTAACACAATTAAAGCAGCCAATATTTATATTAATACTAGCTGCTTCAAATTATTAATGTTATCTACAATTATACCAATCAATTTGAATACCTTTACGACACATGTCTGCATACCAACGATTAAAAGCTATTCCATCATAACCATCAACATCATCTATTACATCTTTTACATATAGACATAAATGCAATCCATCAGGAACACTACTACCTAAGTAATCAGCTTTACACATATTAGCTACAAATACTGCATCATAAGGATTATCATTATTAGTTAAATGAACATTTGATTGTTTCATCATGTTATCTAACTGTTCTCTTGTTATAGGTTCAAGAGCTATTTCTGTTCCGTTACTATCTCTAGTAGTCATTTTACTAGTTGCAAACTCAACTAGTTTACGATTAAAATGTCTACCATTATAACGAAGATAAACAACCATATCTTCAGGAAGTTCATCATAAACATCAAAACCTTCTTTATACATAAGCTTAGTTATTATAAACGCCCCGTAGAAGGCATGGTTAGAGAAGACTTACCACTACACTCTTCTACGGGGCGGATTTCATATTAATAACGTCCATAACGACCACGCTCACGATGCCCATATTCTTCTCTTTCGTGATAACGTTCTTCATCGTCATAAGGATTACGACTTCTATACTGAGGATCATCGTCATAACGATTATCCCTTTCTTCATACTTATCAAGACACTCTTCAAGTTCTTGAATTTCCATCTTCATTAGTTTTAAAAGTTACTTCTTCAAATTTATTAGCTATTTGTTTATTTACATAGTCAATATAAAGATTAGCTCGTTTAGTATTACCTAAAGCGTGAGCAGCACAAGCAGCTTGGAATATATTCCAACAGTTAAACATTATACTACCATCACCTTTACAACCATAAGAACAATCATTAAGAATTGCTTCACCAGATTGACTAATGACAGTAAGTAATTTTATATATGTATCTTCCCATTCTTTAGGAATAGAAAGAACAATCATTTCTTCATCGTTCATAACAATCTAACTTTATTATTAAACTTAGCAATATCAAAACCTTTAATTTTATCAGAGTTATTAAGTACTGCTTTATACATACTAATAGTAGTAAGTTTAAGTACTTTATCTCTATTAACTATAAAACCTTGAGCAGCTAGATACTCAAGAGTTTTAACAACTCCTTCCTCTAACTTCTCAAGGTTATCTATAGTGTTATTTTTATCTATCATAAGAACATCTTATTAATAATTAAACATTTTGTTATTTATATATATAGAATATTCATTAGTAAGAATAAGTAATTTATTACTTATTTGACCAATTCTATTTATAGAATCTTGACCATCATAAATGATAGCAAGACATTCATTAGTTACAGCATCAATCCACTCTTCTTTTAGTTTAGTAGCTACACAAATTCCATCCAATTCATAAGCAGAGAAAACATTATAAAGTTTATAATACTCTGTACTAATCACTTTGAATAAGTTTTGTTTTATCAATACTTTATTCTGTTCAATATTGTTATGAATAATAATTTCGTGACAAGTATTAGCAACAGCCCATTTAAAACTATCAAAAGAAGTACAAATAGCATTCTTTACTTTATTTCGTTCTTTAGTCTCAGCATCTTGAAAAGCTTTGTCTAGGACACCATTAAGTTTAACTACGTTTTCGCTTACTTGCTTTACAGCAGCAGCCATTTCAACGATAGGTCTATTTCGGTCTTTAGCTTTAAACAAATCAACAAGCTTAATAATAAGAGTATAAGCAAGATAAACTCCACTACTAATAAGCACTGTAATATAAGAAGTATCTTTTATAGATTCAGCTATTATATCATTGATTTGATTAAATTCTTCCATAACGAAAATAAAAAGGAGAACCTCCCCGTAGAAGATGGATAGGTTCTCCTTGAACAATTAATACCTATTAAAATGCAAGAATAGTATCAAGCGTACCAGTAAGTGTAACATTGTTTGTAGGAACAACAATAGCTAACTCTTGAATAGGAGCTTCGTCACGAGTACGACCATACTTTCTTGGATACTTGAATTGGATTGAGTACATCTTGTAGTTTTTATCTTCTACTTCCATAGGATAACCTGGATAAATAGAAGCACCATCACGATATACATTAGAGAAGCCACGGTTCTGAGAACAGAAAGAAGCAAGGTTCTTTACATAAGCTGCATCAAGTGTTGGAGCTACAGCAGCAGTAATAGTAACATCAGTACCAACCAAATCATCAGCAGCAATAAGATTCCAACCTTGATAATTCTTCTTAGCTTCAATAGTAACTCTAGCAGCATCTACAGTTACTTTAAGACCATCAAGTTGCTCATTACCAGCTTCAATCATATTAGTGAATTGATCACCAAGTGACTTAGCCATAGCAGCAGCAGTAGTCTTATGTGAACCATTATCTGTAACAGTCCAAGAATAACGCTCATGCTTTTCAGTACCAAGCTTAATAAGCTGAAGAGTATAATCTTTACCTGCAACAGGCTCTGGAATAGTAATCTCTGCCTTAAACATTTTACCTGCTTGAGGAGTAGAAACTGTAACACGTGCAGAAGCAAAATCAATAGGAATTACAATCGCTTGACTATTAGGACGACCATAAGCAATACTAAAATCAGCAGCAGGAGCATAATAACGCCAATTAGCATCATCATCATTCTGCCATATACCAATAGTACCAGCAGCTACATTGGTCAAGTCTTGTGGATTACCAGTAGCAGCAAGAACTGCATCACTAGTACAAATAAATAATTGTCTCATTATTACTTAAATTATAAATTACGTTTAACTAACGAGAATTAGGCTCATAACCTTCGTCTCTAGCATTATTACGGACATTCTCACGTTGTTGTTGCTGTTGAGCACCTTGAGCACCTACAATACCGCCATTAAGAGCGGTACGATATAAATCAACAGCATGTTTAACAATATCAACGTGCATACTCTCAGGAAGTTCACAATCTACGTCTGTACCACCAATGTCTTCATTAAACTTAACAATACCAGGCTTACCAATATAAGATAAACGAATTTCGTTTACTTCAAGACCATCTCCAAACTTATAAGCAGCTGGTGTACTCTTTGTATTGGCATCAGGTTTATCAATGTAAAGTTCAATATTGTTATCATGGATAGTAGCAACAGGACTCCGAAGACTTGGAGCCATTACAAAATCATTAACAACATCAGCAAGATATTGGTCATCTACAAGACGAATTGGGAATATATTAGTAGTAAATGAACTACCACCATCAGCTTTAACATAATCAATGTTTAAATCTACAAGGAAGAAATATTCAATCTTAGTAGGTTTACCGTTATCTGCACTACCAGGAGTAGCATATACGTTATCACCTTTTTTAATTGTGCTATCTTTAGCTTCGCTAGCTATACCAAAATTATCAAGAGGAAGAACATAACTTGCAATGTAATTAGTCTTTGCAGTAGGAAGTTTAACTTTAGCTTTCCATACTTTATAAAGACTTTTAAGAGCATTAACTTGATTAAGCTTTGAGTTATCAGTGATTACTCTATCACTGGTAGAACCAATGTTTTGAACAATCACTTGATTTACTGTGTCCGAAATCGAGTTGTTCAGCAACAAGTCTATCTGTGAAGGCAGTATTGCTCTCACATTCTGCATACCCATTTGTTGGGCATAGTTTCTGAACATTTGGTGCATTTCAGCAGTAGTCATATCTTTATCAATTAAAAGAGTTTCAATTTGTTTTCCAACTTATTCTTTAGTCCATTATTGTCAGGGTTCTTAAAGAATGCAATAGCATCATTAATATTAGCACCAACAAACAGACCATCAGGAGTATTGATTTGTTGATTATACTCTGAACGAACAAGTTCACCTCTAGTAATAAGAATTTCTATAAATGCTTTATCAAGAAGATTCTTGTCAGTAACTATAGAATTAAACTTCTTAGGGTCTTCAGTAGCGAACTTCATAAGGTCATCAACTTGTTCAAGAGCAGTCTTATTAAGACCATCAGAAATGTTAAGACCATTAGTTCTACAATACTGAATATAAGCAGCACTAACTTTACTAGGTGAAGATTGAAGTTCAACAAGACGTTCAATAGCCTTCTTACGTTCAACAATAAGCTTAACCTTACGATTCTCTTCTTTAGCAACATCTTTAATAAAGAAACGAAGAGTAGCATTACTATTAATAAACGCTTCATCTTTAGCTACATCAGGATAGTTAAGACAATGACGCCAAATAATATATTCCTCTACGTTATCAGGCATACCATACTGGTACTTAGTTTGCTCAAGACGAGTAATAGCTTCATCACGTTTAACAGCAGCTTTATAAAGCTCTGCTTCATTAGAGCGGTCTACCTTTTCATAAGCTGCAAGAATTTTATCTTCCTCAGCTTTAACAGCGAGATAATCTCTTTTATGATTATAATGGAAAGAAATATTAAGTTCCTTATCTCCATCATTAACATCAAAGAAAATGTTATTAAGATAACCTTTAACTCTAGTAACGAAGTCTGGATGATTAGCAGCAATACCGATAATTTCTGGATAATAAGCAGCTAGCTCACCTTTATTACTCATAAGAATACGTACAGACTTAACAGAAGAACCTATAGTAGCTTTAGGCTTACCAAGAGCTTGCATATTAATTCTACGATAAGCAGAATAATTACGAACAGAAGAAATAACTACAGTCTTCTTTTCAAAATATGGAGCTTCAAGTTCTGCCTCAAGAGCAGCTTTTTCTTTAGCTTCTAATTCAGCTTGTGTCTGGTCTGCTGAAGGAGTTGAACCTTCAGCAGGAGTATTATTATTTCCGCTATTTGCAGGACTTCCCATTGGAATTTCAATTTTAATATCAGTCATAGCAATCAAATTTTAAAATATTAGAGTACACACTTGAGTTGGAAGAACTTAGTGTTACGGTCAACTTGAAGACCATAAGAATCCTTAACCTCATATCTAGATACGTCAATGTCTGTAGACAGAGTATTAGCAGGGAAACCACCCCATGATGCAGGAATTGGAGTAAGACCCTTAACAACTCCAGCAATATGCTCTTGACCCTTCATACGTACCTTACGAATATTATTATGACCATCATAAGAAGATGTATCAAGCATAAATGCTTGGTGAGAAGTCATTGGAAGACCAGTACGAGGATGGATATAACCATTGTCACGAGCATTGTCTGCAAATGTACCACGGTCAAGGAAACCAAGATGCTTAAGAGTAATCATGTGACCATCAACAGTCTTATACTGACGGAAGTAATTACCATAAGAAAGACCGCTCTTAGATTCACTAATCATCTTGTCACCAAGAGGAGTAATAAAACCATTATCACGAGCATCATTCTTAATAGCACGGTCAAAGTCTTCAACGAAACCCTTACCACAAGCAAGAACTACATCCATATTACCGGTATCAGTATTGCGATCAAGAATATCACCGATAGTACGATTCAACTTATTAAGAGTAAGTTCCTCTCCGTAAGTATCATAGTTACTTTCACGACAAATCTGTTGCATACCAGCAGTATGTGGAATAGGCTGACCATTGTCTTCATCAATAAGAGTAATCTCACCGTTTACAGTCTTATTATATTCTGCAAACCAAAGACGCTCTTCATTCATAACACGTTGCTGAAGCTCAAACTGACGCATCTCCTCATTCATCCAAAGATTAGTAGTACCACCACCACTAGTCTTAAACTCATAAGTAACAACAGTATTACTAATGTTACCAGCAATCTCTTTACTATAACGATGGAACTCAAGTTGAGAAGTCATCTTACCAGGTCCCATAGTATTAGTACGATTACCCTTTGAGAAAGACTCTGGAATAGTAGGAGCAGTCAAAGACCAAAACATACCTACACCAAGATTCTGAGCTACATTAACGTAAGCATTTGGATTAGGATTTGTAATACGAAGACGATACAAATAACCACCATGAGAACCATGACCAAGGTCTTTCATAATACGAACTTGAGTTACACCATCAGGAGCAATCAAACCATATTGCTCAATGAACCAGTGTGTCTTAAACTCAACTTCAAAAGTAGCACCACCTTTACCAGGAGTAGTATTAGCAGTGTTAAACCAAAGTACAGAATCATTGAACTTCATACGACCCATAGTCTTCCAAGTCCAATCAGTAGTAGTAATATCTACTACACCAGCAGTACCTTGTCCTTCTGTAAGGAAATTAAGTGGGAATCTATCATCATCCATACCAAAAGTATAGGTGAGCATAGAATTAATCTCACTAGGTTTGGTAAGCATAAGATGAGCAATAGTTTCTTCATTAGAATAACCACGGTCATCATAGTTACCACGTTGCACTTCACGAATTGCGTACATAGTTATTAATTAATTAATTAAACATTTAGCTAAATTGAATATTATCAATAGCTTTATTATTATTAGTTTGTGGCTTAGTAATTCGTACAGCACCATGACCTTTATTTCCTTTGGCAACAAGCTTTAAAGTTTTAACCTGCTCATTATTAATAGCCATTTTAACAAGGTCTTTATAAGTTCCACCTGTGAACATTAACCAAGCACTAAGTAATTCTTGATTAGTAGCTTCCTCTGGAGATTGATTAGCAAGAGCACGCTCATAAGCAGTAGCAATATTGCCATTTTCATCTTTAATACCACGAGAAAGATAATCATAGAAATCATTTGGAGTAACAGTAATTTTCTGTCCATTAACTTCTTTAACAAGAGATTCAGGAAGTTTATATCCTCCAATTTCACGTTTATCAATAGTATCTTTAATACCTTTCCAATAAGCAATAGTTTCAGCTTCTTGTTTTTGACGATAAGCTTCAGCTTGTTTAGCTTCATCTTCATCGCGTTGTTTATCAGCATTCTGAAGATTAGCAAGCTGGGCTTTAGCTTCATCGTAAAGACCACCAGAATCTTTAAGATACTTAATGTAATTATCATTAAGAGAAGCATTACCAAATTCTCTAGCAGCAGCTTTAATAATAGCAATCTGTTGCTCTTCAGACTTCTCATCAACAGTAATACCTGAACGGTCAGGACGTTCACCAAAACCACGAGGATTACCACCATTTACAGTAAGATAATCAACAAACTGCTTGAGAATAGGATTGTCAACAAATACTTTATTAACAGCAGCAGCAGCTACTTCATTAGATTTAAGTTCAATAGCAGAATTAATGTAACTCTTAATACCTTCAATGTCGTCAGTAAATTCAACTGGATTACCATTCTCATCAGTAATATCAATATTCATAGCTTTACGAATATTTTCAATATTTACCTCAGCTCCAGGTTCATCAACTTCAAGTGATTTAATCCACTCGTCAACATCTTTAGCTTCTTTAAAAACTTTACCATCTGCATCTACAAGGTCTCCATTCTCAGCAACAGTATACTTTTTGCCTTCAAACTCGACATTTGTACCTACCTCAAGACCCCCCGTAGAAGAGTTGGATGGATTGTCTTTGTTATTATCCTTATTATCAGGATTATTATTGGCATTATTAGGCTCAGGATTATTTTTATCATTTCCATTACCTTCTTTACCTTTACCATCTTTATTATCACCAGAGCCATTACCACCGTCATTATTATTATCAGTGCCGCCTCCGTTACCTTGGTTATTATTGGCGTTAGTACTACTACCATTACCACCGCCATTTCCAAAATCAATATTATCAAGTTCAACCATCAAACGATGATGCTGACCGAACCCAATACTATTACGAAATACAAACATAGCTTTATAATTTAAATGATTAATAATACACTAACACTTGTTAGTTGCTGCAAAAGTAATACCTTTATTTATAGTATGAAGAAAAGCATAAGTTATTTAACTATCATTATTAGAAGTTTCAGCAAACTGATTATTAGTAGAATAAAGGTTATTAATGTCATCAGTTTGAGCATAAGTTTCTTATGCAACTCCAGCACTTTAACCTATTGTTTGTGTGCGTTCTCAAGTGGCTTTGTTTGTTGCAAACATTCGAGTACATGCAATTTCCTTAACGTACAATCAATCCAATCTAAGTGGCTTATAAGTTAATCAGCTATTTATAGATAGCGTCTCAGAATTGAATTTAAAATATTAAATAAAATTTTATCACGTAAAATAAAAGGAGTAATACTCTCACGAGCACTACTCCTACACATAATATAATCAACAAAACAAGTAATTTATTTCTTATCGTACTTATTCTTATTTGTCTTTGCTATCTTTAATTGATTAGCCATTTCTTCTCTCTTTACTTGACGGTCAGCAGCTTTATTGTAAGCATCCATAGCAAGCTTTTGTCTTTCAAGTTGAAGTTTAGCAGCTTCACTAGCTTTCTTACTTTCTTCTTGAATACGAGCTAATTGAGTTTTAGCATATTCATCATTTTGAGGATTTGTATCACCAAGTAAAGCTATATCACCTTTAGCATATTCAAGCTGTAAATCATATTGTGCTTTAAGAGCAAGTGTTTCTCTATCTTGTTCACCTTTAGCAGCAATCTTTTGTAACTCAAGTTGATTAGCTTGTTCTTGAATAGCTTGGTCCATTTGTTTCATTTGTTCTTCATGTTGTTGCTTTATCTGACTAAACTTCTTAACAGCATCACTAATAGCAGCAACATTATCTCCAGTAATAGCAGCAAGAGCAGAATCCAAATCTCCATTCTGTGCAGCACTAAATGCCCATTGTTTTAATTGCTGAATCTTATCCATTTCCTTAGCATTGTTTCTAACAGTAGTACTAAGTTCAGAACCAACAAATGAATTTACATCAAGACTAAGATAATGTTTCTTACCGGTTGTTTTATCAATATAAGATGTTTCTAGACCTTCAATATAAGCACATTTAGCAAAGTCTAAATCTCTATTATAATCAGCACATCTCATTTGGTCAAACATTTGGAATATTATAACAGAACCAGTACTTGATTGTGCAACAGCAGTTTGAGTAGTAGAAGCTCCAGCAGATTGAGCAATCTGTCCATAACGTTGAGCATTCATATCAACAAGTTCACGAGCTTCAAGTTTAATAGCTTCTTTTAGATTACTAAGTTCTGTAATATATTGACCTATATTTACATTAAGTAATCTAATGTTTTGCATCTTAACTCCTGCTGCATCTTCTTCATCATCAATAGGAAGTACACCATCAGCAGCCATTCTATATATAGCATCTTCTGTGTCATTAGCTACAAGAGATTTAGGCAAAAGCATAATAAGCATTTTGTTCTTTGCTATTACCATTTCTTGATGATAAGAAACTATATTACGAAATACTTGGAAAGGAGTAATAGTTTCAATGATACTAAACTTACCAAAATAAGGAAGTACTTCCATAATACCATTATAAGGAAGTTTACCTTTACGTTCATAAAGTATAGGTCTAGCTTTAACAGGATAGATACCAGTAAATCTAGTTCCTATTCTATAACCTTCATAAACTTGAGGTTTATATTCCCATTCAATACTAATATCACCAGCTTCTTTATTCAACTCATAATCTTCTTCTACAACTCTTTGCTCCTGAAAACCAAGTTGATTTACAAAAGTAAGAATACCTTGACGAGCAAAACCTTTCCAAACTACATGCCAAATTTCATAAAGATTGCCATTACGAGCACTAGGATGTTCATCTTTAGTTCTAAATAGTCTACGTTCTTCATCAGTAAACTTATCACAAACATTAGCATAATGCTCAAAATATTGGTCATATCTTAAAGGAACAGTCTTTGTAGCATAAGCTGCATCATTATAATATTTATCAAGAAATGCCCTATCGTTATCATCAAGATAATCATCAAAAGCATCAAGAATTTGATTATAACTCATCTTCATCTTTCTAGCAAACATATCATGGTCTTCAATCATATATTCACTATTAGGAATAGGATAAGCTTCCATCAAAGGAATACATTCTTTAATAATTTTATCTCCTCTAAGTTCAGTATATGTATAACATTCACCAAAAGCACAATAATTAAAGAATGCAGTAAGATAAATATTAAGGTCATTAGTAATATCTCTAATATAATTAAGAATATCTTGACCTTGCTTACTTTCTTTATCTATATACTCCTGGTTGAAGTTGTGCATAAATTCCTCTGGGTCAGGCATAACATCTTGAGGATTTATAGCTTCTATAGATTGACCTTGACCTTCAGCTTGTTGAACAGCAGCCTGATAACGTTTTTGAAACTCTTTTTGAAATGCTTGTTGAGCAGCTTCCATAACTTTTTGTTTAAGAGCAGCATTTCTATTAAATACTATATCAGGATTATTAGCTCCTACAACAAAATCATGAGGATTTTTAAAATACTCTCCTATATATCTACGTATAATATCAGACATAATATCATAATTACGTAGAGTAGCAGGAAAATTCTTAAAACGTTCTTTACTAGCATTATAAGGATTAAGAGTTTTTCTATAAAACTCTTGAGGTAATTCACCATGTAGAATACGAATTTTAGTTTCAGTATCACTACGATCATTCATACTAATTCCTAAACCAATAATATAATCGATACTATTAGTATACCAATAAGGCTTTGCTTTCTCTTCAGCACTAACCTTTTGTTTAGGAAATTGATAAGTTAAATTGTTATTAAACATACGTATATTTATTTAGTTAACTAATTATTAAACGAACCAATCTCTATTAAATATATTATCATTATAATTTTCAATAGTAGCTTTCTTACGATGAGCAAGTTCTTTAGCAGCTTCTACATCATCAAGTTTCCATTGGAGTGCATGTATCAACATTTCAGATACTCTATCAAAGTTACCTTTATCATTCCATTTAAGAAGTTCAAGTATAGTTTGATAATCATAAATAGTCTGAAAGAAATAAAGAGGTGTACCATCAAGTTTTTTACCAACTTCACTATACAACATTTCTTTAAGTAATCGAAGTCCTTCAAGAACTTTAGTAGTACCTTGACCACTACCACCACCCATATTTACACCATAAGATGCAGTAACTTTAGCTTTAATAGAACTATCCCAAAGTTCTACTGGGTCTTTCATTAAGTACTTTAAAGCTTTCCATTTAGTGAAATTACTAACAGTTTCACCACGGTTAACCTCAACACCAGTAGTACCAATACAATTATAATAAACAGCCATAAAGTAACATATTCTATCAGCTTCTTCAAGTTTCTCAGGACGACCATAATATGCACATACTACTTTACCTTTAAAGCCATTATATTGTGTAGGGTTCTCCCAAACTTTAATACTATTATGAGAATGTTTATTAGTGATACCACTAGTTTCTTTATTTACACCTACAGGGTCATAACTTATAGAATATTGACCTTTTGGAATACCAACTTCATATTTACCATTTTCATTAACATGATTAACTCTAATAGGTTCAAACCATTTACGAACACAACCATGTGGATGTTCATGTTGTTTACGAGGTACACCTTGAATCCAATCAAAGAAATCTTTATTAAACTTACCTCCTTCTGCTTTAATACGAGCATTAGTTTTAAATATTACTTTACCATCAGCATCTTCAAAGAACATACCATCATCAGATATATTAGTATAAGCTGGGTCATTTTTAAGTACTTCTTCCCAATTCATTAAAGCTTCAGAACTAAATAAGTTTTCACTAGTAGAACTAAATGATTCACTAGGCATATTAGCATACTGACCTAAGTAATTAATATAGTCACTAAAAGTTTTACTATGAACTTTCTTATCAGTACGTTCTTTATAAGCAATTCTAAGACCCATTTCAATGTCAGAATTACCATCAGCATCCATAGCATATCTATCACCAATCTGACCTTGAAGACCCCAACAATAAGGTTTAAAATAACCACAAACTTCATTACGAGAATCTTTATCCCAAACATTCTCAAAAGCTATAAAATGAAAAGCAGATGGATTATAGAAATTACGTTCAAATGTTTGCATGTTACCACTAGTAGCAGTACCCCAAGCAAATAAGTTACCTGTAACATAACTACCAGTACGCATAGCAGGCTCAGTAACATTCATGTACTCATCGAAGTTTTCCATAGTAGAAACCTCCTCAGTCTTAACACTAACAGCATCCTTACCAATAGCACAATCAGGATTATTATTAGCAGAAGCACTAAACAGAGCACTATTCCAACTATTTGGACTAATGTCACCATTAGGAAGTTTAAAGCCTAGAGTAAAGTTTTCAGCAGCACGAGAAAGAATACCACGTTTAAAGAAAGTCTTATTCTCATAAAAATAAAGATTACGAATAGTAAAATCAGTAAGACCACCACGCTTAGTAAGATACTTACTATCAGCAGCAACATGAATACAAACTTTATTAGGTTGAAGATTTATCTTATTGGCACTATGACTAGCCATAATATAAGAGAAACCACCACGACGAGTTTTATCGATAAGAAGATGAAAACCATTAAGTTCACAAAACTCTATAATAGCAAATGTCCAAAACTGAGCATCTATAAACTTAGGAAAGTCTTGTTTCTTCTTAGCAACAGAACCTTTATCAGTATGAATAATAGTCTTTTCATCAAGCTGTTCAATAATAGTATAATTCAAATAATTATACATATCTCCACTAATATGAAGATTACGAACTTCACCATTACGCATAAAACATGGAGCATCAAATCCATGTTTACGTCTATACTCTTCTCTTTTACGTAATTGACGATGAGGAATACTATCTTCTTTAAATAAAGTATATTTCTCACCATTTATATGATATAGAGAAGCCATTTCAGTAAGGAGATTAGTATTAACAAACTTATCTCCTTTACGTATATCAAGAAGAAAGCCACCACTTTCTCCAATCATAAACAAATCATTAGGGTCTTTATAACCTGCTTCTCTAGCATGTTTATATTGTCCATGATTATCGTTTATATATTGAAGAAAAGGGTAGCTTTCAATATACTTTTCTACAGTATGATTATCACTCATTTTATTAAACTTAAAATTAGTAATATAATAGCACCAGCAGCACTACAACAAGCAACATTACGTTGTTTTGTTACTTTCTTACATGACCTATCCAATAGTATATATCTTTGTCTAGCTTGTTCTGCAAGAATACTATCATTTCTAATAATTTGTCGAAGATTCTTATTAATATCTTTTTCATAACTTAATTCTATTAGTTTAGCATTAGCTTTACGAATATCACTAATTGCTATAGTTACACTATCTTGTTCTATCCTCCCCGTAGAAGATGTTAATGATTTACTTGATGAGCTTATAGAATAACTTAACAGTACTATCATTATCAAGAGTTTTAACTTCAATAACTTTTGCATTTTTAATACTATCTAAATTATCAACTTCAATTCTTAAACTATCATTATGTTTCTGTATTTCAACATTAGGTTCAATAATATTATTATTCTTTCTATGATAATAACTTCCAATAATTATAGAAGCAATAAGAACAAATGTAAAAACAAATAATATTACACAACCTTTACCAGCTTCATTACTAAAACTATCCATTATAAATCCTCTTCATTAATTAAAGTATAAGTAAATAGTTTACCATATCCTTGACTAATTTGTCTATGAGCAAGTTTCATAAGAGTATCAAAATCTTCTTTATTAGCAAGAACTTGACAACCAGCAGACCAATTATCAACTTGAGTAGAATGTGTTCCTGCTTTATGAATATTGATACCAAATGTACCTTCTTCTATAGTCTTTGGATTAAAATCATAAACAGCATCTTTATTATTATCTCTATAAACTTTTACAGGTTTATATTGAACAATAGCTTCATACTTACCTTTATGATAACCAAGTTTCCAAGCAGAACGATATTGACCAGGAACAAGTATAGCACAACCTTTATAACTTACAGGTTTAGTCATACTAGTAATACCAGGTTCAGTAGTAGCAGCAAATATATTTCTAGATTTGATACCATACATATCAATATACTCTACTACAATAACATCATCAAATTTATTAGTAACGTTATTGCCAGCATTTCTAATACCAATAATATTAAGATTATACTTACCTTTATTAAAATAGGCATATCCTTTATTGACGAGTATTTTGCTGAAATCAGCTTTACTTACTTTATTAAATAATTTTTCATTCATATCTTATTATTTTAATACACCAAATACATAAAATGTTTCAATTTCTGGAACACCTTTACAAACATACTTAATATTACTAACTTCTTCAATATGAAGAACTCTAGTATTAATTCGTCTTCGTCTTGTCATATTACCATTGTATTTCAGTTTGTGGAGTTAGTAAACCTTGTTTATTAAGTTTAATTCTTCTATCTTGAAACATAGCATCTATTTCATTACGAATATAATTAATCTTAAACCAAGTAACAACTTCCTTACCTTCTTTATCAATCTTATACATACCATGAACATCACGATAAGGCATACCATATTTATTCTTTTCAAAAGGAGTTTGAATATGACAAAGACCTAGACCAACACAAGGAATACCTAATATCATTTCAGTCATTCTAGCATAAGTAGATAATTGCATAGTATAATGATTACCGTTACAATTTTCTAGATGAGCAAAAGGAGGTAACATAAACTCATGAGTATTACACCATTCACTAGTAAGTTGAACAGGTTTAGTAGTTTTATCTTTACGATAAAAACCACTAGTAAAATGAAGACCATCTTTATTAGTTTTCCAATCAAGAATAACAAATCTATCAGGTCTCACACAAAGAACATCTATAGTACCACTAAGAAGTAATTCTGGAACAAATACTCCAATTTCAGAATAAATAGTATATCCTTTATCTATATAATATTGAAATACTTGATATATTTCAGGATACTTATTATTAGTAGCTTCTTTAAATTGTTCTATATCTAGAGGATAAGCTGTAAGATTAGGAATATCAGCTACAGTTATACATCTACCACTTTTAACTTGATTAAGATATTGAATAGCATCTTTAAACATACTACTTCCTTTGATACCATCTTCAAGTCCATTATGTGTAGCTGTACCACGTTCACAAGCTTCTTTAGTTATTCTTTCCCATTCAGCTTCAAGTTTACGTTCACTAATACCACGTTCTTTAGCTTTCTTTCTAAGCCAATACTTCTTATCAAACTTAGGACAGTAATTTTCTATATTAGTAGTTACACTAAGATATTCATTACCTAAAGAATCGGTATATTTATGTGGACCTTCATCAAAATAAAGAAAGTTATTTTCATAAATACTATTCATAACTTAAACAATATAATGTTAAACATAATCAGCAGCATTCATACTACTAGTAATAGCACCACCACCTCTAGCTTTTTCAGACTCTTTTTCGTACATAAGATTTTCTTTAGCTTCATTCAAAGATTTTAAAGTCTTAGGAATTTCAGATGCTTTAGCAGTAACTTTATCTACTAAATCTAAAAGAGTACTTACATTCTCTATAGTTAAATTAGCTCTATCTCTAAGCTTTTCGTTAAGCAAAGCATTAATAGAATCAACTGCAATATTTACATTATGTAGAGTTTTAAGAAGATTCTCAACAACTCTACCAGCTTCTCCTATATTTTGAGCATAATATCTTTTAATTATCTTCAAAACAAGAGCACTAGGTATATAATTAGCTGGAAGACCAGCTTGTTCTATAGCCATTTTAAGAGCTTCAGCATCACTTAAACCACTTTGTTTTGCAGGAGACTTAGGGTCTCCAAGATAATAAATAACTATACAGTCTTTTACATAACCAGACTTATCTTTAGACTTATCTCTAGTATAAAGCTCTCTAACGTCTTTATCTATTAATTGACGAATAGTTGGAGCTTCAGGCATACCATTTTCATCAATAAGTAAAAGATTATCTATTATTAATCTATCTCGTTGCATGGTTCAGAATAATTTAAACAACCTAAACAATAAAACCTAATATTAGCATAATATTTGCCACGAAGTTCAACACATTTCCAATAAGTTTTACCATTCTTATTAGCCATACGTGCAACTTGATAATTATACACTTTTGCTTTATTGTCTCTAATAACAGCTTCTCTCATCATTGCAGCCTTAAAATTTTCAAAGTTTTCAGGACTCATAACTTCTTTAGCTGCATCTAGAGTTTCTTTGTTTTCAGCATAAGCTTTTGAACCAGCTTTTCTTTTAATCTTACCAAGATAAGGAATAGCAGTAACTTCATCAGCTTCTAAATGACGTTGAGCATCTTTTTCAAGTTGAACTAGAATCATCATGGCAACATCCTTATCTATAATATTATCATCTATAGTTTTAAGTATAGATGCTTTATTTTCAATAAGAACTTGTTTACCAGTAGAACTAGGAAATTTACCTTCTTCTAAACCTTCATCGTTTATTTTATATTTCATATTAGTAATATTATTAACACTATAATATGAAGCTTTGGGAGCATAAGCCCCCTTAGCTTTTTAAGCCTCCCCGTAGAAGATGTTCAATGTAGAATTACTTACCCATATTAGTTTCTCCAGCATCAGGAGCAATATAATATTGACTAACAGGAACATACTTTCCTACAGAACCATGAATATTACAAACTGGAACAATCTTAAAATCTACGAAATAAGTAGGAACTCCAATACCCATAAGTTTCTTATTTAAATCATCATTAGTTTGAAGAAGATTAAGTAAGAAACCAGGAGTAAGAGGATTAGCAGGAGAATTAACATGATGTCCCATAGCAATATCGCTAGGAGAAATAACTATAGTTTCACCAAGTTTAATGGCTTTAATAAACTCATCATCAGTATTACTCTTAATCATAACAGCAACACCACTAACACTTGCATTCTTGTTCTGCTTACTAACACTTACAATAGTAATAGGACGCTCTTTAAATACAACTGCAATAAGAGCATAATCCTTACTAACATTAACATGCTTAACGCAATCAGCAATTACATTCATGTTAATTTCACTCATACTAGTAGGCATACGAAAGGTCTGATTAAGACCAAGATAATTAACTTTTAAATCAACCATAACTTTATATTTTAAATTAATACTTTGAATAGTGTCCGTACTATTAAGTTATTTCAGCCTACAGAACTTAACTTAGTAAATAGTAATACTGTAGGTGCTAGAAATACTGCTGCAAATATAGATAATAATAATAAAAGTAATAATAGTATTAGTAATAAATTATAATTAGTTAAACGGAATTAACTAAATTTGATAATTATCAGCACGATTAATAAGTAAAGTAGTAGTAAAATCAATGTGATAATTAATTAAAAGTAATGGTGATGATAATGATAAAAATGAAACAAGTAGTAGTAATAAAGAAACTATGAAACAAGTAAGTATAGTAATGATAAAGTAAAAGTATAAAGAAATTAAAGTAAAGCAAATGATTATAATAATAGAGTAAAAGTAAATGATAATATAATCTATGATAATAAAAATAATGATAAAGATTATGTTAGTGAAACTAATAATGAATAGTATAGAGTAAAAGTAGAAGATGTTAGTGAAAGTAGGGGTAGAAAATTATATAAATAACTATGAGCAAGGAGGTATGTAGTTAGACCCCCACCCTCATAAAGACAATATTAATACCCCCGCCTATCAAGCAGGAAATTCAAACTTTTGACTACAAGAAAGAATCAATTTTCAACAACAAGAAAAGAAACAAGTCTTGGCATGGAACGGGTTCATGCTCTAGCTTAGGCTAGTTTTATTAATTTAAAACAATAGAGTTATGAAAACTATTAAAGTAAATCTCAGAGTTCAGAACGTACGTACTTTCACTAATGCAGAAGGTCGTCAGTACATCAATCTCATTACTGTTGAGCATTTTCCAAAGCGTAAAGCTGATGAAAATACTGGAGAGTATGTTGAGACTACTACAAACGAGCTAATACTGTCATTAAAGCAGTTCATGCACGTAGTGTACTTGACTCCAAACTTCTTGCAGGTGTACTTCAAGGACTTCGACAGAAAGGAATATACTGTTACTCCTGATGGAGTTTGGTATAGTCTGTTGCTTGGTGCAACTCTTTCTGTTACCATTGAGCGATATGAAGATGGTGATGTCTTCGTGAATGAAATCAGTGGTGAAGAAGAGGCTAGTGATGGTGTTAGTTACCATACTAGACTGAATACTATCAAGCTTGCTGCTTGTGGTAGAAAGTTTGCTCTTCGCAAAGAAGATGATTACGATGCTGTAGAACAGACTATTCTTGAGCTTCAAGGTGTCAAACCTGAAGTACACAAGTTTGTTATTCCAGCTGAGAAAGAATCTGAGAAAGAAGCTGAGAAACCAGCTGAGTAATGAAATGCAAGAGTGGGAGAGAAATCTCCTGCTCTTGTTACTCATTGTACTTTTGACTACAAGAACAACTCAAGTTGACTACAATAAAGTAACAAGAGTTGACAACAAAAAAGAAACAAATTCTGAGTATAAAATTAGAATACTTATAAGACTTTTTATAAGCTTTATAAGACCTCTTTTATTGATATTGCAAACGATAATGAATGTATAATTTAAATTATAGGAGAACCATATTATGGATAAAACAATGATTTTAGCTATTTTAGTAGCTTATAAGGCTTTTAATGATAAAAGTCTTAGTATTAGAGTTAATGAAGGTGAAGGTGAATATGTAGCTAATAAAGCTATCATTGACAATATTGATGGCGATAATATTAGTGTTTCATCTTGGACTAATAGTGGTGTCTATGGTAAAACTATTAATATTAATGATATTACTGGTATTCAGTTTCAATAATATGAGTGTTAGTGATATTGATTATGAGGATATTTATGATAATATAAATGATTATGAATATCCTTATAATCATATAAATAAAGGTGAACTTTAATAAGTTCACCTTTAAGAGTTTAAGCAATGATGACCCTATTCTTATCATCAAAACAAGCTTGTTCACCATCATATAACTCATTGTATATCTCTATAAATTCATCATAACTACCTCTAAATAGTACATTATGATTTATAAGATATACTTTAGCTATATTGGTTTTAACTATTATTTGATTAGGAATAGCAAGTAGTTCAGTAAATAAGTGTTTTGTACGTGATAAACTAAGATGTAAATCATTAGATATTTGTTCATAATCAGCTACAAATACATTACTATTATAATCTAAGTGACAAGATATATAAATAAGTAGAACTACTTGTTGTGGATTTAAATCTTCTATATAAATCCAAAAATCATCATTTACTGTGTGATAACTTTTTCTCTTAATCTTTCCTAGTTTGTTTAGAAGTATTTGACCTTTTAAACCTTCATATATTTCTTCACTATCTTTATTACGATTAGTATTAAGAGTAAAAATAGTTTTAATAACTTTGCTAGCAGCTTTATCATAATTCTCACTAGCTTTGTTAATATACCTACGCTTATTAGCGTTCATCTTAGGATTAGCTATTTCTATTAACTTATCCTCTACTTTCATATAGTATTTTTGATTCATAATTGTTATTTTATGTCTTATTTCGATATTACAAAGATAATAAAAAATGTCGAAATCTGGCATTAATAACTGTTAAAATGTCGGAATCCAGCATTTTTTGGCTATTTTAGAGTACCAAAATGTCGGAATCCAACATTGCTAATTTAGCTAACTAATTAACTATCAAATACTTATGAAATTTCCTATATCTTATATAGATATACATATATAATATAATTAATAATGGAGTAACAGATGCTTCACTATTTGTTGCACAAATAGTTCGTACTGCGAATGAAATGAGTAGTACAGATAATGCTACATCTACTAATAAATAAAGTAATAATTAAACAAATAAAGATATGAATAAACAATTAGTACAAGATATTATTAAAGCAGGTAATAAAGCTATGAATAGTGTACCTGTAAAGTATGTTGTTAAAACTAAAGATGATAAGTATTATTGTTATGATGGACTTTATTATGATGATGATCATGTAGAGTTTACTGATGATTATGATGATAATATAAATTTATCTTATGAAGATATTGTTGATATTAGAATAGGTGAGATTTAGAATGTAATTCAATGTGTAACTGAAGGTGAGAAAGTTAAAGATAATGCTGCTGAAACAGTCCCACTTTCTCATCTTCTAATTACTTCTACAATTACTCTTTATCTTCCTACTCGTGTTCCTTATAATAATAATATAAATAACGCTATTAATGTTACTACTATAACTTATACTACTCATACTGTATCTCTTATACTATCTTATCTTTCAGCTAGTTACGTAAATAATAGTATTTATTTTACTATTCTTACTACTGCTATTGATACTATAATTGATACTTATACTAGTTCTAATGTTTAACTCTTAAACTTATTAATGTTATGGATATTGATTTGTTTAAATATATACTTAGACTATCAGTCATACCTATGTTATTTGTAAGTCTTCTACTTATTACTCATGGTACTGATGATGGTATTAATATAGTTAATGTGATTGGTATTGTACTGCTTATTATAAGTGGTACTATTATAATTAATAATGCTAGTAAAGATAAAGATGAAGAAAGTAAATAAAATTACAGCTCTTGTAATGTTGGTATTAGTAGCTACTACTGTTAGTACTACTATTAGTTTAGTTAATGCTGTTACAGCTAATGCTAAACTTCGTAAAGAAGTAAGAACTTATAAAGCTTATTATAATGCTTCTGAAGCTTTATTTGAAGAAATAGAGAAATATAATGAAAATTTCTTTGATACTGATAAAGCTATTGATTATTATAATTCTAAGAATAGACTTCCCATTTCCAATGAATAAAGTTCTGTTACTAGTACGGTCTGTGAAGATAGTACTAGTTTAATTAGTAATCGAGTTAATTAACAATATTATAAACGTTTTAAATTAAAGAATTATGAAAAGTTTTGAAACAGTGAGTGCTGAACTCAAGAAAGTTAAAGCTAACAATGTAGTAACAACTACAGTTCGTAACATTAATGTAACTGATATGACTACTTGGCAAAGAGTATCTATTACTCTTAATACTCCAGTTAAGGGTTATGTTGCTGATGAAGAAGGTAATTATTCTGAGGGAGAAGTAAATGTTATATTTGTTTCTTCATTTAGTGTAATTGCTGCTTTCCGTAACAATCCTAAGACTGCATTTGCTGGTAATTATATTGCTGAGCATCCTAATTGTTTGCAAGTACTTCTTAGTGGTGCTAAGATTGAGATTGTTCAGGAAGCTGTAACTGAGGGTCAGGAATATACTAATCCTTGGTCTAGTAATCCTACACCTACTCCAGTAGAACATGATAGTTACTATAATCATATTACTAATATTATTGAACTTAGTGATGTATCTGTAGAGCTATTGAAGGAGTTGGCTCGTATGATTATGTTCGGTTAGTAATTATAAGTAGTAGTGCTAGAAATAGTGCTACTACTATTTATTAATTTAAATAAGGAGAACTTATTATGTGTGTAACAAAGTATTATTTCGTTAGTAGTAAACTTAAAGAACGTGCTGATGGAAGTCTTATGATTTCTACTAGTAAAGGTTTTACTCATGCTAAGAAAATTGCTAAGTCTAGATTTAAGACTTATGGTTATAAAGGTAAAATAGTTAATATTCATCCTTTTAGTGTTAAGACTGCTAGTATTGCTTAAAATATAAGTTAATCTAGCCGCCCCGTAGAAGATATGATAGATTAAATTCATTATCTTTGCATTGTAATTAATAATAACAGTTATGATACAAGATAATGAATTTGATTATAATGCTCAAGATATTGACGCATTCTGTACTAGTCACGATATTGATGACTATGACTTATTTGGTGAAATTATGGTTGGTGATGATGCTAACTATGATGAACTTAGTGATAACATATTATACGAATAATTAAACATAAGAGTATTATGAAAGAAAAAGAATTAAGTTCTGCTGATAAATGTCGTAGAACTAAGCTCCGTAAAAAGAGTGTTGATGAATTAGTTAACATTATTCTTCGTAAAGACGATGTTGAACGTAGACTTAGTAAGTCTGTTGATACATTCAAGAAACTTCAAGTTACTAATGAAAAGAGAATTGAAGCTCTTAAAGATTCTCTTGATATGAGTGAAGAAATTCAAAGTAATCAAGAAAAAACTATTGCTGCTCTTAATGCAACAATAGATAATAAAAATAAGAGTATTGCTAGTCTTGAAGAACATAATAAAGCTCTTTATGGTAGAATTGATTCTCTTGAAAAGACTATTAGAGCACGCAATAAAGAAGCACGTATATTATTTGCTACTATTGTTGCTCTTATAATTAGTGTTATTATTCTATTTTTCATATAAAGACTGATGTTTTACAAGTGTGTAAAAACGCATTCATATTTTTTCTATAACGGTTTATACCACTATTGCTTGTGAAAGTAGTAGTGGTTTTTAATTTTTTAATAGATACAATTATGGAAGAAAATGTTATAACTGGTATTGTAATTGCTGGTAATATATATAATGTTATGGCTAATGGGGTTAAATGTCCTCAGTGTGCTGTAAAAGACCTTTGTCTTAAAGGTAAATTAGGTAGTAAAGTGCAGTTCGACTGCGCTAGTATTCATCTTGAAAAAGCAAGTTAGTTATGAATAAAGATAATAAACTTCCTGATGTTCCAAGTACTATTATTCTTAGTGATGATGTACTTGATGATATTTATTTTGATATGCAGGCAGACCAAACAATTATGCTTGAGCAGTCAGGTCTTTATGATGAGTAAATTCAAATTTGATGTAATTTCCTAGGTTTCATGGCTCTCAATTAGTTTAGCTGATAAGTTTATCGGCAAATTAATTTGAGGGCTTTATATCGCAAAATAAAATATTAAATAAAATGATAATTGTAACTCAATCTCAACTTAGGAATAAAGACACTGAAGCTATAATACTTTTACGTAATAAAATTAAAGCTAGTTTTAATACTAATGCTATTGATTATTTTACTATAAGTGCTGTAGCTGAAATTCTATATAATAAGTTTAAACATAAGAAACATGATATAATATATAATACTTTTGTTTCTTATGAAGGTATTAATAAACCATTTAAAATAAGAATTAATTATGCCAACAAATAGAAAAAACGATGAAGTAAGTCAATCATTTACTATTGGTACTAAGATTGAGTATAACGGCAAATTATATGAAGTAATAGAAAGTAATCAATGTTGTGATTGTTTTCTTGCTACTATTTGTTCTAGTAGTGATATATGTGCTAATGATAGAAATGATGATGTTTTATCTAGAGATAAAAGAATTAATATCTTTGGTGAATGTTCAAGTTTTAGAAGACCTGATAGTAAATCTGTAGTATTTATGGAAATTCCTAAAGATGATTCTAAAGATAATTCTAAAGATGACTATTATAAGATTTCACCTTTATATGTATATAATAATCCTACTCAATTAAGACCTATAGAACTTGCTTTACCTAAAGGTTATGTGATTGATAAAGAACATAGTGATTTAGATAAAGGTATTATTAAGTTTAAGAATAAATGGTTAAGTCTTGAACAGATGTATAATATGGCTAAAGCAACTAATTATCATACTTATCTTAGTGAAATTAAAGATTCTACAGATGATAAATCATGTACTGTTAGAGAAAAGTTAATTGCTATAGCTAATCTTATGGATATTGCTAGCTATTTTAATGGTGGTTGGGAATATGATGTTACTGAAAAAGTTGTAGGTTATTCTATTGCTTATTATAAATTTGTAGCAGAACCAAATTATGAAGTTTACAAAATTGATAATTCTGTTTATACATATTATGGTAGTCCAGTATTTAAAAATAAATCTGACGCACAATATGTAATTGATAATCCAAATTTTAGAGAAGTTCTTGATAATATATTTAAAGTATAAGCAAATCTATGATACTATGTGATAGTTGTCTTTATCAGTTTGATATAAGACATTGTTGTGCGCCTGATTTTGGAGAAGTTGTACAATGTAATGGTTATGTTGATAAAAAAGACTTTTATAAACATTCTTCAAAACGTAAAGGTTATGTTATTCCTTATAACTTTCCTCTTAATACTCGTAGAGGTTTTAGAACTATATATTTTCTTATGAAATTAAGTCAACATGATATGACTACTGTAATTAAAGATATAATTGCTGTTAGACATGCTGGTATTGATTTCATACTTAATGTATGTGATAAGTTAGAAAAGGAAAAACGATTACATGCTAAATTCTCTACGGGGAGGCTAGAGTAATTAAGTTCTGCTAAGTGTAGTAATACGGCTTATGGTGCGAAACCAAGCAGAACTTCCATTGAATGTAGTGTTCAAGTAGATGATTTATTTATTAATTAAACTTTTTGTAAAATGGCAAAGAAACATGATGAAAGAAAGGATTTAAAGTGTGTATCAAAAGTAGCTGAGATTAATGGTAATCGTATCATTATTCCAACAGATACTGTAATTGGTATTCACACTTGGGGTAGAATTGACTTCTTAATTCATTATTGTGGTTACATTCTTTATCGTGCTAAAAACGTTAAAGCTAGTAATCTTAATTTTGAAGATGCTACTGTAAGTGCTAGAGAAGCTAAGAAGATTAAGAAAGAACATAAACTAACAAACAAGAAGAAATGAATGTAGATTATTCTAAGCTTAAATTTGTATTTAAGCCTAAAGCTTCTACTAAACGTAGAGCACCAACTATACTTCCTAATAAGAAGTTAACTAAATTAGTTCCTGGTCAAGTTATTCAAGATGAACAAGGTAATTTTACTGTTCGTATTAAGTACTTTGATTATATTAATAGACTTACCAAAGATACTAATATAAGTGATATAGGTAAAGATGGAGTAACTCTTTCTTTTACTGAAGATTCTTATGATTTAACTAAATGTGAACGTATATTCACTAGAGTTGGTCAAAGGAATAGACAATACATTAGTTTACTTCTTAGTGAAAGTGATAGAATATTCAAGAAAGCAGACCCTAATCGTTATGTACCTTTTTGTCATAACTGGATTTGTTCTTGTTGGATTGTTAGAATTGATGGTAAACTTTATGCTAAATTCAATAGAATTTTAACTCTAGTTGGTCATGATTATAATGTTAAACATTTAACAGATGATGAGGAGGATATATAATGAGTAATACTGATGAATTTACTATAAATACTCCTAATAAAAATAGAGCTAAAAAGTTTACTTTTACTGATGACCAAACAAAAGCTTATAATGGACTTATTAAGTTTATTAACGAACCTTATAATCCTAATGATTTTAAGCGTGCTTTAGTTGGTAGTGGTGGTACTGGCAAAACTTTCCTTCTTAAAGCTCTTCTTCAAGATTGTAACATACCATTTTCTGAAATAGGATTAAGTGCTCCAAGTCATAAAGCTTGTAGAGTTCTTAAAAATAGTATTAGAGGTACTCATTGTAATGTTAATACTATTCAATCTGATTTTGGTTTTAAACCTAATTATGATATTGAAAAGTTTGATATTAACAATGTTACCTTTGCTTCTTATGGTCGTATAAAGATTGAAGATTATCGTCTATATATAGTAGATGAAGCTTCTATGCTTAATCGTAGTCTTGTTGGTTATATTGATAAGATGATGAAAAAGTATAGTATTAAACTTTTAATCTGCGGTGACGATGCGCAAATCCCCCCTGTAAATGAGAAAGATAGTTATGCTTTTAAAGGTGTTACATCTTTTAGACTTACACAGATTGTACGACAAGATGAAGATAATCCTATAAGAACTCTTACTGAACTTCTTCGTGGTGATGTTTATAATGGAACTTTTAACTTCCTAAATTACATATCTCGTAATCGTAGTAAATTTGATAATACTATGACTAAAGGATTTGTAGTTTGTAATTCTGCTCAATTTCAGCAAGAAGTTGTGAAACAATTTAGTGACGAATCAATTACTCGTAATACTGATTATGTCAAAGTCATATCTTATACTAATAAAGCTGTTTCTAATTGGAATAAATTTATTAGAGAAAGTATAATTAAAGACAGTGAAAAATCTGTTATTACTAAGAATGATTTGATTACTTCTTATGTCACTATTGTAGACCAATTTAATGATACAATTATTCAGAATAGTGAAGATTATATTGTAAAAGAGATAGCTAACTATACTCATCCACAATATGAGCTTAAAGGTTTCATGGTTAAGTTTCAAGCTGTATTTGGTGGTCAAGTTACTTCTCCATTATTTATTATAGACCATAGAGATAAGTATACTATGGCTATGTATTGTAAGATTGCTGATGATTTAATTCAACAAGCTAAGAATGCTCGTAGAGATATTCGTGCTGCTAAGTGGAAAGCTTATTATAAGTTTAAAGAATCTTGTCTTCTTCTTGTTAATATTGGTAGACCTGATGGTTCTATTCTTTATTATAGAGATTTAGATTATGGTTTTGCTATTAGTAGTCATAAGTCTCAAGGCTCAACTTACAATGTAAGCATGGTAGATGTTATGGATATTGTTTATGATAAGTATGGTAGACCTTATACTAATGCTAGTGATATTAATAAGCGACTTTATGTTGCTGTTAGTAGAGCTAAAGAAAAAGTGTATTTGAGATATGGATATTGATAATAATAGCTTTGTTAGACTAGTTCGAGTTCTTAAACAAAAAGAACAAGATGTAGCTAGAATTAAAGATACTATATCTAATGGTATTCTTGATGAAAATGATTTGAACCTTGGTGATACTGTAAAGTTAACCAAAAAAGATAATAGTCGTACTGTTATCGGTACTCTCTTAAATGCTACTATTGTTATTATTGATGATAATTATCATAAAGGTGTTGTTGTTCGTCCTGATTATGTTTACGAAAGTGTCGAGTTTTCGTTGGCAGAATGGAACATTGAAGTGATACCAAATTCATCAGATGACAATTTTGTTGAGTTTTAAGCGATTTGAATAGTTTAGTCGATTAATTAATCACGAAAATTATTTGATGCGATAAAATTTAAAATTAAAATATTAAATAAAATGTGTAATACAAGTAATAGTCCTTCTTTTAAAGAACGTGTACAATGTTACATTAATAAAGAAGATGAAATAAAGAAAGATTATCAGAATCGTATGAATGCTCTTAATGAAGAAGCAACTGCTGATATTCTTGCTAATTGTCCAATTAAAGTTAGCGATGTTTATGTAACTGAATCTAATAATGCTTGGGGTGTTAAACGTCAGTATTATAAAGTTGCTAAACTTGAAGCCAATGTTAATGGTTCGGTTAATGTTTATGGTTGTAAACGTAAATTAGATAAAACTTGGGGTAAACGTGATAATATGTTCATGTTTATAACTTCTATATATAATGATTTTAATACTAAGAAGTTTACAAAAGTAGAAAATTATGTTGAACCTACTAAAGATTAATTAATTATGAAAAGAAGTGATAAAATTAAAGCTCGTAAGCGTATTGAAAATGGTTGTAACTTTCCTAGTCTTATGACTATTAATAAATACCCTGGAGGTATGCTCGGTTAATATCGTCGATAATATGTAATTATGATTCCTAAAGTGTGTAATAATTGTGCTTTAGGTATGTTTAATACTAAGTGCAAATGTCTTGATGGTGTTGGTAATCCAATGTCAGGTATGATTATTGTTGTACCTAATGTTGATTATAATGCTTATAAGAATAGAGGAATGACTTTTAGTAAATATGTGGAAATAGTAAAGGAAACTATCACATCTTCTACGGGGGGTCTAGAACAACTAGACCCCTATATTGTTCCTCTTATTCGTTGTAAGCTTGATGAACGTTGTCCTGTAAATCAATATATAGCTAATAAATGTATGCTTCATACATTTGCTGATATTAGAATTAATAATATCAAGAAGATAATGCTTCTTGGTAATGCTGCTACTAATTTTGGTTTTGATATTACTAAAGGTAAAGATAAACTATATTATATAGCTCCTTATGTTTACAGTACAAATTACTCTCCTTTTATTAAGTTTATAGATGATAATAAATACGATGAATTTCGTAATCGTCTAGTTAAATGGCTTATTGCTAGTAAAGATAATAATTATAATGGAATGGAAATAGTTAATATATTAAATGATTCATAGTTTAGCTAAAGATGTAGAAGTATTTGAAAATATGATTTCATTTACTTTTGTAGATGTTAGAGATTATCTTGATAAATTTGCAGATTGTAAAGGTGCTCTTACTGATACTTTAACAGTTAAAGAAATAGTTAAAAGACTTGATAGTATAAAAAGCTGGGTATTTTATGTTAGTGATACAGATGATTCTCAAATGTTAAGTATTATAGATTTCTTTGAAAAGATGAGACCTATACAACATGAAGATGGTTCTGTTGATAGATATGATTTATTTGGCTATAATAGTAAAGCTTATGATGATATGATGATTAGAGCTTTCCTTATGTATTGGAATCGTTTTGATACTAGTAAACAACTTTGTTCATTTCTTAAAGAAGTGAATGATAAACTAATATCTCTACAAGATGATAAAGATGCTTTATGGAATGACCCTCTACTTAATGTTATTCGTAAGTATAGATTACCTTATGTAACTGTTGATTTGTTTAAAGTTTATGCTCTTAATTCTGCTGGAGTAAATGTAGATAAAGATACTGGCGAACGTAAGAAGTATGGTAAAAGTTTGAAGCAAGTTAGTATTAATCTTAAATGGTATAATCTTCTTGATTTTAAGCTACCTCCAATAGATGATGAAGAAGGCGATGTATATAGGAAAAAAGATGAATATAAAGGTATGACTAATGAACAATTAAATCATTTGTTTGTTGGTGACTTTAATAGGTATCTTATGCCTAAATATATAAAACCTATGCTTCATTATAATAAGAATGATGTATTTCTTGTTTGTGAGATAGCTAGACAAAAGCCTGATGAGATTAAACTTAGATATAGTCTAGGTCATGCTTTTAAACTTAATCTTCTATGTAGTGCTAGAAGTAATATTGCTGATAAACTTCTTAATAAGTTCTATTCTGAACGTAGCGGACTTAAAGAAGATGCTTTTAAAAATCTTCGTACTCAAAGAACTGCTTTATCGTTTAAACGTATTATATTTCCTCATATTAAGTTTAAGACTAAACAACTTCAAGACTTACTTGAAGAAATGAAGAAAGTTGTGATATATAGAACTAATAAAGATAGTTTTGTACGTGAAATAGATTTTTATGGTACAACATATACTCTAGCTACTGGAGGTATTCATACTCAAGATAAGCCTGTAATACTTAAAAGTACTGATAAATATGTTTATGTTCATCACGATTACACATCCTACTACCCGAGTATAATGATTAGCTATGAAGTAGTACCTGAACATCTTAATACTAAGGTATTTGTAAACATGGTAGATTATTTTAAACAGACGCGTGTTAAGTGTAAACATACTAAGGATGAAGATGGTTTTGTAGTTCCTGGTGTACATAATAGTCTAGCAGCTGAAGCATTAAAGATTGTAATCAATGCTATTTATGGTAAATATGGTTATGAAAATTATTGGCTTTATGATAGACTTGCACAAATGAGAGTTACTATTAATGGTCAGTTAATGACAATGACTCTTTGTGAATCTCTTGAACTTGCTGGAATACATGTTGTTAGTGCTAATACAGATGGTATCGTTATAAAACTTCCTTATGATAAAATTGATGTTTATAATCAAATTTGTAAAGAATGGAATGAGACTAATAAAATGTCTGCTGATGATGAACATTATAAGATGCTTGTTAGTCTTAATGTGAATAACTATTTTGATATTCAAAGTAACGATAAACTTGAGTATAAAGGTGCTCTTGACCCAAAGCAGTATATTAAAGACTTAAAGAAAGGTTATGATATGCCTATTGTAGCTACTGCTGTATTTGAGTACTTTGCTCATGGTGTATCTGTGATGGAAACTCTTTGTAATCATAAAGATATTCTTGATTTTTGTAAAACTCAAAATGTTGGTAAACAGTTTGAAGTTGTTTATGAAAAAGTAGTAGATGGAAAACGTGTTGAAGTTCGTAGTCAACCTCATGTTCGTTTCTATGTATCTACTAGAGGAGTTGTGATTATGAAAGAGCATAAACTTACTGGTAAACGTAGTGTTTTAGCTAGTGGAAAGCCAGTTCAAATTCTTAATTTACTTGATGATAAAGATATTAGTGAGCGTAATATAGATTATGCTTATTATTATGAAGAAGCTTATAAGATTATTAATCCTATTAAGCTTGGAATAAGTCCTAATCAGAAAGGTAATGCAAAGAATAAAACTCTTACTGGAAAAGCTCTATTAAAGAAGAACTTTGGTATGTATAATAGTTTATTTGATAATGAAGAAGAATAATGACAGAAGAACAAGTTTATTTAAATGCTGTTGATGCTTGGAGATTAAATAAAGGAATAGGTACTTTTGTAATACCTGCTCCTTTTGATGCTCTAAGACCTCTGCTTTATATTCTTCCACAACTTTACAATAAGTCTCCTACGACTAGTGTTGTTATTATTGTGAAAGATTTTGCAGATAGAAGTAGTATTGAAAGTTATCTAACTACTTTGAACAATGAAGTATGGAATAATTCTTTTCGTACTGTAATGCACAATGGAAGTCTTAGGATTTTAACTACTGAATATGCTGCTGAACATATTAATGATTATAGTCCTTTACTGACTATAATTTATAATCCTAGTATATTTCATTTTGTACATATAGCTATGATAGAAAAGTCTAAGTTTAATCTAGTAATTCTTAGTAAACTACTAGATAATAAAACTATGGATGATTTCTATACTGTTGCTCCTAGTATTGGTAACTTTAGTCAAAATGTTATTGATGAAGTTAGAACTAACCGCCCCGTAAAAGAGTGTTTGGTAGGGTTAACTATAACACCTAATACTGAACTAGATAAAGAAATGACCTATTATAATAGAGAAATTTCTACTGCTCTAGCTATATTTGGTAACTTTGATAATATCAAGTATGCTCGATTGGGAAATAGTGCTACTAATTGTTCTAGTATGATGATATGTGATGCTATTGCTCGTACTAATGGTTGGGATAATCATTTAGATATGTCTTCAGAATTTAATAGAGACATAGATAAACTGTATAGTCCTTCTGCTATTAAAGAACGTGCTGATAGTATTTATAATATTATTAGAGAACGTAGTACTAAACTTGCTAGTTCTAAAGATAAACTTAGTTATATCTTAGATATAGTCAATGATAATTTAGACAAGAATATACTCATTATAAACAAATATGGTGAATTTGCTAATCTTGTTACTGATTATCTTAATGATAAATCTGGTAAAAGGATTTGTGCTAATTGCCATGATAAAGTAGATAACGTTCCTGCTGTAGATGATTATGGAAATCCTATTCTTATAAAGAGTGGTCCAAAGAAAGGTCAACCTAGACTTCTAGGTGTTATTGCTCAAAAGAAACTTGCACAGAAACTTATGAATAGTCATAAGATAAATGTAATTTCTTGTGGTGCATCGCCTGATAAATCTTTAGATATTGATATTGATTTGGTTATAATCACTTCTCCGCTATGTGATACTATTGAGAGCTATTTCTATAGGCTTTCTAAGGTTCATTTCAGTAATGAGGTACTATTATATACCTTATTCTATAAAAGCACGTTAGAGGAGAAAAAACTAGAAGATAAGACTGTTCCAGCCAATCATACAATAATTAACGATTTTGATAGAAATGTTAAAGTTGATAATAATAATGATTATTGTATTGTTGATTAAGAAAAAGTTCTTATCTTTGCAGCAGAAATTAGAAAACGAACTAATAAGCTCTTTGAAATAATGAATGATACTAAAGATGAAAATGGTAGCAATCGTAGTTTGATTGTTAGACAAGATGATGTTAATACTGGTATTCATGTTCTAAATCTTCTTGATGAGAAACAACTTGCTAATGCAGAAGTATTTCTAAAGAAGATTATTGCTACAGAAAAAGGCGGTGTTAAGAGTGTAAATGAAGGTCTTGCTATTCTTATGAGAGCACAAGATTTAAGATTACCTTTTAGTACTTGTATAGAACATATCCATGTAATTAATGGTAAAACCGGTGTTGATGTTCATATCGTCAAAGCGTTGTTGTCAAGGGCAGGTATAGTCTGGGAAACTACTAAAGATTATGTACCTCAGTATAAGTATACTGATGGCAATAATGTTTATGATGAGACACTACTTCCGCAGTATTGTGTTAAATGTCGTACCAAAGCAGAAGCTGAAAGTAAAACAGACGATGAAATAGTTGGTGTTTATCCCCTTAAATATTATAAAGATTTAAAAGGTAGAGTATACAACGAATTTCAAATTAACGAACAATGTATTAAGTGCATTAATCTACCACAAGCTATGAAAGTAGCTCAAGAAGGTAAGTTTCCTGTTATTAGAACTCAGGCTACTCCTACAGATTATGTTACTGAATATAAGTTTACTAGGTTTAAGAGAATATATGGTAAAGTAGTTGAAACTCATGCTGTAGGTCATTTCTCTTATATAGAAGCTAATACGGCTGACTTATTTACTAAAGATACTTTTAAGAAATATACTCGTATTATGATTGGTCATCGTGCCTTTATGTATGGTGCTCGTGATATAGCTAGTGATATTCTTATGGGTGTTATGTCAGACGATGAATTATCCGAAGTCTTTGCCAATTCAGTTCCTAATGATGAAGACTTTGTAAATATTGAAGAAATTTCTAATGGTGAAGTTTCTCCAGAATAAGGAACAATTTAGTGTGTAAATAGTATTATACTATATAATTATTTTATTAACAATTTAAATATTTAAAATTATGAAGATTAACGGTTTATCATTCGGTATTTCAGCAGTTGCAAGTGGTGTTAAGAGTAGTGTAGTTAATGCTGAGCCTCAGCTTATTGTTGCTACTACTAAGGGTGGTTTTGCTATCACAGGTTCTGTATCTAAGGCTCTTGGTTTGCAGGCTGGTGATAACATTATGTTTGCTAATAACATCGCTGATGTTGAAGCACTTGTAATGGCTAAGGAAAATGCCGATTTGTTGGAGTATGCTAAGAATAATGGTTTCGACCTTGAGACTTCTGAGGGTGTAGAAGCTTGTATTAAGTCTCTTACTGTTTGGTATATTGCTAAGGGTGTTCCTATGTTTAAGAAGGATGGTTCAGAAGCTACTGTAGCTGTTCGTCTTACTAAGGAAGAGAAGAAGAAGCTCTATGATGAGAATGTTGATGCTATCATTGCTGCTAATCGTGCTCAACTCATTGCTGCTTACAACCTTAATGAGAATGCTACAGATGATGAGATTAAGGAGCATTATACAGTTGATGAAATGCAGAGTCCACAGACTCAGGCATTCAGTGGTTGTAAGCTTGCTGCTAGTGGTAATGCAGTTGGTACTGGTTTGAAGCTTAACTTCTCTGATACAAACAACTGGGAGCAGCTTAAAGCTGATATGGAAGATAAGACTGCTTTGAAGCGTGTATTCTCTGTTGATATTAAGAATGGTGAGACAGGTAAGTTCAACGATGGTCGTAAGATTGTTGATGTTATCTATTATCCACTCGGTGAGTATACTGATGAGAAGCCTGCTCGTGTAGCTGCTAATAAGGCTGCTGAATCTGCTGAGTAATTAGTTCATTCATTAGATATTCATTCGCTTTATTTATAGGGAACTGAGCAAATCAGTTCCCTTTTTTAATCAATTAATATAAACGTTTAAAACTTAATTAAGTTATGACAGATGTAACAAAGGAAGCAGTAGCAGTTGCAAATGGTACTGCAAAAAAGAATCGTAGAGGTATTAGTAATAACACAGTAGCTGCTGCTCGTCTTAAATTTCACGAGAAAGATGCTAGTCCAGCTAATGGTTTATTTATGGCTCATCTTGATTCTGTAAGTGTAGAATGGTCTCAGAGTGGAGAAGGTAATTCTTTTGCTGGTCTTAAAATGCCTCGTCTTGTAGTTACTTTTGCTAGTAATCACGAGAATATTAAGGAACGTCGTTATGTTACTAAGACTTTCTTCCCAGTTGAGAGTAATGTTGATACTATTCCTGGTGGTAAGAATGCTTGGCAAGTAGATGCTATTCTTAATTGGACAAAGCATCTTCTTGATGTATTCTATCTTAAAGGTCGCGAACTGACTGTTGAAGAGGAAGATGCACTTACTCTTGATTTTGTTGATTTCACAGAAGATGAGAATGGTAATGTTGAGTATAATGCAGTAGATCCACAGGATGTTCTTAATGGTTATCGTCATATCTTTGAGAATGTTGCTGCTATGCTTAATGGTCAATTTAATCTTGCTGATGGTGCTACACCTAAGCCTTGCTTTAAGGATGGTAATGGTAAACCTATTTCTTGTTGGATTAAGTTGCTTCGTGCTACTCGTAATCGTAAAGGTGATTGGGTAGATGTTGATAAGAGCAAAGATTTACAGTTTACTTCATTTGTTGGTTCTGGTGCTATTGAGCTAGTTAAGATGAAGGAAGGAAAGATTCTTCCTCCTGTTATTCTTGCTATTGATAAGGTTAAGGAAAGTATTACTCCTAAGCAGACTAATAAGACTCCTACTGTTGGTGTTCCTGGTATTCCTGGTATGCCTGGTATGACTGGTGGTGCTGTAGTTCCTCCTGTTGGTGGTGAGTTTGCTGGTGGTGCTCCTTCTGGTGCCGGATTTGACCCAACTACTACAGAGGACCTTCCGTTCTAAGTAGATAAGTGAAGAGTTATCTCTTTGCCTACTAATTCTCAACTAAAGTTTAATGTTCTAAGGGGTAACGATGGTAGTAATACTGTTGTTGCCCCTAATTTTTATCAATATGAAACGTAACGCTAACACAAGTAAACTTACAAAAGCTTTTATAGAATCTAGAGTAAGTCAAGAAGAAATTGTAAGTAAATACTTAGATATACCATTAGAAGTAGTTAGAGATTGTGTTGAACATAATCATCTTATTACTTCTGTATTTCGTGATGATGATACTGATGGTAGTATGGGTATTGCATACAATGCTAAGGGCAGACTTAAAGTTCGTGATTTTGGCGGTGCTGGTTTCTTTGACGATGTGTATGGTGTAGTAGCTTACGTACTAAGTATTGTATATGAAAGACCGATTAGTACAAATAATAAACAAGATTTTTATTTTGTACTAAGTCATATTTATAGAACGTTTTCATATCAAATAGATAATCGTATTAATGATTATGATGTAGACGAATCTATAAAGAATGCTCTCGTTAAAGCTCGTAAGAAAAAAGCTATTATTGAAATTGTTCCTCGTAGTTGGAATCGTCAAGATAAAGCTATATGGGCTAAATTAAATGTAGATTTGAATTATCTTAATACTCATTTTGTTATTCCAGTTGAGCAATATTATATTGATAGAGTAACTAATCCTACTCCTAAATATAAAGATGCTAAAAATGACCCTTGTTATGCTTATATGCTTGGTCGTAATAAATCTGGAGTATATCTTATTAAACTATATTTTCCATTACGTGATAGAACCAAGGAATTAAAGTTTGTAACTAATTGTAATGTACTTGAAGGTCTTCCTAATCTAGAAAGAGAAGATTATGATTATATTATTATAACTAAGTCTAGTAAAGATAGATTAAGTTTAGGTAGTCATCTAAGCAAACATATCTTCTACGGGGCGGATGGAAAAACTCTTAATATTGGAGTTGTTAATCTTCCTAGTGAAAATTATAGACTTAAAGCTAATGAATACACTTGGCTTAGAAAAAGACTTAATAATGAAGGTATGATTGTTAGTCTTCTAGATTTTGATAGGACTGGACGTGATGGTGCTGATTATCTTTTAGAAACTTATGGCATTCCTTATCTTTTTATTACTCGTGGAGAATTTGGACTTGAGAATTATGAGTGTAAAGATTTTGCTGATTTACATGATAAATTCAATAATGATGAAATAGATACTTTTATTAAAGAAACTATTAGATATGTCGAAATCCGATACAGAAAAGATAAGAGTGATACCGATGCCTATTTCAAAAGATTATCAGACTGTGATTTGCCATACTGAGAAAGTTAGTAATAAAATCAAATCACAAACTCGTATTCTTATGACTTGGATAAGTGATAAAGAAGAAGCTTTACTTGATAAAGGTAAAGCTATTTCTATAACTAGAGGTGGTATTACTTTTGACCTTGATAAAGACAATATATTTTCGTATGGAGAAGTAGACTTTCATGATGGTACTGAAGATTATGATGCTTTAAATGAATTAATTCCTTTTAAAGATGTTGTTCATATTCCTCTTAATTACGATTATGATACTCATACTTGTAAAACTCCTACGAAAATGTATCAAACTAGAGAAACTGATGATATTGGTGCTATGGCTCAATATGCTCATGGTCGTCTAGGTAAACCAGATAAAGTTGTAATATTCAGATTAATAGCTAAACAATGGTAAGATTTCCAAAAGCTTATACTATGCTAATAGATGAACAAGTTAAAGCTATGGCTATCAAAGATATTAGTACTTGTGGTGCTGATGAATTTATTGCTAAAGCTTGTGTTCGTCTTGATTGTTCTCGTATTAAAGATGATATGAGAATGATGCAAACTATTGGTACTCCTTATCAATATGAAGTTAGTCGTACTCTGTATGGAATTAATTATGCTCTTGAACAAGGGTGGATTGATGAAAATAAAAGAGACGAATATGTTTCTAAACTTGTAGCTTTACATAAACGTAATCTTAAATATGAAGAAGATAATCCTCCTATCGTATATGATAAGAAGAAATGTTTAAAGAAGACTACTCGTACTACTAGAAAGAAAGCTAAAGAAGGAACTCTTGAAGGTTTTGAAAAACCTAAGAAAGAGAAAACTCAAAGTGCTGCTCAGTTAAATGCTCAAGCTAGAGCTAAACTTATTAGTAAACTTAAAATTAATATATGAGACTATATAAAAGAAATGCTAAAGGTGAACCTCAATTTTGGGATATATCTGAACTTCCTAATGGTAACATATCTTTGAAATATGGTTTAGTAGCTGGAGCTACTGTTCATGATGAAGAAGTTGCTAGAAAGTTAGTTAAAGGTAATGAGATTGAATCTCGTATTAAAGCTAAACGTAAAGAAGGATATAAAGAAGTTTCTGAGCTTAAAGATAGCGGTCCTGTTGAAATTAAAGATAATATAGCTTTAATTAATTATCTAAATACTTATCTTCCAAAGAATAATACTACTGATGAAGGTTTTGTTCTTCCAATGCTTGCAAAAGTACTTAAAGATAATAAACCTTTTGATAAACGTAGTTACTTAGGTCAGTATAAAATTAATGGTGTTAGATGTATTGTTGGTGCTGAAGAAACTAATGATATGTTTAATCCTGTTAGACTTACTTATCGTTCTAGAGAAGGTACTGATTGGACTTCTAAACTTACTTGGATGGATGAAGTAATTCTTCCAGCTATTAAAGATGATTTACTTGATGCTATGATTGAAGAAGGAGCTTGCCTTGATGGTGAACTTTATATTCCTGGTTATAAAGTAAATGATATTAATAGTTTTGTTAAGAATGAAAAGCTTCCTCAACATCTACTTCTTCAGTATTGGTGTTATGATATTGCTATTGATAATATGAGTTATGAAGCTAGACGTAAGTTTAAGAATGATAACATAAGTAGACTATGTTATACTTTTGATACTTACGAACAGCATCTTAATAACAAGAGTAAACTTGTATTATTACCTGATGTTAATATTGCTAATATTTATGATGCTACAAGATTTAGAGATAAGTTTATAAGTCTTGGTTTTGAAGGTCTTATTATTCGTGATGTTGATTCTGCTTATCAATTTGGTGCTCGTAATTTAGCTATGCTTAAATATAAACGAATTGATGATGCTAAGTTTAAAATTATTGATGTCGTTCCTGAAGGAGTTAGAACTAACCTTTGTAAGTTTGTTCTTAAAAATGACATCAATGATGAACTGTTTGAAGCTACTGGTAATTTTGACCATTCAAGACAAGAATATATTCTTAAAAATAAAGAAGATTTTATTGGTAAATTTGCAACTTGTGAGTTTCGTGAAAGGTCGGGTGTAAAGAACGTACCTTTTCATTGTAAATTAGTGGACATTCAAAAGTAGATATAACAATGAATTTAAATGCTTATGATAACGTAAAAGAAGAATTAGATAAACATAAAACTTGGTATTCTCCAAAGTTTAAAAGATTATATAGTCGAGAAATAAAGTTTAGAATGTTCTATAAGTTTATGAAACGATGGAATGAAACTATTAAACGAAATGATTATTTTCTAGCTGTTAGTATGAATAATGTTGATGGTAGATTTAGTATAACTAATAAAGATAATTATAGTAGATTAAAGTTTTCTGTTCCTAAAGAAGTTATTGAAGATTCTATTCTTAATTCTATGACTATAGATGTTAATGTTGAAGTTAAACTTGTTGATGCTCAACCTGATGGTGAAGTGTATCAGTTGAACATATAACATTAAATTGCTAGAGCCGCCCCGTAGAAGATGTGGTTGATTGCCACTTTATTTCAAGCGTGAGCGGCTTTATTATGTCTGCTTATTAGTTATTCACTTTTAAGCAGAAATCCTCTCAAATCGAAATTTAAAATATTAAATAACTTAATAATAAATATTGTAATTATGAGTAAAAGTAAAGTAGGTGCTGAACCTAAAGGTAGAGTTAAACATGTGTTTACTAAAGATGCAGGTATTCACGAAGGTATTCATCGTGATGAACCTGGTTGGTATAATAGTAATTATCATTATTATTGTTTTGGTTATGGTTATTTCTTTCATAGAGGAAAAAGTATAGGTGAAAAACTTACTCCTGATTATATTAGAGATAATTGGGATAAAGCATGGTGGTGTGGAGGTCTTAAAGAATCTTGTATGGCTCGTATTGACCGTAAGCGTAAAATAGCTGTAATTAAAGAAGGAACTGAATATGCTTGGAGTATTGAACGTGGTCTTCCAGCAGGTTATGCTATTTATAAAACCGAAGAAGATATTCCTATTTATGATATAACTGAACCAAAGAATAAAAAGATACTTATTAAGATGTATTTAAAGTATCTTATTAAGAAGTATCTTGAGACTTTTGGACATGAATATAAAGTTCTTAGTTCTATAAGTAAACAGATTCCTGAACATAGTTATATTGCAAGTAAAAGGGATGAATATTTTGTAGCTATTAAAACTCTTGTAGATAAACATAAGTTTATTCCTAGATGTAAACCTTTATCTGATAAAGAATTTTGGGTTAATAACTATAAAGTTAGGTTTCCTTCAATTAATGCTATTCTTAATGATGATTTGTTTTATGATGAACAAAAAGAACATATTAAGAAATGTAAGTTCTATACTAAGTTTTGTCTTCATAAAGGAACTAATTGGGCAGAGCTTAATAAGAAATGGTCTGATGAATATGTTACAGAAGTAGAAGCTAAAGATAAAGCTGAAGAAGAAGCTTTTGATAAACTTGCTAAAAGATATGCTGATAAATCAAAAGCTAATTATAAAGAAGCTTTATCTAAGGTAAATAGTTCTGTTGATGATTGGAGAAAACATAATTATACTTCTAGAATAAAATATATTAGATATTATGCTAATTATTCTAATAGAACTATTGAACCTATTTCTAGTTTTATGGATAAGGCTGCATTCTCTAATATTCAACTTAGACTTAAACCTGGTAAACCTAATTGGGTTGAAACTAGTCGTGGTGCTATAGTTCCTCTTGTAACTGCTATTAATGTATTTAATCAGCTTTATACTGATTATATTCTTAGTGGTAAAACCCTATTTAGATTTAAACATGCTGAATTTAAAATTGGTTTATTTTGTGTTTCAAGTATTTCTTATGAAGATAAGTTCGTTGACCTTATTAAATGTGGGTATGATGAACCTGAGAAATTAGGCTATAAAGAATGGAAGTTCTGTATAGGCTGCCACATATTATGGTTTGATGATATTAAAGATTTTACTAGATATTATAATCTGCAAGATAGGCTTAGTTTTCCTCTAGATAAAACTACTGCTGAATGTATGGAGAATCATTTGATTCGTTTACCTAGTGGAAGAACTATTGAAGCTGTTGGAACAATGGATATTTAACTTAATAAAATAACAATTATGACAGAAAGCGATTTAAAGTATTGGAAAGCGGTGCTTAATGGAGTAGTTCCAGAGCATCTTGTAACTCCTGAAGTTGTTGCATTACGTGACCAACAAAACAAAATGCTTAATCTTATGGCTAAGAAGAATGCTGATTATGGTAATGCTTTCAATAAAGGTTGTGATAAACTAGGCTATAGATATGGTCTAGCTAGAATGTATGATAAAGCTAATCGTTTGGTTCATCTTATTGAAGATGATTTTAATGGTTATAATAATCCTAATGTTGAAGATGAAAGTATGTTTGATACTATTCAAGATTTAGGTAATTATTGTAATATGTTATTAGCTTGGCAAGATACTAATGATGGACGTGAACCTACCATACCTTCTACGGGGCGGGTAGAGTCAACTTTCATTGATATTTCTACTCTTGTTAAAACAGATAAACTTATTCTTATCGAAGAAACCAGTAAGAAAGATGTAACTAATGAAATTATAATTGCTTACGGTTTTGAAAATCTTTGTAAAGACAAAGACGGATATGTATATAATTTATCTGCTGACAATAAAGAAATTCCTGTTACTAGTGAAAATAAAGAAAATGTAGTAGCTATTTCTCCTGAAGAATATGCTGCTATAAAAGTTTGTAAACATAAAAATTAATAATATGAATAAAGATGAATTAAGTGCTCTTCAAAAGTTTGCTCTTCTTCCTAATATAAATTTCTTTGAAGAAGGAAAATTTAAAAAAGTAGATAAAGAACAAGATGAAGGATATACACCAACCTTATATTATTATAATAAAAGTTATCAATTATCATGGATTAATGATGAAAATAATTTAATATATAATATTTCTGGTGATACTCCTGAAGAAGTTATTAATGAGGCTTTTGATTTTTGTTTAAGTGAAAAATTAATTGAATTATAATTATGATTAAAGTTGTAAATCCTAGTGTTGAAGTTTGGAAACAAGATGGTTATACACTTGATGCTATTTTTAAACATATAGCTAGATGTGCTCGTGTTTGTTATCAATCAACTCCAAAGAATAATGGAGAAACTGATTACGGTTTTGTAGTTAGAACTCTTTTAAAAGGTAAAGATGTTATAAATCGACCTTATAATATTGAAGATATTAAAGGTTGTCATTTAAGTGTATTTGAACATGGTATTGTACATTTAAAACTTCCTCTAAATATTGCTCAAGGTTTTATGCAAAGTAAAAGATTTACTAATAATCATTATAGCAGAAGTAAAACATATGGTGATTATTGTTATGTAACTACTAATATGAGAGTTATTATCGAAAATGCTTGGGTAAATGCTCTCGAATTTATAGATAATAATAATGGTTGTCCATATTATATACCAAGAGTTACTTTTTCTTTTACAACAGATATTGGTGCTAGTCGCGAACTTAATCGTCATAGAGTTAATAGTATTAGTGAAGAAAGTACTAGATATTGTGCTTATGATAAATGTAAATTTGGTAATGGAATAACTGTTGCTAAACTTCCTTGGATTAAAACTATAGATACCAATGATGAATTTAATGTAACTACGTATAATAATGGCTTTTATAGTGATGAGGAAATTTATGATAAATCTACTAATCTTATTGAAGCTAAAAATACTGATGATTGGACTGCTGTCGATTGGTTCCTTTATGGTCTTCAAATTTGTGATTTAGTTTATCGTAAAACTCGTGAACTTGGTTGGACTGCACAACAAGCTAGAGAAATTCTTCCTCTTAATACTAAAACTCAAGTAATTCATACTGCTTTTGTTGATGATTGGGAGCATTTTATAGATTTGCGTTCTAATGGTGTTAGTGGAGTTCCTCATCCTATGGCTAAAGAACTTGCTAATAAAGTTAATGATTTAATTAATACTGTAACATGTGGATAAGTATTTTAAATTATAATTCCGGACAAATTGAAGTTGCTGATATTACTGACTTTGACGCAGATATTGATAAAGATTCTAATATATATACTAATCAAATTGCTAAAATATGGTTATGTTCTAACGGATATAATCCTGATGAAGTTAGTTATATGTTAACTGATGAATGTCCTTTGTGTGTAGTAAATAATGTAGAAACTCATTTAAACTTATAAGATTATGGAAAAGACTATTAAAGTTACAAAAGAAGCTGGTGAGAATTTGAAAGCTTCTATTCTTGCTGCAATTAAAGATTTTGAGATTGCTAATCCTGATGTTAGTATTAGCGTTGAAGTAAAGCGTAATTATTATGCTAAGGATAATGAACCTACGCATAATGTTGATTGTTCTATAACTATTAAGTAATAAAAATAATGTTTATAACATGTGACCTTTATTATTTAAAAGATAATTATATCCTTCATTTTAGAGGTAACGATATTACCTCTAAATTTATTGAAGACGCTAAAAATAAAAATATCACAAGAGTTGCAATAAAAGATAATGAAATATCTTATGATTGTGACTGTTTTAAACCTATATTTCTTACTGTCTTTATAGATAATAAAGTTTATAGAGATAAAATAGGTGTCTTTGATAAACATAATCATGTTGAACAATTTCAAGAAACTTATGATAGATTATTTGGAAAACAAGATAATATATCTAAAAATTCTAGTAATAAAACAAATAATAAAGTAAAATTATGGCAAAAAGTATTTTTGATATTGATAAAGAATTGTATGCTCTTTATGACGAGATTGAAGAAGCAGGTGGAGAAATAACTCCAGAAATAGAAAAAAAGCTTGAGCTTAATGGTCAAGAAATGACTAATAAAGTTAAAAGTATTACTAATTATATCAATAAACTCAAAGCTGACCTTCTTGCTATTAAGTCTGAGACTGATAGACTTGCTAAACTCAAGAAGTCTAAAGAGAATACAATTACAGGTCTTACTAATCTTGTTCTATTTGCTATTAAGAAGTATGGTACAGAAGATAAGAAAGGTAAGAAGTGGATTGATTGGGGTACTGGTAAAGTAACTATTCGTAAAAGTGAAACTATTGAAGTTAATAGTAAGAAACTTGAAGCTATTAATGATATGCTTAAAGTAACTTTTGCTAATGGTATATATACCGGTACTCTTAATCAGAACTCTTCTGTAGATGAACAAGCATTACTTGATGCTATTGTTAATACTGCTAAAGATTCTGGTAATTATGAATGTAGTGAAATTGAAATAGAAGACCTTGATGATGTTAATATTGAGGTTACTGTTCCAGTTAAACTTACAGATCTTCTCAAAGGTGATGGTTATCAGCTTATGACTAATATCGGAGCTGTTAATCGTGATGGTTGGAAATTTAAACCTAGTATTGATAAGAAACTTATGAAAGTTAAAATCAAAGATGATGGTTGTGTTTCCAATATTGCTGAAATTGTTGAAAATGATAACTTAACTATCAAATAACATGAGAGTTTCAGAATTAATACAAAAACTTGACAGTCTCCAAGAAACTAATGGAGACTGTCAAGTTATGGTTGATGATTTATACGCTAATAGTGTAAATTATGATTCTGCTTTAGGTTGTATAAATATAAAGTCTTATTAATATAAATAGCAATATTATGTATAATGTATATTTTGTTAAAACAAATATTAAAGTAAAAGCTAATACTTTTCTTAATGTTAATATTCTAGCAGAAGATTTATCTGATGCTACAAGTAGTGCTTCATATCTTAAATACAATGGTGAAGAACTAAAGAGACATATAGTTAGTGTAGAACTTATTGTTTCAAATGTACTACGTGATGCATGGAGTGTTAAAGAGTTAAATCCTAATTATACAGGAGAAAATAAAGATAATCAAGAAGCTCTTCCTCCTGCTGATAATATTTAATTTAATGTTTAACAATTTAATAACGCTGAGTTATGAGTAAATTTAATCGTGGTGGTCTTCCTTGGGCTATTGGTAAAGACGTTTCAGGTTGTGCAACTGCACAAGATGTAATGAAGAAAGCAGGTCTTGATTGGTCTGTTCAAAAGTGTGAACTTGTAGGTAAAATGCCTTTTAGAATAGGTAGTAATAACGATTTAGGTGAAGATGCTTTTGTACATGATGGTAATATTTATCGTGAGTGTGCTAATGCTTATGCTACCTATCGTACAGATTGTAATTATCCTTTAGGTATAGTTAAAGATAAGTATGAAGTTGTTCAAAATATGGATGCTTTTAACTTCTTTAATAATGCTATTGGTGAAGGTAAAGCAATTTGGGATAAAGCTGCTTGTCTTAATATGGGAGAGAAAGTATATGTTAGTGCTAAACTTCCAATACAAACTTCTGTAAGTAAAGACGATGTTATAGATAACTATCTTGTGTTTAGTAATGGACATGATGGTGGTTCATCTGTAGATATTATGATTACTCCTGTTCGTGTTATTTGTACTAATATGCTTAATGGAGCATTAGATAAAGCTTCTTGTCATATTAGACTTAGACATACTAAGTCTATAAAAGAGAAACTTGAACTTGGTGCTCAAGTACTTAAAGTTGCTTGTTCTCATGCTTTAGATGCTCAAGAACTTTATCGTCATCTTACTACTATTAAGATGAGTGATGAACAAGTTTATAAGTATCTTTGTGAATTGCAACTTACTCCTGCTGAGATTGAACGAATTAATCAGTACGACCCTAATAAAGGTTATGCCAGACTTGTTGCTCGTGATTATAGACTTCTTGAAGCAGTTGAAATATCTTCTCGTAAAGCTAATCAACTTTATAATATGATGGATTATTATAATGATGGTATCGGTCAGAAAGATATTTGTGGTACTGCCTGGGGCGCATATAATGCTGTAACTGGTTTCTATTGTAACGTTGCAAACCTTGAAGGTGAGAAACGTATGAATAGTCTTGTTTGGGGTAGTGCTAATAATAATATGAATAAAGCACTTAATTCTGTTGTAGCTTATGCAAGTTAATTTTAATGGAAAAGAAAATCAATTTAAAGTACCTCATTACAAAGTTGGTGATGAGGTACTAGCTTTCAGTTATATTAGTGGTAAATTCTTTGTTGGCACAATTAGTGCTGTAAATAGTTACGCTGATACTAACCAAAGTATTGTAAATTACACTATTATGATTGATGAAAATAAAGGTGTTCCTAATGTTCCAGAAGCTTTAGTATTTGATAATAAAGAAGATGCTAAAGATTGGGTAACGTCATTAGGAATGATGCTATATAACTTTTGATACACTTCTTTACGGGGAGGATAGAGCAACTACTAGTGCTAGAATACTAGAAGCAGCTAAAGCCGCCCCGTAGAAGATGTTAGTGGTTAAACTATCGTTAAACTACTTATTATTAGTAGTAATACTGATAATAATGCTTATCTTTGTAGTGATAATCATAGCAACTAACATTAATATGCTGTATTATATATTATATAGGTACGTTATAACATATTGAGTGTTAGTTTATTAAACATTATTTAACGCTAAAAAATGTAGGTTGTTGTGATAGCAACCTACTTTTTTTATATATTTGCACAAGCGTTGATGATGTATATAATATTTATAGTACTATGATTACTTTTATAAATTATAAAACAATTATGGCTGAAGCAACAGGTAAAGCTAGAACTAAAATAGATGGTAAACTACAAGATGTAGAAACTATTTATGATGTGTTTAAAGGAGCAGGAACATATTTTGCTCCTGAAATAGCCGTACATTGTTCTAAAACTGCAACTCAAGTAGCTTATTATATCTATAAGAAACTTAGTCAAAATCAAACTAGTTTTAGAATAGTTACAAAAGAAGTAATTAAATCCGGTTTAGTTAATGCTAAAACTCCAGATAGAGTTAGAGATGCAATTAAAGAATTAATTAAAGCTGGTGTTATGATTGCTTGGAAAGATATAGAAGGTATTGATGAATATAATTTTGATATTGATTCTAAATATTATCTATTAAATCCTCTTGTTATTAGACGATGTAGTACTAATGCTTTTAAACGTAATTGTGAAACTACTAAAGATAGATTCAATAATAGTAAACAATTATGGATAAATGAATATGATGCTATAGTTTATAATTTTGATACTAATGTATTACAAATAACATATAATTAAATTATGAGTCAATTAAGTAATCGTATTGCAGAAGCATTTATTAATTATGCAAATGCTTTTAAAGACACTCCTGACAACAGGGAGTTAGCTGAAAAAGAACTTAAAGAAGTTCTTCGTACAGCTATTGATTTTGTTCCAGTTAAGATTTGGCTTGACCCTAAAGTTAAAGCACAAATTCCAGAGTATGCTCATTACGAAAATGGGTTTGCTAGTGATGCAGGTTGTGACCTAGTTTGTACGTCTGTAGAAATTAAAGAAGATGGACGTATTAAATGTGGAACAGGTATTCATACAGCATTAGAAGATAGAGACGAAATTAGTATTGTACCTAATAGTCGTTTCACAAAAACTCTTCTAATACATCAAAATACTCCAAGTACAATCGACGCTAAAGTTTCTTAAATTTTATTCACAAATTCATCATATATCGTAGAAATCTATTATATTTGCAGTATTAGTTAAATATTAAATAATGTAAGTTATGGTAGATTTAAGTAAAGTAAAAGTTAATTTAGTTGTTAGTTTTCCAACTAAGAAAAAGAAAGCTTCAACGAAAGTTACAAGAGTTTGTAAGTATTGTGGTAAAGAATTTCAAGTACCTAGTTGGTATGGTGCTGGAAAATATTGTTCAAAAGATTGTGAAGCAGCAGATAAGCGAGTTGTACATACACCAAATATAACTTGTGAAGTTTGTGGAAAAAAACTATATATGCCTCCTAGTAGAATTAAAAGAACAAAACATCATACTTGTTCTAGAGAATGTAGAGCTAAATTACAAAGTATACTATATTCAGGAGATAAAAATCCTAATTATGGTAATCGTGCAGAACGATGTAAAATGGTAAATAATGGAAAACTATATTATAAAGTTCATTTAGATTCTCATCCTTTTGGTAGAAAAACAACAGGAAGTATAGGAGTTTATTATCCTGAACATAGACTTGTTATTGAACAAAATTATGAAAGATTCGATTCTAAATATTTTGTAGAAATAGACGGAAAACATTATCTTAAACCAGATGTTGACGTTCATCATTTAAATGAAGATTCTACAGATAATAGAATAGAAAATTTAATTCCTTTAACAAGAAGCGAACATACTCATTTACATAATAAACAAAAAGAAATTATACGTGATGAATTAGGTAAAATAATTGGTGTCGTAAAACACGGTGAATTGCTGGGAAATCATGGTAATGACAATCAGCAGCCAAGCGTTAATAGTAATATTAATGAAGGTTCAACGACTAGTAACCGAATCCAAACAGATAATGCTGAGGATAGTAATGTTGCCACGAGTGCCGTGCCTAACAAAGTTAGTGAAGATATAGTCTGAACACTAGATATAATACAATATTAATGAAACTAGTGAATATGAAGATAAAGAACTTCATAGTTAACAAATGAATTATAGAGGAGAAATTTTTGTAATATTTAGAAAACTTGTTCCAAATGCTGAAGTTCCAAAAGTTGGCGATGTTATTGGTCAAATGAAAGTTCCACATCATAGACAAATGATGTTCCATACAGTCAATACACTTGAAGACCTTGGCATAACTGATAGAGGTGATGGTGCATTTGGTTCTACAGCAAAGAAATAATTAATAATTTAAATAGTAAACAATATGAAAAAGTGGGTATCAGAAATGATTAAGCAGCACGCACATACTGCTATCGAAGTTAACAATGTATCTAAGTTTATTGAAAATGCTAAGAATAGTGATAAAATTAGTAAAGTAACTTTTGCTAATCTTGCTTTGCTTCTCAGAGATTTGAAGAATACTGCAAAGACTTATGAGACTATTCTTAACAATGAAGGAGTTCATTTTACTCCTGATGGTTCTTATTATGAAAAAGTAACTGAGATAAATGAAAAGAAAAATCCTGATAATAACGACTAAGAATTGTCTTGGTTGTTCTATAGTGATAAATAACATTCAAACAGTTATTGCTAAATCATCTAAAGAAATAGCTCTTGAAATTAAAGATTTTACAGAGCTTCCTAAAAGACTTATTCATAAGTATAAAGCTTATGATTATCCTACTACAGTATTTCTTGAAGATGATGAAGTAACATTTAAATTTGTTGGAAGTACTCATGTGAACTGTATACAGAGGTATATAGATTTGTATTTGAAATAAAACTGAAATTTTTCTTCTGATGTTTCTGCTAGTGCTTGTGAAAGTACTAGCAGTTTTTAATTTAAAATTATTATGAATCCAAATTATAATAAACATAAGAATATAGCCATACTTATACTTGCTATTGTAGCTGCCGGACTTGGTGCTTGTAGTTATAATAAAGTTTCTAATAATAAACCTGTAAGTATAGATAGTTGTGGAATTAATGATGATTTCTATGAAATTAATGATGTTGATTCTACAAATGATGGATATGACACAGATAGTGTTATTTATCTTGATGCTAATGGTAATATAATTAAAGCTCCTTTTAAACAAGAAGCTAATTAGTTATATGGCAGTAGATTGTTTCAAAATGATGCTGCGTTCTTGAAGAATTTAAATTCTCCTCTGTCGCATTAATTCTCTTCTTCTGAATAGTTATTCAGTCGTAATCTTAAAGTAGCTTAGAAGTCATTTAAAGTGTAATTTATTTAATAACCATTCTTACTTGTCAGTCTTATTTCAGCTCCAGGCATACGAGTTTAATCTGTGCCAAACTTAGTGGGAAACTCCCACAATTACATAATAAATGATTTCTAAGCAACTTACATACTAATGTCGATTAATAATACTACTTTAATTATTTGACCGCTTACGAAAGAAATTGAAATATTACTTATGTTTTTGATATTTGCATTCCATGTTATAAGAATTAATAATTCAACATTAGCAGCAGCGGCTGCATTACATTTTAATCATTGTTTATTATTATGAGTAGCTTGTCCGTGAGGATGAGTTACTCTTTTTTTTTATTTATTAGTAGCGACACATTATGACACATTAAACGAAAAAGAGCTAGACAGTCATCACGACTATCTAGCTCAAGAACTTTATAAATATCACCTTAAACCACATTTAAACCCTATAAACAATTAATTTAGCAAGTAGTTTAGAACTTATAGCATTCGTTACTCTAGCAGGATTCGAACCTGCTCTGACAGAACCAAAATCTGTAGTGCTGCCATTACACCATAGAGCAATAAAGTTTCGCATACATCTGTAGTAATTTCATAGCAAAAACAGGAAAACCTTTATCTGTTGCAAAGATACTATTAATATTAATATCTCCAACAGATAAAGGTCTTATTTAATTCTTATTAGTAGAAGTATCACTATCAATGTCTTCTACGGGGCGGATTTAATCATTTACATTAGTAGGTATTATACCAAGTATATTATCTCCTAATTTATAGTAACTGTTACTCTTATCAAGACCAGTAATATTACTATAAGCTCTATAGATAGGTATCTGTCTAGTAGTAAGAACATAAAGCTTATTTTCTCCAGCATATCTACCACTACTATAATCCCAGTTATAATCATCACCAGCTATAAGTCCTTCGGCTATAATATTCATAGCTTTAAGAATATCACTAGGCATAGTCTGAGCTGCAATAGGAGAACTATATAACTTCTTACCTTCAGTTATAACAAATGGAGGAGTATACATCATAACTTGAGTTGCAAGACTATCTGCTTCATAAATAAGAAGATTTCCTAAAGTACTATTTTCAAGTTCTTTATCATCCCAAATTGCATGAGCAGCAAGAGACATAGCAATAGCAGATACTGAACCTGCAACATTACCCATAGCTCTAAGTATTGCAGCACGTTGATAACGAGGTAACATATTCCAGTTTGTATTAAAGTTTGTAACCATATCTACATAACCCATAAACAACTTTTGAAGAGCTTGTAATGCACCAAGTTGAGTACCATTAATTTCTCTATCTGCTTTAATCTTATCTAAAGGCATTGAAAGGAAATCCATAAGAGCAGGACCACAACCTAATGTAAAAGCTCCACGTTCTTCATTGAAATAACCTTGTCTTCTATAATGTTTAAGAATACCAGGATATATATGTTTATGATATTGCATAGCAAGACTACCCCACCAATGCTTTTCAAGTTGTGCAGCACCAAGCTTATCATATACACCATGTATTTCTTTATTAACACTAATAGCTTTACCTTTAAATTCACCTAAGAATTTATAAGCATCAGAAACTTCTTTATCTGCACTAAGAACATCAAGTTCTGCAAGTTTACTATTTTCTTTAAAAGATAGTCTACCATCTTTTAAATCAAGATTATCAATAACTCGACTATATTTTTCAAATTCAGTAGTTGCAGTCTTTTCAAGTTCTTTCTTTGTTTTAACAAATTCTTTTTGCATCTTATTAGGAAGAGTTCTAGCAAATTCAGTAGTAAAATCTTTACGACCAAAAACAAACTCTTTAAGTTTATTAGCATCTTCTTTTATAGTACCGACATAGTTATTAAACTTAGCTTCAAATTCAGTACCTTCAATAATACGCTTTAGAGCTTTTTCGTGACAATCAGCAATATATTCATATTTACTCATAGCACGATACTTTATTTTACCTCTATTTTCAGCATCAACTACAGGTACAAGTCTATTACTATACATAAGAGTAAACATAGCAGCATTTTGCATAAAATGTTCACCCATAGCATTAGGAGAATAAAGAGCATTTCTAAGTTTCTCAAAAGCAGTACCTGCATCAAGATGATTACCATCACTAATGCCAGCAAGTTGGTCAAAGTCAATAATATTCATTTCTTTGACTATAGCACTAGCTAATGTTGAAGCTTTATCTTTACCAAGGTCATTAATAAAACTCCATGAATTTTGCATCCATAAAGCTTTACCAAGAGCGTAGTCTTTAGCACCAAAAAATTCTTTAGCTATCCACTCACCTGCTAAATTTGATTCACCAACAGTAACATTACCGATACCACCAGTAATATTAAGCATCATAAATTTAGCACTAGTAAAAGATTGAAGAAGACTACTAACTTTAGTAAAGTTAGCATTACTTTCTTTAAATTGATTATAGATAATTCTACGAATCCAATTTTCATATTGACCTTGAAGTCTTTCATCTTTTTGAGTAAGATAACGAATTTCACCTCTAGCACCTCTTTGATGGTCTTTCTTTAGATTACTCCAACCTACATTCTTTTGATATACTTCCATTCTATCAAGCATTTCTTTACCATAATAAAGCATATACTTATTATCTTGTATAGCATTAAAATGAGCAGCTTGAGTAATGAAATTTGAAAGTACAGTACGATAATCTCTATTAAGTAAAGCACGATGAATTTCTTTATTCTTCTTCAATGCTTCTTCCATACGTTTATTATAAGCTGTAAGTGCAGCATTATATTCTTCATCATCAGCATAAGATATACGCTGTGGCTTAGTCTTTTTAATATTCTCTATATTAACAGAATCTTTATTTCTAAGTTGTTCCATTAACATAGGCATATCAATAGCTTTATCATCAGCATAATCTATATGATAGAAAGGGTCTCTACCATTCTGAAGTTTATCACTATAACCAAGAAACTCTAGGAATTGTTTTCCCCACCATTTTGCATCATGTTCTGCATCTTTACTCATAGAAGGAAGATAACCTCTACTTATAAAACGTTTTGCAGATTCAGTTTGAGCAAGAACATTAAGAGTCTTCTGAATATGAGACATAAGTTTTTGTTGATATTCATTAAGAACAACTTCTGAATCATAAGTTTTATCATCAGTTTTCTTATAATTATCAACATAACCTACACCTTCTTTATAGTTTGTATTTCTATATGCAGCTTTAGGAGCTAGTTCAGTTTGAGCATAACCAGCATTCCATTCACCATTTGCAACAGCAGGTATAACTTGAGTTTTTCTCCATATTGCAGTAGGTTCCATTCTATGAGTATAAGGATTAAATACATGATTTCTATCATACCACTTTTTAAATTCAGCATCACCTTTTGCTCTTTGTTTTTTAAGTTCAGCTTCATAATAAGGAGTATTGACAGTCTCAAGATTATTATGTATAGTACGATAAGCTTCAGTTCTTTCGTCCATTTGTTTACGAAGTTGTTCAGCTTTCTTTTTACCTTTTGTCTTGAGATATTTATCCATATCTACTTTAAGTGTACCATAAAGATAACGGTTAGGTATTCTATCCTTAGTTTCATCATAAACTATATTACCTGAAGCGTCAGTAACAACTTGATATTTATCATCGAGTTTTGGAATACCCATTTTATTAACTCGTTCCCAAGCTTTATAATACTTAGCTCCTTTAGCTTTAGCTCGTTCTTCTTCTAGATTAAATGCTTCTTTGCTGTAATTATCTAAATCTACAAAACGAGTAACAAAATAAGCAATAGACTTACCATTAGTACTATCTTCTGTTTTCTTCATACCAGCAAACAAAGGTTGATAAGCTTGATAAAGTTTATCAAGTTCTTCCTCAGTAAGCTCTGAAGTAGCAACATGTTTAGTAGCAATGTCATAATGTGGAGCAAGTATTTCATTAACTTGTTTCACTATTTGCTGATACTCTTTGTTTGGAACACCATTAGCTGCAAGTCTTTTATAAACTTCAGAAGGATAAACAACATCATCTTCAGGACCATTACTAATAAGAATACGGTCATTTTCCATACCATATTTTGTATTATTAAAACGTTTCTGAGCTTCTTCTTGAATAGCAGCTTGTTGTTCTTCAGTAAATATAGTACCATCTAAGCGACCAAATTCATCATAAGGATTTACATTAGTTGCTTTAAGTTTTCTAAGATATACTTTAAGCTTACTATTATTTTCACCCTTATAACCCATAGTTTTATATGCTTCATGTATAGCTTCTTGAATACTTGGGTCAATCGTCCATTTAGCATTAGTAGCAAGCCAAGCTTTTGCAGCTTTATATTCTTTATTCATTTCAAGCTGAGAAGCAGGAACGCTAATTCTACCAGATGGGTCTCTAGCTTCAGCAGTTTCAACAATATCAAGCATACGCTTTAGTTGGTCTTCAAAACCTTTACGAACTCTACTATCATTATATTTATTACGAATATCATTAATAGTTCTGAGATATTTATCAAGAGCTTTACAATCATCAGCATTATTTATTCTAGCTTTATGGTATCTTTCTTTATCAACAATCTCACCAGTTGAAGGATTCATACCAGGATAACCCATGATAAAACTCTCTTTAGGTTCACCATTATCTAAATCATATTCAGAACGAATATCATTAAGATGATACCAAAGATTCTTTAATTCAGTTTCCTTTTCAGGACTAAGTGTACCATCAATTCTACTGGCATTAATTTCATCAATCATAGCTTTTGTCTTAATATATTCTTCAAGTATAGGTCTATGATTTCTATAAAGTTCATCTTGAGCATCATAAAGTTCTTTATAATAACTATCAACAAACTTACGATTTACATGGTCTAATAAAAACTTATCAAGTTTATGTTTAGCTTCAACGTAAGCTTCAGGATTATTAATTATATCTGATTTAGCATTACGTTCATCTTGTCTAAGTTTATTTAAATCATTTTCAAAGCTATCATTATAAGGACGAATAAATCTACCATCAGCGTCAATAATATCATCAAATGACAAATGAACTCCAGCAGCTTCTGCATCAGCAAATATTTTATCTATTTCCTTATTGAAAATATCTACAGTTCTTCTAGCTTGAAGTTCTTTAGCTCTAATATCAGACGTTACATTTTTAGTAAGTACTTGTATAAAAGCATTACCAGAATCCTGTAAATCACCAACCCAAGCATCAAACCAACTAGTAGAATGGAAACCATCAAATACACTAATAAGATTATTTTGAATTTGAGGATTATCACTAAGCTTTGCAAGATAATCATTAGCAAACAACTTTTCAGCTTGTTCAATAATAGAAGTATCTGTAAGTTGTTTAATTGCATTTTGAAGTCTTTCTACATAAGCTATAGTATTATCACTATCTACAGATTTATCAACTTTAACTGAAGCAATATTACCATATTTACTAATCAAAGCTCTAGCATCAAGAAGAGTCTTTAAATATCTTCTTCTTTCAGCAGGGTTATTTCTAATAATATCTATAGTACGAGCATCATTTACAGATAAGAAATGACCATTTTCATCTTCAACAAACTGATTAAGTTGTTGAGTAATATCATTAACTTTATCTTCAACATAAGTTGTTATATTATAATAAACATCTTCAGCTTGAGATTGGAATTCGTTACGTGTAGCATTAAAACCTTTAGCTGAAAGATTATTTACTTTTTTACGAGCAGAATAATCACCTTCATGACTTCTACGATTCATATCATTATAAGCATCAATAGAGAAATCAAGAACACTAGCACCAAGCTTAGAATTAGTATTTAAAGTAGCATTAGGCTTACCTTTTGATTTAACTCTTACAAAATAAGTGTTATAAGGTACGTTAATACCTAAGTCTTTAGCTCTATCTATTTCAGATTTTCTAGGAGCTCTAAATTCAAATATTTCATCAACTTCATTAGTAACTTTTTTACCATCTTCTATAGTAACATAAGTTCCTTTAATATGTTGAGGATTACCAAATACAGTACCAATAGATTTACTTCTTAAATAGAAACTTTGAATAGTAAATTCTTTACCGTTACTTTCAGGATATTTATTAAGAATTTCATTAATAGTAAACTTAGCAGAAGCTTCTTGATACTTACTAGGATTATTAATATCAAAAGCATTAGCATTTTTAAGTTTAATATGTTTGATGTTAAACTTATAAGCTTGAGCCATTTCATTAAGATCATCTATAGTAGGAGTATCACCTTTCTCTAATCTATTAATATAATCAATATAAAAACCTTCACTTCTATAACCTTTAGTATTTTCTCTATTGAGACTTACTTCACTAGTTTCATTTTCATCAAGTTTGGTAATAGGATAAGCATATATTTTATCGTTATTTTCAACGATTTTATAAAGTCTAGCTTTATATTCTTTACCTACTTTTTCATTAAGATGAACATAATGATTTGCATAAAAGTCATCATTAGTATTTGATTCATTAATAAAACCATACTTAGCAGCAAGTGCTCTTTGAGACTTTAAATTATTATATTCAGCAAGAGCTGTTTTAAGTTCTGCATTAAGCGATTTAATTTCATTATCATCATCAGTAGCTTCTATGTCACGTCTAAGATTAACAATCTTTTCTCCAACAATACTAATATCAGATAAATCAAATACAAAAAGATTATTTGGCTTTTTGAACTTACTTAATTCAGAAACATAAGTACCATTTCTACGAACATTCTTAACTGTCTTATGATAAATAAAATTATTATCACTATGAGAACGAATATAACGTTCAGCAACATCATAAGTTCCAGCAAAATTATTAAACTCATCAACTATATAACTAATAGCAGATTTACCACCAAACAAATCAGGATTTCTAAGAGCATCATTTGTAATAACTTTACTAATACCATTACGTCTCATCTTGAAATTCTCAACAGCAAAAGCATATTTAATCATATCAATAGCTGCAAGTCTAACAAGAGGATTGTCGCTATTAGCTGCTTGGTCGAATAACATATAAGCAGTTTCTACATCAGTAGTATCATCTTTAAATTGAATACTTTGCTTAGATTGACCAGTAGTATTATATTCATATTGATTGAACAAGTTTACTTTAAGCAAACCAAATATACCAGCATCTTCAGATTTACTTTGAAGATAAGCAACCTTTTGAGCAGGAGTAAGCTTAATAAAAGCCTCTACTTCAGAAGGAGTTGGTCTATTAATATATTCACAATCAAAATTAAACTGAAGTTTAGCATTATATCCAAAGATTCTTTGACGTTCAGCAATAGTATCACTTTCATTATCAAAACCATAAGCTAATGTACCATCTTGCTCAGCAAATACTTTACTACTATACATTACTGAAGCAACATGATTATATATACTACTAAGAATATATTGTTGAAAATCATTATATTCTTTCTCATTAATATTACGACTTCTATCACTAAAAGTATTTTCAAGACTATAAACAAGATTCTTAAAACTATCAGTCTGAGTATCAAACAACATGCTATTAATACTACTAGATGTAGCAGTAGCATACTTTAAGAAGCAATGAAGAGAAGGATATTTAGATTGACTATCATTATGTTTATCCATCATATAACTTCTAATATCTACAACTTTATTACCAGCAGCATTTTTAGTAAGAAGACCAGGATAAATAGCTTCAAGGAAAGACATTTCATTATCTTTATCTTTAACAGAAAGAACATTTTCTATATTAGCGTTTTCTCCATTAACAATTTCTTGAATATCAGTAAATACTTTATTAGTAGCAAAAAGAGTTTGCTTAGCACCAAATCTATCAGGATTGCAAACACGAGCTAAAGAACTAATACCTTGAGCTAAACGATTAATATCATTATAAGCAAAAAGTATAGACATATCATACACCATATCTTCTACGGGGCGGCTCTCCTTTTGATTAAGTCTATTGGTTAACTCTTTATAATCAAGAATAACTCCGTTATTAGAAGTAAGACTATATTCTGTACCAAGAGCAGTATTTACTTTGTCTATTACAGTTTTAATATTGTCATCTTCTGTTACACCAATATTCATTTCAATAGCTAATTTTTTAATAGCATTATGAATAGGTTTAGAAGTATCTTCAGCATAAATAGACTTACTAGCATTATACTCTTCTACAATACGACTAATAGCAGGCTGCATAATAAATGCAACAGTTGTGTCGTAATTACTACCAATATCAGGAAGAGTTTTATATACTGCAAAAGTAAAGTCATTCACATTTGGAATAGCACCTTCCTTAACAGCATCAAGAATATGAGCAGTAGTTTGAGAAGTATATGCAGTAAGAATACGTCCATCTACATTTTTATTATCGTTGGTCCAACCAATTTTATCATGAGTAATTACCAAAGTTTTATTATCATTATTGACTTCGCTAATATTTTCTTTACCGAATCTATCTTGTAAACGTTTAAGTCCTTCTTTAGTACCATCATAAGTGTATCTAATTTTAACTTTATAATCATTATTTATAGTAGGTTGAACTGTATTACAAACAGAAACAAAAGTATCACGAGTAACACTAAATGCTTTAAGTTTAGCACCACTCATAACATCTTCTTGATAATCAGCTTGGTCAAGGAAGTCATAAGAACTTCTAGCATTACGTATTTTCTTAACTACAGGGTTAATAACTTTATCACGTGCATTAATAATATCATCAAAATTAGAACGTGACAAGTTTTCCTCAAGAGATATATCATCTTTAAGAATATCAATCATATCATCAAGAATACGATTATTACGAGCATTACGTGTATTAGCATCTTCTACATTTTGAGCTAAATATTCATTATAACTCATAATACCAAGTTTTTTAGCAGCTTTATTAAACTTATCAATTCTAGCTTGAAGAATCTCTTTAGCTTTATCAGACTTAAAAGCCTTTTTATCAATATATTCATTACTAATAGAATCAACCATATCTTCATGTACTGAAATGAAATTTTTATCCGCATCATCAAGAGTAGTTTTATTAGTACGAATATAATCAGCTACAAATTGAAGTTGTTTAAGATAACTATCTTTTGTAAGTTTACCAGTTTCTGGATTCTTTACAGCTTGAGATTCAAAATCTTTATGAGCAGCTTTTACAAGTTCTTTAGTTTCATCAGATAAAGCGTCATAAGCTTGAGTTTCTTCTTCAGCTAATTCTTTACGAGACTTTTCAAATTGTTCATCTATTTCTTTATTAAGTTTTTCAAAAGCTTCTTTAACTGACTTATCTTTAATCTTATCAACTTTCTCAAGATGTCTATTTACATAGTTAGCATAATCGTAAATATCAAGTTCATCAGAATAACTTTGTTTACGAATATTACCATGCTTATCTACATAACTACTATATTGAATACCATATACAGAGTCAATATCAAAGTCAGAACCAGTTTGAGAAACCCAATCATCAGGAACAACAATAGTAGAACCTTGAGCGTCATCAAGTAAACCAACTACTTTCATTACACAAACAGATTGTTTACCCTCAGTTGGAATACGATAACCAATAAGAGTATCAAGACCTGCATCTTGAAGTTCTTTAAGAAGTTCTTCTTTACTCTTTTTATAAGTACCATCAGCATTCTTAGCAAAACCAAAGTTACTAGCAGGAAGCATTATTTCAACATAACGTTCACCTTCTGGATGTTTTTTAGTTACAGGATGATAACGAAGAATTTTAGATGTAGTCAATCCATTCTTTTGATATATAGGAATAACTATATCTTTATCATCTTTTTTATGTTTGATAGTTCTTTCTCCTACTTTTTTCCAACCTTTTCCAAGTTTATTTAAAGCATAAACTCCTCCGTCAGAAATACTTCCCCAAGTAGAAACATTTGCTCCATTAGGAATAGCATTTCTTAAAGCAGTATATAATTCATCTCGTTCTTCTTTAGTAGAAGGATTTACAACTTTACCATCTTGTTCAACTTTACCTATCTTTTCAGTAGTAGTTTTAAAATGAACAGAGTAATTGTTATCTTCTTTATCTTTTACTAATTCAAACCAACCTTTCTTCTTTCCTTTTATATAAATTCTTAAAGCTTTACTTTTATATCCAGGAGTTTTCTCTCTATCATAAACTTCAACATCAAATTTAGTTTTATCTATACCATCAAGATTAAATGGATTTTCTTTAGTATATTTCTTACTATTAAAACCAACATTAGTAATTTGAGCAGCATGGAAACCAGGAAGAGTTTGACGAGTAATAGCTCTATTAAATACAGATTGACTAACACTTTCAAGCTTAGTAATAGCATTACTAAGAATCATAGGCATATTAGCATTAGGTCTTCCAGTAATAGGATTAACAGCTTGTTCAGCAAGAGTTACATAATCCATCATATTACTATCAAGACCTAAACGCATACACTCTTCTTTCAACTTATTAAAGAATGTATGATAATCTATACCTTTAATAGTTCCATCTGCTTCAAAAAGAATATTACCATTAGCATCTCTAGGAATATTAAGTTCATTAGCAAGTTTATTAAATGAATCTCTAATGTTAGCACTATAAAGCTTAAAGAACTCTTCTTTCTTTTCATAAAGACGACTATTAACTGGAATATTATCAACAATCTTCTTCATAATTTGAATACCAGCTTTATTTTCAGCATTCATATGTTGAGGAGTTTCTTGCTGAGTATAAAGATGATTATAATCATACTCTTCAACATAGTCTTTAGCATGAGCATTAAAATCATCAATATGCTTTTGTGTTACTTCTCCAGTCTTACTATCAAAAATTTCAAGTACTCTAGCTTTACCAGCTTTACTTGTTTCTTCTGTATTAAGTTGGTCGATACCATTATCTTTCATAAGATTATAAACTTGTTCAAGCTGAGTACCTTTTATAAATCTAGGTACAAGAACAAATTCAGCATTCTTAATTTGACGAGGTACAAATCTCTTAGAATACTTATCAAAGTAATGGTCATAATAGAAGTTCTTTTGTACTTGTACAAAAGTATCAATATCGCCAACACTAAGAGGTTCATCATTCTGAATCTTCTTAATAAGAGGAAGATATTCATTAAGCTTTCCTCTACCAGCAATACGACGAACCCATTCTTCAAAAGTAATATAAGATTGAGCATCATTTACAGTAGTACCTTGATAACCACCTATTAAAGTTCTAGCTTGGTCAATAGTAAGACCAGCATTCTTTACAAGGTCTTTTACAAGACTACCATCTTCAGAAAGTTGTTTACCATCTTTATCAAATGTTGCAACTTTACATTCTTCAGAAGTTCTAATAGTATTTTTAATAGTTACACCTCTAAATTTATTACGTTGTGTAACATTAAGAGGATTTTTATAAGTAGCAAATTCAGCTTGAACTCTACTAGTATTAAGTTCACTAAATGCTACATCTGTTATTTCATTAGCGTAATCAGTAGTATAATCAGCAAAGCCATAAGGTACTCCACTAGCCTGGTCTTCCTTAGTACGTTTAAGAAGAGTTTGATTATCTTTATAGAACTTAGTATCACCTTCAAATAAGTCATTAAAGTTACCACACATAAGTCTATAATTAAGTACAAAATCAGCAACATTATCATCGTTTATAATATTAGCAACATCTATACTTTTAAAATTATCAAACTTTTCGACTTGTTGATTTACATAAGTAGTAATAAAATCACTAATCATATTAGCAATCTCATCTTCTTGTTCTTTAGAAAGATTTACAGTAACTTCATCACCATTAGCAGTAAAGTGAATATAACCATCTATATCCGCCCCGTAAAGAGAAGGAAACATCTTTTCTAATAACTTCTCTGCTTTATTATCTACATTACCATCTTTATCAGTAAGTTCAAATCTATCATCGTGAAATAGTCTACCAGTAAAAGTAAGAGCTTTAGTAGTAGGATTCATTTCTACAAAATGTTTATGATCTTTACCTACTTCATAAATAGCATAAGCTCTTCTAGCACTTTCTTCATCAAATCCCCAATCACCTTTAAATTTAGGTTGGTCAGCAAGTTCAGGATTTTCTTCTTTTTGCCAACGAAGAATTTTACCAGTACTATCAGTTTCAAACCATTGATTAATAGAATGAGCCATGTCTGTAAGTTCTTGCACAAACATGTTTCTATATTGTATATAAAGTGGATGATTAGTATTTATAACTCTTTTTACTTTAGTATTACCAATCATACCTGTAACATTAGCTCTACGATTAATCTTAGATACTAAAGATTGATAAAGAGTAGGAGAAAATCTATCACTAACTTTAGTCTCATTCATACTAGAAATAAGAACAGGTTTAGCATCAGTAATATAATAAGCTCCATTACTATCTATATCAAGAGTTCCATGAAGTTCATATTTATCTACTTTACCACTATCATCTGTATATTTATAACCAACAGCAATTTCAGAACCTGATTTATGATTTTTACCTTCAAGAATATTAAAAGGCATAATCTTTCTACGACCAATAGTTTTAGTAGTCAAATCGTGAAGCATTTGATTATATTCTTTATTGGTGGTAAGATTAACAAATTTAGAAGTTTTTACTTCATTATCTGCACGAGTTTCACTAGGAATTTCTGTATCAAGATAAGTTTCAATAGCTTGACTAACTTCTTTACTATTTTCTACATTGAAAAGATTACCATACCTTCCTCCTTTAGTTCTATATCTAGCAGCTCTAATAATAAAATCCTTAGGAGCATCAGAAGGAACACGCATGAAGTAATTAGCAAAATCAATATCGTATTCATTCTTAGAAAGATAATCAGCTTCAGTATTTACAAAATTAGCAATAGCACTATATATATAATCCATTTTACTCATACCAGAATAAAGTACATTCTGACCAGTATTAGGATTACCAGCACCGTTAAACAAACTAACATTAATCAAATCCTTAGCATATTCTGTAGGAACATACTTATCTCCAAGTTTACGGAAAAGACCAAATACTTTAATCTTTCCATCAACACCACGTTGCTCAAGAAGAATATTACTAAGATTATATTGATTACCTTTTTCTTTAGAATTAACACGGAACTTTTCATTACCATATTGAATAAGAGCTTCAGGAGAAAGTTTACCTTCAGCATCAACAGACATTTCAGTACCATTAATAGCATTCATAAGATAAGTAATCATAGAACTATTAATAATATCAGAACTTTGATTACCAAGAACATTCTTAGAATTAAACTGAAGAGCAACAGTAGAATAAGCTTCTATATCAGTAGCAAAACTATTAGCAGCAGCTACAGCAGTAGCAGGAATAATTTCAGTATGTAATGGAATATAAGTTTCATTATCATCATGTTCTTCTCTATTCCATTCTCTTTTATGTTCTTGCTCTTCACGAAGATTATCATTTGCTTTAGCAGAAGCATCACTAATATTTTTCAAATGAGCAAGAAGATTACTAGTATTAATATCAATATCAACACTGCCATTAGTTTTATTACCAATAAGATAGTTTCTTACAGCATTGGCATCCATGTCAGGATAATAAGCTTTAAGAGCTTTAGTTAAATTAGCAACAATATCAGCAAATGCAGCATTACGTCTAATCTCATTTTTAGCAGAAAGTTTATATCTTCTTTTAGCACTTTCTACAGCAGAACGAAATACTTCAATAGCGTTTGGGTCAACATTAAGTGTAGTGTGCTTTACATTATTTTGAAAACTAAATATAAGAGATTGTCTTCTATTAGATTCTTTATTAGAAAGTACAGCTCTAACTGTACCATCAGCGTCAGTTCTAGTTTCAGTCTTAGGCATAATAGTCTTTACAAACTGACTTCTAAATCTAATAGCAAAATCTCTATTAGTTTTTAAATCCTCATAAAGTTTAATAAGACCAGACATTTCTTTATTCTGTTCAGCAATAGTCTTAATGCTATTAATAAAACTAGTAATATTATCTCTACTTATTTTAGATATAATAGCAGCTGTTACTTTCTTACCATCAATAAAATCAATAGTACCAAGTTCATTACTTCTATCATAATTATATTTGCCATCAACTTTATTAATATCGTTAAGCTTAGGAATAGTGAAAAGTATCATACGAATATCTTCATCAATACCTTTCATAAAATTACTTCCCATACCACTGTTATCATCCCATCTAGCAGTAGTACCATCTACATCAAATTCTTTGTTAAAGTCAGCAAGTTCATCATTTTCGTTACCATTAAGAATAGATTCCATTTCACTATCTAAATCTACCTTCTCATCAATAGCTTCATCAGACTTAAAACGAAGCATACCTAGACGACTATCACCAGCATAAATAGAATTAAAGAAAGAAACTTTATTAAGAATCATTTCTTTAACCATAGCATAAAAGTTTTTATCTTCTTTACTAGCATTAGCAAAAACATCATCTGTTTTTTCAAAATCACCATCACTAGTAAATCCAAGAATTTGATTAACTAATCCAAGTATTTCTTTATTAGTAAACTTTTGACCTTTATTTTCAAAGTACTTTTTAGCTACTTGAACTGCACCAAAAGATACAACTCTATTAGCATAAAAATTAGCATTGTTATTATCTTTATTAAATTTACCTTTAACTACATCATTAGCAAAGAAAGTAAGTATATTATTACCTATAATTCTATTTGCCATAACTTTAGCTGTAGTACTAGTATAACCAAATCTAGTAACAATATCATTAAACTTAGATTTAGTAGTTTGAGCACCAACACTAAAATGTCTTGAATTATAAAATTCAAGAGCTTCTTGAGCAGCATCATTACCTAAACGGTAATCATCAAAATCTTTAGTAAATCCAGTCTTGGATTCAGGGTTATAAACTAATGTAGTTATAGCATTAAACTTAACTACATCATTACCACAAAGTTCTTTGAGACGGGTTCCAGTCTCAGTACCTAAAAAATCTTTAGGTGTAATAGGACAATTAGCCATAATTATATTATTTAATTAAACAATAAAGTTCTAGAGGATTTTAAATTCTCCTCTAGAACCATGAAATTTATTCTGTGAATAATCTATCGACAAGATATAGAAAATTCGCCACGCTCAACCATATCGAACATACGAGATTGTTCGTCCATTGGAAGTGCCCGGACTGCTGAGTATAACGAAGAAAAACTGCTTAAAGTTTTATCATCAACACTACTACCCATATTAAGTAAATCATCAAGTTCATCTTCATCAACTGCATCATTACTTTCTGTAATATTTGAAAGATTATCATCAGCAGGAACTTCTTCAGGAACTTTTTCTTCAGGCTTAGTTTCATCTTTCTTAAATTCAAGAGTACCTTCAACAGGAGCTTTAGTTTCTTCTTTAACTTCAGTTTTAGGAGCAACTTTATTTTCTTTGAATTTATCAGCAAGAATATTAAACTCTTTAGCTCTAAGAGATTCATCCCTAATTTCAATACCAAACAGCCTACTTATGAACTCCATAATCTTTTGCCAAAGACTACTAGTCTTACCTTTATGTTCACCTTCAACTTTAACAGAATTAAGATAATCCATAAGACCTTTAGAAGTAAGAGATTCTACAATGAACTCTTCAAGTTGAGTATCTGGTCTTGTACTAAACTTTTCAAACTGATATTCTTTAATGTGAGTAAGATAACCACGAAGAGCATCTATATTAGCAGCTTTATTATCGAAGCGAGCATTAATCTCATCGAAAGTATTATCGTTAAGATTAGCTAAATCAGCATCAATAGCTTTAACAAAATTATCATATATAGTTCTAAGCTTTTCTCTAAACTGCTTAGGATTTCTACTATTATTGATTTGACTATGTAGTTTTTCATGGATAAGAACACGAACTGCATCATCACCAGCAGTATTAGCATCAACAGTTCTACTTAACCAATCATTACCTACAACTATTTCTTCATTTTCTGAATCATAGTAAGCTAAAGCATTTTTGTTTGCTTCATCACTTTCTCTAAACTTTTGTATCTTATCGTCATCAAAGATAAAGTTTTCAGGGAATATAGCATCAGTTACTCCATTATATTTTTTAAGTTTAACTATTTTACTAAAAGACTCTTTAGATTTCTCACTAAGAAGATACTCAGCAATAGTTTCACCTTTATTAGCAATACTATCATTATTAATAATACTATTTATAGCATTACGTACAATAGTTTGTGGAGTATCAGTAGGAGTTTCATCTACTACATCTTCTACGGGGCGGCTTTCAGAAGTATTAAATATATCAATTTGAAGAGTTTGATTACTACCTATTTTATCAACACCAACAGCTCGATAGTTAGAACTATTTTCTTGTTCCAAATCAACACGAACTAAATCATTGTCAATAAGGAATTGACTATAAGTACTATTATTAATATCAAAAGCATTCTTTCCATTATATGCTGGAATATTAATATGAAAGCCTGTTTTATCTCTACTAATAAACTTATTTTTAGTAGGAAGATTAGTATTGTTATCTCCATTAAGAAGACTAGAACTTATATTAATTTTAGCACTAGCTTTAATATCTTCTATTAAATCAGATACATCATCAAACTTATAAAGCTTTCCATCTTTACGTTTAATTACATTTGGTGCGGCATTAGGGTCTTTAGCACTACGAGCAAAGAATGTATATTCGTTACCGTTAGCTTTAAGAACTAAATTACCATTATTTTGAACAACAATAGAATTACCTAAAGACAAGATAGCATTACGTCTAAAATTAAATATATTATTAATAAACTCTTTAACTTCATTCCAATCATCAAGAGACTTAACATTAACAAGTCTATCTTCTAATTGAGCAGTAACAGAATTTACTAAAGAATTAAGTATTCTATTTTCAGGAGCATTAACTTTTTCTCCATTACGATAATAAGTATCACCTATATAAACTCTAGGAAACGCTGCAACATAATCTATAGTACCATTAGTATTAGGAAGAGCTAAGAATGTTTGTCCATTAGCACTATTATAACCTGTATACTTTTGAGTACCTAGTCCTGAAATAGCTACATAACCATTAGAAGTAGCACCTATATAAGCTTCACTACTATTACTAAGAACTTCTTTTATTGGACGAGCTACATCTTTAGAAGGTCTAGTTTTACCATCAGGAGTAAGTTCTTTATTATGAGCACGAATTACTTCACCTTTAGAAAGAACATTAACTCTAGGAGTATAAATTCCATTTGCTACATTTGTAGCAATATTAATTTCTTCTCTAAGTTTGTCATAATATGTATCAATACTGTCAATAAGAATATCATTATATTCTCCAACAGCTACATTATTTGTAGGTTTTACTTGATAACAATATCTCCAAAGTTTAGCAAGACCATTAAGAAGTTTCTCATAATTAGGATTTTCAGCATCTCTAACATAATGATTATTAACTGCACGTTGTATTCCTTTATGAGAAGCAAAAGCAGCAACTAATTGTTTATATTCATCTTTAGATAACTTATCAAAAGCCGCTCTATAAATAATATCATCAAGAGTAGAATAATCTATTCCATCAATAGTATCTCTACTGAGAATATCTTTAATGAATTCTTTAACTGGACCATCAGGAGTATTATTATCTCCAGCAATAGTATGCATCCAATCATCAGCAGGTCTAACATAAAGACCAGTACCTTTATCAATACTAGCTAAAGCTTGCCAACCTATAGTAACACCATTATGTTTGTAAAGAAGAATAGTAGTATTAGTTTTATTCTTTTTACTAATTTCAGTTTCAAGAGCATCATTAGAATTAACTAATTTAAGTTCTTTCTGAGCAGCTTTAATACCATCTTCGTCAGTCACTTCAGATAAGTCAAGTTTAACTGTAGTAATAAGACTTTGTGCACCAAGTTCTACACTACGAACATAACTACTCTTATGTACATTACGTAAGAAATCAGCTTTATCTATTTCTTCAACATCAGTTAAAACAAATTTATCTTTAGCAGCTTCACTAGTAAGATAATCTTTAAGAGAATTATAAAATATTTCAGGAGCACCAGTATATTTAGATTCTTGCTCTATATATCTAAGTATATCTTCAAGTCTACCATAGTATTTTCCATTACGCTGAATCATCTTTGTATTCTTAGCGTAAGTATTAAGAAAATCATCAGCAGCTTTAATAAATTCTCCAGTAAGATTATCAAGCTTTTTAGTTTCTACAGAAACAGTTTGAAGATACAAATCTGCAACAGAAGAACCAAACATAGCTTTAGCTTCATTAGCATAATCATCTACATATTTATTAACTTCATCACTATCAAATCCTTGAGAAATAAGAGCATCTTTTTGTTGTTTAATTACTTCATCTACATCAGCATTATCATCCATTAAAGCACCCATGATATTACGACTAAGTTCCATATTTAAAGCTGTACTTTCGTCCATATCAAGATTAGCAATAGTTTTCTTAGTCTCAGTAACAGGAGGAGTAGTTTCTTCTTCTTTACTTTCCTCAGCACTAGTAGTAGGAGGAAGTATTGTTTCTTCAAGCCCCCCCGTAGAAGATGTGGTAACTGAGTTATCTTCCTCTTCTTCTTTACTTTCTTCCTCTTGTTCAGCTTCTGCTTGTTTAGTTTGTTCAACTAAAATTTCACTACCTAATAAACCTTTTTCAAAAAGAAGAACATTACCGTCATCATCTACAATAATATGAGGAGGATAAACAACTTCAACACCATCCTCATTAGCAAGCTCTGGATTATCAAAAAGTTTATCATCATGCCAGGAATTTTTACCATCAGTAAAATCAACTTGATATTGATTATATCCTTTAGGTGTAAGAACAAACTTACCATTATCTGTACTAGTTATTCCAGTAACATCACCATCATCATTAAACGACAAATTTTGTGACTTGCTTGCATCGAACTTTGGCTTAGCCTTTTCCTTTTTAGAATTGCCCTGTTGCGTATTTCCTTGCGCCTGAGAGCTTTCGGGTTGTGGCGCTGATTGATTATTCGTCGGGGCAGGTTGAGGCGATTGTGGCGCATTATTTTGCGTGCCTGACTGTTTTGGTTCACTTTGAAGAGTAGGAGCTGGAGTAGCAGCTGGAGCAGGACTAGGAGTAGGAGCTGGAGTATTACTATTTGTAGTAGTACTTTCAGGTTCTTCTTCTCCATCATTAGCTTTATTTCTAGCAGCTTTAATTTTAGTTCTAAGAATTAAGCTATCTTGAATTGTATTAGCTAATCTATAATTAAGACCGCTACTAAGATGAAGAGCATCAAGACTTTCTTTAAAAGCTTCTCTTTCTTTATTAGTCATAAAAGAAGTAGCATCATCAAAGTTATCTTGCTCATCGTTAAAGTAAGCATTTACAGCAGCACGAATATTACCATTTTCCTCATCTTTATATTTATCAGCTAAATCATTAATATAACTATAACTAGTATCAATAACTTTCTTACGAGCTTCATTCATAGTATTTTGTTTATAACTAAGTTCAGCAGCAAGGTCTGTTTCATTATTGACAACTTGAGCTTGGTCATATCTACGAGAAAGTTCAAGTTCAGCTTGTTTGAGAATAAAGTCAGAAAGTTTAATACCAGTACTATTCTTTTCTTTATCGGCTTCTTTAACAAGATTATTAATTCTAGTTATATTATTATTAGCAGTTTGAATTTGATTAAGTACATTAGTAGGACTATCAAATTCAGCAAGTCTTTTTGAAAGACCATTTTCATTAGCAAATTTTTCAAAGTTACGAACAATAGTTTCATCTGTAAGTTGAACACCTTTTTCATCAACACCACTAAATAAATCATCATAAGCTTTAGCTAAAGGGTCTTGACTATTACGTCCAAGATTACCTTGATCGTCTCTTTCACTAGCAAGCATAACAGCAGTTGTAAGACGAAGTTCATCATTAGAAAGCATATCGCTATACTCATTGATAGTACGATTAATATTATCAATAGCTACTTTATCGCTAATAGTTTTACGATTCTTAGCTATAAGTTCTTTCTTTCTAGCATACAAATCACTAATCATATTAGTTATAAGAGCATGACGAACAGCACCTTTTACTTGTTCACCAGTATAATTTTGACCAATAACTTTTCTAATGTTTTCTTCATTAAGAACTGTGTTTATAAGATTATCTGCAACTTGTTCTTTATTTTTAGTATTTGCTATCTTTTGATTATAAACAACATTAGCACTAGCTATTTCTTGAAGATATTCAATAGGAACACGGTCTGGTTCTTTTTTATTATGATTTCTATTTTGAACAATACCTATAAGACCTGAAAGTTCTTTAGTATATGCGTCCATAACAGCATCAACTTTAGCAATATTATTAGCTTGAATTTGTTTAGATTCAGCTTCATTTACTACACCTTTTTCTACCATAGCTTTACGAACTTCTTCACTTTGTAAGAATAATTTTAAGTAATCAAGATTACCATGATGACCAGCACGTAATGCTAATGTAGTAATAAAATCATTTTCAGCAGCTTCTTTAGCAGCTTGACTTTCTTCAGGACTAGTAAAACTTTTATTATTATCAAAAGGATTCTTTCCATCATTGATTTTATTCATCCTTTCAATATAAAGATTAGTATCTTTTCCCCAGTGAGCAATATCAGCTTTACGAGACTTAGTTTCACCAAGTTCACTAATACTAAAAGGTGAAGACTTACCTTGTTCACCAGTAGTTTTATCTTCTTTTTTATTAGCTTTATCTTCTAAGGTTTGTCTAATACGACCAAAACCACTACCTAAATGATGAAATACAACACCACCTAATACACCCCAAAAAGCAGAGTCAGCAAGTCCTCCACTTTTAAGATACTTTTGAAGACGATTATCAAAAGGAGAATGGTCAGCATCTTGTTCACTAAGAAGAAGTTTACCAACATTCATACCTTCTATTTGAGATATATAGTTAACACTTTCTTCAATACCTTCACTAAGTTCTCCAGCTATTACAAGTTTCTCAGCTTTAGCATGGTCTTTAATCCACCAACCAGCTTTCTTCATCTTACCTATATTAGCATAGTATTTTTCAAACTCTTCAGCAGTTTTACCAACTTTAAGTTTTTCTAATCTTGCAGCTCTACTTACAGCGGCACTACCAGCATCAGAATTTCTAATACCTTTCCACATGTTACGAAGACCGTACATTTGAATAACATCAAATACTATATTACTATAGTTCATAAGGAAATCTGTATCAGCAGATTTCTTAGCAATACGTCTTGCAACAGCTTCTTTATCATTAGTATCGGTATCTTGAAGTAGTTCAGGATTTTTATTAACAAAATCTTGATATTGTTGAGCATTCATTTTATTAAGCTTATCATAAGCTTCATTGTACATATCTTTATATACACTTTGAGCTTCTTGATAATTTTCCATAGTACGTTGTAAAAGAGCATTTCCTCCAATACTAGCAAATCTACTAGCAGCACTTTCTACATCAGAACCAACAACAATACCATTACTACCAATAATTTTATTAATACCTTTTTGTAAAGCATTAAGTTCTTTATTAGAAGCTATAGCTCTATCTATACCAGCAATACCTTTAATGCCGTTTCTAGTCATACTAGCTAACTTAGAAGTCTTTGCAAGTTTACCAAGATAACCAATACCTTTAACAATACCAGTACTAGGAAGAAGTAATGTTAAACTAGTCATTACACTAGGTGCATTACTAGTCCACCATCCCCAATTTGTAAGACCTCCATTATAAATATCATTACGCTCTGGGTCACTATATATTGGAGCAACTTCATTTCTGAAATAATCTTGCCACTCTTGAAGTTTATTACTAATAGGATTTTGATAATCACCATCAGATTGAAATATACCATTAGTAATAGCATCAAATAAATCAGGTACAGCTTTAATTGTACCAAGAATTGTTTCACTAACAAGAGCTTGACCTAAAGAATTAAATGTTTTAGCAAAGTTTGATTGATTTTCAGCACGCTCTTTATCGAGATTAGTAATAATATTAGGAGTAACACCATAACGTTGATAATTATGAGTATCACCCATTACCCAAGCATTGTCTGCGTTCTTTGCAAATTCATTAGCTGCACCAGATGTAATATCTTGGTTTACATCTAAAGTATGAAAGAAGGGTTGTTGAGCACGACCCTTCTTTGTTTTAGGATTATAATTAGGATTGCTAACTATAACTCCACTATTATTAAAAACATTTTCTGTATTCATAATTAATCAATGTTATAAGCGTCATTATCATACATTCCTATATTACTAAGAATATAATTAGAATAAATAGCTCTTTGATTATTAATAAGATTAATATTATCTGTATCTACAAAACTATCCATAGCTTTAGCTAATTTAGTCTTATAATCTTCAGATGAAAAATCTCCATTTACAACATTATCAGCAATAGGAGCAAAACTTTGCCAAGCTTGCGGATAAAGTTCACTCATAGCACTAGTAACATAAGTGTCTACTTGTCTACTTAAATCTTGTTGAAATTGAACATTTAAAGAACCATCTTTATTTCTAAGACCTTTACGAAGATTACCATCTTCATCATAAAATTGTTTATTAGCTAAATCAATACCATCCTCAACTATGAGCATTTTATTAACTTTACGAAGTGCATCTTCTCTAGTTAAAGGTTGTACTCTACCACTATTATATTCCATTTGATAAACTGCCTTTCCAGTAGAAGGGTCATTATAAACATTAAGTCTACCATCTTGAGGAATATCAACAGAATAATTATACATTTCCATACTAGCAAGTTCTTTCATAGCTCTAGTCTGAGAATTTTGAGAGAATACTTTCTCAGCTTCACCATTCATAAAATCAGGAATAAATATCTGACGACTATTTTGTTTAATATCTTTAACTCTATTACCTGTTTCTGTATCATTATCCATCTTAGTTGGAATAGTTATAACATAACCAGTTTGATTACCTTGCATACCAAGAGAAACTTGGGTTTCTGGGTCAAACTTTCCACTAGCAATAGCAGCACGTACTAAATCTTGAATATTAGCTTTTTCATTACTACTATCTACTGTATGACGAACTGTAGTATGGTCATCAGTATTTTCTTCATCAGTAACATACATTTCATACTGAGTAAAATCAGCATTCATAAGACCATTAAGAATAGCTTCATTATTTTCTTTTACTAGAGCATTAGCTAATTCAGTATTAAGTCCACCAGTATTAAGAGCATCACTAATTTGTTTTCTACGAGCACTATTAAAAGGAATAATCATAGAACTAACAGTAGATAACCCACTTCCATCACCACTCATATCTTTTACGGGGCGGATAGTTTGATTGGCAGCAGCTACAATATTATTAGGCATTTCAAAATTATTATTACCTGTAGGATTAATATAATAGCCATCAGTATCAGTTATATCTATTCTACTTCTTCTATTAATCCAATTTTTATCTGCATCACCTATGCCTATAAGCTTACCTTTAGCATCAATACCAGCTACTTGAAATCTATAATTATTATCATAACCTTTAGTACTAAGTAAAGCGTTATATACTTTATTAAATAAAGGATTACGTTTACTAATATCAAGAACATATTGACCATCTTTTATTTTAACTTTAGCTCCTGATTTAATTAATGCATCTTTACTAAGTCTACTTCTTCTAAGCATATCTTCAAAAGCATCAGTTTTATATTCGTAGTCTTTAGCAAGCCAATCTAAACCTAATAGTCTTCTTTTCTCAGTTTGTCCACCAAATTTAATAGATAAACTTTCTGCTTCTTTAGAACCTTGACTACCTAATCTACGTTTAGCTTCAGAATAATCTTTACTAAAAATATTATCTGGAGCACGTCTATTACCATCAGCATCTGTACCATTATTAAGACCAGGAAGAATACCATTACTATTTACTGCATCGAGAAAACTAAAAGCTTTACGTTGATTTTCATCAGCTCTACTCATCATACCTTGTATTCTACGACCATCAGTTCTAAGTTTCTTTATAGCTTGGTTTACAAGAGACTGTTTAACTGGGTCACTAAAGTGAGCACGAGATAAATAATTAGCAGCACCAACATAATCTCCGTCACTTATAAATTGATTATATATTTTTTTACTAAGCATAATTTTATTATTTTAATTTAATACACCACCTTGAGAAAGTTGGTCTTGAAACCAAGAACTACCATTTTCAATACTACTTGTTACTTCACCAGGATTACTATAATATGTTCCACCTAATTTAGGAACTGGAGCAGTAATTTTACTAGTATTTGTACCAGAACTAAGAGCATATTTAGTACCATAAGTTAAACCTCTAGTTTCAGAACTACCTGAAGTATGACTAACAGTAATATTATCATAAGCCATATCTTTAGTAATAATACCTATCTTACTAAGCATATATTCTTTAACTTTAAGAGGTTGACCATTAGAATCATAAATATCGTTACTAAATGCATCAATATTATCTTGAATAGTTTTACGTTTTTCAGGGTCAGTAGTAGTATTAAGTTCGTCTTTAAGTTGATTAACTTTCCATTTAATATCATCATATTGCTGAATAAGAGCATTCATATTATCTCCATCAAGAGCAAAAAGCTTATTATAAACTTCATCAATCTTTTGTTTAGTTAAAGTTTCTCTTTGGTAACTAGAACCACTAGAAGTACTATAACCAGTTTTTACAGACTGAAGGCTTGTAGGAGTACTAGTACCACCATTACCTACACCTTGTTCATCAGATACACTATGTTGAGAAGTACTGTTAGTAGCACGTTTTACAGGAGCAGCAAGTTGACCAGCAAGAGTAACAAGTCTAGACATATCAACTTTCTTAACTGGGTCCCATCCAGCTTTCCAATCTGTACCTCCAACTATATTGCCGTTTTCATCACGAATATCTTCATAAGCATATTTATTTTGAGCAAGCCAACGTTCTTTAGTAAGTCCACTAATAACTCCACTATTAGCAAGAGACTCAACTTCACCTTTCTTCTTTTCATAAGCTTCATTAGCTCGAATACGTCCAATAACTTCAGGAGAAGAAGTAGCACTTCCGGCAAGTTCAGTAGCAACATCTAATGCTCTACTATAATCACCATATTGAGCAGCATCATTAATCTTTTGTTCAATACGTTTAGCATAATCGTATTTCCACTTATCTTCAGCAGCATTAAGTTTTAATTGACCAATAGCATTTGTAATAGCAGACTTTTGTTGAATTGCTTTATCAGAACGCTCATCAATTTTATTTAATGCTTGACTAAGAGCTTCAAGATTTGAACGAACTGGTATACGTTGAGGAACATAACCTTCTATAGTAATACCACTTTGATTGTTTTTATAAGTCATAATATTATTATTTAATTACTGATTACAAAAATAGTAAAACTTCTGATAGTAATAGTACTATCAGAAGTATTTATATAATATTAATTTATACCATATTTTTGTCTTTGTTTAGGAGACAATCTAGACAAATAGAAACGTTTAGTTCTATCTTCTGTAGTACTTCTATAAAGAGCAGCTATAACGTCAGGAGATAAATCAAAATCCATTTCCATAAGTCTAGTAGGAGTAGCATCTTTGCTAGAAGCAATCATTGCACGTCTAGATTGGTCATCTTCATAAGCAGTTCTACCAGCAGTCCAGAAATTAGTCCAAGCTTGAGACAATCCACTAAGACCAACATTAAGAGCATTACCTTTAGCTTGATTAGCTTCATTCTTAATTTTAGCAATCTCACTTTGACGAGCAAGTTCATTCTGTACATTTTGTGCTGCAACAGTTTGTTGATTCTTAGCATCTTCTGTAAGCATCTTGTTCTCTTCATTCTCTTTAGTAGCCCAAAGTTTACTAAGATTAGAAAGAGCATCAAGATTAATAGCACTACTTCTATTAAGAGCAGCTACAGAACTTGAAGTATTATTAAAAGTTTGTCCAGTAAGTCTATCTCTATAACGTTTAACCTCTTCTATTTCAGGATTGACATTATAAGTTGTAGGCAATTTACTAGCTTGAATAATAGGTGTTCTATCAGGAAGAACATATTTACCAGCAGTATTATAATTTACAAGACCTGTACTTAATGCAGCAAGAGTATCAATACCTAATCCTAAATAATCTCCACCACTAAATATAGTACGACTACGATTATGTCTTTGTGGAATATAAGGAGTTTCATTAGCAGGATGATTAATGATATTCATTGCATCATTATTTGGTTTCATAAAAGTAGGCTTAATTCTTTTAGCTGTAACTGTTACTTCACCGTTGCCTAAAACATTACCACCATTATAATCAGAATTATAATCTGGAGCATCATAAATAGAAGTATAACGTTTATTGTAAGGAACAAATATACCAATAGCAGCTTTAGGTCTCATACCTTTTACGGAGCGGCTACAACTACCTAACAAACTCTTCTTTTTAAGACTAGGATATTTACTATATACTTTACTTCTAACATCAGTTCTTCCATGAAGACCAGCAAGTCTTAAAGCATCAACAGCGTCAGCTTTAGTTGGAATAGGATAACTTCTACCACCACCTGCAAAATCTTTAGATGATACAGAAGGATATGGATGTTTAGAAGAACCTCTATCTTTAGAAGTTAAACCTCCATTTCTAAATATAATTCTTCCTCCTAATCTTAAATGACGCAAACGATTATATTTATTCATAATACGAGTAGAATCAGCATCAGTATAATATTTTCTATTATATAAATGTACAGGTTTTCCTATACCATATCTTTCTCCAATATCACCATTTTCAATAGGAGTTCCTTCAAAAGGATTTAAAGCAGTTTTAATTTTTTGGTCTGGACTAATTACAACATTGCCTAAACTATCTTTTTTATTATATCCAAAAGGGTCTAATTTATTATATAAAGTACGTCTTATTTTATTTATGTCGTAATTGTTAGGCTCTAATACATTCTTATCTACCCAATTATCAAGTTTTTTATAAAGATAATCTTTAGCAATTTGTTTAATACTAGAATAAGGAGAATAAGAATTTATGTTTCTTTTACCAGCTTCTTTCCAATGATTTGCTTTACCAGTAATAACTACATCTTCACCATTTGTAGCAGAAGTATTATAATTTTTACCAGTTAAAGTATCTGTAAAAGTACCATCTTCATTAATATGAATACGTTTATAAGGAACTTCTGTACCACGTCTTGCTTTACTTCCATCATCTTTAAGACCATTTCTTTTCTTAAAAGCTTGTTGTTGACTAAATACTTTATCTTTATTATAACCTCTAAGAATAGCTTGAGCAGGACTCATACCATTATCAAGAATAGGTTGAGCACTAAAGATTCTTAGAGCACCATTCTTCTTCTGAGCAACTTCACCACCTTCAGCTTCAACTTCATTACCACCAACATTGATACCAATACCTGTTTGACCAGTCTCATTCACATCTTCGTGAGAGCCGCCCCGTAAAAGGTATGTGTTGCTTCCTATCTTAGTAGCATCTCCACCATCAGTAATATAAATACCTTTAGCTCCTAATGTTTTACCAAGTCTAGCAGCAGTTCTAAATTGTCTAAGATAATCTTCTTGATAATCTTGACTATTATTAAGAGCAGTAGTCATATTAGCAGCTTCTTGAGTTGTATTCTGCCAATCTTGAATACTCTTTTGACGACGCATTTCTCTTTTCTGAGCAGCAGCACCAAATAAAGAACCTGCTATACTAGTAGCAGCACCAATAGCTGCACCAATCCAACATTTCTTTCTACCACCTAATCTCATAGTAGGAGTTTTAGTTGGGTCAGGAGGAATAATAGTATTACTAGTAACAAGTCCACTAATTGGATCTTTAGTAGGAACTTGAATAGTAGGAAGATTCTCAACAGAAGTATTATTAGTAACTTCTGTGTTAGTCTCTTTAACAGCCGGTTTAGTATTGCTCTTTGAAACTTGGGTTTTACTTATAGCAGAATCTGCTACAGAACCTGCAACACTTAAAGCAGGAGCAATAAATGTAGTAAAAATACTACCGAAGTCAGCTTTAGGTCTACCACCACAACGAAGACTTCTTCTTTTAATTTTTACAGTCATAATTTAATACTTTGAATAATTAATATTTAAATCCTCAAATCTAAAAGGAACATTATCTATATTTCTAAAGATAAATCTAACAACGAAATAACGACCATAAACTAGATTACGTTCATCACTTGGATTATTAAGCATAGTTTGAATCTTAGTTTCTTGTGTAGGAGTAAGATTATTAATATCCAAGTTATAACGTTTACATATCTCTTCTTTAGTAAGTTTACTACTAATATAATTCCTTATATAATTAAAGTTCCAAATACCTTTATCATAATAAGGAACTTTGTAATCTGGAGTTCTATCTCTAGTTACAGTATCATCATTAATCATCTTATGTCCTGAAATATCTAAGTCACCTGTATCATTACTATCAGTATAAATACGAAGTTTATCACCACTATAATGTTCTATATCTCCATAAGTTCCATTGCCCATAAGTGGTTCAGCCATTCTAGTAACTTGATTACTAAAATAAGCATACTCTTTATTAAGTATATAACTAATAGAATTAATACATTTAGGAATATTGTAATTTTCATTTACGATAACATCAAATATAGCAGGATGAACAGTTCTAGTTTCTTCAGTACCATCTTCCTTTTGTATAGTAAGATTTGTACTCATAGCTGGAAAACCATAAGCATGGTCATCAAGTCCAGCATAATCTCCAGTTTTACCATAGAATCCTAAAGGAGTATTTTTATGGAAACAATAAAGAAAAGAACTAGTTGTTACAGCATAATAAAAATAACAATGATTTTTAGTATTTACACCTAAGTTAAATTTATAATCATGAATACTAACAAACTTCTTACTAATCATATTAAAAGATAAAGTAATATAACCAGGTTGATTATGCTCTCTATCTCCAACATCTTCACTATAATAAGCAAGACACATAATTACACGAGCGTTAGCAAAATCTGTAACCATGTGAGCATCGGCTATTTGAACATTGTTTATCCAATTAAGAATATCACTAGTTAAATCAGTAAGATGATTGTTATCGAAATTATATATTCTTTTATTGTCTGCATCTACAAACCAATAACCATTACTATTAACAGTCCAAGCTTGAGGATGTTGAAGTCCACCATAACCATGATTACTAGTAAATAGTTCAATAGGTTCTACTTCAAACAAATCTGGCATTTTTAATTGCGCTGTGTCGCCCGATGTCTTGAGGAGGTTATCTCTATTAAGGTAAAACAAAGAATGCTCCGTGTGGACGAAAAATGCAGTGCCTACGCCAATGATATTTGTAATGTTGCCTTTGTTCTTGGAAAGCACTTTATAGTTGTTTGCTCTAAAGTGTCTCCATGAGTTAGCAAGACTTTCATCACCAATTACATCACTACGACGAATAGTAGCACGTTTATAAGAATCATAATTAAGATTATCTTTATAATTAGTATAAAGTTTATAATTACTTTCTATATACGTATCTTTTAATTCTATAAGGTCTGTAGCATTTAAAGGTTGAACTATAAAGTTAACACTACGTTGATGACTACCAGAACCACTTTCATCATCACCTAAAACACCAACTAAATAATTAGGTTCTTTCTTTATAGAAATAGCATTAGTATTAACTCTACTAAACTTACTATAATTTACAATCTTAGCATATTCTGTAGTAGAACTTGTCCAATCTCTATTTATAGAATTATTATCTTGCACATCATATACTTTACCAGTATCTGATATATATACTCTACGTTGATAAACTAAAGTCTTATCATTTACATAAAATGCAGGATAATTAAAATCATAATCGTGAACATAATTATTAGGAAAATTATCAGAATCATTACTGTCAGCATAACTATAAGTTTTGACATCAGCATGTTTATAACATACAGGACCAAAACTAATAAGCTCTTTATCTTTCTTACAATATATGTTACGATTAAAGATTATAACATTTCCAACTTCACCAATATCAGGAGTTATTTTACCGTTACTATCTTTTAAATTAAGAACTATACCTCCATCCATTCCAGCAGTATTCATAGTATTACTAAGACTATCACTATCTACAGCATTACTAGCTACTATACTAGAATTATTAATATAAGCTGGATTAGTACTAGGAAGTATATAACCATTACTTGTTATTTTATATTCAGGTACATATATAGAACCATTATAATTAACTTTACCTGTTTCTACTTCGCTAGCTTTAAAAAGACTTGCATTTACTCCATTCTTAGCACAATAAGCTTGATAATTATTAGTTACTTCTGGTTTTTCGTAACTAAAGAAGAAACCAATATAATCATCAGGTATTTCAATATTAGTAAAACCTACTTTAATTCTATATAAAGTATTATCGTTAGCACTATCAAAACTATGACTTGAACCAGTTTTAAATAAAAGGTCATTATTATAGTTTTTATAATAGCCAAAATTAGCAGCTTTACGAATAGTTGTATTAGAAGGAGAAGATGCAGTACTTACAACTTCATAAGCATATTTATCTTTAAGAGCTTCGATACTAAGTAAATTAGTAAAATCTCTATCGTTACCAGAAGTACTACTACTAGTTCGTTCTTTTAACGATGTTAAACTGCTAAGTTGAACATCTATTGTAGAACTTCCAGTCATAGTAACAGTATTCAAAATTGTAGTTGGAAGAATATCATTACTAAGCTGATAACCATTAGTATAAGTACCATCTTTACGAACATAATGAATAAAGAAATTATATACACTATTAGGCATTAAAGTTCTAACAGCATCATCTACTAATACAGTAGTAGTATATACTCTAGTATTACTAGCTTTACTCATTCTAAATCTATTTGGTCTATAAGATGCAGCAGGCACCCAAGTACCTAATTTACTAACTATACCACTAGTAGCAGTATTAAGTTTTAAACCTGTATGTTTATGGTCAGTACCACCACCTTTACCAAGACTATCATATAATCTACTAGACTTACCGTTTACAGGAATAGTTATAATATCGAAAGTTCCATCATCCTTAACACCAAAAGCTATACCAGAACAAGGAAATACATGCTTACCTTCATAACCACCAAGAGCAAGATTATCAAAGTTACTAACATCTTCATTATCACTAGCTACATAACAAAGATAACGTTTAAGTTCATTATAATCTCTAGCATTTAAAACAATATGATATGTAACTTTAGTTCCATCTATATCTACAATAGTATTAGCAGAAGGTTTTGGTACTTCTACAATAGCAGCAAATATAGCATTAGTTGACCAACTAAAAGTATATATTTCATATTCTTTAGTTGTAGTAGTAGTTGCATTTGTTTTAGAACAAGGTTCATAAATCATCTTTGCTCTAATCTTTGCAGCATAGTTTTTAAGATTTACATTATAATCACTTTCATCATAATTTGCAATATAAAGACGATTCTCATAGTTACAAAGAGAAGCAACATTAAACAAATTAAAACTATTACTAGTAAATTCATCTATTGAAGTTTCTTCAAAGTTACTAGCATCAAATATAAATTCACGAACATCAAAACTAAACTTTCTCCAAATACGAGGTAAAGCAGTATTTTCGTGTTTAAGTATATAACCTATTTGATAAGCTTTATAATTATAATTATCATCAAAGTTAATATTAAACTTTAGATTATAATTACAATCTTTCTTATCATTGTTGTATGAACCTACACAACGAGTTGTAGCAAGATTAGTACCACTCTTTACATCATAAACGTGATTTATAATTACTTTATCTTCTAGATTTATAGCATGATAACTACCACCAATAGGAAACCAATTAGTATAATAGTTACTATCTATTTCATAACGAATGAAGAATTGATAAATACCATTTGGCATATTAATTCCAGGAACTTTATCTTTAAGACTAAGATTAGCTACTGGAATATTAGCACAAATAGAATATAGTTCAGGATTATCTTCTTTTGTACAACGAGAAAGATTAATAGTTTTAAGAGGAATATTATTTTTTACAACTTCTTCATAAATACCATCATCGTCTTTACTATTGTGAGTAATAATTTTAGTAGCATCATATTCACCAATAGCAACAATAAGTTCATTATTTACATTATAAGTATATGTACCTACAATCTTTCCACCACTATAATTCCAAGCACTATATATTTCTGTTAAATCTAAAAGATCAGTAACTTCATTTTCTACACAACGATAAATGTGAGAACTATGTTCACCGGTATCAGCTTCAAGGTAACTAAGTATTACAATCTCTTTCATACAAGGAATTATACCTACTATTTTACCTTCAACTGGAGTACTAAAAGCATAAGTTAATCCTTCTTCATTCGTAATATATGAATTATCAGGACTAACTTTAATATTCTTAGCAAACACCAAACTTCCATTAGGAACAACGTTTGGAGTTTTATTCAAATTGAGTTCTTTTACTATATTCATAATTATTATCTTCTTGGGTCAAATGTTGAGTTGTAGAAGAAGTTTCTCCAACCATCAGCATTATATAAATCATTACGAACAGAAGCAATAGCTTTACTCTTTAATTCTTTCCATTGAATATAAGGATTAGTAACAGGACTACTACTTTTTAAATCATATACTGGATGATGACTACCACGACTAAGATATTTATATAGAATATAAAAACTTATAGCTTCTAATAGAATACCATTATCATAAACCATTGGAACTTCACAATCATAATAATCATCGTGATAAGTCATAGGTTCAAAACTTTGAACATTTATCCAATCAGTATCAAAGTTAAGTTCAATATGACCGTTATTAGTTATTACAAAGTTTCGACTATCATCAGCTCTTCTAATAGTTGCAACCCTCATAAAATTACGACCAGTTTTATTGATATCATCTATAACAGCAATTTCAGGACTAGGTTCTACATTAGTTTTAGAACCAAATCCTGAATTACAACAACTATTATTAGCTTCAAGTTGTTTTATTTCACAACCATAATCATCAAATACTTTAATGTCAGTAGCATTTAACTGACAAGGAAATATACCTATACGATTAACTATTTGAAGTCTTCTAGTTTTCTTAGCCATAGGAAGACATTTCATTTGACTAAGTGCATCAATTATCCAAGCAGCAGCACGAGGAATCCAATCACTTTCACTAAGATTAAAGTCATTATCAACTTTACCAATGATGCGCTTCATATCCACATTTTGTTTGATTTTCATTTCTAACAAATTTAGTATACATTAATTTATCTACTTGTAAACACAGAGTTAGTTTAATCTTTAGAGATACAGGTAAATGACATATCTTTTCTTTGTCACCACCAGTAAGTTTAATTAAACCTTCATTAGTATATTGTCTGACTTTTACAGAACGATAATCAATCATGCTTAGTTTATAACCATAAGCTCTATGAAGAGTACAATTACAAAGAGCAAGTTCATACCAACTTTCATCAGCTTTATAAATTCTAGGGTCAACTGCATCATATTCTAAGCCATTAACTTTAGCAAATTCAGCTTCTTCTCTATTCCAAATTCTAATGCCTTTAGCTTCAAGTTCTTTCTTATATTTATTAGTTGCAACAAAGTCACAAATTTTACAACCAGTATTAAGAACTCTATTAATGCAAACATAACCTAGTTTACCTTCTAGACGATAGCCATGAGCTTTAAGAATAAGAACATCATGTACTTTATTATAAAATATACCAATTATATTTCTATACTCAGCATAACTTAGAGCAATACATTTCTCATAAAGTTTAATCTTTTGTTCTAGTTCACTCATCTTTCGTAAATCAACAGCATAAGCAACAAGTCTAAAACATAGATGTTTATGTTCAAGGTCATTACGTTTATCTTCATACATACCTTTTGCAGCATTTTCAAGACGACCATTTATATACTTGTTCTGTTGAAACTCTGGATAATCAATTACAGGAAGAGCAAAACTATCAACATAAGGAACAATCTTAGAACGTTTTTCAACTATGTTACCAGCTAGTTCGTCATAAGAAAGTCTAGCTCTTTCAAGTTCTAGAGTAAAAGCATCTTTCATATCTTGATGATACTTACTCATATTTATTGGATTAAGTCTTACAGCAGTCATACACTAATTATATTTTATAGTATTAGGAACTTCATCTGTTTCTTGATGTTGATTTAATAGTTCCCTTTTATATATTATTTCTTTAATTTGACCAATCATATCTTCACTAAGTAACCACTCATTGTCATCATAAAGATGATTCTCAACAGTAAGGTCTCCATTAATATCTAGAATTTGATTAGGATGTTCAAAAGCAGATTCAATAACAATAGCATCTACTGGAACAATTCTATCTTTACTAGCTGGAAATAAATAAAGATATTCGTTAATATAGTCATAACTAATAGCACCACAAAGTCCAGGAACACTTCCTTTAAATCTAGCAGTAGTTTCTTTAATATAAGGAAACTCTCTATTAGTTTTATATCCTACAGAACTAACTCTATCAAAAGGAAGATTATTAGTAAGTCTAATAGGTCTTGGAACTTTATCTAGAGTTCTTTTAATTTTATCGAGTGGAACTCCTTCATAATCTTCAGGTAGTTCTACATCACCATCATTAACTGTAATAAGTGAAACTTTAAAACGTTGAGTATGAATCTTATCAACATAAGCATGATTTTCATAACTTCTACGTATAAGTTCATTACGAGTATGAATTATAGCATTACGAACTCTTTCACGTAGAGTATGATTATTAGGCTGACCTACACCATGTAAAATTTCACTAGTAAGTTGAGCAAGAGAAGCCATATCAGTAGTAGTTAAATTATTAATATGAAAGCCGCCCCGTAAAAGGTATGATTAATAGAAGTTCTACCAATTACATCTTCTACGGGGCGGGTTTAATGTTTTACTTATCTTCTTTATTATCTGCTTTAGTAGTATCTTCAAATAAGAAATCAATAAGTTCAATAACACCAATATTAAAATCAGTACCAATAAGAGCTTTAATTAAATCATCCTCTTTAATAGTAGTATGTTCTACTTCTACTTCTTTATTATCAAGGTCTTTAATAAAAGCATTAAGTTTATTTTGAGCATTAGAATAATACTCAGTTACTTTAGCACGATTTTCATTATCAGTGCGAGTAAAAGTATATTTACCAGCAGCTTCATCAGTTTCTTTCTTTTGAAGTTCAGCAAGAAGCTTAGACATCTCTTCATCATTATCACCTTTAAGAGATTCTTTAGAATCTTTAATAGCTTCTTCATAAGAAGTTGCAATAGGCTTTAATACTTTTACATTCTTCCAAATAGCAATAGCTACTTCAGCAGGAAGTTCTTTAGTCTTAATTTGCTTGAGTACATTATATGCACTAACAGCATTACTTTGTTTTACTTTAATCATAATAACTTTATTATTTTATGTTTAATTTATAGTGCAAATATATTAATATTATTATTATTTGCTTATACTATATCTATACATATAATATATTTTAATAATTATATAAGTAGTATTAGCTTCCCCATGTAGGATAATTACTAGGATATAATGTGTCTGCTTTCTCGGTAAGAACATAAGCTACAAATACATTTCCTGTAT
>ERZ780142.3-NODE-3-length-77135-cov-4.66882_pt1 | contig 77135 bp, 57 predicted proteins | sample MGYA00511347_ERZ780142 | MGnify/ENA primary metagenome ERZ780142 (study PRJEB29588, sample SAMEA2145758) | human gut metagenome | biome: human gut; feature: human-associated habitat; material: faeces | place: Denmark | collected 2008/2010 ...
TACCCTGGGCTAGGAGCTTCTGACCTTTCAGGGCGTGTGGCGAAGAAGAAGAAAATTCTTCACTCTTCACTCTTCCCTTTATTGTCCTCCCAGTCTTTCGAAGAAGGTGATGATTTCTTCGAAGGTCTTGAATTCATCGCTGCCGTATTCTATCGTCGTACCCATGAAACCATCGCATGGGCTAGGGTCGATGAAGTAATCGCCGTAGAGCAGGTTCTTCTGGTTGCAGAAGATGATGTGGTTGTAGGCTGGGGTAGAGAGATATTCCTCCACCCAAGTCTGTACCTTCGCCATGTATTCATGGTCGTTGGTTGGCGCTGGGGCTACGATATATACGTTGTAATGCTCTATCAGCATCTCGTAAGCCTTGTGCATCGAACTGGTTGCCTTCATGTAACTGTCGTGCAGAGCATCGAAGTCGATGTATACGATAGGGCGCTCCTTGCCGTTCTGCTTGTCATCAATCCAGCGGATAACCGGACAGAGATAGTGGAATGCTACCTTGTCGATAAGTCGGTGCTCGCCATGGAATGGGATGGCGAGCGGATAGTGCTCGTGGAAGAGGTCGAAGGTATGGACCAGCGGATCAGCATCGCCGAAGAGACCGTAAACACGTTGCTGCTCCTCGGGAGTAATGTCCTGGAAGCAACGCTCGGTAAAGTCACGGTATTCCTTGATGAGGCCTTTGGTAACCATCAGTTCGTTCACTCCGTCCTTTCTCGGGTTCTGGAATTCCTGCTTGCCGGTCATGCTGCTCATTGTATCGCCCATCTTGAAGGCTGGGTTTACGAGGATGCGGTCGAATCCTTTCAGCAGTTCGGTATACATGCCTCCCATCGAGGTACCGATGATGAGGTCGGGCTTCTCAGTCTCCGCCATCTTCTGCAGCATTTCTATGCCCTCTTCCGGATGTACCGGGATGTCTTCAGCCACGAGGGTGGCATTCGGCATCAGTTCCTGCAACATCTTTACGGTGCCGCTCTGTGCAGAAGAGAGGAAACCGTGAACATACATGATTTTCTTGCCCGCCATGAGGTCGGGGAATTGTTTGATATATGGATTCATATTCTTATAGTTTTATAGGGGGCATCATATCATGCTCCCTGAACATCTTATTCATTTCTGCTGCAAAATTACGCTAAATTGCAGACAAAACAAAATTATTGGGCGATAAACTTCCTTGTTTGCGAAAAAAGTAGTAATTTTGCACCCAATAACCATATTAAAGTTCAAGTCATAATGAATTTACTGAAAGAAAGAATTATGCAGGAGGGCAGATGCTTTCCTGGTGGAATCTTAAAAGTAGACAGCTTTGTAAACCATCAGATGGACCCTATTCTGATGATGGACTTAGCTAAGGAATTCGTGCGCCTTTTCAAGGACATCAAGTACAACAAGATTATTACTATTGAGGCTTCGGGCATCGCGCCTGCCATCATGGTAGGTTATCTGACCAATCTTCCTGTTGTATTTGTGAAGAAAAAGCAGCCTAAGACTATGGAGGGTATGATTACCTCTGTGGTTCACTCTTTTACAAAGGACCGCGATTATACGGTTTGTGTGAGCAACAGTTATCTTACTCCTGAGGACCATGTTATCTTTATCGATGACTTCCTTGCCAATGGTAATGCGTCTAAGGGCGTGATGGACCTTTGCGAGAAGGCTGGTGCCAAGATTGAGGCGATGGGCTTCATCATCGAGAAGGCTTTCCAGCATGGTGGTGACTTCCTGCGCAAGGAGGGAATCCGTTATGAGGCGCTCGCTACCGTAGAGAGCCTGGATGATTGCAAGATTGTCTTGAAGTAAAATCTTTTATATATATTAAAAGCCGCCTGTAATAGGGCGGCTTTTTTCTTACTTGACGATATCAGCGGCATAGATTCCCATCGCCTTGTAGCCTGCCGGATTCGGGTGGAGCCAGTCGTTGCTGGCATATTCCCGTTTCATCCTTCTGTCATCATTCGGGTCTTGAAGCAGCTTGGCGAAGTCTAAAATGCCATCTGCGTTCTTTGCCTGACTTCGAATCCAGTCGTTTACATAGAGTCGGGCTGCTTCGTGAAAGTGGCTGTAGTAGCCGGCACCCTTGAAAGGCGTGATGGTGCCCAGGTAAACTTTCATCTTCCGTGCCTTCGCCTTCCTCATCATTCCCTGTATACTCTCTATAATCTGGCGGGCTACCGTTTCGCTGTTGCCGCTCTTGGCAGCACCTATGTCGTTGATGCCTTCAAAGATAATTACCTTCTTTACGCCGCTCTGCATCAGAATATCTCGGTCGAAGCGTTCCTTGGCGAGTGCCCCGAAACCGCCCGGCACGGTTACCCGGTTGTTGCCGATGCCCAGGTTCAATACGCCCTGGTTGGTTATCTTATGCTTCAGCTGCAGCATCTCCGACATAACATCCGGCCATCGGTTCTGGGCATTATCCGTAGAACATTTGCCGTCGGTGATGGAGTTGCCCATGATGGCGATGGCACTCATGTTGTTGCTCATCGTATACACATCGATGCCGCTGATGTTGTACCAGTGGTTCTCGCGGAAAGCCTTTTCAAAGTTGGAGTGGGCATTGGTTACTCCCTTCATGATATAAGAGGTGGTACGTGAGCCCATGTGAACGGTAGGCACATCGGGAGCCGAGATGTAGTTGATGGTGATGGCAACGCGCTCCAGGTTCTTGAGATTGAACTTCAGCGCATCGCTCACTATCTGCCTGCCGGCAGGAATAGTAGCCTTGTAGCTGTTGCCGAACTTGAAGTATTGAGCCGATTTGGCATCAATCTTGAAGGAGTCTTTGGCGTGGGCGATATAGATGGAGCGTATCACTACGGGTTGCATCGAGTAGATATTGCTCAGTTTCAGTCTTATCACGTCGCCTCCTACGCTTACTTTTACTATCTGGCGAACCGAACGGTTTGTCATGTTGTTATTATAGGGCATAAACGCTTTCACCACAGTCTGTGGTGCCGTAGCCCAAGTTCCAATCCATGTTTGTGCCGCCATCTGTAGTGTGTATGTGCAGATGAAGCATAGTATCATTATAAATCTTTTCACCTTGTTGTATTTTTAAAGTATATATTTGTATGTTAATGAGGTGTTGTCACTAGGTTCGGCAGCTCTGCTGACTGCAGTCGGCAGCTCTGCTGACTAGGCTCAGCAGAGCTGCCGAGCCTAGTGGGAATCTTCAAGAAGCAGTCTGCTTGAACCTCAGATACAGTCTCTCTGAACCTCAGATACCGACTGCTTGAACCTCCTAATCTATATCTTTGACCCAGCGCAGTCGTATCCTTGCGCCAGATGAGCCGTCTCGTTACGCTTATTCAGCCGCATTATTATGCTTGATAATAAATAGTATCTTCTGCATTTGACGGTTTGTATATGCCAGCATCTGCAAACAGTCCTTCAAAGCATAAATCTTCGTCTAATTCAGGCCAATGGATACCATATCTGCTCAATACGAAAGCCTTACGCTGGGCAGGTGTGGCGTTAGCAAGACGGCTCCAACGGCTGAAAGGATAGTTAGCCTTCCAGCCATTTTGGGTTTCTGCCCAAATATGGGCATCGTCAACCCAAACGCGATTTACTCTATATTGCTCCATAATATCTTATTTTTGATTAAAATACTCTTTCCATCTATCTATAATGACCGCCTCATTCTCAGAAATAATAGATTCAATCAAGGCAATATCATGCTTTTTGAATCCATGATTATAAATCTGGGTCAGAGGGGATACATTGTATTTTGCTTCATTTCCATCCTTGATAACATGGACATGAATTGGTTCATGATCATTAGAATAAAACATGAATCTGAATCCGAAAAATATAAATATTGTTGGCATCGTTTCTTTTTTTTGCAAAGATACGCTTTTCTTCTGAAAGATGCAAGGAATTATTGAAAAATGTTTGAGGATGAGGGAAATAAACAGAAGAATTAAAACCTCGGGGTCATCACCAGCATCGAATAATCTGGGAGAGGGCCTTACCGGGACTGTGCTGCAAAGATAAGAATAAAAATGGAATATACCAAAGATCTTTTCGAAAAATTACGTCCGGACGCGTCTGTCGCTACGTCGTGACGTAATTTTTGCTGCATCATAGTAGAAGTTTTTCGGGAAAAGTTTTGGAGATTAGGAGATAAAGTATTATCTTTGCCATCAGATTCAAAAACGAATAATCAAACTGAGTTATGATAGTAAGACCAAAGCGCATTTATCGCAAGCGCATACCATATGGCATGCAGAATTTTGAGGATGTCATAAAAGAGGATTGTTACTATGTGGACAAGACTCCTTTCATAGAGCAAATAGAAGAATCCAACAAGTATTTCTTCTTCATTCGCCCTCGCCGTTTCGGCAAGACACTTACCCTCTCCATGCTTGAAAATTACTATGACATCAACAAGAAAGACAAGTTTGATGAAATCTTTGGCAAGCTATACATCGGGCAGAATCCTACACCAGAACATAATACATATCTCATCATCCACCTCAATTTTGCCGAGGTGGCAGCAGGATTGGATGATTATAAGGATGGACTGGACAACCATTGTCGCCTTGTATTCAATTTCTTCTGCGACATCTATGCACATATTCTTCCTGCCAATACCAAGGAAGAAATGGAAAAGTTAACTGATGCAGTGTCTCAACTGAGGTTTCTTTGCCAGAAATGCCAGGAGGTGGGGAAGAAGATTTATCTCTTCATCGATGAGTACGACAACTTCACCAACATGATTCTCGCCCATGAGGAGCATCTCGTGAGGTATCGCAACCAGACCCACGGAGAGGGATACTTGCGCCAGTTCTTCAACACCATCAAGGGTGCGGCTGGCAATACTCTGGGCAGAGTGTTCGTCACGGGAGTAAGCCCTGTGACCATGGACGACCTGACCAGCGGATTCAATATCGGAACCAACTACTCGCTCTCACCAGACTTCAATGAGATGACGGGATTTACCGAGGAAGAAGTGAGAAAGATGCTGGATTATTACGGCAGCGTCCTGCCATTCAATCACACTACCGATGAGCTGATCAAGGTGATGAAGCCTTGGTACGACAACTATTGCTTCGCCGAGGAGAGATATGGTGAGACCACCATGTACAACTCGGTAATGGTGCTCAACTTCGTAGATAATTACATCCGAAGCAATTACCAAATCCCTAAGAAGATGGTAGAGACCAACATCCGTATCGACTATGACAAGTTGCGAATGCTCATCCGCCACGACAAGGAGTTCGCCCACGATGCCAGCATCATCCAGCAGTTGGTAACCCAGGGATTCGTGATAGGCACGCTCAACGAGAACTTCCCTGCCGAGCGAATCAACGACCCAGACAACTTCCTCAGCCTGCTGTTCTATTTCGGCATGGTAACGATAGACGGAACATACAAGGGCGAGACCAAGTTCATCATCCCGAATGAGGTGGTGCGAGACCAGATGTACACCTACCTGCTCGACACCTACAAGGAGAACGACTTGGTATACGATAGATATAGCAAGGGTAAACTGGAGAGCAAACTGGCATACGATGGACAATTCAAGCCATACTTTGAGTATATCGCCGACTGCCTGAAGAAGTACTCCTCCCAGCGAGACAAGCAGAAGGGAGAGGCTTTCGTGCATGGCTTCACCTTGGCGATGACAAGCCAGAACAAGTTCTATCGCCCTATCTCTGAGCTGGACAATGACGGCGGCTATGCCGACATCTTCCTCTCTCCGCTTTGTGATATCTACAAGGACATGGTAGATTCATATATCATCGAGTTGAAATATTGCAAGAGCCAAACCACAGATGAGCAAGTGAAAAAGCTCTTCGAGGAAGCTTCAGCTCAAATCTCTCGCTATGCGGACAGTGATATGGTCAGAGAGGCAGTAAAGACTACAAAGCTCCACAAGCTGGTGGTTATCTACCGCGGAGCGGAAATGGTGGCTTGCGAGGAGATATAAAACTATTTCAACCATCAGGTTGAAAATGTTTGAGAGAGATAAAAAGAAATTTTTCGACGACATCTATTGTTTGACCTTTCGATCTACATGCAGTGATTACAAAGTCACAATTCATTTATAGTATTTCGGTTCAGGGGAGATTGTCCGTGTATAGACAATCTCTCCTGAGCCCATTTATGTCATTTTTTGGGAACGAGAAAATGGGAAAGTGACGAAAAGTGGTAAAACTACCACTTTTTGCTTGTAAAGCAAGGGATAACTGGGAGGTCAGGTTTGTTACCTGTCCAATAGCAAGAATGCCCTATAATCTAAGGATAGAGCGGCTAGTGCGCACACCTTTTTAGTATAATAAATCTAAAAATTTTTGGTTAGAACTCTACTTTCGCATATCTTTCCACTTAAAAAAAGTGGCACATGTGCCATAAATTTTAAGTAGAGGCATCTATTCGAGCCCACACGCATTTGCAGGTGATCCTTTTTTTGCAAAGATACGCTTTTCTTCTGAAAGAAGCAAGGATTTATTGGAAAATGTTTGAGGGTGAAGGAGATAAAAATAAAAAAGGTGTATCCTCGCTTGCCCGATGTATGGGGCAAGAAGGATACACCTTTTTATATTATGGGTTTGGATAATCCTGATTGATACTTCTAGGAAGGAAATAACCCTTGATGCAATTAGGATTGCAGACACAAATCTGAATATGATTCTTTTCTCTGAATCCTGCATTAGGATATAGTTCCTGTCCTTCCCAAAATACTCCTTTTACTGAATCGTATGGATGGGCATTGGCATCCTGATTGTATGTTAAAGCTGTTTGTACAACTGCACAATCCAATTTTCTAATCAATAAATCTGTAGAATTTCCGATAGATGTATTCTTCGGTAATTCAATCCCTGATTCTTTATAAACAGTAACCATAGACTCATAAGCAGCCTTTAATTCCTGAAGATATGTGCTATCTGTTAAGTCAAAACAATACCCCAAGTCTATAATTGCACCAACAACTGCAGGCTCTTTGATTTGTGAGTTCTTTCTTTTGGCTAAATCTTTAGCCCATTGCCAAGCTCGTTCCTCATTATTCTCCCAAAAGTAAATGCCATTACCTAACCAGTCATAGTCATTAGTGCAGGAAAGAAGATCGGTCTTTCCAGCAACTACGGCATCAACAACAGTTTTGTCGCAACCATGAAATCCAATTACTAGGTTGGAGCGCCTTGAATATAAAGACTTATCCATAATTATCTCAAATGTGGTGCAACTTCTCCATTAGGTAAAAGAATTCCTGCCCTAATTAAAAAGGCACGTGCTGCTTCTTTACTGGCAGTAGAAGCCTTTCTTGCAGCCTCTAATCTTTCTTGTCTTTTGCTATCAAATAAATCCATACTCTACCTCCTTGTTTTAAAAGTTGAACATTTCTTCTGCAAAGATTATGCAAACGAGCGCAATGTAAGCTTGCTTACAAATTGCCGAGCACCGCTAATCTTCTGCAAAGATTATGCCAGCGAGTGCAATGAAAGTTTACTTTCAGATTGCCGAGCGCCACTAATCTTCTGCAAAGATACGCTTTTCTTCTGAAAGATGCAAGGAATTATTGAAAAATGGTTGAGGATGAGGGAGATAACAAGAAAATGCAAAGAAATATGGCTTTTTTTTTGTTGCAATCAAAATAATTATGTATTTTTGCAAAAACAAAAAACCCGGGGTCATCACCAGCATCGAATAATCTGGGAGAGGGCCTTACCGGGACTGCGCTGCAAAGATAATAATAAAAATGGAATATACCAAAGATTTTTTCGAAAAAGTTTTCTCTGAAGATAGGATGAAGAAATATTTCTTGCTCTATCCCGATGATGAACAAAAGGCTGTTAAGCATTATCAATGTAATATAATGCTTTCTGAAGCTATGTACCCATGTCTTTCAGTCTTTGAAGTTGAACTTCGCAATTCCGTAGTTCGGGAACTTGTGGCATTTGCTAAAAGAGAAGAATGGTATGTGGTTTTCTCTACAACTCCAGGTTTGGTGGAGCTAAATAAATATATAAGTACTGCTAAAAAACAAATTGCTGCACGAGGAGAAGATATAACCACTGCTAAGATTACTGCAGAGTTAACCTGGGGCTTTTGGACATCTCTTTTCAATAGGAATTATGAACGTATTCTTTGGAAAGATTTAAGGCGTGCTTTCCCTTTTGTGAAGAAAGCAAATCGGCAAAGGAAGGTTGTTGCCAGCTTTTTAAACAAATTCCGTCGCTTGCGTAATAGGATTGATCATAATGAAGCAATTTGTTGGAACCTCAATGAAGTTGAAATGATACATGATGAGATGAAGAATGTCATGGGATGGATGAATAAGGATGTACCAAATTGGATGTCTCAATTTGATAGATTTAATTCTGTTTGTTTGGATATACGTAAAATTATGGATTGGTAAAAAGTAAGGGTATCACGACATCGAAGAATCTGATGCATTATCTCATGAGGCTTACTTGAAACTCAGATGAGGCATGCTTGGAGGGTAGGTAGGACGTATCTGAAATTACGTCCGGACGTATCTGTAGCTACGTCGGGACGCGTCTGTTGCTACATCGGGACGTAGGAAATACTACGTCGGGACGTAATTTTTGCTGCATCGTGGGAGGTTTTTCGATAAAAAGCATAGAAAAACACTAAAAATTGAATAGAACGCCCGAAAATCGCTGTTTTTTGCAAAATGTGGCAATAGGTGGCAATAAGGTGATAATAAAAAAGCCCCTTATTGCCACCCGTTATCCTCTTATTATCAGCTACTTATAATAAGCGTGGCAAATGTTGCAATAAATATGAGAAAACATGTTCATGTGCGTATAGGATCTTTGTTTCTCAAATATTCCATCAAAATCCGATAGGTATAAATACTATTGCCATCGTTTCTTCTTGGAAAAATGTTTGAGAGATACAAAGAAAAAGGTGTATCCCTTTGCCCATTGTGTTGAGCAATAAGGATACACCTTAATTATATTTCAGAATTACACCTTATTAATTTTCAGGTGTGAACTTATCATAGCCATAACCTAAGTTACCTGCACTTACAAAATATTGAACCCATAATGCAGCATTATGATTTTCGTAAATTTTGCAGTCGAGATAACTTTCATCGTTCTGCCATTCTGCTACATCACGTACACTGATTTCTCCATGACTGCCGAAGGTAAGACTGGTTGCCTGTGAAGGAACCTTAAACATAATGTAGTTACCATTCTCATCTGTACCTTTGCCAACAGCTGTAAGTAATAAGTGCTTGCCTGCGCCAAACAGGTTTTTGAAACGATAGGTATTAGGATCTGAATCGCAAACCTGTAAAGTTGTCTCAGTATTAGCTGCATAAACTTTTTGAATGTTTGCTACGCTAAATGTATAAGTTCCCTTTATTACATCAGACCATGTTATACTGTTAAAAATAACAGAGCTTGCAAACTTTCCTCCCTTACCTACAGCAACTATTGTAATAGCATTTTCGCCTGCAGGAAGGTTTTGGAAAACCTCTTCTTGAACAGATGCCCCTTTAATATTCTCAAGTTTCTTTCCGTTGTTTATAACGTAGTCGGCATATCCTGATTCACCCATCTTAGCAATGTTAGCTTCCTTTTCAGAAACTTTTTCTGCTAAAGCATAAGCTTCTGTAGTAGCACTATTTGCTACTACACGAATATAAGCATCACAATCTGCATCGTATGGTTGCTCTGCTGTATAATTATATAAAGTTACACGAGCACTGCCATCATTTCCTTCATCTGTTCCCTCATCTGCAGAACATGCTGTAAACATTGCTACTGAGATAAGAGCAAAGAACAAACCATAAATATATTTTTTCATATTCTTCTTTCTTTATTTAATTATACAATGTTTACCAAACATACTCTTCTGAGTTTTCTGTAGGAGCAATTGGTGTAGGGTTGTTAACCAAAGCATGGTTTACATCAGCTTCAGAACCAACGATACAGAGTGTCATCCAATCTGGTACTTTAGTTGTGTTCCACTTGTCACCATCGAAATGGTTAGAGTTAGCATAGCTGCGGATGATACCCTTGTTAAGACGCTTGATGTCGAATGTTGCAAATCCCTCACCCCAGAGTTCAACACGACGCTGCCACCATACTTCGTTCTGGAATTTAGATGTTGAAGTATTACCATATGCCTCATTGTGCTTACCATACTCATATTGTGGGTCACGCTTCTTTGCAAATTCTGTAAGCATCTCAATACCTTTGCTTTCATTCTGCATACCAGCTGCTTCGATTTCGATGAGCTTCATTTCCTCAACACGCATCAATGGTACGTCTACTGCACCAGCAATTGCTAATGGCTGATCGCATGCACCATTTACTGGACGGAACTTCACAGAAAGACCACCTACATTGCCACCATATGTAGTAGCAGCAGCACCAGCTTTTAAGATATAGCTTGGTTCATTGCTATATTTTGCCAAAGCTTCGAGTTTTTCTGCGTTTGTTTTTAAATTGTCGATATTGAAGTCAACAAAGCAGTTCTTGCGGAAGTCAGTTGCTGGAATTGTCTCATAAAGATGACGATCCACAACGAGAGGATAACCATAGTTTGCGGCATAACCACAATCTCCCTTACTACCACCGATTTCGATAATCATCTGTGAAGCCCAAGATGTATCACCATCATTGTCACGCAAGTTTGGATCATCAGACTTGAAGTGAGTAGCAAACATCCATGAGCTGTTGGCTGTATTGAAACCTGTGGTCTTGCTTGTATATTCTTCACCTGTCATCTCGGTATAGCCTTGCTGAGCCAATTTGGCATATTTCTCAGCGTTAGCCCAATCTTCCATTGTGAGATATGCACGAGCCTTCAAACCATATACAACAGAGAGATCAGGAGTATATTTGTTCTCACGCTTATAACCTGCAAGGTATTCTTCTGCCTTATTCAAGTCAGAAAGAATAAACTCAAACATCTTCTCATTGGTCAGACGAGGGTTGTTATACATGTCTTCAGTACCCTTTTCTGTTATCAATGGAACAGTTAATGCTTCTTTATTCTTGCCATAAGTTTCAGGTGCATACATACGAGCCAAGTCCATGTAGAACATAGCACGCATTGCATATGCGATACCTTCACCAGCCTTAAATTTCTCATCAGGGTTTTCACCACCAAGTGAAAGAACAGTATTACAGTTCTTAATCCAACCATAGTAATATGTCCATGGCAACTGGCATGCCGCATAGCGTGGTCCTAAACCGATACCAGATGCATACCAAGTCTGGTACCAGCTACCATCATTTGCCAAGGCAATATCTTGTCCCATGACATCACGCTGCAAGAAGAATGATGTGTAACCAAAATCCCATGGACGCATGTCGCTGCCACTATAAGTAAATTGACCACTCAAAGAAGAGGTGATGTTATTGACAAAGTTATCGAAAGCTCCTGGAGCTTGTGATGCTTGGTCTGTTGTGACATAGTTGCCATAACCTTCTGGCTCATATTCTTCTATACAGCCAGTAAGAGAAGAAAGTGTAAATGTGGCAATAGCCAAAGAAACTATATATTTTTTCATATTGAAGTTCTTTTTATTATTAAATAACAACTTAGAATGTTACTTGGATACCTCCAGAGATGTTTCGTGTTGGAGAGTAAACGCTAGTATAACCACTTCCTTCGTATGAGTAACGTGGGTCAAGACCCTTACGTGCTGACCAGAAACAGAGATTCTCACCTGCGCAATAAACACGAATCTTGGAAACCATTGGGATAAGACCCTTTGGTAATGTATAACCTACGGTGAATGACTGGAAGTTGAAGTAGCCGGCATTCGTCAAGAAACGATCTGATGTAGCTGTGCTATATAGGTCGCCATACTGCCAACGAGGAATGTTGCTTGATGTGTTGTTAGGACTCCAAGACTTAATGTAATCCTTATGTATAGCGTGACCTGCATCATTTCCACTCTGGGCTGGTGCCATCAATGTTGCATACTGGATATCATATACCTTACCGCCAATCTGATAATCGAATGTTGCAGCGAGGTCGAATCCCTTATAACGGAAACTTGTAGACAAACCACCGAACACCTTAGGGAGCAAAGATCCCTGCTCATAGTAAGATGCCTTGTTGATGTTAGTTGTAGTATAGTCCTTAGACTTACCTGGCTGTGCACCTGTTGTAGTTGCATTGCCGTCAATCTTTTCATCTACCCAGTAGAGAGCTTCACCCTTCTCGTTTACACCAGCGTATGAAGGAAGGTATGCGTTATACATAGGACCACCCTCACGATACCAATACTGGTATGTTTTACCAGTGTTTGACTCACTAAAACCACCATATTGTTCTGTCTTCATTGTTGGCAACTTCAATACCTTTGTTGCGTTATGTGACATATTTGCAGTGATTGACCAGTCGATGTCCTTTGTACGTACCAATACTCCTGTGAGTACCAATTCGATACCTGTATTACGCATATCGCCAATATTGGTGTAGTAGCCACGGGAACCCTGTGACTCAGGAATTGACAACCAGAAGAGCAAGTCTGTGGTCTTCTTTGAATAGAAGTCAAAACTACCCATCAAACGATGCTTGAGGAAACTGAACTCAACACCAAGGTTCAAATTGGTAGTTGTCTCCCAAGTAATGTCTTTGTTACCCATACGATAGAAGGTTGGTGACATTAATGTATTGGAAGCCTTAGAAACCTTATAGAGGTCTGTATATGCCCAGTTTCCGATGTTATCATTACCTTGCTGACCGATAGATGCCTTAACCTTCAACTCATCAACGAAAGGAGCATTAAACCACTTCTCTTTGTTGATAAGCCAAGCACCACCGAGCGACCAGAAGTTACCCCAACGATTTTCCTTGGCGAAACGTGAAGATGCATCACGACGGTAAGAAGCAGAAGCGAAATACTTGTCATCATAGTTGTATTGTGCACGGCCAAAGAAACCTTCAACGTTGTAATTCAACTTATATGAACCATTGTCCTTCTTGTTAGCGAAAGCATTCAACTCTGTAATTGAAGGTGAAAAACCACCCTCACCCTGCGCATACAGGTATTTACGAGTCAATTTATAATACTCATGACCGAGGAGAACATCAACATTATGCTTGCCGAAGTTCTTCATGAAAGTCAAAGTTTGAGTATTATTGGTGCGAAGATCTGCTAAGTTGTACTTAGTTAACTGACCATTAATACCTGCCTTAGGTCCCTCGTATGCATTCTCGTAATCAGAGAAGTCTTCCATGCCATAAATAACGGTACTTGTGGCATTAAATTTCAACCAATCTGTAATTTTAATATCAGCGAAAACGGAACCATTAATTTGGTTGATACCTTTTTCTACCTTATTGTAACGATTGCTACCCAATGGGTTACCAGTAGAAAGGAAAGGACGAGTTACACCATAATTCTTAGGCAAACCATAATCATACATGTCGTGACCATATGAATCTTTCTTGATTGCTACATTTCCGTTAGCATCAATTGTACGCACGTAGATAGGGTAGATTGGTGCAATTGAAGAAACGAAATACATCAAGTTGGTTGAGTTGGTCTCATCACTCAGATTAGGGTTTGACTGGGTTGTAGAATGAACGTACTGAGCGTTGACACCTACCTTCAGCCATTTCTTAGCTTGATAATCTGCCTTCAAACGAGCGCTGATACGCTCATAGCTACTATTAGCAATAACACCGTCATCGCTCAAATAGCCTAAACTTGTATAATAAGATGAACGGTCTGTTGCACCTTTGATGCTAATATTATAGTCCTGACGGAGAGCATCCTTATAGGCAGCTTTGTTCCAATCGTCAGCAGTCATATAATACTTTTCGCCATTCAATTCGTATGTACGTCCAAGTGTAGCATTTGGATTCAACTTACCATTAGTACCGATAAGCTGTTCGTTCTCAGGTACAGTATATGCGTTATAAGCCAACTGTGAAAGCATAGAAGAATTTGCCTTCAAGTTTGCATTGGCAGCGCTCATACCCTGACCATAGTAATAGTTGTTGTACAACTGAGCATAATATGCCTCATAATACTGACCTGGATCTTTAATTACATCATACTCAGGAACGGCACGAGAGTTAGAACCCCACTTCATGTCAATAGAAACCTCAGCTTCCTTGTTTTTACCATTCTTTGTTGTAATCAGAATAACACCAGCAGCACCACGAGCACCATAAAGTGCAGCAGATGCAGCATCTTTCAATACGGTTACAGATTCAATATCATCTGTTGGGATAGAAGAAAGGTTTCCTGGATAAGGAGCACCATCAACGATTACCAATGGATCGGTAGCTGCATACATAGAAGCAATACCACGAATATTGACACCATTGTTGTCTGAACCAGGCTGACCAGATGCACCACGCAACTGAAGACCAGGTACAGAACCTACCAAAGCGTCTGTTACGTTGGTAGAAATCTTCTTTGAAAGTTCTTCAGAACCTACTACGGCTGCAGAACCGGTAAATGCACTCTTCTTAGCAGTACCGAAAGCAACAACCATGACTTCATCCAATGCATGATTGTCTGGGTCAAGAACAATTTTCATGTTCTTGGCAGCCTTTACAGTCTTGCTGATCATGCCGATGTAAGAAATCTCCAACTTGGCATTTGCTGGAGCAGCCAGTGAGAAATTACCGTCAACATCGGTAATAGTACCGGTTTGTGTACCAACAACTTTGATAGAGGCACCAATGACTGGGCTTCCATCCTCAGAAGAGGTAATAGTACCGGAAACTTGAGTTTGCGCCAACGCCATTCCTAAACTAAGGAAGAGGCAGGCAATAAACGTCATGAGTCTTTTTTCCATAAATCTCTCTCGTTTAATTAATTAATAAATATATAATGTTTTATATTTCTTTCTCACTACATATCCTCCCAACTTTTATTGAGCGTGGGGACTCATTTCTTGTCTCCAACTCTTATCCCGAACTGGTGGGGGTGGGTATGTTGGCATACCTTATTATATATAAGGAAGTATCTCAAACTTCACTAAATTTTAATAATATTTTTAATCGGCTGCAAAAATAAGCATTTTTTAGGAAATCATCAAACTTTTTTCTAGAAAAGTTGCGCTTTGCTCGACATTTTATTATAAATATGCGGTTTTTATACACTTTTGCTTATGAAAAACAAGAGAAAGCGGCAGTTTTGTCAAAAACTGCCGCTTTCGCTGAAATACTAACTTCCTGCCTTTAATTCTTTGTCTAGAACAAAGAGCATATAGAGGGGGATGTTGATGGTTTTTGAACTGTTGTTTCTCTCGTATGGCAAGAGACTGGTGCGAACCGACCATTTGGGTGAATATCTTTCCCGATACAGTTTCAAACTCTTGGCATTCATGGTTACTCCTGCCTTTGCTTCCAGTGGATATACATCCAAACCGTCGGAAATAAGGAAGTCAACCTCTGCAGTGGCTGAAGAAGACCAATAATAATTGGTTTCCAGAGTTTCTGTAAAGTTCTGAAGTTCCTGACAGACATACTGTTCTGTCAACGCTCCCTTAAATTCTTCAAAGATTCTGCTTCCTTCTAATATTACTTTCGGCGAAATCTTGCTCATTGCCCTCAACAGACCTACATCCAGTAAGAATACCTTAAACGATTTGAGATCAGCATAGGCTGAAATTGGGATGTCGGGCTTGCTGACATTGTTGGTTCTGATGATTTCACCTGCATCAGAAAGCCACATGATGGCATCCTCATATTCCCGTGCTCTGGCTCCCTCTCTCACCAGTCCATAGACAAACTTCTTGTTTTCCTTCGTCAGTTGCGAAGGGATGCTGTTCCATACATAACGGATTTTCTCGACCATATTCTTTGGAGCATGTTTGGAGAAGTCTTTCTGGTAGGCTGCTATCAGTTCCTTCTGGATGCGGTTTACCTTGTTGTAGTCTTTGCTGCCCAGCCACTCTGCTACAACAGCAGGCATACCTCCTATTATCATGTATTTTTTCAGATAATCTGTAAGGCGAGCCTCGAATGCTCCCAGGTTTCTGTTTCCTTTATCGATATAGTCTACCAGCATGTTCTCTCCGTTTGCTATCAGAAACTCTTTAAAGGACATGGGATATAGATGCAGGAAATCTGTCTTTCCTACAGGGAAGGATGTGCCTTCGTGCAGGGATATGCCTAGCAATGAGCCTGCGCAGCAGATGGCATACTCTGGTGCCTCTTCGCAGAAATACTTCAAAGAGGTGAGTGCTCTTGGCATTTCTTGTACTTCATCGAAGATAATAAGATTTTCCTCGGGTATTATCATCTTACCATTATATATAGAGAGCTGTTCTATAATGCGTTGTGGTGATAAGTCGCCAGCAAATATCTCTTCGAGTACATCACTCTGTTCGAAGTTGATGTAACATACGTCTTTGAAGTACTTGCGGCCAAATTCTTTCAGTAGCCAAGTCTTGCCAACTTGTCTTGCACCTTCCAGTATGAGTGGCTTCCTTCCGTGACTGTCTTTCCATTTTAACAATTGGGATATAAGTAGTCTTTCCATACGCTAAAAATTATGTTTTGGCAAAGATACTAATAAACAGTGAATTACGCAAGGAAAATCACATTTTCCTAAGGACTTTTAAGTATATTTATCACATTTTCCTAAGGACTTTTCTGTTAAATCATCACATTTCCCTAAGGACTTTTAGGGGCTTAAATCGAGAATTCTGTCGTAATCTCAGAAAAAAAGCAAGATTACGACAACTTTTAAACGAGAAATCTGTCGTAATCTCGATAAAAAAGTGAGATTACGACAGATTTTCATGAATTTTCTCTTTAATTAGAAACGCTTACGGCTGTGATAGGCACGATGCGGAAGTTGTCCAGTGCAGATTCCCTTTATACCTTATTATATATATATATATTTAGTATTCGTATAGCTTGATGTGGAGTATTTTATTGTCTCCACATGAGATGCGGGCATGGCGTCCCTGGTGGTCCTGATCGCCATTATCACGACGGATAAACTGTAATTTGCCGTTTTTGTTTACTTCAACCTGGTCTACATATCCGATACCGATACGCTTACCTTTGAAGGTTGTGGCTTGTTTCTTTGTTTCGGTTCCACCGTTGTCTACAAATCCGTCCTCACCGAGTTTCTTTTCTCCAGCTTGCGCTTTTTCAGTCTTGCTTTGGAAGACTACGACAATTCCATTACCAGCTATGATGTATTCGTTCTTGGCTAGTTTCACGATTAAGCCACCGCCTTCAGGCCATTTACTTCCATCTGTAGCGCGAGGATCCCATGGTAGCGTGAAGAAATGACGGCAGGTCATGGTAATATCTCCATCTTCGATGATGCGCTCTTTATCTTTCTGGTCGAAGAGCAATCCCCAGTTTTTACCCTTTCCCTGATGCTGAAGCAGGATAGGAGAGAGTTGGTCGATAACCTTATATGAACGTCTGATACTGTTCTTCACCTTGTAGTTAGCTTCATTGAGAGCAAACGGACTGAAACTGATGGCATCTGTTTCGCCGAAGGTATAATATGCTTTTACACCGCTATTGATATCACATTTCACTTCTGGAGTGAAGAAAGGATTGTCGGCACGCTTGTATTTCTCTACCCATCCCTTGTAACCGGTATCATAGATATCTGGTGCAAAAATATCGATACTTGGTGCACCACATTTCCAGATGTCAATCAGATGAGCAAGTGGTCCGGCAGAAGGATATTCGCCTGGTTTTCTGCCACGGCTGTTCATTGCTGCATTTACATACATCGGAATATTGTAGATGGCTTTGCCTGCTGAGGCTAGCTGCTCTACATACTTGGCATAATAATATGCTTGGAATTTCTCGTCAGCATAACGGTCTGTTCCGAAAACTTCTGCCCATGTACCTTTCTTCTTGAGCTTGAGTGCCTTGAGCAATGAAACAGGAACGGGTTGTCTGTAAGCTTTTTCGGCAAGAGGAGAGTGGTCGCGGGCTGATTCGAGCATGCCGATTTCGTTTTCTACCTGCATCATGATAACGGTATTCTCCTGACTGTCTACTGCTTTGATGTGTTTCATCAGTTCGCAGAATGCTCGCTTGTCTGCTTGAAGCAGGTTATCGCTGAAGGCTGTGCCTATCTCTAATGGCTTACCGTTCTCTGTGAGTGAACGAGGGAAACGCTTGGTGTTTTCCTTTACCCATAGTGGAGCATAGCAGCTCATGGAGTTCTTCCAGGCACCGAACCATAGGAAGACAATCTTCAAGTCATGCTTACGGGCAGTTGTGATGACGCTGTCTACGAGTGTAAAATTATATTTGCCCTCATTAGGTTCTACAAATTCCCAATATGCAGGAACGAAGACAGAGTTGACTCCGCTATTCTTCATCTGTTTCAATGCTTTCCTGATGTCGGCAGGATTCGTTGCGGCAGAGTTGCTCAACTCACCAGCCAGGAGAAGCATCGGCTTGTCATTGACAACAAGCTGGGTTGCAGAGCCTTGCTTCTGCAGTTTCACTCCAGCTTGTATGTTGATGCAGCATAATAATGCAAGAAAAGATAATACAATCTTATTCATAAATCTTCATTTTAGAAAAGGCTTGAAAATACTTGAGACAGGTATTGCGCCATTCCTTTGCATTCTCCAACTGTACATTGAGCAGAGAGTCTGTATGTTGCCATTCCTGCTCATGCCCCTTCATATACTGCTTGGCTGAGGTATGCCAGAAGTCGCGGTATACTTCTACCATCGCCACACCCATGTTGTACTTCATGCAGAGTTCCTGCCAGAGGGTGCTTCCTGATTTCATCTTGTAAGTCCAAGGCACATGATGGAACCAGAGAAGATATTCTTCAGGACAGGTCTCGATGTTATCATACAGACTGCGATATGGTTCTGGGTACTGACCGACAGCATCTGTGCCCTTGGATGAACGGTCGAAACCTACACCCTGAGCATCAGCCTTGTGATAGTAGACCGGACACCATTCCAAAGGATAACTTGCGATGAAACCATCTGGCTCCGGACCGTAGTGGTGGTCGAACTTGAAGATGTGGTGCAAACCCAAAGGCATCATATAGTTGACGCAAGCTTCGCGCGAAGTCATCATCATCATCTCTACCGGCTTGGTAAATTTCTCGTCCTGGTTTCCGTAGGTCTGTACGAGCCATTCGTGAGCAATCTCCTCGGCTGTAAGTGAAGGATTCCATGCCAATCTGCCAAAAGCATACCAGTTAGCCTGAGAGAAAGGATGACCGCACCAGTTGGCATCATCACCGATATTGGCTACACCTGAGATTCCAACCAGTCTGTCTGGATTAACAAAGCCAAAGAATTCCTTCCACATAGGAGCGAGATAGGTGAGGTGCTTAGACTGACCAAGATATTCCTGGGTAATCTGAAGTTCTGCTATCTGTGGAGTCTGTTTGATGTTGTCGAAGATAGGAGCGTATGGCTCACGAGGCTGGAAGTCGAGCGGACCATTCTTAGATTGTAGGATGACGTTGTCACGGAACTTGCCATCCATACCTTTGAATTCGCTGACAGCTTGCTTTACACGGTCTTCTCCCTTATGGTTAGCACCATATACAAAGCTTCGCCACATGATGATGCCTCCGTATGGTTTGACGGCATCGGCAAGCATGTTGGCTCCATCGGCATGTGTGCGGTGGTAGTCGCCAGGACCAGGCTGTCCTTCAGAATTGGCTTTTACGAGGAAACCGCCAAAGTCAGGGATGGTAGCATATATCTCTTTTGCCTTCTTCTTCCACCACTGCTGAACCTTCTTATCCAGTGGGTCGGCAGTCTTGGTGTAGCCTAAAGCCATAGGCGAAGCGAAGTTGATGCTGAGGTATACCCGGATGCCATAAGGACGCAGGATGTTGGCGATGATCTTCACCTTATTAATATATTCTGCGGTCATCATCTTTGGCGATGCATTCACATTGTTGAGCACGCTGCCGTTGATGCCCAAAGAGGCATTGGCACGGGCGTAGGTGATAAGGCGGTCGTGCAGACTCTTGCTGATGCTGCCGCCTTTTCCGTTTTTGCCGAGTTTGATTTCTTCCCATTTGAAGATACTCTTTCCGGCATAGCCACGTTCGATGCTGCCATCGAGATTATCCCAATGGTTGAGAATGCGGAGACTCACTTTTGGTTTCTCGGTCTCATCGATAGCTTTGCTGAAGTTCTGCTGATTACCGCTACCTGTGTTGTAGGCATCGGTGTTCTGAAGTCGAATTAACTCGTAGGCACCATAGAGCAAACCGATAGGATTGCTGGCGGTGATGGTTGCTTCGTACTGAATGTTGTCGCCTTGCTGTGCAGGACGGGCGTAGATGTTATAGCCCTCGCCCAGGTTGAGACTCTTGTCTATCTTGAGCTCAACATTCTTGCCACGCCAGTTGTTTTCCAACTCCTGCTTGGCAATCTTGGCTGTTGCATCATCAGGCAACTGTGAGATAACTTGGCATGAGTTAGCATACTGCTTTCCGAGCCATAACTGTGAACCATCACTCTGTGCAGAAACATGGAGTGATGTAAGTACCGTAAATAATAAAATGAGGTATTTCTTCATATCTTTGCAGATCGTTAGTTTGTATTGTTATTGTTTCTGCTGCAAAGATACGAAAAAATACCTTTTATATATATTGCGGTCGTTTATTTTTCATTTCTCTTTGTTTCAGCATACTCGCTAGGCGACATGCCATAGTGTTTTTTGAACACGGTAGAGAAGTGTGTCTGGTTGTTGAAACCAACAGAGTAGGCTACCTGCGTGATATTAATCTGCCCCTCTTCGATGAGTCGTGCCGCCTGTTCCAGTCGGAGGTTACGGATAAATTCTCCGGCAGAAACACCAGCAATCTCCTTTAGTTTACGGTGGAGCTGTGCACGGCTGATACCTACCTCCTCGGTAAGTTTCTCTACATTGAGGTCGGGATCGGCAAGGTGGCCGTTGATATATTTCATCACGCGTTCCATCAGGGCATCGTTATTGCCCTTTACCTGAATCTGTTCAATCTTCGCCTTTTGGCCCTGTGCTCCGCTGTATTTGCCGCGGATACGTCGCACATTATCCACCAGGTTGTCGATAAGGATATGCAACTCTTCCATGTCGAACGGCTTTGCCAGGAAAGCATCGGCTCCTCTGCGAAGTCCCTCCAACCGGTTTTCCACCTCGCTCTTCGAGGTGAGCAGGATGACAGGAATATCGCTGATGTTGCTGTTACTCTTGATGTTCTTGAGCATGGTGATTCCATCCATCTCCGGCATTATCACATCGCTTATCACGAGGTCGTACTTGCCGGTGAGCAGCATCTTCAAACCCTCCTTGCCGTTGCAGGCACGCTCAAAGCGGTACCAGTCGCTCAGTTCGGTCTTGATGTATTGGGCAATCTCGCTGTCATCGTCAACTATCAGGATATTGAAGTTGCGGTTGGCCTGTACTTTCTTTTTGGTAATCTCCTGCTCCTTCTTGTCTTCTTCTTCCAGTATCTCGCCTGGCTGTAGATGGCTGTTGCCCAGCGGAATGCTTACTTCGAAGCAGGAACCCTTGATGCCGTCGGTACGGTTGTAGGCCTTGATCTTGCCTCCGTGCATTTCTACAAATGCCTTACAGAGGTTGAGTCCGATACCGGTTCCTTCGATATGGAGACCGCTGCTGTTGTTTCCCTGATAGAAACGTTCGAAGAGGCGGTCGGTCTTCTCTTCCTTCAGTCCGATGCCTGTATCTTCTACCCTGATGGTTGCATTCTTTTCGTCTTTACCTATGATAACAGTAATCTCGCCGCCATCAAAGGTATACTTCATGGCATTGGAGAGCAGGTTGGAGATAACCTTGTCAAAGTTGATGCGGTCTATCCAAACCTTCAGCTTGCCTTTATCGCTGCTGAGGCTTTCGTCTTCTTTGAGTTCAAGGGTGATGTTGCGCTCCTGTGCATTGAAACGGTAGAGCGATACGATGCCATGCAGGAAATCCTTGAGCGGAGTCTCCTGGCAATGGAGATGCATCTGGTTCTTGTCTATCTTTCGCTCATCAAGTATCTGGTTTACCAGAAGCAGGAGGCGCTGGGCATTGCGGTCGATGGTATCGATATCCTGTTTGCTTTCGGCATCTGTTAATCTTGTTTTCAGCTTGTTGAGCGGTCCCATGATTAATGTCAGCGGTGAGCGGATATCGTGGGTGGCATTAATGAGGAACTGCATCTTGGTCTCTTCCAGGTCTGCCTTGCGGCGGCGCTCGTATGTATAGATAACATACAGGATGACGCTTGCTATAATCAGGAGATAGAGGAGATATGCCTCGGGTGATGCATACCAAGGATCGCATACCTTGATGTTGATGATGGTAGGATTCTTGGAATATCTGCCATTGCTGGTAGCTCTCACCTCCAGCGTATAGTCGCCCGGTTTCAACTTGTTGAATGCTACGGCATTGGCTCCCTCATTGGTGCTGTTCCATTTGCCGTCGTTGATGCGGTATTGGAAACTGATATTATCGGTGTTCTTGTAGTTGAGCAGCGAGAACTCCAGAGTGAATGAATTCTGGGAGTAAGGAATGCTGAAGTCTTTGACCATACAGTTGATTGGCTTTCCGTCGATGATGAAGTTGGTGAGATGTACATCTCCCAGTTCCATCTTCTTGGCTCTGACTACGTCAGGATAGAAGGTTGTGATACCATCACTGGTTCCGAAGGCGATAAGGTCGCTGGCGGTATGCATGGAAGAGCCCAGCACGTACTCACGGGTAGTAAGTCCGTTGCCGTTGATGTGCCCGATAAACTGTCTGTTCTTCTGTTCGTACTGCCAGATGCCCATGGTTGTACTTACCCACAAGTCACCCTTCTGGTCTTTGATGATGCTGCAGACCTGCTTGCCTTTCAACGCTTCCGCATGAGGGAAGTTCTTCGTCTTGTTGCTCTTTCTGTCAAACAGATAGAGTCCTTCTTCGGTACCGATGATAATATCACCGTTCTTTCCTTCGCAGATACCATTCGCCTGTCTGTCTTTCAGAATGTTGAGCCATCCGAAATCCTTGAAACTGAGCGTTCGGGTATTGAGACAGGAAACTCCATTAGAGGTTCCTATCCATAAATGGCCTGTATGATCGAGCGCCATGCTTCGCACCCAGTCGTTGCAGAGAAATCCTTTATCGCCTCTTTGCCGCATATTCAGAACGGTAACCTTGCCGCTTTCCACATTATATATATATAGGCCTTTGCTGTATACAGAAATGTAAAGGTTTCCCTGTGCATCGTCAGTCATACAGTAGATGCCGGCGCTGGTAAAGGTGAGTTTCTGCTGGTATGTACCTGTATGAGGGTTGTAGCTGTAGAGTGCGCTGCCATTGCTGATCCAGTAATCGCCACGTCGGTCTTTATAGATGATGCCGGTACCTGCAGGTGACTGAGGGTGGGCGATAATCTTGCCTGAAGCATCAAAACAGAACACACCACTGTTCTGTACCGTACACCATGTTTCACCATTTTCGCCTTGTGCAATAGATGAAACGCTGCTTCCGATGATGTAGTTCTGTGCAGAGAAACTCCAGCTGTTGAAAGCCTGCTGGCGCTGGTTGATCAGGTACAGACCTTTGTTGTAACATCCTATCCAGAGATTGTTGTCCTTATCTTCGATGATTTCGTTGACGAAGGCGGTAGCCAGATTGAAACTGCTGTTGCTGTTCTCCAACTGTTCTACCCTGTTGCTTCCCTTTCTGATCATGAGAACACCATGCTCAGAGGTACTGATATAAAGGTTGCCTTCGTGGTCGAAGGTAGCATTATTGATGGTTACATTATTCTGATAACCGCCAAAGTCGTAGCCGGCATCAGCGATGCGGCCTGTGCGGTAATCATAATAGACGATGCCATACATACAGGCGATGAGCATGGTCTGCGGGCGTTGTTGGATGAAAGCCACAGGTGCTCCGCATGGCGATTTGAAGTCTTTGCGCTGCACCTTGCCTTGTTTCTTGATGAAACGGGTGAAGATAGAAAGGTGGCTACTCTGCCAGAGATAATGATGCTTATCTTCGTAGATATGGGTAAAGAATACATCAGAATCGCGCTCAGCGTATTGTCTTTCCTGTCTGATAGTGAAAAGGTCGTCTGTTCCTTTCTGGGTATTTCTGTCTTTTACAGAATAGAGACCATATCCTGCAGTACCCAGCAGGATATCGCCATTGTGACTTTCTACCATAGAATAGATACGTGGCTTTCTGCCATCAGGAAACTGGAGACGGGCGAAATCGTTCGTCTCATAATTATAGCGCATCAGTCCCTTGGCACTACCTATCCACAGGTTACCTTTCTTATCTACCAGCAGGTCGGAGATAATGTTGTCAGTAATGGAGGTTGTGTCTTCTTCGTTGTGCAGATAGTTGGTAAAGCGGTAGCCGTCGAACTTGCTGAGTCCGTATTCGGTTCCCACCCAGATATATCCGTATTTATCCTGCACAATGCAGTTGATAAGCGAACTTGACAGTTTGCCCGATGTGAAGAGTTCACCACTGTCAGCCCATACCATGAGCGAGATGGTGATAGCGAAGAGTGCCGTTAGGCAATGTCTGATATGCTTCATTTTTCCTGTCCGTTTTCTTGTTTAAAATAGGTTGTTACGGCTGCAAAAGTAACAAAAAACAATGAAAGAAACAAATTCTAATGCAACAAAATGTTTCATTTCTTTTTGTTTCTTTATCTTTTTGCACCCTTTTTGCAGGTATGAAACAAATAGAAAAGTAATGGTAACTATTAAATACCTGTTATTTCATTACTAATTAGTAAATTTGCATCGTCAACAACAATAAAAACATTAAAGGCATCATAATAACAATGAATAGACAAGCAATCAAAATCTTATCGCTGGCGCTCGTATTGGCTACGTCAAGTTCTGTAGCTTTTGCCCAGAAGGTATGGAAAGGATCTTGGGCTACTGCAGTGGAATGGACTGGTAAAGGAGATATGCCTAAGGAAAGCTTGAGCAACCGTTCTTGTCGACAGATAGTTCATGTTTCCTTTGGCGGAGAGGAACTCAGAGTGAAGCTCAGCAATGAGCAGAGCAAGGAACCGGTAGAAATCAAATCGGTGTATATTGCAGATACAGATGTTCCAAGCAATTGGGGAATCAATGCCAAGACGGTGAAGTATCTTAAATTCAATGGCAAGAAGAATGTAACCATCGCTCCTGGCAAGGCTATCGTCTCAGATGATTTGAAATATGCCTTGAAGACTGGACAGCGCCTCACGATTACCATCGACTATGGCAAGCAGACTCCAGTGAATGCAACATCCCATCGTGGTTCACGTACCACATCTTATATAGTAAGTAATGTGAAGGGCAAGGCGGTGAAACCTGCAGATGCAGCTTTTGATAAGCAGGAAAAGGCTGACCACTGGTACAATCTTTCTGCCATTGATGTGAAGACCGATAAGGCTACCCCTGTGGTAGCTATCCTCGGAAACTCTATTACCGATGGCCGTGGAAGTACTACCAACCATCAGAACCGCTGGACCGATTTCCTCTCGGATGCCTTGAATGCAGAGAAGCCATACGGCGTATTGAATCTTGGAATCGGTGGCAACTGCGTGGTGCAAGGTGGATTGAGCGAACCAGCCATGAAACGTTTCGATCGTGATATCCTGGGACAGACAGGTGTAGATAAACTCATCATCTTCGAGGGAACCAACGATATCGGTTGCTGCAGCGGAAATTATGAGCATGTAACAGATACCCTGATTGCCTGCTACAAGGTGCTGATAGCGAAAGCCAAGGCAAAGGGAATCAAGGTGTATGGCGGAACCATCACCCCAACCATGGGAAACGGCTGGTATTCTTATTGGCATGAGGCGATGCGACAGACCGTTAACGAATGGATCAGAAAAAGTGGTGCCTTCGACGAGGTCATCGATTTCGATGAGCTGACCCGCGATCCGAAAGACCCTCAGCGTCTGAAGGCTGAGTATTCTGACGACTGGCTGCATCTCAATCCGAAGGGATATGAGGCAATGGGCAAGTTTGCCGCAGAGAAATTGAAGTAAATATATTATATGCATCTTTTATGTTATATATATAATAAGGTGTAAACTTAATGACTGAATAAAATATGGAACAGACAACTGTAACACAGGAATCTAAGGGATTCTACAAACTGAATTGGCTACAACGCATCGGATTCGGATCTGGAGACTTGGCGCAAAACCTCATTTACCAGACCATCTGCATGTATCTGTTGTTCTTCTACACCGACATCTACGGACTCAATCCGGGTGTTGCTGCCACCATGTTCTTGGTGGTTCGCTTGGTCGATGTACTCTGGGACCCATTGGTGGGAACTTATGTAGATAAGCATAATCCACGTTGGGGTAAGTATCGTTCATATCTTGTCCTGGCGGGTTTGCCACTCACCGTACTTGCCATCCTCTGTTTTTGGAATGGTATGGAAGGACAGACAGAAACCATCAAGCTCATCTATGCTTACGTAACATACGTAGGCTTGTCAATGCTCTATACATTGATTAATGTGCCTTACGGAGCCTTGAACTCATCGCTGACTCGCGATACAGACGAGATAACCATTCTTACCTCTGTACGTATGTTCATGGCAAATGTGGGTGGACTCTGTGTATCAGCAGGTGTTCCAATCCTGGTAGCCATGCTTGCAGCAGCCAAGGATCTCCCTTTCGAAATGGCGCTCTTCATGGGTTTGGGTTCTCTGCCATCCTTCATCTTTATGCCGCTGGTGCCTGCCATCAAGAAAAAGGTAGGCAAGAAGAATATGTTCTACATCTTCCTTACTGTGGCTATCGTGGGTATGGCGATGCTTTATATCATCAGCAAGATGGGACCTGTAAAGGATCATATCACGCTGGTTTATATCGCTCAGTTCATCAAATCAACAGGCGTAATCGTAGCTACAGGATATATGTGGGCTCTGATTCCAGAGGTCATCTCTTTTGCAGAATATACCAGCGGCAAGCGTATTGCGGGTATTGTCAATGCTCTGACCGGTATCTTCTACAAGGCTGGTATGGCTTTAGGTGGTGTTGTTCCAGGTGCAGTCCTTGCATGGACCGGTTATCAGGCTGCGGCAGCTCAAGAGAGCAACTCGCTTCCGATTGATGGTAATGCCTGGTTTGTTGCCATGCTGATCTATGCTCTGGTAGGTTTCGCCCTTTTGGTATTCTGCTTTACCCAGACCAAAGAGCGTGTGGTGATGGACGAGAAGGAAACCAAGAATGTTAAGGTGAGCGATCTGTGGACAGAATTTTTCCATAACCGTCCTCTCCGTATCGTGGCTCTCTTCTTTATCACCGCCTTCGCCATGATGTCGGTTGGTAATGCTGCCGGTGCTTACTTCATGAACGATTTGGAGCAGCAGACTCCTTTGGCACAGGAAGGTATCCGCTGGCTGGTATGCGTAATCCCTGCCATCTTGCTGGGCTTGGCGATGTTCATCATCTCTAAATATGAGTTGACCGATGAGGTTATTGACGACATCAACAAGAAGATTGAGGCCCGACACAAGGAAGAAAACTAGACACTATAATTATTAACGAGAAAAATAGATATAAGATATGAAAAAGATTACAACTCTGGCACTGGGGCTGATGCTTGCTTCAACAGCTTTCGCTCAAAAAGCGAACTCAGCAGCTCAAATCCCAACATTCCAGGAAACTATGGGTAAGTACTTCCTGGTAGGTGCTGCCATTAATACCGATTTGCCTAATGGACAAGACCCTGCAGGTGAGGAAGTAGTGAAGAAACAGTTTAACCAGGTGGTTGCCGAGAACTGTATGAAGGGCGAGAAGAATCATCCGGAGGTGAATCGCTTTGATTTCACTGATGGCGATAAACTCGCTGACTGGGCAGAGAAGAACGGCAAGACCTTGATAGGTCATTGTCTGGTTTGGCATTCTCAGCCACCTAAGTGGATGTTTACCGATGATAAGGGTAATCTGGTAAGCCGTGAAGTGCTTATCGGCAGAATGTATAACCATATTATGAATGTGGTTACTCATTATAAAGGTAGAGTAAAGGGGTGGGACGTTGTGAACGAGGCTTTCGAGGATGATGGCTCTTACCGCAAGTCTTTATATTATAAGATTATCGGTCCGGAGTTCATCGAGTTGGCTTTCCGCTTTGCTCATGAGGCTGATCCAAACGTAGAACTCTACTACAATGATTATTCTACTTCGAAGCCAGCCAAGCGAGAGGCTATCTGCAAACTGGTTCGCGATTTGAAGGCGAAGGGTCTCCGCATCGATGCAGTAGGTATGCAGAGCCATAATGGTTTTGATTATCCTGACTATGCTGAGTATGAGAAGAGCATCGAGGCTTTTGCTGGTGAAGGAGTGAAGGTGATGCTGACGGAGTTGGATATGAACATGCTTCCTAATCCGGAAGGATTCGGCGGAGCGGAAATCAGCCAAAGGTTTGAACTTCAGAAGAAGTACAATCCATACGTGAAGGGACTTGACAAGAAGGCACAGAAACTCTTCAACCAGCGTTATCTCGATCTCTTTAAGATTGTAGAGCGTCACAAGGATGTCATCAGTCGTGTTACCTTCTGGGGTGTCAACGATGGTCACTCTTGGTTGAATGGCTGGCCTATCCCTGGCAGAACCAACTATCCACTGCTCATCGACCGCAACAACGAGGTGAAGCCAGTGGTGAAGGAAATCGTCAATCTCTTTAAGTAAAATCTCTTTAGATAATATTGTACATCTCTTAAAATAATAAACAACAATGAAAGCAAGATATTTGTTCCCAAAGGATTATATGGCAGACCCATCTGCCAATGTGTTTAACGGTCGCCTGTATGTTTACCCATCTCATGACTGGGATAGCGGCGAAAGCTTCGACGATGATGGCGGTCACTTCCAGATGAAAGACTATCATGTTCTCTCTATGGACGATGTGATGGATGGTGAGGTAACCGATCATGGTGTGATTCTCGATGTGAAGGATGTGCCATGGGCTGAGAAGCAGATGTGGGACAACGATGTAGTAGAGAAGGATGGCAAGTACTATCTCATCTTCTCTGCCAAGGATTATAATGGTGTGTTCCATCTCGGTGTGGCTGTGGCTGATAAGCCAGAAGGTCCTTTCATTCCGAATGCCGACCCAATCCGCAAGTCATACAGCATCGACCCTTGCGTGTTCAAGGATGATGATGGCAAGATTTACTGCTACTTCGGTGGTATCTGGGGCGGTCAGCTTCAGTGGTACAAGGACAACAAGGCACTGAAGGATGAGCATCTTCCAGAGGGCAAGGAGAACCCATTGCCATCTCGTGTAGCCATGATGACTGATGATGTGCAGCAGTTTGCTGAAATGCCAAAGCCTGTTGTCATCGTTGACGAAGAGGGTAATGTATTGCCAGCTGATGATCCACATCGCTTCTTCGAGGCCAGCTGGATGCATAAGTATAAGGGCAAGTATTACTTCAGCTACTCTACCGGTGATACTCATTATCTCTGCTATGCTGTAGGAGATAATCCTTATGGTCCGTTCACTTACAAGGGCGTCATCCTGGAACCGGTAGTAGGTTGGACAACCCATCACAGTATCTGTGAGTACAAGGGACAGTGGTATCTGTTCCATCACGACTGTGTGCCATCAAATGATACAACCTGGCTTCGCAGCGTAAAGGTGGCTCCTCTCTTCTATGATGAGGATGATAACATCTTGCCGGTTCAGCCTGAATAAGAGTATTATAAGTTTTAGATGACATACGTTTAGGTTGACTTTTAGGTTTATAATAGTTTTGATGAATAGTTGATATATAAGTTAATGTTAGTTTGGAAGAAACGGCATCTTCGTGAGGAGATGCCGTTTTTGCGTATGTTCCTATTCTTTCTTTTCTTCTCTTTCCGTTTTCTCTTACTTTTCATCTAATGTTATTTTTAAGTTATTTCTATCATTTTGTAGGAGATTTCGGATATTTTTGTTTACCTTTGTGCCCGTAAACCATAAAAAGAATAATTTATGTTGAGATTACTTTTAAGGCTTTGGTGGTTGCAGCAGCGCCGTAACTTCCATAAGCGAGATGCCTTCGTGGCGTGCTACATCATCTTCCTGTATGTGGTGATGGGCGTGAGTTTCTTTCTCAGCTTCACCGAGAATGGGGGAGAACTTGGGGGCGAAGACATGCCTGCCCTGTTGGGAGCCGGTATCGTTGTCGGTATGCTGATTCCAGACATCATCATGAAGATGGTGATGAAGCGGGATATTACGGCGATGGATGATTACGTGAAGTCGCGCCCTGTGCCAGAGAAAATCTGGAACAAGTTCCTGCTCACTACCAATCTCGTGAGCTTCTGGAACTATATGCTTCCGGTGCTTACGCTTCCGGTGTTCATCTATCTCCTGCCGGCAAGTGAGGCTGTTGTCAGCTTCTTTCTGTTCCTGGGGTTCTCTTTTGTCAACGGCATCTACATCACCTGTTACCGCAAGGCTACGGAGTGGATTCTGAAATGGCCTTTGATATTGGGATGGATGGGAATGTTTGCCGTGCTCATAGGGTATATGTTTGCGGCTTCTTTCTTCCCGGTATATATGGGATGGATAGGTCTCTTCTTCCTTGCCGGAGCGGTATTCGCCGGACTTACCATCTATCTCTATCACGAAAAGATTTATAACGAGCAGAAACAGAAGGTTTCCAAGTTCCGTGGATTCAGCCATATCAACCTCTTCTGTCTGCAATATATCGGCACGTTGAGAGCAAAGCGTGTCCGTAAGATGGTGATTATGATTCCCGCCATCTTCCTTTTCAACGCCTATCTCTTCGCCCTGATGCCTTTAGAGCCGGGACAGGAAATGGGGGATAAGGTGGCTATGACTACCCTCTATGTAGTGGGTGCCATCCTGCTGCCATCGGTGGTGTTGTCGCAGTGGACCTTTGGCATTGAGGCAAACTTCTTCCATGGTTTGATAACCAAGCCTGTCAAGGTTAAACAGATGCTGCAGAATTGCTTCTATTATTATATGGTGGTGAGTGCAGTCGCTTTGTTGCTTACCCTTCCGTTCCTTTTCTTGGAGGCAGGAATCGGAATCCAGGTGCTTATCAGCGGTTTCTGTCTGGCAGTATTCATCAATCTCTTCAATCTGCCTACGGCACTCTTCTCTTCCCGTCTGGAGATATTCCAGACTTCCATGTTCAGCATGCAGGGAGCTAATCTGAAGATTAATCTTTATGCTATCGCCTTCCTCTTCCCGCTGGCTGGCGTCTGTGCTGTCTATTATTTCTTCGGTGAGACGGCATGGTTTGTCACCTGCGTAACGCTGGCAGTCTTCAGCATCGCCATCCACAAATGGTTCATCGCCAAGATAGCTGCCATCTTCGAGAAGAACAAGTATAAGCGCATGGAGAAGTTCATGGAAAGCTAAGTAAACATTAAACACTACACATTAAACATTAGAATAATGGATATCAAGATTCAGAATCTCAAAAAGATATATAATGGCAATACCGTACTCGATATTGATAATCTGGGTGTTGCAAAGGGCGAGCTGATAGGACTCGTAGGTAATAATGGTGCGGGCAAGACCACCTTGCTCCGTCTGATTCTCGACCTGATTCAGGCTGATGATGGTTTCGTGGAAAGCAATGGACAGAAGGTGAACGAGAGTGAGACCTGGAAGGAATATACCGGCAGTTACATCGACGGCAGATTCCTCATCGACTTCCTCACCCCTGAGGAATACTTCGATTTCATCGCTGATGTTTATCACATTGACGATGAAACCCTGCAGGAACGGTTGGCGCAGTTTGAGGGCTTTATGCACGATGAAATCATGGGAACCAAAAAGTATCTCCGCGATTTTTCTCAGGGCAACCGCCAGAAGATTGGCATCATTGGAGCGATGATTATTCATCCTAAGGTTCTTCTCCTGGATGAGCCATTCAACTATCTCGACCCATCTTCTCAGATGACTATCGCCCACATGATTCAGCGCATCTGTAAGGAGCAGGGCACCACGGTCATCATCTCCAGCCATAACCTCAACTTCGTTGCCGACATCTCTACCCGCATCCTCCTGCTGGAGAAAGGCAAGTTGGTGAAGGATCTTCCGAATGCTGATGGCGCTGCCATCGCCGAACTCAACGAGTACTTCGGTATTCAGGCGGAATAAACTTTTTCCGTTAATATTATACAAATTCCATGATATGATTTGTATAATTATCGTTAAATGCTTACCTTTGCACTCAAACGAAGAAAAAAAGAATCAATGAGCAAAGGAAAATTAGCTAAGTTTGCGGATATGGAGCGTTTCGAGAACGTGTTCCAGTATCCATATAGTGTAGTAGATGACGTGCCTTTCGATATGAAGGGCAAGTGGCGTGAGATGTATTTCCACAATGATAACCCTATCGTGCTGGAGTTGGGATGCGGCAAGGGTGAATATACCGTGGAACTTGCCAAGCTCTATCCTGAAATGAACTTCATCGGTGTGGATATCAAGGGCGCACGAATGTGGACCGGTGCCAAGAAGGCGATAGAGGAAGGACAGAAGAACGTGGCTTTCCTCCGTACCAACATCGAGATTATCGACCGCTTCTTTGCCGAGGATGAGGTGCAGGAAATCTGGCTCACCTTCTCTGACCCGCAGATGAAGAATCCTCGCAAGCGTCTTACATCTACTTATTTCATGAACCGTTATCGCCACTTCCTCGTGGATGGCGGCATCATCCATCTGAAGACGGACTCCAACTTCCTCTTCACCTATACCACTTATATGGTGGATGGCAACCATCTGCCTGTACTCTTCCGCACCGAGGATCTCTATCGTCAGGAGGGTATCGATGAGGAAACACGTAAGATTCTCTCTATCCAGACCTATTATGAGAGTATGTGGATAGAGCGTGGCTTGAACATCAAGTATCAGAAGTTCGCCTTGCCACGTGAGGGTGAGTTGGTGGAACCTGATATTGAGATTCCGCTGGATGATTATCGCAGTTATCGCCGTGATAAGCGAAGCTCAAAGGATACAGCGAAGTAGATTTCTACAATGATTTGAATAAGCTTCCGCAATGCTTTGAATGCCTTTCCTCAAGCGTTATTGGCGTTTGAAGAATGCGTCATAAGTATCTGAAAGAACTAACTGAAGTTGTTCGGAGATACAATAGAAGTTGTTGGAACAGTAAGTATCTCGAAGCGCACAACAGATGATATGCGGTCGCACATCAGCTGTTGTGCGCTTGTCTTTCAGCTGTTGTGCATGCGTAGAACAGCTGTTGTGCGGCTTTTTTCAGTTCGTTGTAATTGTCTAGGCGCTTCTGGTTGATGGCATAACCCTTGATAATGTATTGCTTCAAGATAGAATTAGCCCATTGACGGAATCTGGTACCATTGATTGACTTTACACGATAGCCTACGGAGATAATGACGTCCAGGTTATAATATTCCGTTTCGACAACCTGTTCAAAGCCGTCGTGGCGACCATATTTCTTGGTATGTGCAAATTTTGCACATACCAAGGATTTGTCGAGTTCACCTTCTTTAAAACAGTTATTGACATGTCGTGAAATCACAGTTCTGTCACGACCAAACAACTCTGCCATTTGGCTTTGTGTAAGCCAAACGGTATCATTCTCTAATTTTACATTCAGCTCTATGTTGCCCTCTGGGGAACGATAGATTTCGATGGATGAATTCCTCTGCTCCATACCTTTCATTATTAAAAGTTCTTATTCTTGTACCCAACTTTTGGATAATTCGGCAAAGATACGATAATTGTTTGATTCCTACAAGGTTTTCTAGTATTTTTTCTTCTTTTTGATGAAATTTGCGAAAGATTGAAATGGAAGGAATGTTTTGTTTTTGATTACTTTCAGATTAAATATCGGGACTAGTCTTAGGTTAGGGATATGTATAGTATGTTATGTTCTTCCTATACCTTTTGTTAAATCCGGGAATAATCTTGTTGAATTCAGGAAAAAAAGGTGGAAATGCTTGGCGTTTCCACCTTATTTTATTATATTTGCAGCAAGTTTTTGAAGAAATGCAGTATTCTCAGGGACTGCATGGAACTGCCGAAACGACTAAAAGAACAGAAAAGTAATAACTAACGAAATAAACGACAAAATGAAGAACTACAAGAAATTGGCTCTTACCGTTGCGGCTGGAGCGATGGCAACTACAATGATGGCTCAATCAGCACCCAAACTGAATGCCAATAACATCGAAGAAGTAATCAAGGCGATGACCTTGGAAGAAAAAGCCCAACTCTTAGTGGGCGGTGGTAACGATGGATTTGTGGGTAGTGGTGCTATGCTCGGACATCAGAAGAAGTTCGTGCCGGGTGCTGCAGGTACTACTGTAGCCATCCCTCGCCTCGGCATTCCTACTACCGTTCAGTGTGATGGTCCTGCCGGTGTTCATATCGATGCTCATCGAGAAGGTGACAACCGTAGCTACTTTGCCACCGGTTTCCCTATCGGAACCTGTCTGGCTTCTACCTGGAACACCGACCTGGTGCGCAAGGTGGGTGAGGCAATCGGTAATGAAACCCTGGAGTATGGCTGTGATGTTGTGCTCGGACCGGGTATGAACCTGCATCGCAATCCGCTCTGTGGCCGTAACTTTGAGTATTATTCAGAAGACCCAATCGTAACAGGTCTTATTGGAACCGCCTTTGTACAGGGTGTACAGAGTCAGGGCGTGGGTGTAAGTGCCAAGCACTTTGCTGTAAACTCTCAGGAAACTGACCGTACCAAGGTGGATGAGCGATTGAGCCAGCGTGCTCTCCGTGAGTTGTATCTGAAGGGTTTCGAGATGATGGTTCGCAAGAGCAATCCTTGGACTATCATGTCTGCCTATAATAAGATTAACGGTGTCTATGCCCAGGGCAACAAGGAACTCTTGACCGATATTCTCCGCAACGACTGGGGATATAAGGGAATCGTGGAGACCGACTGGATTGGTAAGCGTGCCGACCTTCCTCTGGAACAGGAAGTTGAGGCAGGCAACGACCTGATGATGCCGGGTTATCCAGCTCAGGTGCAGGATATTGTTGATGCCGTAAAGAATGGCAAGCTGGATATCAAGGATGTGGACCGTAATGTTCGCCGCATGCTCGAGTATATCGTGAAGACTCCTCGATTCAAGGGATATAAATATAGTGGTGAGCCAGACTTGAAGGCTCATGCAGCTATCACCCGTCAGAGTTCTACCGAGGGTATGGTGCTCCTGAAGAATGATGCCGCTCTTCCTATCCAGGGCTTGAAGACCGTGGCGCTCTTCGGTGTCAACTCTTACGACTTCATGTCGGGTGGTCTTGGTAGTGGAGCCGTTAATGTAGGCTATTCTGTAGATATGGTTACCGGTTTGAAGAACATCGGCGTGGCAACTACTCCTCAGCTTACGGAAATCTATCAGAATTATGTGAAGTATGCCAAGGCTAAGTTGAAGGCAGACAAGAATCCGATGATGTGGTTCCTGGATCAGGGTCAGCCAAAGCTCGATGAAATCGAGATTACTGAGCGTTGTGTAGCTGGCGAGGAGCCAAAGGCAGATGCTGCCATCATCACCATCGGCCGTCAGGCAGGTGAGGGAATAGATCGCCAGATCAATGGTGAGTTCAACCTCAGTCAGATAGAGCAGGATATGATTTTCCGTGTATCTGATGCTTTCCATGCCAAGGGCAAGAAGGTGATTGTCATCATCAACTCTGGGTCTGTGATGGAGACTGCCAGTTGGAGAGACCGTGTGGATGCTATTCTCGTAGCTTGGCAGCCAGGTATCGAGGGCGGCAACTCTGTTGCTGATATCCTGACCGGTAAGGTAAATCCATCGGGTAAGTTGACCATGACCTGGCCTATCGCTGCCACTGATCATCCATCTACTGCCAATTTCGCCAAGGATTACGATATGTACACCTACAAGAATCTTCTGGATTGGAGCAAGGGTAATATCAAGGGTTACGATTATAGCAACCACGAGGAGGATATCTACGTAGGTTATCGCTACTTTGATACCTTCAAGAAGAATGTGGCTTATCCTTTCGGTTATGGTTTGAGCTATACTACCTTCGAGTTTGGCAAACCATCTGTTAAGGCAAAAGGCAATAACATTGAGGTTAGCGTAACCATCAAGAATACCGGTAAGGTTGCCGGCAAGGAAGTTGCTGAGGTTTATGTCACCGCTCCAAAGAGCGCTTATGAGAAGCCAGCCAAGGAACTCAAGACCTTCGGCAAGACCAAGTTGCTGAATCCAGGTGAGAGCCAGACTTTGAAGATGACCCTCGAAAAGCGCGATCTTGCCAGCTTCGATGAGGCTAACAGCCAGTGGAAGGTAGATGCAGGTAACTATCTCTTCAAGGTAGGTAGTGATGTAGAGAACATCAAGGGTACTGCTACATTGAAGGTGGCAGAATACACTGAGAAAACAAGCAATGCTTGCGCTCCTAAGGTTCAGTTGAACTATCTTCGCAAAAAGTAATTGTCAAGTGAATAAAGCAAAATGACTTGATTGGAAAAAGAAAGTATAATCAACTCTCATCTTTTTAGAAAGGTGGGAGTTTTTTTATCTTAATTTATTTTGTCCTTCACCTATTTTGTTGTAACTTTGCAGTCGAAATTCGAATTTAAATCATTTTATGTAATTATGGCAAAAAAAGCTCTTTTAATGATTCTCGACGGATGGGGAATCGGTAAGCATGATAAGGGTGATGTTATCTACAAGACTCCAACTCCTTATCTCGATTATTTGACAGCAGTTTCAGCACATTCTACTCTCCAGACTTGTGGCGAGGACGTTGGTCTTCCTAACGGTCAGATGGGTAACTCAGAGGTAGGTCACCTCAACATCGGTGCTGGTCGTGTGGTATATCAGGACCTCGTTAAGATCAACAAGGCTTGCGAGAGCGGTGACATCTTGAAGAATCAGGAGATCATCAACGCTTACAGCTATGCTCAGAAGACAGGTAAGAAACTCCACTTGATGGGCTTGACTTCTACCGGTGGTGTTCACTCTTCTTTGGATCACCTCTTCAAGTTGATTGAGATTGGTAAGGAATATGGTTTGAAGGAGACATACGTTCACTGCTTCATGGATGGCCGTGATACAGACCCTAAGAGCGGTAAGGGCTTCATCGAGGAGGTTCAGGCTTGCTGCGACAAGAATGGTGCACACATCGCAAGCATCGTAGGTCGTTTCTATGCTATGGACCGTGACAAGCGCTGGAACCGTGTGAAGGAAGCATACGACTTGCTCGTTGAGGGTAAGGGTAAGCAGGCTGACGATATGGTGAAGGCAATGCAGGAGAGCTATGATGAGGACGTAACTGACGAGTTCATCAAGCCAATCAATAACTCAAAGGTTGATGGTACTATCCAGGAGGGTGATGTTGTTATCTTCATCAACTACCGTAACGACCGTGCCAAGGAGTTGACCCAGGTATTGACTCAGCAGGATATGCCAGAGGAAGGCATGCACACCATCAAGGACTTGCAGTACTACTGCATGACTCCATACGATGCAAGCTTCCAGGGCGTTCACATCCTCTTCCCTAAGGAGAACGTAATGAATACTCTCGGCGAGTACTTGAGCGCTCAGGGCAAGAAGCAGCTCCACACTGCAGAGACAGAGAAGTATGCTCACGTAACATTCTTCTTCAATGGTGGTCGTGAGACTCCATACGAGGGTGAGGACCGTATTCTGGTTCCTTCTCCAAAGGTGGCTACATACGACTTGAAGCCAGAGATGAGCGCTTACGAGGTAAAGGATAAGTTGGTTGGTGCAATCAACACTCAGGAGTACGACTTCATCGTTGTAAACTTCGCTAATGGTGATATGGTAGGTCACACAGGTATCTACAACGCTATCGCTAAGGCTGTTCACGCTGTTGACAACTGTGTAAAGGACGTTATCGAGGCTGCTAAGGCTAACGATTATGAGGCTATCATCATCGCTGACCACGGTAATGCAGACCACGCTATCAACGAGGATGGTACCCCTAACACCGCTCACTCTTTGAACCCAGTTCCATTCATCTACGTAACTGACAACAACTCAGCTACCGTAAAGGATGGTCGTTTGGCAGACGTAGCTCCTTCTATCCTCCATATCATGGGCTTGGAGAAGCCTGCAGATATGACTGGTGAGAACTTGATTTCTGACAACAAGTAAAAACGATTTTATATACCTCAAAAAAGTATCCTAAGATACTTGGCCAAGTATCTTAGGATACTTGCGTAAGTATCTTAAGATACTTTTGAATTTATATTAAGTATGAACGTAAAGATAGAAGAAAGTTGGAAACAGCATATAGGAGAAGAGTTCGACAAGCAGTATTTTGTTGACCTCACCAACTTCGTGAAAGAGGAATACCTGCGTACGCCCTGTTATCCTCCTGGCCGCTTGATTTTCAATGCCTTCAATCTCTGTCCTTTTGATGATGTGAAGGTAGTGATTATCGGACAGGATCCATACCATGAGCCGGGTCAGGCGATGGGACTGAGTTTCTCTGTGCCGGACGGAATCACTTTTCCACCATCATTGATTAATATATTCAAGGAGATTCAGATGGATTTCGGTACTCCGATGCCAGCCACGGGCGATTTAACCCGCTGGGCAAAGCAGGGAGTATTGTTGCTCAACGCCACGTTGACCGTTCGTGCCCATCAGGCAGCGAGTCATCAGCGCAAAGGCTGGGAGGAGTTTACCGATGCAGCCATCCAGGCGCTCAGCAAGGATAAGGAGCACCTGGTGTTTATCCTTTGGGGCGGTTATGCCCGGAGCAAGGCGAAACTCATCGATACAAGCAAGCATCTGATATTGGAAAGCGTTCATCCTTCGCCATTATCAGCCAACAGAGGCGGATGGTTTGGCAATCATCATTTCTCCCGCTGCAATGCGTATCTGCAGCAGAACGGAATTGCGCCTATCCAATGGTAGGTACACCTATTAATATATAGCTATCCACTCATGGGTAGCTATCATTATTTTTATTATACACTCAAAGAAATTTATTCATCTCAAAAAACATTATGAAGAAAGACGAACTGCGTATTCTGCAGGTGGGCAACGTGTTGGTTTCACCTGATATTATCACCGAAAAATTCTGTTGCGACCTTGATGCCTGCAAGGGCGAATGCTGCATTGAAGGCGATGCGGGAGCTCCTGTTACCCTGGATGAGATCATGGAGATAGAGAATGCGCTGGATGTGGTTTGGGATGATCTCTCGGCTTCTGCCCAGGCTATCATAGATAAGCAGGGCGTGGCTTATACCGATATTGAAGGCGATTTGGTGACGAGCATCGTGAATGGTAAGGATTGTGTGTTTACCTGCTACCAGGATTTGAAAGACCTGGGCGATGGACATACGGTTCCGAATTGTTGTCTCTGTGCCTTGGAGCGTGCTTATCGCGAAGGAAAGTCGAAGTTCAAGAAGCCTATCTCCTGTGACTTGTATCCTATCCGTGCCAAGGATTTCGGCAACGAGGTGTATGGCATCAACTATAACAAGTGGCGCATCTGCAAGGATGCCATCAAGAAAGGTGAGGAGTTGAACCTTCCTGTTTATAAGTTCCTGGAGGGGCCGCTGGTAGAGAAGTTCGGCAAGGAATGGTATGATGAGCTTTGCGAAGTGGCAGAGCAAGTGCTTGCCGAATTGGAAGACTAAATTCTGTTAGAGACTTTGGAAGATAATAGTTCCGAAGTCTTTTTTGTTTTATAAAAAAAGAGATTTCGAAACGCTGTTGAGCTTATTCCGAAATCTCTAATCCTTCTATATTTGTGATATTACTTCTTCTGAAGCCTTTATCCCAAGTTATCACGAAATCTTTTTGATGCTCAGCATGGATGCGGTAATATGCTTGCTCGTCCATTTCGCCACTGCATACATATTGGTTGCCGTTAATATGAAGTGTCGTTCCTTTGCTGGCATTGCGTATCGTGAGCCTGATGGTTCCGCGGAACGGACGTCCGAAGTCTATACGGCATCCCTGATGATCAAATTCCTCCTGGTATGGTTCTAATACCATTTGAAGTTTGTTCTGGGTGAGGTATGGCAGCTGGTTAACAAAGATATAGTTTGTTGAATCTTTGAAAGCACCTGTCGGATGAACCCATCCTGCAGATTGGTATTCAGCTGCTTTCCACTCAGTAGTGTATATTCTATTGTCAAAGTGTTCCTTTTCGTTGTAACTGCCGCCCTTTAGGGGTTTGCACCACCATGTTTCGTCTGCTTTATGATAAAAAGGAACAGAGTCTGTATACCAGCCATGAAGTTCCAGCGAGAGTTGTTTGCTCTTATTTCTTATTCTTCCTGGTGCATACCAGACCGCGATGATGTTTTCGCCCTTTTTCAGATATCTGGAGATATCTATGGTTTGCATCAGAAGGATGCTGTCTCTGGCTCCTTCGTTGAAAATGCTTGGCGTAGCATTTCTTTCGTTGATGTATAGGCGGGTATTTCCTCCACTTGCCATGTTTATCTCAGCCTTTAAAGGCTTTTGATCAAGATGATAGATTTTCCTGTATAATATCTCAGAAGAATCGTTGGGGAATGGGTATGATACCCAATGGGTACCGAATTCCTGTGCATAGGAATTCAGCACCCAGAGAGTTGTAAAGATGAGAATTGTAAAATATCTCATAGATGATTATTTGTCTATTTTATGAGTTTTGTTTCGCCAGCCTTGAAACTAAATGTTTTCAACTTACCATTATACTTGACGGTCAGGTTTCCGGTATTCTTGCTGGTGATGGAAGCTTTGCTGACCTTTCCATTGTTCCATACGAGATTAATCTCGTAGTTTCCACGTGCTTTGATACCCTTAATTTCGCCTGCAGGCCATTCTTTAGGTAGAGCAGGAAGAAGATGCATAGTCTCGCCATCGCATTGCATCAGCATCTCGCATACGCCTGCTGTGCCTCCGAAGTTGCCATCTATCTGGAAAGGTGGATGGGCATCAAAGAGGTTAGGGTAGGTGCCACCGCTGCGGTGTTTGCTGTCCTTGTAGACTTCAGGGCTTACGTAGGTGAGCAGCTTGCGGTATATCTGATAAGCTTTGTCGGCCCGATGCAGACGAGCCCAGAGGTTGATTCTCCAGCCTGTACTCCAACCGGTGGAATTATCGCCCTTGATTTCCAGAGCCTTGGTTGCGGCAGCAGCAAGTTCCGGAGTCTTGTTTACCGAAATCTGATGGAATGGATAGAGCCCCAGCAGGTGTGACTGGTGGCGATGATGCCAATCCTGGTCTTCCCAATCGTGGTACCACTCCATCAGATTGCCTCGCTTACCGATGTGGTAAGGGCGCAGGCGATTGAGGGCTGATTGCAACTGCTGCTGGTAATCGTTGTCGATGCCCAGAGCTTTTGCTCCCTTGATGGTATTCTTGAAGAGCTCGCGGATGATGGCGAGGTCGGCGGTTCCGCCATAGAAACTGCTGCCACGGTAGCCCTTATCGGTGATGTAATCTGCCTCTGGCGATGTGCAAGGAGCAGTAATCAGCTCGTTTGGATTGTGTGGATTCGGAATGAGCCACGCAAGCAGGAAGTCGGCAGCCCCCTTCATCAGCGGATAGGCTGTATTGCGAAGATATTCGGTATCGCGGGTATAGTCATAGTGATCCCAAAGGGTTTCTACAAGCCAGGCTCCACCCATAGCCCAGTTGCTCCATTGCGGACTTTCGTTTCCGGTTCCTACAGGATTGGTCATTGCCCAGGCATCAGTGTTGTGTCCAGCGCACCATCCCTTATCGATACCATAGAAGTGCTGGGCATTGTGGCGACCAGTCACAGCCATACCCTCTACCAATCCGTCTACTGGGGCTACCAGTTCTGAGAGGTTCGCAACTTCTGCCGGCCAGTAATTTTCTTCCAGGTTGATGTTGATGGTATAGTTGCCGCGCCATGGCGAACGGAGGGCTGGTGCCCAGAGTCCCTGCAGGTTGGCAGGCACTCCCTTGGTTCTACTGCTGCTGATGAGCAGGTATCTGCCATACTGGAAATAGAGCTGTTCCAGATAAGGGTTGCTCTCGTGGTTGTCGCTGTAGGCGAGCAACTGTTTGTCGGTGGGGCGGGTGGCATCAAACTTGGCTCCTTTCAGGTTCAAACTTACTCTATCAAAGAGTTTCTTGTAGTCGGCGATGTGACGCTGTTTGAATTCTTCGTAAGTGAAGTTGGCAAGGTGCCAGGCTTCATCGGTTACGTTTTCGATGTATGGAGCTCCTTCCTTCACAGGATGCTTGTCGAATCCGTTGTAACTTGTTTCGTTTACGAGATAGATGATAGCCTCGTTCACATCCTTCAGATGGAGTACAGAATCGCTTGTCCACACTTTTCCGTCGGTGTTCTTCACCTGAAGCATGGCACAGTAATGCGTACTGTTGGCTTCATCGCCGAGAACATGTCCCGTCATGGTGAGCTGTCCTCTGGATGCTTTTACCTGATGGGGAATGAGGGAAGTGAGTGAGATGTCGCTGTTGATGGATCTCTTCTGGGAGGCACTCAGCTTGATGGCAATCATCTTGTCGGGATGAGAAGCAAAATACTCTTTGGTGTATTGGATGCCGTTGCGCCTGTAATGAACAGTAGCCAGGGAGTTGTCGAGGCTCAGTTCGCGGTAATAATCCGTAAACTCGCCCTGGTTGCAGTCTTTGATATTGATCATGCCCAGTGGCTGATAGAACTCCGAGTTATGGCCTTGCACATAGTGTTGCAGGGAATCGGCGGTCTTGTAATCCTCCTTGAACAGCGCCTCTCTGATTTTCGGAATCCACTTGTAGGCTTCGCCACCTTCGTTGGGATTCACAGGCACGCCCGTCCAAAGGGTGATGTCGTTGAGCTGGATAGAGTCATTATTGGCTCCACCATAAACCAGCGCACCCAGTTTGCCATTGCCTAATGGCAGTGACTCTTCGAAGGCGTATGCAGGCTTGTTGTACCACAACTTGTTGGGTTGCAACTCTTTACTTACTGTTGTCGCCTGGCAGTTCCACGTACTAGAGGCAGCTAACGCAATCGTAAAAAATATATGCTTCATAAAGATGGTATTGTTGGTTTTTAAATTCGATGCCCGGAATCGAAGTCGGAAGGTGATGCTCATTGGATGAGGCTATCCAAAAAAGGGGGAAGACTCTCGTTGAGTCTACCCCCAATATGTTCGTGTTAACTTTAAGCGTCGATATTGGCGTAAGTAGCATTCTGTTCGATGAACTCGCGGCGTGGTTCTACATCATCACCCATCAACATAGAGAAAATCTCATCAGCCTGGGCTGCGTTCTCAATAGTAACCTGCTTGAGCAAGCGTGTAGATGGGTCCATAGTAGTTTCCCAAAGCTGCTCTGGATTCATCTCACCCAAACCTTTGTATCGCTGGGTGTGGATATTCTTGTCTTCTACTCCATCTCCATACTTGTCGATGAATGCCTGGCGCTGCTGCTCTGTATAGCAATACTCGCTTACCTTGCTGCGATAAGTACACTTGTAGAGTGGTGGGGTAGCGATATACAGATGGCCTTCTTCAATAACCTTTGGCATGAAACGATAGAAGAGTGTCATAATCAATGTGTCGATGTGAGAACCATCGACGTCGGCATCGGTCATGATGATAATCTTGTCGTAACGCAACTTGTCGGTATTAGCCTCCTTGCTGTCTTCGCCATCTACACCGAAGCGGACACCGATACTTTGGATGATGTTCATGACAGACTCAGCTTCGAATACTTTGTGCCACTGTACCTTTTCTACATTCAGAATCTTACCACGCAATGGGAGAATAGCCTGACGGAAACGGTCGCGACCCTGCTTGGCAGAACCACCGGCGGAATCACCCTCGACGAGGAAGATCTCGCATTCTTTAGGATCCTTCATTGAGCAATCGGCAAGTTTACCAGGAAGACCACCACCTGTCATGAAGTTCTTGCGCTGTACACTCTCACGTGCCTTGCGGGCAGCTATGCGGGCCGTAGCAGCCAGGACAACCTTTTCGCAGATTCGCTTTGCCTCGTCTGGATGTTCTTCCAGATAATCAGACAAAGCCTCGTTTACAGCCTGCTGAACGGCACCTTGTACCTCGCTGTTACCGAGCTTGGTCTTGGTCTGTCCCTCAAACTGAGGTTCAGCTACCTTGATGGAGATAACGGCAGTAAGACCTTCGCGGAAGTCTTCTGGTGCAATCTCTACCTTTGCCTTCTCAATCTGCTTAGAGATGGTTGGGTCAGCTTCTGCGTAAGCCTTCAAGGTGCGGGTCAACGCCATACGGAAACCAGTCAGGTGGGTACCACCCTCAATGGTGTTGATGTTATTGACGTATGAGTGGATATTTTCAGAGTAATCTGTGTTGTACATCACGGCAATCTCGATAGGAATACCCTGCTTTTCTGTCTTCAGATAGATAACATCATCGAAGAGATGAGTGCGGTGACGGTCTACGTAACGGACGAATTCCTTCAAACCATCCTTAGCGTGGAAAACCTGCTCCTTGGTCTTACCTTCCTCGTCAGGGCGCAAATCTCTCAAGGTAATCTTGATACCTGCATTGAGGAATGCTAACTCGCGCATACGGTTGGCAATGATGTCCCACTTATAGACAGTGTGAGTAAAGATGGTTGGATCTGGCCAGAACTGCTGGCGTGTACCGCGCTTGTTGGTTTCACCTACCACCTTAACCGGATAGAGAGGCTTACCCTTCTCATATTCCTGCTGGTAGATTTTGCCGCCACGGAATACCTGTGATAACATGTGGGTAGAAAGTGCATTCACACAACTTACACCCACACCATGTAAACCGCCAGATACCTTGTAAGAACCCTTGTCGAACTTACCACCTGCGTGAAGCACGGTCATAACGACTTCGAGGGCTGATTTATGTAGTTTCTCGTGCATATCCACAGGGATACCACGACCATTATCTTCTACGGTGATAGAGTTGTCTTCGTTGATGGTAACTTCGATGTCGGTACAGTAGCCCGCCATTGCTTCGTCAATAGAGTTGTCTACAGTTTCGTTTACCAAGTGATGAAGACCCTTTTCGGAGATGTCACCAATATACATCGCCGGACGTTTGCGAACAGCTTCCAGGCCTTCCAGAACCTGAATGTTACTCGCAGAGTAATTATTTGCGTTGTTTTGATTTTCTGCCATTTTAGTATTGTCTTATTTCCGTGCAAAGATACTAAAAAAAGCTGAGAAACAGGAACTTTTGTTTGTGAAAAATCACCAAAAAGTGAAGAAAAAACGTAGAATGTGAACTTTGGCGGCAAAAGTGTCTTGAAAAAGCTGTTTTATAATCGTTTTGCGCGTTTTTATAGGGTATGTTGTAGTATAAAACCGGTTGTGATGGGAAGATTTTATGATGCAGGAAATGGATAGTCGGGTTCATAGAAAAGAATAAGGCTGCGACCCTATAAAGGATTGCAGCCTTATTTATTTTTTTTGCTTTGACTTATAAGTTAGGCCAACTTAGCGATGTGCTTTGTAAGACCAGACTTCAAGTTTGCAGCCTTGTTGTCGTGGATAACGTTGATCTTAGCCAACTTGTCTAAAAGCTTCTGAACAGTAGGATAGAGCTTTGCAGCCTCTTCCTTGTCAGACATGTTGCGCAACTTGCGGACAGCATTGCGCATAGTCTTTGCATAATACTTGTTGTGCAAAGCCTTCTTCTTGTCCTGACGGATTCTCTTGATTGATGATTTGTGATTTGCCATCTTCTTTATGTTATTTTTTTTATTTCTTAAATGTTTGTAGTCCCTAGCAGAGTCGAACTGCTCTTTAGAGAATGAAAATCTCTCGTCCTAACCGATAGACGAAGGGACCATTGCTTATTTGCGGGTGCAAAGTTACTACTTTTATTTGAATCTAGCAAATTTTTCATGGAAAATTTTCGCTAAATGCTCATTTTTTTGTATTTTTGCCCTGTTTTTTACTAATATTAGGCAAAATGGAGATAAAAACTAGTGCTATCGTATTGCAAGCTATCAAGTATGGAGACTCTCAACTTATCGTGGATTTCTTCACCGAAAAGTTGGGAAGACTCTCCTTTATGGTACGTGTGCCTAAGTCATCTAAGGCGAAGATGAAACGGCAGCTTTTCCAACCGCTCATGGTCTTGAATTTAGAATTTGATTATCGTCCCAAGTCAAATCTGCAGCGCCTTAGGGATGTTTCGATTCAGATTCCATTCTCTGATATCCCTTTTTCTCCATACAAACTTGGCATTTCCATGTTCTTGGCAGAACTGCTTTCATATGCTACCCGTCATGAGCAGGCTAATGGTGCGCTCTATCTTTTCATACAGGACAGTATCGAATGGTTAGACCATGCTAAAGGTGCTATTGCCAATTTCCATATAGTCTTTATGATTCAGCTCTCTTTTCATTTGGGTTTTATGCCCAATATAGAGAGCGGTATGTCTGGCGATTATTTTGATTTGGTAGATGGATGTTTTGCAGCTCATGTTCCTTCGCATGTACATTATTTAAATAAGGAAGATTCTATGCGGCTTGTGTCTTTGTTCCGTTTAGACTATAAAACAATGCACCTCTACACAATGTCTCGTATGGAACGAAACAGGTGTGTAGAGGTGATACTGGAGTATTATAAACTTCATTTGCCAGGTTTCCCGGAAATGAAGAGTTTTGCTGTTCTTCAGGAACTGTTTGCTTAGTCTTTTCAGGTTTCCTCGCTTGCTTGATTAAACGGGAAACAGACGTTGGCTATGTCCTCTGTTTAGGCAAAACTGATAACGCCCTGTACTGTAGCGTCATCATTATTGTCTTCTTTCGGTTCTGTATTACCGGAAGCTATATTACGTATTTCTTCCAGAGTCTGTCGGGTACGCTTATAGGTAGGCGTGTTTTCTACCTGAAGGATGACATCTTCGTTATCCAAATCTTCCTGGCGGAACAGGAATATGTGTGGATGACGCTTATACTGTGTCGTATTGCCATCGCTGCCATAATAGCGCTTGCGGCGGTCTTCTCTTTCAGCACGTTTCTCCTCTTCTTCAGCGAGACGGCGAGATTCTTCCTCAGTATGTTTCTTGAGGTGGCGGTTCATTCCCTCTACATCCTCGAGTCCGAAACCTGTTGCGAGAACGGTTACCTTAACGCGGCTTCCCAATTCAGGGTCAATGGCAAGACCCCATTTCAGTTCGAAGTCCTCACCGAATTTCTCCATAAAGTCGTTGACATCATTCATCTCGTCCATGGTCAAGCCAGGATTATCTTTCTTCTCGCTTGCAAATGCGATGCTGAGCAGAATCTTCTTAGAGTTGAATACGTCATTATCGTTAAGGAGAGGTGAGTTCAAGGCATCTTCTATCGCTTTCTTTACTCTTCCTTCTCCCTCACCGTAACCTGTACTCATGATAGCCACACCGCCATCTTTCAGTACGGTCTTTACATCATTGAAGTCGAGGTTGATGAGACCATGTACGGTAATGATTTCAGCGATACTCTTGGCTGCTACACTCAAGGTGTCGTCAGCTTTGCCGAAGGCATCGAGAACGGCAAGATCTGGATAAATCTGGCGAAGACGTTCATTGTTGATTACCAGTAAGGCATCTACATGCTTCGACATTTCCTCTACACCATCCAATGCCTGGTCAATCTTCTTAGGACCTTCAAAACGGAATGGGATGGTTACGATACCAACGGTAAGAATACCTAACTCCTTACTTACTCTGGCGATGACAGGTGCTGCACCTGTACCGGTACCGCCACCCATACCCGCTGTGATGAATGCCATTTTTGTTCCATCGTTGAGCATGTTCTTGATATCTTCAAGAGTCTCTTCGGCAGCCTGGCGTGCCTTTGCAGGTTTGTTTCCTGCACCCAGTCCTTCCTTGCCTAGCTGCAGGTGTACAGGCACAGGTGAGTCGTTAAGTGCCTGGTTGTCTGTGTTGCAGAGTACGAATGTTACATCGTGTATACCTTCGCGGTACATGTGGTTGACGGCATTTCCACCGCCACCACCAACACCAATCACCTTGATGATGCTATTTTCTTTTTCAGGTTCCCCAAAGTCAAGAATATGAGGAGCGTTTCCATTATCTAGCATAGTCGTATAATCTTTATAGGGTTTATCTATCTGATTTTTTATTTAACCTGTTGTGAAATCTGTTTTCTGATAGCCTGGTCTTTGGCATCTTATTCTTCTTCAGAAATGGTATCTTTCACAAACTTCTTGAAACCTCTCATCATTTTATGGATGAGACTGTTTTCTTTGCGTCTCTTTTCTTCTTCTTCGGCTTCTTTTTCTGCCAGAAGTCTTGCCTCAGCTTCTTCCAGTTCTTTTTGCTTGCGGGCAGCCTCGTCAGCAGCCGCTTTTTCTGCCGCAGTAAGAACAACGCCCTTGCCGGCAGTCTCGTTAGGGTTTCTAGGAGCCTTGTGCTGCTCGGCTGCTACTGGCTTTTCTGCAGAATTGCTGAAGAGATCAGTGCCGATTTCGTCACCTGCACAGTTCATGTCTCCCTTTGCCAGGAGTCCCAATACGGTATTCATTGTACCATCGTGATTGGTAATCTTAGGATCCTTGGAGTTGACTGTTTGAGAAACAAACTTGGCAATGCGTACTTTGTCGATGTGGGTATGTGTTTTGAAAACCTTATCGATTTCAGGCATGTTGCTGCCGCCACCTGTAAGGATGATACCACCCAACAGCTTATCTGAGAATTCCACAGGAATCTGGAACCATGCGTTTTCTACGATTTCCTCTACGCGTGCTTCTACGATTTCGATGAACTTCTTGCTTTCAACCACTCTATCCTTGTCGATAGGGTAGTTCAGGGTCAGGTCGATATTGTTGATATCGGTATAAGCCTTGGCATACTTGAGTTTCATCTTTTCAGCATCAGGCTCTTCAATCTGAAGACAAGTTAAGTCTTTGGTCACGTTGCCGCCGCCCAATGGGATGACAGAGAGATGACGAAGTATACCTTTATAATATACAGAAACGGTTGTCGTATCGGCACCCAAGTCAACAAGCATACAGCCTGCACGCTTTTCTGAGTCTGTCAAAACGCTGTCAGCCATAGCTAAAGGGGCCAGGTACATTTCTGCAATAGGAATGTTGGCATTTTCAAAACAGGTATTGATATTGTTATAGAAGTTCTTGCGCCAAAGTATATTCAGGAAGATGCCTTCCAGATGGTTACACTGTATTCCTACAGGGTCTATCTGGTATTGGTTGTCTATCTTGTATTCCTGAGTTGCAGCATCCAGGATTTCCTGGTCCGGATAGGTCATGTTGCGGTTGATATCCATCAGTTCATTGATCATCTCTTGTGAGATGATGGTGTTACCTGGGAGATCCTTGACAATGACGTTCTTGATACTGCGTATAGAGCGACCGCCCACGCCTACATAGACCTGGGTGATATCCTGTTTCAGTATATTCTTCAACTTCTTAATGATGTTGGTCAAGCATTGACAGGTTTTGTCAATGTTATAGATCACACCCTTTCTGATGCAAGAAGATGAATCTTCCTCTACGGTGGCAAGTACGGTGATGCTGCCGTCCAAATTCTTCTGACCTGCTATACCTGTCATCTTAGATGAGCCAAGTTCGATAGCTACAATAAATTCCTTTGGCATAGTTCTTATATGTTATCTTAATCTGTTTCTATTTTCTAATTAGCTATTTTGATGCTTTTTACATATGATCTGGTTGTCGAATTCGATATTGATATACGAATACTTGTTCCAGCCAGCTTGTGAGAGTCCATACTTATAGAATTTCTCTAATCGATTCATCTTCTTGTTGACGAAATCGTTGATGGCTTGCTCTCGTTTGTCGATGAGGTTGGTCTCTGGCAGGTTACCTATATATATAATGTGGTTGCCTACTCGTGGTACCAGTTCTATTCCTCTATCAGGCAGGACATGGATCTGTTCTATCTGGTTTCGCCAGAGTTCATTCGTCATCAGCGCTTTGCTTAGTAATGAGATGTATTTTTTAGCATACCACTTGTTGATGTAGCCCGTTGCGATGATAATGTCGCATGTATAGTTCGTGTTGGGCATGATCTGATTGTGGTCATCAATATAATAGTCCTCGTTGCTGATGTTTTTGATTCTGACGATTGGCATGCGTTGGGTGAGGTAGATGTCAACAAGACCATCCTGAGTCTTTGAACATTCTGCCGTCTTGACGAAAGGACTGGTCTTCAAGGTTTCTTCTATCATGCGGGCGTTCACCTCTTTGAGCGGTTCCCCCAGCGGATAGAGTTTCCTGGCTTCCAGTCGTTTCTTGATTTCCTTCGCATTCAGAAAGCCATTCGTCATCTCATCTTGAATGTTGATGTTCACCTTGGTGCATACCAACTTCGTTTCATCAGGTTTGTTAAACCTGGTGAAAGCTAATACCAGATAAGTACCGAGTACTAAATCCAGTGCGATGATGATGGTTTTCTTCCAATTGATATGCATTTATTTCTCTTCAAGTATTTTGGTAATTTGTGGAACATAGTTGTCCAAATCGCCAGCTCCTAAGATAACTAGAACATCGAAGTCTCGATTCTTTACCAGGTCAAGAACGTCTTCTTTGTGAATCATGCTCTTTTCTACACCTGGTTTCAGATTGTCATAGATAAGCTTGGAGGTTACTCCTGGAATAGGCTGCTCGCGAGCTGGATAGATGTCGCAGAGGATAACCTCGTCCAAGAGACTCAAACTGTTGGCGAAATCTTTATAGAAATCGCGGGTTCTAGTATACAAGTGAGGCTGGAAGATGGCTGTTATCTTACGGTCCTTGTATAACTCTCTGATACTCTTGGCACTCTGATATATCTCCTTTGGATGATGAGCATAATCAGACAGGAATACCAGTTTGTTATTCTTGATCTTAAAGTCGAAACGGCGGTCAACTCCTCCGTAGGTCTTCATGCCGTTACGGAGTTCATCGGCTGTACAACCATTCAACTGTGCCATTGCCATTGCTGCCACACCATTTGTGATGTTGATAGGCACAGGCTGTCCGAGTTCTACGCCCGTTACGTTCTCGATAGGAGAGATGAAATCAAAGGTGATACCTCCATTCTCTATCTTGATGTTCTCAGCGTGGAAGTCGCCCTCGTCCTGGCTGTATTCGTATATCTTGACACCGTCTTGTACGTGTTGCTTCATCTCCAGACCTTTGTGGATGATGAGTGCACCGCCCGGTTGGATTAGTTCTGTATAGTGACGGAAACTCTCCAGATAAGCCTCCTTGGTGCCGTAGATGTCGAGATGGTCTGGGTCTGTAGCCGTGATGACGCTCATCCATGGGCGCAACCAGTGGAAACTGCGGTCAAACTCATCTGCTTCAATGACAACATAGTCGCTCTTGTCGGAGAGGATATAGTTGGTGCCATAGTTCTTTGAGATACCTCCCAGGAAGGCATTACAGTCAATATGGCTTTGGTGCATGATGTGAGCACACATGGTAGATGTTGATGTCTTTCCGTGTGTACCCGCTACGCACAGTCCCTTATGTGTACGGGTTAATGTACCCAGAACCTGAGCTCGCTTCTCGATGGTGAAGCCATTCTCATGGAAGAAAACCAGTTCCTTGTGTTCAGCAGGAATTGCCGGTGTGTAGACTACCAATGTTGTCTTGGCGTCCTTGCAGGCTTCTGGTATGAGGTCTACATTCTCCTCATAGTGGATAAGCATACCTTCTTTCTCCAACTCATGAGTTAGATTGGATGGAGTCTTGTCATATCCGGCTACAACCAACTTCTTGCTGAGGAAGTATCTGGCGATGGCGCTCATTCCGATGCCTCCCGCTCCTACAAAATAAACTGCTTTAATATCTTTTATTTCCATTACTTTGTTGCTAATTTGATTACTTCGTCGGCGATGACGTCGGCAGAGTTCTTTAATCCTAATTTCTTGATATTCTCACAGAGCGAAACAAGCTTAGCCTCGTCTTTTACCGTGTCAACTGCTTTCTTGAGCAATACCTCTGGTGCATCGGCATCCTTTACGTAGATGGCAGCATCTTTGTTGACTAATGCCATGGCGTTCTTGGTCTGGTGGTCTTCTGCCACATTAGGGCTTGGAACCAGGATAACCGGTTTGCCGATGAGGCAGAACTCGCTGATACTGCTGGCACCTGCGCGGCTGATAACCAGGTCGGCTGCCTTGTAAGCTGCACCCATGTCGCTGATGAAATCAGTAACTTTGAGCATTGGCAGCTCCTGACCTTTCAGTTGCTCCATGATGGCAGCATTATAGTATTTACCTGTTTGCCAGATAAACTGTACGCCGCTTTCTTTCACCAGGTCGAGGTGCTGGAGTACACTCTCGTTGATGGTTCTTGCGCCAAGGCTGCCACCTACGAGCAAGATGGTCTTCTTTTCAGGGTCGAGACCGAACTGCTTGCGTGCTTCTTCCTGGGTGATGGTAGTTTCCAATACATTCTGGCGAACAGGATTACCGGTCATGATAATCTTGTCTGCAGGGAAGAAACGCTCCATTCCTTCGTAAGCCACACAGATTTTTTCAGCCTTCTTGGCCAAGAGTTTATTGGTTACACCAGCGTATGAATTCTGCTCCTGGATGAGGCAAGGTATTCCTTTGCTGGCACAAACATTGAGAGTCGGACCGCTAGCATAGCCACCTACGCCCACAGCCGCCATAGGCTTGAAGTTTTTGATGATGCTCTTTGCCATGTGCTGGCTCTTCCATATCTTGAAGAGTACGGCGATGTTCTTGAGCAGATGCTTTCTGTCAAAGCCGCAGATAGGCAAGCCCTTGATTTCATAACCTGCAGCAGGTACACGCTGCATTTCCATTCTGCCGAGTGCACCTACAAACAAAATCTTAGCATCAGGGCGCTTTGCCTTGATGGCGTTTGCAATGGATACGGCAGGGAAGATGTGACCACCTGTGCCGCCTCCGCTTATGATAATTCTTAATTCATTATTCATATCCGTTCATGTTTATAACGCAAAGGTATAAAAAAATATCGATTTAACGGCATTTTCTGCCATTTTTTCACCTTAATTTATAAAACTCTTGTCAGGCAGCCACCATTTTGCTGTCGTCGAGCTCATTTTGAGGTATCTCTTTCTTCTTGGCTGTTCTACTGATACTCAGGATGATGCCCAGGTACAGACAGTTGATGATGGTAGATGTACCACCTCTACTGATGAGTGGTAATGGCTGTCCTGTAACAGGAGCCAAACCTACTGCTACTGCCATATTGAAGAGTGCCTGGGTAACCAGCATGATGGCGAGTCCCATGCAGAGGAAGGCAGGGAAATTGTTCTCACACCGGTTTGCTATTCTGCCAGCTCTGAACAGGAGGATGATGTAGAGAAATGCAACCAGTGCGGCTCCCCATATACCCATCTCTTCGATGATGATGGCATAGATGAAGTCTGAGAACGCCTGTGAGAGGAAGTCTCTTTCTACTGAGTTTCCAGGCCCTTTGCCTACGATGTTGGAAGAGGCGATGGCGATGTTGGCATGTGCCACTTGGGCATCTTTGTCGAGATCGACATCTTGTGGGGCTACAGGCTTTGAGTTCATAAACTTGTCAATACGGGCTTTCCAGGTATCGGCTCTATGGAACATCTTTTCTGCCATGTTAGGCTTGTTCTGTTCCTGCTCAACCTTCTCGGTCAGCGTATTTTCCGGTTTATTGCCCTCTTCGCCCTTGTCCTGTCCTACTATCATGATACCTGCAAAGGCTGTGACGATGACAATCATGCACAGTCCCACCAGCTTGCCAATCTGGTTCATCGGCACTCGTCCGATGAGCATCATGGCTAAGATTGTGATACTGAGGAGCATGGCTGTGGATAAGTTTTCCAGTCCGATGAGAATTACAAATGGAGCAGTTGCTACAAGTATGAACTTGAATGCCTTTCTGTTGGCTCCCTGAGTTGTTTGCATAGCACTAAGAATCTGAGCAACAGCCAGTACTACTGCTCCCTTCGCTATCTCAGAAGGCTGGAACTGTATGCCCATCAGAGAGAACCATCGTGAGGCTCCGTTGGTAGATTGACCGGTAGCCAAGACCAGGACGAGCAACAGTAATGAGATGCCCATCACGACGGGGGTAACAATCTTGAAGTACTTGCATTTCACCTTGAGCATGCAAATCATGGTGAACAGACCGCCTCCCAAGAGCAAGATGTGGCGGATGACAGGTGCCATGTAGTTTCCTGTCTTGTACGACAAGGAGCTGGAGGCAGAATATACCTCCACGATGCTTATCATACAGAGAAAGAAGAAGACCATCCAGATCACCTTGTCTCCCTTGAAAATATTACCAATGCTCTTGTTATTCATTTCTTTATAGTTCTATCTGTTCTATTTGTTGAAAACTGTTATTCTCCGATAGCTCTTGCCAGCGCCTTAAACTGCTCGCCTCTATCTTCCATGTTCTTGAAGAGGTCGAAACTTGCGCAGCATGGGCTGAGGAGTACGGTATCGCCCGGCTTTGCCAATTCCTGGCAGGCTGCCACGCAATCCTTCATGCTGTGAGTGTCGCGTACAGGGATGCCGAGTGCGTCAAAGTTGTCGTGCAACTTCTGGTTGTCGGCTCCGAGATATACGATACCTGCACATTTCTCCTTTACCAGGTCCTTGATCTGGTTATAGTCATTTCCCTTATCCTTACCGCCGATGATGAGGATGGTAGGGGTGGTCATACTCTCCAGCGCATACCAGCAGGCATCTACATTGGTAGCCTTTGAATCGTTCACATAGTAAACGCCCTGGAACTTGCCCACTTTCTCCAGACGGTGCTCTACGCCAGGGAAGTCGCTCAAGCCTTTGTGCAGGGTCTCGTGGTCGATGCCTACGATGTTGCATGCCAGACCTGCAGCCAGACTGTTATAGATGTTGTGCTTGCCGCGTAGACTCATGTCTGCCTGTGGCATTTCGAAGTCTGAAGGGAAGTTGAGTTTGTATTTGCCGTCTTCGATAAAGCCAACGCAACCTTCCTCCTTGAACTCAGAGAATGGGCAGAGATGTGACTTGAGGTTGTACTTAGCCAGCTCCTTTGTAACGATAGGATCATCGTTCCAGAAGATGAAACTGTCTTCTTCTGTCTGGTTCTGGGTAATGCGCATCTTGGCATCGGTATAGTTCTGCATCTTAAACTCATAGCGGTCCAGATGGTCTGGAGTGATGTTGAGCAGAATGGCCACATTGGCACGGAACTTATACATATTGTCGAGCTGGAAACTGCTCAGCTCGATGACGTAGTACTTATGAGGAGTTTCTGCCACCTGAAGGGCCAGACTCTTTCCGATGTTGCCTGCCAGACCTACATCATAGCCAGCCGACTTGATGATGTGGTAAATCAGCGAGGTAGTGGTTGTCTTACCGTTACTTCCCGTGATACAGATCATCTTGGCATCAGTATATCTGCCCGCAAATTCTATTTCGCTGATGATAGGTGTACCCTTAGCCATCAGTTTCTGTATCATAGGTGCTTCCTTAGGAATACCCGGACTCTTGATGACTTCATCTGCATCTAAAATCTTTTCTTCTGTATGGTGACCTTCTTCCCATTCGATGTTGTGGTCATCCATCAACTTCTTGTAGTTATCCTTGATCTTTGACATGTCTGAAACAAAGACCTCGAATCCCTCTTTCTTTGCCAGCACGGCTGCACCTGCGCCACTTTCGCCAGCTCCTAAAATTACAATTTTGCTCATTGTCTTATTCTCTATACTTGTCGGGCTGATAAAAGCCTGTATTTTATCTGATCTTCAATGTGATGATGGTCAATGCTGCCAGAATGATGGTTACAATCCAGAAACGGATGGTAATCTTTGATTCATGGAAGCAGTTGCGAGGCTTCTTCCACAGATACTTGCAGTCAGGATCCAGCTGACTGTCTTGTGTGCGGAAGTTGTCGTGGATAGGTGTGCGCTTGAAGATACGCTGCTTCACACCTCTCCGCTTTCCTATCTTGTAATAGTAAACCTGCATCATCACGCTGAGGCTTTCTACGAAGAAAATACCGCAGAGGATAGGCAGCATCAGCTCCTTGTGGATGATGATGGCACCTACTGCGATGATACCACCGATGGTCAGCGAACCCGTATCGCCCATGAATACCTGGGCAGGGTAGGCGTTGTACCAGAGGAAACCGATGAGGGCTCCGATGAAGGCACAGAAGAATACTACCAGTTCCTCAGAACCAGGAATATACATGATATTGAGGTAGGCGGCAAACTCGATGTGCGACGACACATACGCAAGTATGCCTAGCGCCACACCTATGATGGCGGAGTTTCCTGCACACATTCCGTCCATACCATCGTTGAGGTTGGCACCGTTTGATACGGCTGTTACAACGAAGATGGTCATGATGACGAAGAGAATCCAGCCTGCTGCTACCTTGTACTTACCGCAGAAACTGGTGATGCTGGAATAGTCGAGGTTGTGTCCCTTGACGAATGGAATGGTGGTCTTCAGCGATTTTCTTGCTTCCGTACGATGCTTTACCACCGTTTCCTGTCCCTGTCGATCGATGGCGAGGTTCTCGTTCATCTTTACATCAGGCGAAGACCAGAGTACCAGTCCCACGATCAGGCCGATGCCAATCTGTCCTATAATCTTATATTTGCCCTTCAATCCCTCCTTGTCGCGCTTGAATATCTTGATGAAGTCGTCCATTCCACCGAGAAAGCCGAGCCATACGGTGGTGATGATCATCAGGATCAGATAGATGTTGCGCAAACGTCCGAGTAACAGTACCGGTACGAGGATAGCCAGGATGATGATGACACCACCCATAGAAGGAACGCCAATCTTCTTGACACCGAACGGGTCGATGCTGGCATCGCGCTGTGTCTCTGTAATTTGCTTGCTCTTGAGATACTTGATGAATTTCTCGCCGAACCAGGCAGAGATTACCAAAGATAAAATCAGCGCAAGCAGGGCACGGAATGAGATGTAGCCCCACATGTGAGAACCTGAGATGCCCCACTGCTCCAGAAATCTAAAGAGATAGTATAACATTTTTCTTTCTTTTCTTGATTGCTTTTACTTCTGTGAAATTCCGAAGATGTCGCGAATCACCTCCTTATCGTCAAAGTGGTGCTTTACGCCCTTGATCTCCTGGTAATCTTCGTGTCCCTTACCGGCTACGAGAATCACGTCGCCCTTCTTTGCCAGCATGCAGGCTGTGCGGATAGCTTCCTTGCGGTCTACGATGCTGATTACCTTCTTCATCTGCTGGGCATTGAGTCCGGCAAGCATGTCGTTGATGATGTCCTGTGGCTCTTCGAAACGTGGGTTGTCGCTGGTGATGATTACCTTATCGCTCTGCTTTACAGCCTCCTGTGCCATCAATGGGCGCTTGCCCTTGTCACGGTTGCCACCGGCACCGCAAACGGTGATGACTTCTCCGCCCTTGCCTTCGAGCACTTCGTGGATGGCGTTCAATACGTTCTCCAGTGCATCTGGTGTATGGGCATAGTCAACAATGGCGGTATAACCTTCTGGCGACTGGATTGGTTCCAGTCTTCCGCTTACGCTGTGAAGGGTACTCATCACTACGAGTACATCCTCTGGCTTCTTGCCGAGCATAATGGCTGCACCATATACGGCGAGCAGGTTGCTCACGTTGAACTTACCGATGAACTGTACGCCCACTTCTCTGCCGTCAATCTCCAGATACATGCCGCCGAAGTGACACTCCAGGATCCTGGCTCTGAAGTCTGCCATGCTGCGGGTAGAGTAGGTTTTCACGGTAGCCTTGGTGTTCTGTACCATAATCATGCCGTTCTTGTCGTCGGCATTGGTAATGGCAAAGGCAGTCTTAGACAGTCCGTCGAAGAAAGCCTTCTTGGCGTTACGGTAGTTCTCGAATGTCTTGTGGTAATCGAGGTGGTCGCGGGTGAGGTTGGTGAACAAGCCTCCGGCAAACTGTAGGCCTCCGATACGCTTCTGTGCGATGGCGTGAGAAGAGCACTCCATGAAGGCATATTCGCAGCCTGCCTCTACCATCTTGCCCAGGAGTATGTTCAGTTCGATAGGGTCTGGGGTGGTATGGTCGGCAGGGATAGCCTCGTCCTCAATGTAGTTGCAGACGGTAGAGAGCAAACCACACTTATGGCCGAACTTGCGGAACATATTATATAATAAGGTGGCAATGGTGGTCTTACCATTGGTACCTGTTACGCCTACCAGTTTGAGCTTTCTTGAAGGGTCGCCGTAGAAAAGGGTTGCTACCTTGCCGACAGCATCCTCGGTCGAAGCGACCTGAATGTAAGTTACGCCCTCAACTTTCTCTTCAGGCATATCTTCGCACAAAACCGACTTTGCGCCCAGTTCCAATGCCTTTGGAATAAACTTGTGACCGTCAACCTGCGTTCCCTTCATGGCAACGAAGAGATGACCTTCCTTAATTTTGCGAGAGTCGATGTTTACTCCCGTAACCTCTACATCAGCATCGCCGATTATCTGAACCGGCTCGATGTTTTTGAGTAATTCTTGTAACTTCATATCCTGTTTCTGTTTTATATTCTATATATTTCTTTATCTACACCTTATTATATATAGGGTTTCAGATAACTGTTTCTGAGTTTTATTCAAGCACAATGCTGCATACGGCACCTTTCTTGATGACCGTTCCCGGCACCAGGCTCTGCTTTACTACCTTTCCTCTACCTGTAATCTGGGTCTTGATGCCCCGGCTCTCCATATTGTAGATAGCGTCTCGGGCTCCCATTCCGGTAACGTCGGGTACGATCGTCTTGCCGTATTGCTTCTCCCTGATGAGTTTGATGCTGTGGTTACCCACGCGCTCTGCCTTGCCCCAGATAGGGTTGCCGTCGGCATAGCTGCCACTCCAGTTGGCATTGGTCTTGATGCCGAGGTGGCTGAGCACATAGTTGGCAGCAAGGATATTGCCTGCCTTTACGTCAGGAACGAAGACAGATGCTGAGTCGCGGGCGTCCTTTACGTCAACTTTCAGACTCTGCGCCATGATGCCTTCTGAAATCTCATGGAAGACCTTACCGCACATCGTACCGCCCGAAGCAGGCAAACCGGATTTCTGTATGCAGACGATACAGCTGTAGCGTGGCGCATCGGCAGGGAAGTAGCCTGCGAAACTGATGAGATAGCTGGTTCCGCCACTCTTATATCCACCGGCACCTTTTGAAATCTGGGCTGTACCGGTCTTTCCTGCCACTTTGAAGTTAGGCGAACCGGCTTTCTTTCCCAGTCCCAAGCTTACCACCTGTTCCAGGATGGTTTGCAGTTCCTTGATGCTCTTCTCCTTGGCTATCTGCTGGCGCATCACTTCAGGTGGAAATTCCATGATGGTTTCTCCGTTCTTCATTACCTTGCTCACGAATCTTGGTCGCATCATCTTGCCGTTGTTGGCGATGGTGTTGTAGAAGGTGAGGGTAGAGATAGGCGGTATCTGGGTCTCATATCCGATACTCATCCATGGCAAACTGGTCTTTGCCCAGTTGTCATACTGTCCGTTCTTGTTTCTGTGCGGCATGCGGATTCTGGCTGGCGTTGCTCCTACCAGCGGAATCTTCAGGTCGTCGTGCAGACCGGTACGGTAGATTCCCTTTACGAATTTCTCCGGGTTGTTGCGGTAATGGTCGTCTATGATGCGGCTCACACCGATGTTCGAACTGTACCACAGGGTCTGTGCGAGGGTCAGCATTCCGTATCCGCCTTTTCGCCAGTTGTGGTCTTTCATTTCTCTGCCGTACATCGGCCATATACCGCCACCGGTTTCTACGTGACAGGTCGTGTCAACCACTCCGTCGTCCAGTGCTACGAGGATAGAGGCTGGTTTGAACACCGAACCTGGCTCCAGAAGGTCGCTCACGGCATGGTTGTGGATTTCTCTGTATTCGCCGTCGAAACATTTCTCCATGTTTACGATGGCCTTGATGTCGCCCGTAGGTACATCCATCACGATGGCTACACCCACATTGGCGTTGATTTCCTTCAGCTCGTCGATGAGTGAGCGTTCGGCAAGGTCTTGTATGCTCACATCGATGGTGGTCACGATATCGGCTCCGTCAATAGGAGGGGTATCGGTAATGTCCAGGAACTTGTTGCGCACCTTGCGGCGATGCACGATACCGTTGGTGCCTCGCAGGATGGAGTCGTAACTCAGCTCCAGACCGAAGCGGGCGGTATCCTTGGCGCCATACATGGCTCCGATGGTACGGCCTGCCAGCGAACCGTAAGTTCTGGTTCGGGCATTATATTCTTCCCAGTGGAAACCGCTCTGGTAGGGTTTCAGGCGGAATACAGGGATGTCCTTTATCTCGGTGAAGGTGTTATAGTCTACACGCTTCGGATAAACCGGCCAGTGGCGGCTCATCTTGGCGCGACCTTCGGTGAGGTGCTTCTTGAAATCAGACTCGCTCAGATTCGGGAATATCTGGTGCAGGCAAAGACAGATGGAGTCTTGCTTGGCATCCCACAGCGAGTCGTTTTCTGCATCTTTCAGCGCCTTGAAGTCCATGAAAACCTTAAACTCCGGCAGCGAACTTGCCATCAGCTGTCCTGTGCAGCTCAAGATGTTGCCTCGGTTTGGCTTTACGGTCACGGAATCCTTCTTCTGCCGTTCTGCCACCTTCATCCAGTAATCATGCTTGGCGGTCATGATGTAGAGCGCTTTACCCACTACGGCTATGGCGAAAATCGTCATGATGATAGCGATGGCGCTGTAGCGGGGCATTACTTTCTTGTGTTCAAATTTGCTGCTCATTCTTCGGGTACGTTTATGATGTATGGAGGTTGGGTAGCGATGTGCAGCACGCTGTCTTTGTTGTTTTTCAGCATGTCGAGCACATTACTTTCACGACTTTTCTCTGTTATCTGGCTGCTTGTAGACAGCGCTTTGTATTTGGTGTCTTGCAGTTCTTTCTGCAGTTTGTCCAACTCGATGATATCGTTCTGGATATTGTATCGGTTGGATATGTAGATAATGACAAAAAACACGATGAGGATAACGAGCCATATCTGCCGGCGTATGATTTGTGCGGTAAGAATGTCTCCACCCAGAATCTTTCGCAGCGTAAAGCTCGATGATTCTGAAGCCTCTTCCTCAATGGCTTGCTTGGCAATCACTTCCTTTAGCGAAGCCTGTGGAGCCTCCTGATGCTGTGGCTCCTGCTGCGGAGTTTCCTGCTTCGGCGGTTCCTGTGATGCCTGTGCCTTTTCTTCGGCTATAGGCTTCTCGCTGATGTTTATGTCTTTATCGTTTATCATTTCTTTTCTGCTATTCTTAGTTTGGCGCTTCTGCTCCTAGGGTTTCTTTCCTGCTCGTCGGCATCGGGAACGATAACCTTGTTGTTCACGAGTTTGAAAGGGGTTTCTATTCTTCCGAAGAAGTCCTGCTCTATCTTGCCTTCTGCATTGCCCGCTTTCATCATGTTCTTTACGATTCTGTCTTCCAGCGAGTGATAGGTGATGACGCTGAGTCGGCCTCCCGGTTTCAGAAGTGCCGTGGCTGAGCGGAGCATCTCTTTCAGGGCGTCCATTTCGTGGTTCACTTCTATGCGCAGCGCCTGAAAGAGTTTTGCCATGTCTTTCTTCTCGCGTTCCCGCTTGAAGAGGGGCTCTACGGCTGCCATGAAGTCTTTGGTGGTGAGGATGGGCTTCTCAGCTCTTGCCTTGACGAGTGCCGAGGCGATGCGGCGCGAGTTCTTCAGCTCACCGTATAGGTAGAAGATGTCGGCAAGGGCACCTTCGTCATATTCGTTTACGATGTCGGCAGCAGTCTTGCCCGCACGCTTGTTCATGCGCATGTCGAGTGGGGAGTCGAAACGGAAGGAGAAACCGCGGGTCTCGTCATCGAAGTGATGGCTCGATACGCCCAGGTCGGCTAACAGTCCGTCGAGTCCGTCTACCCCGTAGTAGCGCATCCAGTTTTTCAGGAATCTGAAATTGGAGCATACGAAGGTGAAGTTCTCGTTTGCCACCACGTTGCGTTCTGCATCGGCGTCCTGGTCGAAGCTGTACAGGTGCGCTCCCTCCGTCAGGCGCGACAGAATCTCTCTGGAATGTCCGCCGCCACCGAAGGTTACGTCTACATAGATGCCTCCTGGCTGTATGTTCAACCCGTCAACGCTCTCCTTGAGGAGCACCGGTACGTGATATGTTTCTGCTGTCTTTATCATATATCTTTTTGCTGTCTTATCGCGTTATAATATTGCGTGCGTACTTATTAGTGTATAAATTTGGGTTCAAAGGTACATAAAAATCTCCATATAGCCTTACATTTTCCCACAAAATTTATAAAACTTAATGAAAAAGTTGTTTTTGGTCAACTTCACCTTCCAGTTTCGGGCATCGCCTTTTTGTTCTCATCAAGTGTGATGTTTTTGCAAAAATACGTGCAAAATGGGCTCGATTTGTCGTGATAGTTTTAAAAAACTAATAAATTTTCGCTTTTTTGCTATTTTTTTTGGAAAAAATGGCACGTATTTGAAAAAGTTGAGTTACTTTTGCACTAACTTATATAAGTTTTAGAAAACATGAGTGAATCAATAGAGAAAACGATAGACATAGATAAGATTCTTAAGAGCAAGATGGGAAGCAAGGTGAAATTCGTACCGCGCTTCCTGGTTTCCTGGCTCAAGAAGATTATTCACGAGGACGAGGTGAACGGGTTCTTGTGGGAGAGCCGTGGCCTTTCGGGTACTGAATGGCTCACCGAATGTGTGCGCTATCTGAAGATGGATGTTGAAATCGTAGGCTTGGAAAATCTGCCTGACAAGAACGACGGCAAACTCTATACCTTTGTTTCCAATCATCCTCTGGGCGGACAGGACGGTGTATGTCTCGGTTCCATCATCGGCAAGCACTATGATGGCAAGTTCCGCTATCTGGTGAATGATCTTCTGCTCAACTTGCCGGGGTTGAAACCTGTAAGTATCGGCATCAACAAGACGGGTCGCCAGAGCCGCGATTTCCCACGTATGGTGGAGGCGGGCTTCAAGAGTGACAACCACATGCTGATGTTTCCGGCAGGCTTGAACAGCCGCAAGCGCAAGGATGGAACTATTCACGACCTGCCTTGGAAGAAGACGTTTATCTCTAAGAGTGTAGAATATCAGCGCGATGTGGTGCCTATCCATTTCGGAGGGCGCAACTCTGAGCGTTTCTACCGCATCGCCCGATTTAGCGACAAGTATCTGCCGTTCAATCTCGCCATGCTGTTCCTGGTTGACGAGATGTACAGGAATGTGGGCAAGCATTTCCGCATCTCCATCGGCAAACCGATTCCTTGGCAGACTTTTGATAAGAGCAAGTCGGCTACCGAATGGGCGCAGTATGTTGAAGACAGGGTTTATGAACTTTAATGGTTTGCAAAACCCGTGAACATTGTTTTATATTAACGAAATCGTAGAATCATAGCATAGAAGAAGAGTAATATGGAAGAAGAAATCATCCAACCGATTGATCGTGAGCTCCTAAAGAGCGAGCTTACACCCGACAAACAACTGAGAATGACCAATAAGAGCCATAACGAGATTTACATCGTTACGGCAAATGATTCGCCTAATGTGCTGAAAGAGATTGGTCGACTTCGTGAAATCGCTTTCCGCGAAGCGGGAGGCGGAACGGGCAAATCTATGGATCTTGATGAGTTCGACTTTGGTGACAACTGTTACAAGCAGCTGATTGTCTGGAATCCTGAAGCCGGTGAGATTATCGGCGGTTACCGTTATCTCCTGGGTAAGGACTGGCTGCTCGATGAGAAGGGACAGCCTAAGCTGGCAACCAGCCACATGTTCCATTTTTCCGACAAGTTTCTCAAGGAGTATATGCCTTATACCGTAGAGTTGGGCCGTTCCTTCGTTTCGCTCGAATATCAGAATGTGCGTACCAACACCAAGAGCATCTTTGCTCTCGACAATCTCTGGGATGGTTTGGGTGCTTTGACGGTTCTCTATCCGGATGTAAAATATTTCTTCGGCAAGATGACGATGTATCCGTCTTACATCCGTCGTGGCCGCGACATGATTCTCTATTTCCTCAAGAAGCATTTTGATGACAAGGAGAACCTCGTAATTCCGATGAAACCGCTGAAATTGGATACTCCAGAGAGTGATTTGGCTGCTATCTTTACAGAAGATGACTTCAAGGCAGACTATCGTATCCTGAACCATGAAGTTCGCAAGTTGGGTTATAATATCCCTCCTCTTGTTAATGCCTACATGAGTCTGAGTCCTACGATGAAGCTTTTCGGTACTGCCATCAACTATGGCTTTGGTGATGTGGAGGAGACCGGTATTCTTATCGCCATCGATGAGATTCTCGAAGAGAAGCGAGTTCGCCACATCAACAGTTTTATTAAGGAACATCCTGAGGCTCTGAAGATTACGAGCGGAGCCAATAATTTGATTTATAAGGAAAAAAATATCTAGGCTATACCGCAGAATCCCATGTTCTTATTGCTTATTGGCAATAGAAACATGGGATTTTTGTTTTCTGTAAAAACTGCTTGCCTCGGTTAAATAGTCTTAATAAATCTCGGAAAAGGCAGCGGAATTTTGGTTTTATGTGTCGAAAAGTGTATCTTTGCGCAGGTTTTATGTGTCAGAAAGTGTAACGATAGCTTGTTTTTATGTGTCGAAAAGTGTATCGTTCTGGCATTTTCATGTGTCTAAAAGTGTAAAGATATGAAGAGAAAGGTATATGAACAGCTTCTGGAATGGAAGAGTCAGGAGCACCACAAGCCATTGATTCTTAATGGTGTACGACAATGTGGAAAGACTTATGTCCTTAAGGAATTCGGTAGGCAGGAATTTGATAGTCTGGCTTACGTAAGTTGCGATAGGAATGTAAACCTGCAAGCTATCTATTCGGGTGATTTTGATGTCGCCAGAATCATTCAGGGCTTAAGTGCTTTGACTGGGGTAGATATTATTCCAGGCAAAACTCTTATTTTTCTGGATGAAGTGCAGGCATTCCCGCAGGCTTTAGAGGCTTTGAAATATTTCTGTGAAGATGCCCCGGAATATCATATTGTAGTAGCTGGTTCTTTGCTGGGAGTCGCTTTGCATGCAGGAGTCTCGTTTCCTGTAGGCAAGGTGCAGACCTTGCGTCTCTTTCCGATGGATTTCGAGGAATTTCTCATGGCAATGGGCGAGGAGCAGTTGCTGAAGCTGATGCACAGCCATGATTATGAACTGATGAATGCTTTTCACGAAAAACTAAAAGACTTGCTGCGACAATATTATTATGTAGGTGGCATGCCCGAAGTGGTAAAGGCTTTTGCTGAAAATAAGTTGCTCAATCAGGTGCGCAGCCTGCAGAACGAGATTCTTTCCAACTATGCCAGTGATTTCTCCAAGCATGCTCCATCACAGGAAGTGCCCCGAATTGATATGGTTTGGCAATCTATTCTGGGGCAGTTGTCGAAGGAGAACAAAAAGTTTGTCTATGGTGTATTGAAGAAGGGCGGTAGGGCCAAGGAATTTGAACTTGCCATCCAGTGGCTGGTGGATGCTGGACTGGTGTATAAGATAACAAAGGTATCGAAGCCGGAGTTGCCTCTGAAGTTTTATGAAGATTTATCGGCGTTTAAGCTCTATTTATGCGATTGCGGGTTGATGGGCGCCATGGCTGATACGTCTGCCAAGGAGGTACTTTTGGGTGATGCGGTATTTACCGAATATAAAGGAGCTTTTACGGAACAGTATGTGTTGCAGCAGTTGCTTGCATCCGGATTGCAGCATATCTATTATTACAGTTCCGATACTTCTCGAATGGAAATGGATTTTCTGATTCAGCGTGATGGTGTCTTATTGCCTATTGAGGTAAAAGGGGGTACAAGCGTCAAGGCAACCTCCCTTCATCATTATCTGATGGAGCATCCGGATATTTCAGCCATCCGTTATTCTATGTTGCCTTATCGTCAGCAGGCTAATATCACCAACATGCCGTTATACGGGGTGTTTTTAAAATGAATTGCAATATGGACAGTTTGAACACCGCTTCCCTTATACAATAGGCAGACTGATTCCGTTGATCTTCTGATAGATGTCGAGCGCATAGATGTCGGTCATGCCGCTGATGTAATCAATTACCGCCATGATGCGCTCCTCCAGATTCTCGTTCTCTATATCGTACTGGCTGCTTACCCGGCGCAAGAGCTGCTTGGAGTAGAAGCGCGATGGGTTGACGGCTGCCTCGATGAAAACCTCCATCAGAGTTGCCATGATTTTATAACCCGACAGTTCTATGTCAAGTACCGGCTTGCTTTGGTAAATCTTAGAGTAGGAGATCTTCTCACATTCCTTGTATGCCTTTTTCTGGCGCTCGGAAATATGGTCGATGAGACTGCCCTCGAAAGTTCCGGCAAGGATTTCCTCCTCGTGAGCCAGGAAGGCTGCCACACATTCGTTCTCCAGTTTGCCGATGACGCTGGCTCTCATGTAAACCACTTTCTCGTTTTCGTCAGTCAGTTCTTCGTCGATAATGCGCTGGCGTATCTTCTGCTGGATATCTTCATCGAAGAAACTCAGCAGCAAGTGCTCCGTCTCGGCAAAGGAAAGAATCTTGAGCTTATGGGAGTCTTCAATGTCCATGATTTCGTAGCAGATATCGTCGGCTGCTTCTACCATATATACAAGTGGATGGCGGGCGTATTTGAGAGGCTCACCCGGTGCAGATTTGCAAAAAATGCCCAATTCATCGGCAATTTTCCTATAAGAATCCGCATCTGAAGCAAAGAAGCCGAATTTGCCGTGGTCGCCGGCAAGACAGCTTGCAAACGGGTATTTTACGATGGAAGCAAGCATGGAATAGGTCATGACGAAACCACCCTGACGGCGCCCCTTGAACCGGTGGGTCAGGATTCTGAAGGCATTTGCGTTGCCTTCGAAATGCGTAATATCATCCCAAAACTCCGATGAAACCATTGATTTTATCTTCTGACCCGGTCCTTCAGAGAAGAAAGTCTGGATGGCTTTCTCGCCGGAATGACCGAAAGGCGGATTGCCCAAATCATGTGCCAGACAGGCTGCACTTACGATGGTACCTATCTCCTCGACGAGCGTATCCTTCAGTTCAGGCCGCTTCTGGATGACGTGTCGGGAAATGTCGTTACCTATCGACATGCCCACACTCGCCACCTCCAGACTGTGGGTGAGGCGGTTGTGAACGAAGATGCTGCCCGGCAAAGGGAAAACCTGCGTCTTGTTCTGCAGGCGGCGGAATGCCGATGAAAAGATAAGACGGTCGTAATCGCGCTTGAATTCAGAGCGATCATCATGGCGCTCGGCATGCTTATGCTCCTGTCCGAAACGCTTGTTGGATATCAGTTGTTTCCATTCCATATTATTGTATTACTTGATTCTGTAGCGCAAAAATACACTAAAGTAAGCACAAATCAAAATAAAATATGATAAATTACATGTTTTTATCCTCAAAAATTCATTTATTCCATCAAAATTGCTTATTTTTGCAGATTATTAAACTCAGACACAGATAAAAAAGAAGAAGTCATGATAAAAGTACAGATTATCAACAAGGGGCATCAGCCTCTACCTGCGTTTGCCACACCTCAGAGTGCCGGCATGGATTTGCGTGCAAACATCGATGAGGCAATCGTGCTTCATCCTATGGAGCGACGACTGGTGCCAACCGGTCTTTATATGGCTTTGCCTGCAGGTTATGAAGCGCAGATCCGTCCTCGCAGCGGTCTGGCTTTGAAACATGGCATTACCGTGCTGAATACGCCTGGAACCATCGATGCCGATTATCGCGGTGAAATCATGGTTCTGCTCATCAATTTCTCTACAGAGGATTTCGTTATCAACGATGGCGAACGTATAGCCCAGATGGTCCTGGCTAAGCACGAACAATGCGATTTCATCGAGGTTAATGAACTCGATGAAACCGAACGTGGAGCCGGCGGATACGGTCATACGGGTGTAAAATAACAGATTATAAAAGATAGAATAGAAAGGATTAGAATCGTGAAGATGAATCTTAGAAATATCAGTTGGGCAATGGGGCTGGTCTTGCTGGGTTCGGTAGCCATGCCGTCGCTTGCCCGTAAGAAGAAGGTGCAGCCGGTTCAGAAGCCGGCGGTTCAGGAGGATCATCTCTCTCCGACCGACCGCCAGCGCTACAACTATTTCTTCCTGGAGGGAGCGCGCCAGCAGGCTGCCGGCAATTATTCGGCAGCTTTCGATCTCTTTGAGCATGCCCGGAAGATTGACCCGAAGGCGTCTGAAACCTATTTCTATGAGTCGCTTTTCTATTCTCAGCTCAAGCAGGATTCCCTGGCACTTGCCTATATGCAGAAGGCAATAGAACTGAATCCCGAAAACCAGACCTATGCAGAGCAGTTGGGCAGATATTATATAGGTAGCCAGAAATACGATCTTGCCATCGATGCCTATGAGAATCTGTATGCCAAAAAACACGATAATACCGATGCCCTCCGCATCCTGGTTCAGCTTTATTCCCAGAATAAGGATTATAAATCAGTACTCAAAACAATTTCGCGTCTCGAGGTGGAAGAAGGTGAAAGCGAACAGTTTACCCTCTCTAAAATGAGAGTTTATGAACTGATGAACGACAAGAAGGCTGCCTATCAGGAACTGAAGTCGCTGGTAGACCAGCATCTGCTGGATATGCAGTACAAGACGATGCTGGGCAACTGGCTCGTACAGCACGACCGCCAGAAGGAAGCCTACAAGTGCTTTACCGATGTGCTGAAGGAAGAACCTGACAACTCCTATGCCCAGATGTCGCTTTACGACTATTATAATGCTACCCATCAGGAGCAGCTTGCCGGGCAGATGCTCGATAAGATATTGATGAGTCCGAAATCGGATCTGGAGACCAAGGTGATGATGTACCGCTCTTTCATTCAGAAGAACGAGAGCGAAGGTGGCGATTCTACCAAGGTGATTGCGCTGTTTGACAAGGCGCTCAACGTGGCTCATCCGTCAGCCGAAGTGGCAGAGATGAGAGCTGCTTATATGAGTTTGAAGAAGATGCCGGCCGACTCTGTTTGCCATGCCTTCGAAAAGGTGCTTACCATAGCTCCGGATAACGTGAATGCCAGAATGCAACTCGTACAGATGCTCTGGAACGAGAAGAAATATGACCTGGTTTCCCAGCAATGTAAGGCGGCTCAGGAGTATAATCCCGAAGAAATGGTGTTCTATTACTTCGGTGGAATGGCGTATTATCAGAAAGATAAGGAAGACGAGGCGCTCCGTGAGTTCCGTCTCGGATTGGCGCAGGTGAATGCACAGTCGCCGGCTGACCTGGTATCCGACCTCTATGCCGTAACCGGCGATATCCTTCATAAGAAAGGTGAAGAGCAGGAAGCCTTTGCGGCTTACGACTCCTGCCTGCAATGGAAAGATGACAACGTGATGGCGCTGAACAACTATGCCTACTATCTGAGCGAGAAGGGCGTTGACCTGCATAAGGCTGAGTCGATGAGCTACAAGACCATTAAGGCAGAGCCGAACAACGGTACTTATCTGGATACCTATGCTTGGATTCTCTTTATGGAAGAACGCTATGCTGATGCCAAGATCTATATAGACCAGGCACTCAAAAACCGTGATTCTACCGCAGATAACAGTACGGTTATTGAGCATGCTGGCGATATCTATTATATGAATGGTATGGCCGATGAATCCGTAGATTTCTGGAAGAAAGCCTATACCGGCGAGAACCAGACTGAGGTGCTGGCATGGAAGATTAAGAACAGACAATATATTACCGAAGAAGAACTGAAGAAGCGTAATGCGCCAAAGCAGAAACCTGCCGTTACGCAGAAGTCAGTTAGAAAAGGTAAGAAGAAATAAACGGATAGTAGAAAAATCAGTCAAGATGAAATATACAATGAAGAAGAATAAGATGATGCTGCTTGCCGCAGCCTGCAGCATCCTGCTCCTCGGTTCTTGCGGAACCAGCAAGAATGTACAGGGCTCTGGCTCCTCATCAGCCAGTCATCAGAAAGAGAATGCCACCAAGGGTTCTGGCTCTCGTCAGAGTGAGACGCTCAGGAAGTTGGCTTTCGTACAGAAAGTTTCAGACAATCAGGTGTATACCAAGAATATTGTAGGCAACATGTCGTTTACTCTTCAGGCTGGTGATAAGGACATTACTGTGCCGGGCAAACTGAGCATGCGTAAGGATGAAATCATCCGCATCCAGCTCTTTATTCCTATCTTGGGTACAGAGGTGGGCCGTCTGGAGTTTACTCCCGACCATGTACTTATCATCGACCGTCTGCACAAGGAATATATCAAGGCAGATTATACCCAGGTAGACTTCCTCAAGAAGCAGGGCATCTCCTTCTATTCTCTGCAGGCTCTCTTCTGGAACCAGCTGCTCCTGCCGGGCGAAAGGACTGTAAAGGAATCAGACCTGAAGAAGTTTGATGCCAGACTGGATGTGGCAGGAGATGCTGTGCCGGTTAGTTTCAGGAACGGCAATATGACCTATGCCTGGACAGCCAACCGCACTACCGGCCGTATCACAGCTGCAGATGTTGTCTATAAGAGTGCTCAGAACGGCACCTCCAATCTCCACGTCGACTACGGCAACTTCAAGAGTGTAGGCGTCAAGATGTTCCCTGCCTCCCTGAATCTGGCGATGACCACTACTGCTACCAGGAAAAAGCAGGAGGCTAAGATCAGTCTGGAATTGAATCAGGTGAAGACCGACAGCAAATGGAGCACTCAGACCGAGATTTCGGGCAAATACAAGCAGATATCTCCAACAGATGTGCTCAACAAGATATTGAGTATGTAGATGCTCATCAAGAGTTTGAAATTATAGAACATGGGTTTTTAATATAAGAAATGAAGCGAATCTTATTATTCATCATGGCAATCACCTTCTCGCTCGCACCTTTTGCGCAGAAGCATTCTGCCCAGAAGAAGCCGGTGAGAAAGACTGCCGTAACTGCGAAAAAGAAGGCTGCTACTCCTGCCAGAAAGACGAACAGCAGAAGTCATGCGGTCAGAAAAACATACAAACCAGCTGCGCCAACCAGAGCAGAACGCAAGGCGGCAACCTATAGCAATGCCTCTATCCGAGGTTTGCAGGGACAGCGCGCTTCTATCCGGAAGAAGATCAGAGAACAGGAGCAGGCTTTGCAGAGAAATAAGGCGGATGTGAAGAGACGTCTTGAAGACCTGATGGTGCTGAACGGAGAAATAGACCAGCGTCAGAAGAAGATTGACGGTATCCAGAAGGATATTCATCATATTGACGGCAATATCGGCATTCTACAGGCACAGTTGAAAACGCTTCAGCAACAGTTGCAGGACCGCAAGAATAAGTATATCCGTTCCATGCGCTATATGAGCCGTCATCATACGGTTCAGGACAAGCTGATGTTCATCTTCAGTGCCAAGAATCTGACACAGATGTATCGCCGTCTTTCCTTCATCCGCCAGTATTCTTCCTATCAGAAGGTGCAGGGCGAGGCTGTAAAGGCTAAGCAGAAGCAGGTGAACGAGAAGCACCAGCAGTTGCAGCATGTAAAGGGACATAAGAACACCTTATTATATAAGGGTAAGCAGGAGAAGACGGCATTGGAAGGTAAGCAGACCCAGCAGCAGGAGATGGTGCAGGGACTGCAGAAACAGCAGAAGACCATTCAGGCTGTCATTGCCGACCAGCGTCAGAAAGATGCGGCAATCAACGCTCAGATTGACCGCTTGATTGCTCAGGAAGTAGCCAAGGCTCGTGCCCGTGCTGCTGCCGAGGCAAAGAAGAAGGCCGCTGCCGCTGCTGCCGCCAAGAAACGTGCCGAGGAACTGGCTCGCAAGAAAGCTGCTGCCGAGGCTGCTGCCAGGGAGAATGCCCGTCGTATAGCCGAAGCCAAGGCGCGTGAGGCTGCTGCCGAAGCTGCCCGCAGAAAGGCTGCCGAAGAAGCAAGACTGGCTGCCGAGGCTGCAAGAAAGGCTCAGGAGGAGGCTGCTGCCCAGGCTGCTGCTCAGGCGAAGGCAAAAGCCCAGGCTAGGGCGCGTGCTGCTGCCGAGGCTGCCAAGCGTGCCGCTGCAGAACAGGCTGCCCGTGAGGCTGCTGCCGAACAGGCTGCAAGAAAGGCGGAGGCAGAAAGACAGGCTGCCGAGTTGAAGGCGAAGATGGATGCGGAACGCAGTACCCTTGAGATTGCCGCTGCCAAGAAGGAGGCACAGGAGGCTTCTACCTTGAGTTCGGTAGACCGCATGCTGAGCGGTGGATTCGAGGCTAACCGTGGTAGATTGCCGATGCCTATCAGCGGCAGTTACCGTGTGGTGAGTCATTTCGGTCAGTATCATGTGGAAGGCTTGAAGGGTGTAACGCTCGACAATAAGGGTATCAATATCCAGGGCAAGCCGGGTTGTGTGGCTCGCAGCATCTACGATGGTGAGGTGAGTGCCGTCTTCGGTTATGGTGGCATGTGGAATGTACTGGTCCGTCATGGTGCCTACATCTCTGTTTACTGTAATCTGAAATCGGTCAGCGTTCATAAGGGTCAGAAGGTACATACCCGTCAGGCTTTGGGTAGTGTTGGCTCTGATAACATCCTCCAGTTCCAGCTTCGCAAGGAGACTGCCAAGCTCAATCCGGAGGCTTGGCTGAGCCGATAATGTATGAATGAGCCGATAAAGTATGAATAGTTACAGCTGAAAGTTTTGCCCCACACGCCCTGAACCAATGGTCACCGGCCGAAGGGAAAGGTAAAGGGCAGAGAGGGTGTGTCATAAGTCACATCCAATACGCCCTTACAGGGCGTCTTGCTGATTGCTATTATATCCAGGGCGATACCCTGGGCTAGGAGTTTTTAGGCTTTCAGCCCGACCTTGCTGCCATTATCTGGACTTATGACACACCTTCTTTCCTTTATGCCCCCGGCTCGCCCAGGTATTCGAAGATGGTGGATACCTGGCGGGGAGGAAAATACTGGCTATGCTCCTGGTAGCCTAAGCGTTGCAGCTCGTTCCAGAGGGGCTCCCAACGCTTAATCCATACCATGATATGACGGCGCGTTGTTGCCCCGTCGGTTGTATCGGGAAAATAGAGCAGACCCAGCTTGGTCTTGCTGTACATACGTTGGGGATAATTCATAAGCTTTATATTTTTTTATGGGGTGAAACGTAAGATTGAGTGATAGGAAAACCGGTTTTACAGCCCTTCTACACCATGATCCTTAAAGAAACCTACCATGGCTGTGGTCATATAGCCACCCATGTTCATCTTCTTGTTCGAACGCTTGCAGTTGGCTATGTAATAATCCTTTCGCAGGAAGAAGTCCTCCAGGTCGCCAATCATATATAACCTGAGATAGCCGCTCAGCTGCTCAGCCTTCTTCTCGCTCACATCATAATTGCATTGCAGCCGGAGTTTCAGTTTGCTCCGCTGTCCTCTCAGTTCGCTGCTCACTTCTGTACCCTCCGCAGTTTCGCCAGAAGTGCAACGGTCGTGCAGGGTAAAGGTGATGTGCTCGGGCAGGTGATGCTTCTCTTTTTTACCCTCCTCCAGAAAGAAAGGCTTATAGGTAAGATACTGGTCGATGATGTGGTTCCGGTAAAGGCGCTTGAGGTCTTTGCAGGCAAAAGTCAGACATTTGTTGTCCTGTGCCGACCAGGTCTTGTAGTAATCTTCCCTGCCATGCATCAGTTGCTGGATATGTGCCGTTTTGCTGATGGTGAATCCCTTTACAGCCCAGCAGTTCATGATGAGATATAACTTGATGCTCGATGCGCTGCGGCATTGGTTGATGGCATTGAGGTCGATACGGCTGACTCCCTTGTCGAAATTGTAGAAAAACCGCATCACGTTGTTGTCGAAGCGGAATTTTACCATCCAGTTCTTGTGCCGGTCTTGGTATAGCTCACTCTTAAACAGGCATGCAAATTTCCGGTAGTAGGTTTGGTCGCCCTGCTGCTGTTGATTTACTTGTTCCATTGTTGGTTTTCTCTTTAAATTGTTAGTGGCCTACCGATTGGGGCAAGTCTTTGTTGTTGTTTATTGAAAACCGGCATGGAATTGGAGTAAGGTAAACATGGCAAGATAAAAATTCTCAATCCGTGATGGAAGGAGTTTCAGCCTTTTCTCTTGTTATCAAACATATGTCCTTACTCTGCATCCATGCCGATAAATTTTCATCAAATTTATCAGGCATAGAATGCCCTGTAAGGATTACAGTTTGATCACTCACCTTTTGGGGCTGAATCCTACTCAATGAGCTATGTTCTAATCCTTAACCGAAAGCATTTCCCGGTGTCCTTCATCGGGAGGAGAATCGCATTCTCCGCGCTTTCATGTTGCAAAAGAATTGGCTTTTGACTGTTACCATCAGAGCCAATAATAGTTACCATCAGGGAGAATCATGCTTCTTCAGAATATGCCCGAATCACTACCAGGGAGAATCTTAAAAATACAAGATATTGAATATCAGACAGCTAGGTATAGTTTTTCTTCCCTACACTATACCAAGTATATGATATATATACATTTACATCTTTTACACTATACGTAATACGGGAGGAAAAAGATTTTTTTTTCAACACTGAAATAAATATTACCGCGAGTTCAACAAACAAGTGCCAAAAATACAGGAATTGTTGAAAATTGTAGGTTGTGAATAGGTATTCTTATTTGCAGCCGATTTGACTTCTTATGAAGAGCTGATTCGCTATTATTCTGTTCAGTTGAAGTTTGAAAAGACAGACGAACATCGTGTTGTTATTTCGATGTATGATTTTCCCAGTCAATTTATGAGTTAGAAGACTTACGAATTAGAGGGAAAAAGAAAACAATTCTTAGAAGAATTTAATGAGTAATAGCCCCATCTTCGAGGTGATAGTCATGCAGTAAGCTTTCCCCTAGTGGTCCTATCCAACAATCTGGCGTAGACCTTTGATGGCTTTCCTCCTGCAAATCGCAGCGATTCCGAGCACAAAATGGTTGTTATATGAGGGTGCGTCATGGTCTTATGACACACCCTCTATTTCCAACCAAAATCGCTTTCCTGGTATTAATCATCATCAACTACTTATAGTTTTCATCATCGTTAATGATGATGTCCAGATCTTCTGCTATTTTCTTCAGCCCATTTTTGATTCTTCCGCCTAATGTCCATGCCTTTGGCTTATTGACAGGCGGTTCAGCAAGAACTTCTCTTGAGTTTTCTGCTGTAGGAGGATTGTCTTCCACCCAAACCTTAGCTGGCTCTTCTCCAGACTCAATTCCTGACTCTTCTTCTTGATGGGCAATAGTAGCTTCCTTCTCTGTAGCATCAGGATTGATGTTATCTATAGATTCTGCTTCTTGCTTTTGCTCGGTTTTATTTGCTAGCGTCTGGAAGTTGTCTCTGATAGGATGATAGAGCTTGTCGATGATTCTCTGATAGTCTTCCTCATCCTTCGATACAGAAGAACTTTCAGGAATATCTTCAGCCAACTCATTGTTCAGACCAGTTGCCAGAATGGTGACTTTGGCATCCTCATCCAGACTGTCATCATCAGAAAGACCCCAAATCACCTTGATATCAGGGTTCAGTTCATCAAAGAAGGCATCAATTTCTCTCATCTCCCTCACAAAGATAGGGTGCTTGCTGGAAGTGTAGATATTGAAAAGGATGCGCTGGGCATTACTGATATCGCTGCCATAGAGCAGAGGAGAGTCTAACGCATTCTTGATGGCACTTTGAACCCTTCCCTCACCACTGGCTCTACCCATGGCCATGATAGCACCGCCACCGCTCTTGATGGTAGTCTCGATGTCTCGGAAGTCAAGATTGATGGTTCCCTCCACAGTGATGAGTTCCGAGATACTCTTGGTGGCATCACTCAGTACCTTGTCTGCCAGTTTGAAGGCATCCTTTACGGTAATCTCGGAGTCGGCATAAACATCGCAGAGACGCTCGTTGTTGACGATAAGCAAGGCATCCACGTTCTTGCGCATTTCTTCTACACCCTGCAGAGCCTTGACAATTTTCTTTCGCTTCTCGAAGTAGAAAGGTATGGTGATGATGCCAACGGTAAGGATGCCCATCCCTTTGGCAATACCGGCAATGACAGGTGCGGCACCCGTACCCGTTCCACCACCCATTCCGGCAGTAACAAAAACCATCTTGGTTCCGTCGTCCAGCAGTTTCTTGATGTCTTCCTGGGTATTCTGAGCCTCACTTCTTCCCACTTCGGGATTTGCCCCTGCACCCAAACCACTCTTTCCGAGCATGATCTTTACCGGCACAGGCGACTTGGATAGTGATTGACTATCCGTATTGCAGACGGCGAAACTCACGTTTACTATACCCTCTGCATACATATTCTTAACGGCATTGCATCCGCCACCACCCACACCAATCACCTTGATGATGTTCTTGGTAGTATCTTCTGTCTGTCCGAAATCTATAGGAGTCCAATCTTCTTTCATCATTTCTATGTTTCAATTTGGATGCAAAGATACATACAAAGAATCAGATTCCCTATGAAAAATCAAACGCAAGCCTTGCAAAAGAAGTTTTTTTCTAGATGAGAAACGATTTTTCCCATTCTTTTTGTACTTTTGCAACCAGTATGCAAGAAGAAACAAGAAATATGACCCTAGAGGAGAAAGCCGCTCAGGTAAAGACGCTTTCCACCCAGCTTTTAGCAGAAGGTAGAACCGATCTTTTGTTAAAAGCTATCAGTGTGCCCGTATTGGAACAGCTCCGTATCGAGGCAGCAAGGGCAACCCTCAGTCCTCTGGTCATCACGGAAGATTACCGTTTCTTGCTCCCTGACTATGGAAACAAGGAAGTGCAGCTCAGTCCCATCCACAAGGCCCTCTATCTGCTCTTTCTGAATCACCCGGAAGGAATAGAGTTCAAGAACCTGGTGGATCATCGTGAGGAACTGTTTGCCCTCTACCGAAAAATCGGCAACAGAATCGATCCCGATAAAATCACAGAAACAGTGAATCGCCTGACGAACCCTCTTGATAATGCCATCAACGAGAAGTGTTCGCGCATCAAGGCAGCTTTCTCTGACCTGATGGACGAATACCAGGCCGACTATTATATCATCAATAGCCATGTCAAGCGCCACCAAGGCTCTTCCATGAAGCTCTGGTTCGAGAGGTTGAAGATAATCAATCTCCCAAGAGAACTTGTAGTCTATCAATAATGCTTCTCTTACCGTTTATAACGATGTAAATACTATCATGTATATATCTCTCCGGCTTTTCTTTCCCCATTTGTGAATCGTTCTACTTTTCACATGGCTGTTTTCCTCTGTCGTTATAATATACCTTCTATATAGATATTCTTATAAATAAGGTATGGCAAACTTCACCAGACAATATCCACCTCCAATGAGCCAGCAATAAAGAATGG
>ERZ780142.4-NODE-4-length-74403-cov-3.94914_pt1 | contig 74403 bp, 61 predicted proteins | sample MGYA00511347_ERZ780142 | MGnify/ENA primary metagenome ERZ780142 (study PRJEB29588, sample SAMEA2145758) | human gut metagenome | biome: human gut; feature: human-associated habitat; material: faeces | place: Denmark | collected 2008/2010 ...
AGGGAACGCACTGCGTTCCCTATTTATACTTATTACCTGATGCGCCATACGTAGAACATTACATCAAGTCACACTTCTCCCCAGTGTTCTTCTCAACCTTCTCGCCATCTTTCAGGATGCGAGCCTTATAGCCATCACGCTGCTGAAGGTTACCGATACCATTCAAGTCATTGTTGTCTTTAGAACCTGCCACATTGAGACGGAACAAGAAGTACGCAAACAAATAAAAAAACTTAAATTAGCAAACAAACAGGCTGATATTCAGGCATTTTTATTACCTTTGCATTCGAAACCGCCATTTCCGAAACAGCGGTTTCGAAAAATAACATCAAAAAGAAACTGTAAAATTATAGAAGAAACTATTGTCTTACAAAGACATAAAATAAGAGAGAAACTATTTTTTAAGGATAATATTGACTCACAAGAACAAATGAAAAAAGGACTATTTGCACTCGCGCTGGGTACCTTTACCTTGGGCATCGCTGAATTCATCATCGAGGGCATCATCACAGACATCACCAACAACATGAACGTTTCCATCCCGGAAGCAGGACATCTCATCTCCATCTATGCACTCGGCGTCTGCGCCGGAGCTTTCTCGCTGATTCTCATGCATAAATACAGACCCAAGAATATCCTGATGTTCCTGACTTCGCTCATCACCTTCGGAGCTGTCATCGCCTCAGTAGCACCTAACTACTGGCTCTTGCTCTGCGCCCGCTTTATAGAAGGTCTGCCTCATGGCGCCTACTTCGGAACGGGTACCATCGTGGCGGTGAAGATTGCCAAAGAGGGTAAGGGAACCAATGCCGTGGCAATGATGTGCGCAGGTATGCCGGTGGCCAATCTGCTGGGTGTGCCGGTGGGAACCTTCCTGAGTCACATGTTCAGCTGGCGAGTACCTTTTGTCAGTTGTATCGTGCTCGGACTCATCACCTTATACATGATTCACAGATGGGTTCCGGATGTAGAAGCACTGCCCAACAACGGTATGAAGGCACAGTTCCATTTCCTCCGCAACAAGGCTCCGTGGCTCATCATCGCAGCCACCTTCCTGGGCAATGGCGGCATCCTCTGCTGGTTCAGTTATATCTCGCCGCTGCTTCAGATGGAGGGCGGATTCAGCGCAGCCAGCATCTCTCTGCTGATGATTCTTGCAGGCGGCGGAATGGTAGTAGGCAATCAGGTGAGTGCCTTGCTTGCCGACCGCTTCAAGCCGGGCCGCTTTACCTGTTATCTCCAGTTTCTGGCGGCAGCATCGTTATTGCTCACCTTCTTCCTCGCTCCTTTCGGCTGGATATCAGTGGTGCTGATGTTCATCTGCTGCGCCTGTCTTTTCGGAATCGGATCGCCTGAGCAATTCCTCATCGTGAAGCATGCCAAGGGTGGCGAAATGCTGGGCGGCTGCTGCATTCAGGGCGCCTTCAATCTGGGTAACGCCATGGGAGCTTTCCTCGGTGGTATTCCTGTTGCGATGGGATTAGGATACAACTTCCCTGCCCTTATCGGTGTGCCGATGGCATTGGCAGGAGCCATCTGTCTGCTGATTTTCCATAAGAAATATGAATAAAAATGCGATAATCCGAAATAAATGATTATCTTTGCAGAAGAATTTCAAATAAACAAAGAAGCATGATGAAACTTAACAAGACTTTCCTTACCCTGGGCTTGGCCGCAGCACTCCTGCAGATGCCAGCCTCATCGTTCGCACAGACAGCGGGCGGTAACCGTCAGAATCCTCTTTTAACAAAGAGCGGTCTTCCATTCGGTGCTCCTGACTTCAGCAAGATTCAGGAGAGCGATTACCTGCCAGCCATCGAAGCGGCTATCAGGGAGCAGCGTGCCAACATCCAGAAGATTGTAAACAACAAGAAGAAGCCTAACTTCCAGAACACCATCCTCGCCTATGAGGAGAGCGGTACGCTGCTCGAAAAGGTGACTAACATCTTCTTCGGTCTCACCAGTGCCCACAAAACTCCGGGCATCGCCGAAACCGAAAAGAAGGCTACCCCATTGCTGACCGAACTCGACAATGAGATTTCGTTCAACAAGAAACTCTTCGAGCGCATCAAGTATGTTTACGATAATGAATATAAGAAACTCAAGGGCGAAGACAAGCGCCTTACTGAGGTTATCTATAAGAGTTTTGTACGTTCAGGTGCCCTCCTTTCTGCCGAGAAGATGGAGCGCATGAAGCAGATCAACTCCCGCATATCAGAATTACAGCAGGAATGGGGCAATCTTCTTCCTGCCGCTACCAACAACGCCGTGGTTTGGGTGAACAGCAAGGAAGAACTCGCCGGATTGAGCGATGCTGACATTGCACAATGCAAGAAAGATGCAGAGAGCCGCGGAGGCAAGGCACCTTACTGCATCGTCATCATCAACACCACCCAGCAGCCTATCCTCACCAATCTCCAGAACCGCGAACTGCGCAAGAAGGTGTATATGGCAAGCATCCACCGTGCCGACGGAACCAATCCTGATTTCAACACCTTCCCTATCGTAACCGAGATTGCCAAATTGCGTGCCGAGAAGGGCAAGCTGATGGGATATGACAACTATGCCGACTATTCGCTCGAAAAGACGATGGCTAAGAACAGCAAGAATGTGGATGATTTCCTGAAGCAGCTCATCAAGGAATATGCTCCTAAGGCTGATGCTGAAACCAAGGCGATAGAAGCGTATGCCCAGAAGACGGAGGGCAAGGACTTCAAGCTGCAGCCATACGACCGATTCTATTATTCTGCGAAGATGAAGAAGGAGATGCTCAACATTACCGATGATGAGATCAAGCCATACTTCAACATCGACAGCGTACAGGTGAACGGTGTGTTCTATGCCGCCCATCGTGTTTACGGACTGAACTTCAAGCTGCGCAAGGATATTCCAACCTATCACCCAGACATGAAGGTATTCGAGGTAAGCGACAAGAACGGCAAGCCAATCGCCCTCTTCTACAGCGATTACTTCCGCCGTCCTACCAAGCGTGGCGGTGCATGGATGAGCGCCTTTGCCAAGCAGAGCAAGCAGCGCGGCCAGTTACCTATCATATATAATGTATGCAACAACGCCAAGGCACCGGAGGGTCAGCCATCTCTCATCACATGGGATGAGGTTACTACCCTGTTCCATGAGTTCGGTCATGCACTTCACGGAATTCTTTCCGACTGCAAGTACAATACCCTGTCAGGAACAGCTGTTGCCCGCGATTTCGTAGAGATGCCATCCCAGTTTAACGAATCGTTTGCATCTATTCCGGAGATATTCGACCATTACGCCCGTCATACCGAGACCGGTGCTGCGATGCCAGCCGATCTGAAAGAGCGCATGCTGAAGAGCATCAGCTTCCAGACCGCTTATTCACTGGGCGAGAATCTGGCTGCAACCTGTCTTGACCTTGCCTGGCACAAGATTAGCGAAGAAGAGGTGCCTTCACCTTATATGGCAGGCGCCTTCGAGAAGGAAGAGCTTCACAACATCGGTTTGCTCAACACCCAGATTCCTCCTCGCTACAGCACATCATACTTCAACCACGTATGGGGCGGCGGTTATGCTGCAGGCTATTACAGCTATCTCTGGACAGAGGTGCTGGCTGTGAACATCGCCGACTACTTTGCAAAGCATGGTGCCTTAGACCCAGCCGTTGGTCAGGCATTCCGCGATAAGATTCTGAGCCGTGGCAACACCAAGGACCAGATGGAAATGTTTACCGACTTTACAGGTATGGAGAAGCCAGATGCTTCCGGATTCCTGAAAGCAAGAGGTTTATAATGCAAAAAAATTACGATATGAAACAGACTAACTTTTATACAACAATGTTGAAGATAAAGCGTACGGCACTACTGGCAGTAGGCCTTACGCTTTTTCAGATTCTAGCCTGGGCAGGGCCTCGCAGTTTCCAACAGGCACAAGCTATTGCCGAGCGCCAGGCTGCCCTGCAAGGCATCATAATGGACCAGCAGCAGGTAAGCAAGGCTAGAAAGCAATATCAGCTGAATGGTAGCGGTTCTTCAGAGACCGCTATCAGCTATTATGTTTTTGACAACGGAGCCGACAAGGGATTCACCATCGTTTCGGGTGATGATGAACTGCCGGAGATTGTAGGTTATTCGGCTCATGGCAACTCTGAGAATCTGATGAAGACAGAAGGATGTGCAGCGTTTCTGAAAGCTTATCAGAAGTTTGTTGCAGCCTTCACCCAGGGTGATGCCAAAGCCAGAAAGATTTTGGCTGAGCAGAGAGCGCTGAAGGCTGATGGCCGTTATCAGCAACCAAAAATAGACCCGCTCTTGGGAGATATTGCCTGGAATCAGCTGACACCTTATAATAAGATGTGTCCTGAATATATAGATACTGTCCAGAGTGATACAGGATGCGTAGCTACAGCCATGGCGAGTGTTACAGGATGCGTAGCTACAGCCATGGCACAGGTGATGATGTATTATAAGTATCCTACAGAACTGAAGGCTGACATTCCCGCTTATACCACCGCAACCAATAAGCTCAAGGTTAATGCCATCAGCAAGGGTGAGGAATATGACTGGGACAACATGCTCCCTACCTACACCGAAGGGGAATATAATACCACTCAAGCCAATGCAGTAGCCAAACTGATGTTCCATTGTGGAGCTGCAGTACAGATGGATTACGGAGATTCTTCGGGTGCATTGTTACGTCCAGAAGATATGTCAACCTATTTCGGTTATGATGCTGACCTCTTGCAGGAGGTTTACCGCTCAGTCTATACGCTGGCAGAATGGAAGAAGATTCTCGACCGGGAGTTGGAGGCCAAGCGCCCTATCATTTATGGCGGTGTTCGCTCTTATGAAAGGGGCCACCAGTTTGTCTGCGATGGTTCTGACGGAGCAGGTCTCTATCACATCAACTGGGGCTGGTCAGGCGACTGCGATGGATATTTCGACATCACCCTCCTCGACCCTGACGTCCCTGGAACAGGTGCCGGCACACCGGCTGACGGCTATAACCGCGACTGCTCTGTCATCATCGGTATTGCGCCGGACAACGAAAGCAAGGATGAGCCGCTGATAAAAGAGCATTCTCTTTACGCTGATGCCTATGAAAATCACAGAAAATGTACCATCACCAACGGCGAGCGCAAGAATGCATCAGAGCAATTCTCGCTAACGGTTACACCTGTATTTTCTAATCCTACCCACAATAAGTTCGAAGGCTTAGTAGCTCTTGGCATCAGAAATGCAGACGGTTCATATACGCCAATCACGCAGAGGAAGAAAGTAGCTATGGAAGCGAGGAAGCCAGATGGGGAATATGCAATCAACTATCCTAATTTCAACCTCAACTATGCCTTCCCTGTAGGAACCACTGTTCTTTACGAAATCTACAGTACTGATAATGGTAATAACTGGGATGTATGTGCCTATGTAGAGAATGTTGTTCCGTTCGAACTGGAAGCTACTTCCACATCGCTTACGCTGAATGGCAATAAGCTTTCGGCAGACTTAAAGAGCAACGAGGCAATCCAGTTTGATATGGACAATTCGTTTGATATTACCATCAGGAACGACAGCCAGCGCGAATATCTCGGTCTGATAAACGTTTACACCAGCGAAACCAGCACGAAGCCAACCTTTAATGAAGGCTCTCGCAGAGCAGAGGAATATATGTGTGTACCGGCAGGTGAGTCTAAAACCCGCACCATTACATTATACCAGCCAGCAAATGAAAATGAAATGTATGTCTGGGTAACCGACCGTGATGGCGAGATCTTATTGGATGGTGTGAAGTTTAAGGTTGGCGAGAGTACAGGCATCAGTCAGATAACCGCCCAGAACAACGTCCGCATCAGTTCTGCAGCCGGTGTACTCACGATTGTATCAGCAGAATCCAAGTTGATTCCTGTTTACAGTATCGGAGGCCAGTTTATCACCAAGTTATCCCTTTCAGCCGGTATTCCTGTCCAGGTTAACCTGCGTCCAGGAATCTATATCGTAGCCGGCAGAAAGGTAGCTGTAAAATAAAGATTTCTACAAATAAGAAAAAGAGTGTGTCATAAGTTAATGACACACCCTCTTTCTTTATCCTTTAATAGCCTGAGGTGTCCAGCTCTTCAGGAATCTGAGCACCTTTTCTTCGTTATATCCCTTACCTTCTTCCAGGAAGCTGGAATCCTGGATATGGAGAACCTTTCCGGTTTCATCGAGCACCACAAAGACCGGGAATCCGAAACGCTGAGGATTGTTCAGTCGCTTCATCAACTGCTCAGCCTTCTTCACCGCCGCATCACCGGCAGTTTTTCTGCGATTGTAGTTCACATGAATATATTCGAAATGATCATTCACCATCTTGTTGACCGCAGCATTCTTCTCTACAAAATCGGCAAACTTCAAGCACCATGGGCACCAGTTACCACCTACCTGACAGATAACAAACTTGCCATTCTTCTTGGCTTTAGCCAAAGCCTCATCAATCTGAGCCATCGGATCGATGCTTTCATTATACACCTTCTTGAGAGCTGTCTGCACCTGAGCAGGTTTCAATGCTCCTGCCTGGTCGAGCGAATCCAGTTTCTTCATCATCTCCTCCGCCTTCACGGTAGAGAATGCAACCTTACCTTCCGGATTGATCAGATAAGAGGTAGGAATCCATGAGATGTGATAATCCTTGGAAATCTTAGTTTCCTTCCATTTCTTAAACTCACAGTATTGCAACCAGGTATACTGATTATCGCCCAGATATTTCTTCATCTTCGCCTCATCGGTATCAAAAGAAACACCCACTACCTGGATCTTGGTATTGTATTTGTCATAGATAGCCTTCACCATCGGCATGTCTCTTCTGCAGTCTGGACACCAGGAAGCCCAGAAATCAAGCACGGTCCAGACACCCGGAACCGTCTTTCCGTCTTTATCCTTCTGAGTCTTCTTATCTGAAAGCTGGAAGATTTTCTTACCCGTCTTACTGTCAGTAATCGTGAAGTCGGGAGCCTCGGTGCCTACAGGCAGCAAGTCAAGCGATGTCTGTGCTCTACCGACAACAGCCGTCATCAGGAGCAAAAAGAATAATAGTTTCTTCATACAATTTTTCTGTTTATATCTGTTACTTCAAATATATATATTAATATTAACCATCGAAACTAGAACTGATAATAAATGAACGGTTGTACACTCTCCTGAGAAACCTCCACCACCATCTGCAGACAGATGATGAAGAGCAGCAGTTTAGCCACCCAAGGCAGGAGGATGAACCGCGCCTGAAGACGGTGATACTGGCGCTCGGTAAAGAGATAGCTCAGCATGACACCGATGATGCAAAGCGTCCAGGCAGGACGGGCATGGAAGAAAGGCACCAGATAATCGATGCTGAAATCATTTGCCACCTTATCATACATCTTCCCCAACACACCCAAATCCTTAGCACGGAAGAACGACCAAGCAAAGCATATATATAAATAGGTGATGAGCCAGCTGAGGGAATTGCCAGCCAGCGTACGGGGAATGCTTATGCCCAACTGACGGCTGAAGAACTTATGCACCACAAGTCCGAAACCATGAAGAGCACCCCAGATAACGAACATCCAGGAAGAGCCATGCCACAAACCTGCCACCAGCATGGTGAGGAAGTTGTTGAAATACATGCGCACCTTTCCCTTCCGGTTTCCACCCAGCGGAATATACACATAATCGCGGAACCAGAAGGAAAGCGAGATGTGCCAGCGACGCCAGAACTCGGTAACCGAGAGTGAACGGTAAGGGAAATAGAAGTTGTCGGGCAGATAGAAACCCAGGATGGCTGCCACACCGATACTCATATCGCTGTATCCCGAGAAATCGAGGAAAATCTGGACTGGATAGCCAAAGAGCGCTGCCAGATTCTCGAAACCCGAGAAGGTTTGCGGCGCATCAAACACCCAGTTGTTGAACTGTGCGATATAATCGCTCAGCATATTCTTCTTGACCAGTCCCAGCATGATGAGAAAGAGTCCCGTCCAAAGCATTCTGCTGGAAGCCTGTTCGTTTCGTTTCAGTCTGGGTATCAGGTTGGCGGCACGGGTGATAGGACCCGCCATCAGCAGCGGAAAGAAGGTGAGATAGAAGCAATACTCCAGGAGTGTTACCTCCATGTCAAACTTACGCTTATAGGTATCTACCGCATAGCTGATAGCCTGGAAGGTATAGAACGAGATACCTACAGGCAGAGCGATAGACTGCAGGGAGAAGTTGGTGCTGAACATCTCGTTGACTACATCGCCAATGATGAAATTGGTATATTTGAAATAGCACAGCAGAGCCAGGTCTACAAGCACCACGAAGGTGAGCAGCGCCTTGCGCGCCTTTCCCTCATGCAGTCTCATTTCCTGGGTTACGGCATAATTGATGCAAGCCGTAAGCGGCAGCATCCACATCACCATTCCGTTCACCTTATAGGCAAAGAAAAGGCTGAAGCAGATGACATACATCATCATGGCTGTGCGCGAATAGCTCTTGAGCAGGGTATAAATGGCAAGGAAGAAGATGAAGAGCAGCGCAAACGGAATGCTGCCCATCATCAGCGGAGAATCTGCCTGATAAACAAACAGCCGCTCTATCCAATGCCACAAGGCACTTATTTCGAATGTTGAATAATTCATTTGTCTGTTCTGAAGATATTATTTATTGAACTCTTTCTTATATGGAGTCTTTATGGTTTACATGCTTTACCGCTGGAACCGTCTTGTCAGCAGCAGCCGGAGCCGTTTTTCCTGCAGTTTCAGGTACCTTGGTTGCAGCAGGACTTTCTGTGGTTTCAGGCACAGTTCCCTCAACAGGCATAGAAAGAGAATCCTTCTTCATAGCCGTGTTGTCTGCCCTATGTTTGGTTCCAGGAGGCAAGATGGTAATCTGTCTGTATCGGCGGTCACGCTTATCCGGCATTTCCAATCGGAACGGATGCACACAATGACCGCTATTCATCCACTCTACAATCTTATCCATCCACATGGCAGATGAAGCCATAGTCGGATGCCGGCCGTCTTTCTGGCGTTCGAAGGTAAGTTTGTAGCTAGGATAATAGCCTCGTGGTCCCATCACCTCACGGAGGAGTTTGTTATATCCATTATCCTCACACCAGTTTGGCGGACCGATCCATATCGTCGGAATATTACCAATCTTGCTCAGGATGGCACGGATGCGTTTTTCACATCCCTTCATATCAGACGTATACAGTTCGTTGCTGCCCAGACATACAAAGACATGGGTAGGTTTGATACGTTGGATATAATGCTGCAGGGTATCGGTAGCAGCCCAGTTTCTGGTGCCCGAACTCACCCAGGTAATACAGGTGAGTTTATGACCGTTCTTGTTGGCATAATCAGCCAATCGCAGACCGAGATATTCCGACATCGAGTCGCCGAAGATCAGTACTCGCTGCGCCGCCGTATCCACGGGTTCCTTTATCATGCTGTCAGCCTTTTCCTCTTCAGCAAGCTCAGCCTCGCTTTTACCGGTGAGCGCATCCATTCCAATCTGTTTCAGCGGAATGTTTTCAGCCACTTGCTCTGGAATAAAGGCATAAGCCAGCAGTCCTCCAATGCCTATTGCCAGCAGGGCTATCATTTTCCAGGTTTCTTTCATTTTATATCTTTAATGAGTTTTGGTTATTCTTTTTCTTATACATTCGCCCGACATTACAGCTGAAAGGGAGTGAGCACATTGAGCAACTTTCCGAAATCGGCCTTCGAGATGCGCCTTCCTCTCAAACTGCGCACCTGCGGATAGTCTTCGAAATAGTTCTCCATCGTAGTATACCACTGATGAGAAACCACTTCCCTGACCGCCTTCAGTTGATTTTCGATGCGACGGGCAAAACTCGGATTCACTCTCGAGAGATAATGTCTTCCATCATTCATTTCGATGGCAAGCATCAGATAAATTAGCGGTCCCTTCTTCTCTTTCCTACTTCTTACGGTTTCGCTTACCTTCCAACCCTTGGTGGATGTCGATACTCTGATATCCCAGCCATACTGGCTGTTGAGCTTATCCATCAGTCCCTTGAACACAACCCCGTGAGCCGAGGTATCTTTCAGTCCCGTATAACCGATGATGTAATGTATCATCTCGTGGAGCAAGACACTCTTTGCCTGCTTGTCGGTCATATCATAATAAGTAGACATGGAGAGTTTGAAATCGTAGAGTTTGGTGCGTCCCCATCTGGAGGCCCGCTTATAGGCAAGTTGCCCCAAGCGAGTCTTGGCATGAGTAAGTCCTAGTTCTGGAACAGGCAGCTTTCCCCCGAAATATTCCTGGTCGAAACGCCTGAACCACTCCTCCATCCATTCTATTGTAACAATCATGTATGTATATTTATTCAATAATTATTCAGTTCTGTATATCAGATACTAAAAAACGTTTGCAAAGATACAACTTTTTCTTTGTTTCTTTCAATATTTATCGAAAAATGCGTAACTTTGCACGCAAATTTCAACAAAAATGAACAAGACAGCACAACATATGCTACTCTACTCCTCTATCTTCATCATCATCATCGGTATCTCGCTCTTCCTGCTAGCCGTAGTCCTTGCCCTCACGGTATTCGTTGCCATCAAGAAGTATGAACATTACAAGCACAGAAGGCTGTCGAGGAAACACCGCAGAAGACATGTGGTAAAGGTAAAAGGATAAAAAGGGTAAAAAGGTAAAAGAGAGGGGAAAAACCTATTTTATAGGGGAAAATGAACATTTTTTGAAGGAAAAGAGAAAAAAATACCGAAAAAATTTGGTAATATCAAATAAAAGCATTACCTTTGCACTCGCTTTTGAGACATAAAGCTTTTGGGTAGTTACCAGAGTGGCCAAATGGGGCAGACTGTAAATCTGCTGGCTATGCCTTCGGTGGTTCGAATCCATCACTACCCACTTTTCCCAAAAAATAACTCAAAAATTTAAGAGTCCGACTTTCGAAAGAGAGGCGGACTTTTTTCTTTTCATATAAATCCTGAACAAAAGAAGAAGAGTAAATTACTCTCCTTCTATTTGCGTCTTTGGCCAATTCACCAGATATAGCATCTCTGTGGCTCGGGTAAATGCAGTATAGAGCCAGTGGATATAATCGGGAGTAAGCATTTCATCCGTCATATAGCCCTGGTCTACATAGACATGCGACCACTGTCCGCCCTGCGCTTTATGACAGGTAACGGCATAGGCAAACTTCACTTGCAGAGCATTGAAATACGGGTCTTGCCGGATTGCCTTCATACGGTCTGCCTTCAGGGGTATGTCCTGATAATCCTCCTCTATCTTATGGAAAAGCTGCTCTTGCTGATCATGGGTCAAAGCAGGAGCCTCACTCGTCAAGGTATCCAGCAATACCGTAGCCTCCAGTTCATAATTATCATAATCGGGAAATTTCAACAGAAGGGTGGCAAAATGAAAACCATAGAGGTCGATGCGACGGCTCACCTTCATCACCTTTGCCCTATCTCCATTAGCCAGAAAAGCAGGAATCTCATGACTTGGAACTTCGTTACTTTGAACTGTAGGATTAGCTAAAGTATTAAATTTTTCACTCTTCACTTTTCGTTCTTCACTTAATTGCCTTTCCTTCATCTTCTTTCTTTCTTCCTCCATCCAATAATAATTGTTCTTCACAATCATCAGCATGTCGCCACTCTCTAGTTCCTCTTCCCTATCAAGCACCATGTTGCGAATGCCCTGGTTGAAGATGTTGGCGCGCTTGTTGCTACGAGTCACCACAATGGTATCGTCAAGTCCTACATGATGATAACTGTCGCCAAGCGCCTCGATGAGTTCTGCGCCCGGCATTTCCCTGATATCCGAGAAACCGGAGAAACGGATTTTAGGCAGCTGGGTAATGTCATCATGGGTAATCATCTGACGGATACGGGTAGCATTAAAGAGGATGCCCGACTGCTGACTCTGGCGGACTACCTCGTTCAAATCGCACTCATAAACCGACAGTCCATACCCCTGGAGCATCGCAGCAGAAAGGGCTGGTGATTCTTCCTCACCAACAGGAGGCAACTGTGCCTTATCGCCAATCAGCAAAAGTCGGTCATTACGTCCCTGATACACAAAATGAATCAGATCATCTAGCAGACAACCGCTGCCAAAGGTGGTTCCGCCCAATCCCAGATTGGCAATCATCGAAGCCTCATCTACCATAAAAAGCGTATCAGTATAGAGATTATCATTGAGATTGAACTGTCCATCCACTCCGGCAAACGCCTTTTCGCGATAGATGCGGCGATGAATGGTATAAGCAGGCATCCCGCTGTTCAGAGAGAAGACCTTAGCCGCCCTACCCGTAGGAGCAAGGAGCATCACCTTCTGGCGAACAGCACGGAGCGTACGGACGATAGCACCCGAAAGCGATGTCTTACCGGTACCCGCACTACCCCGGAGAATCATCACAGCATGAGGATTACTATCCGTCATAAACTGCACGAAAACATCGAGTGCTTGAGCCTGTTCTGGGGTTGGCGGAAAGCCAAATTGCTGTAATATCTGATATTTTAACTCTTCAATGTTCATATTTCGAAAACTTTTAGTATCTTTGCAGAAAATTTACTGCACCTATTTGCTGTGCAAAAGTAATAATACTTTTTGAAATGAGAAAAAGAATAAAGAATAATTATATTTTGGGAGCATGCGTCATCATCATGATGCTACTCTGTATTCTGAGTATAAGCCAGCCCATCCGCTTCCAGAAAGCCATGGCTAGCAGAGAAGCAGAGGTGAAGGAGAAACTGATGCAGATTCGTCAGGCTGAAGAGAAATACAAGGCGAAACACGGCGTATATACAGGCGATTTTCCGACACTGGTAAAAGGCAAGTTCTTACAGGAAGATGCCCAATACATTCCCTATGCCGACGGTAAGAAGTTTACACTTGCTGCCACGGTTATCGTAGGAAAAAGCGGTAAGCAGATTCCGGTGATGGAATGTGGGGCCGGTTATGAGACCTTCCTCGACGGACTCGATGAAGGTTCCATCCAGCAGAAGATAGAGGAGGCCAACTATGCCGGCAACTATCCCGGACTCAAGATAGGCGATTTAACGACAGATAATAACAACGCAGGTAATTGGTAACAGATATGCAAATAAAAGGTAACAACATTCAGCAAGCACGACTCACCATCCGCGTGAGCAGAAACACCCTCAGTTTTTCGGTAGTTGACCGTGAAGCTGAGCATCAGCTCATCTATGAACCTTACACAGTAAAGAGTGGTGTTTCGATGGCAGCCAACTTGCGTCAGGCTTTCAAGGAGAGTACTCTCCTGCAGCGGGGATACCAGAAGGTACGTGTATATCTCGATTCGCCTATCCTGCTGGTTCCTATCGAAGAATTTCATGAAGAGGATATCGATGTGCTCTATCAGCATGCCTTCAACAGTCATAACAGCGATGCCATTCTCTACAGAGTGCAGCCGGAACTGAATGCGGTAGCGGTATTCCCTATCAACAAGGATTTGAAGATGGTGGTAGAAGACAACTTCAAGGATGTCCGCTTCACACCTATCATGCAACCGATGTGGCACTATCTGCATCATCGCAGTTTCACCGGCATTCACCGCAAGCTCTATGTTTATTTCCACGACAAGAAGCTGGACGTTTTCGGTTTCGAGAAGAACCGTTTCAAATTCTTCAACTCGTTCAATGCCGAGCATGCCAAGGATGCCCTCTATTTCATTCTCTATGTATGGAAGCAGTTAGGATTCAACCAGATGCAGGATGAGTTGCATGTATCAGGCAATGTTCCTGATAAGGATTGGTTCCTCTACAACACGAAACTCTATATCAAGAAGACCTTCATTCTGAACCCTGCCGCCGAATTCAACCGTGCGCCCATCACAGAGATTAAAGGTCTGCCATTCGATTTGATGGCGCTGTACCTAAGTAAGTAAAGTGCGTTGACAAAAAGGCGCTAGCCCCACTCAACATTCAACATTTAACATTCAACATTAATATTCAACATTAAAACAAATGAGAATCATAACAGGACAATATAAGGGCCGCCATTTCGACATTCCACGTTCGTTTAAGGCGCGTCCGACAACAGATTTTGCAAAGGAGAACATCTTTAATGTTCTGCAGGGATATATTGATTTCGAAGATACCTCTGCCCTCGACCTTTTTGCCGGTACGGGCAGCATTTCGCTCGAACTGGTATCACGAGGCTGCAGCCGGGTAATCAGCGTAGAGGCCGACCGCGATCATGCCAACTTCATACGCCAATGTTTTCAGAAGTTGGGCGAAGACAAGGATATTCTGATTCGTGGTGATGTATTCCGTTTTCTGAAGACCTGCAAGCAGAAGTTTGACTTTATCTTTGCCGATCCTCCATACGCCCTGAAGGAGTTGCCGCAGATTCCAGACCTCGTTCTGAATGGCGACTATCTCAACGAAGGAGGCATCTTCGTCTTTGAGCATGGCAAAGACTATGATTTCTCCGAGCATCCACGATTTCTGGAACACAGAAGTTACGGAAGCGTAAACTTCTCAATATTCAGATAAAAGCAAATTTTAGGCACGGATTACACGGATTACACGGATTTTTTATGAGATTATAAATTCGGAATATTGAATTTTAACTCTTAACTCCGTGTAATCCGTGTAATCCGTGCCTAAATAAATCCATACTTAAATAAAAATCCGTGCCTAATCACAGCAGCGGCGAGAGCAATCTTACCGTACTCTCGAAAAGACGCTGCCGGAACGGACGTTTTACGAAATAAGATACATCATCTACCAGGATACTCTTCGCCTCATCCCGCAGATAGACAGCCTTCACGCGCTGCGCCATCCCCTCATCAAAGAAGAACGCATTCGCTTCGAAATTATTCTCAAAACTTCGGAAGTCAATATTCGTACTGCCTATCGTACAGAGATTATCATCACTTACGAGCAATTTACTATGATTAAAGCCTGCCGTATAGAGATAAACCTTTACGCCAGCCTCTATCGCCTCCATCACATACGAACGTGATGCCCACTCTACCAGTTTGGCATCAGCATGACGGGGCAACATCAGACGGATATCCACACCCGCCAGAGCTGCTGTTCTCATGGCAAACAATACAGGTTCAGTTGGCAAGAAATAAGGCGTTTCCATATACACATACTTCTGGGCCTGAAGCAGGATGCGGACATAGCCCTGCATGATATCAGGCCAAGGACTGATAGGACTGCTCGTAACTATCTGTACGAGACAATTGTTGCGGATATGCGTACTGACCGGCGGATAATACTGGCGACTGGTAACCAACGTACGGTCTACGAAATACCAGTCTACCAGAAAGGCTCTCTGAATGGCGTAAACGCCACCGCCCTCTATACGGAGATGCGTATCTCGCCAAGCCTGTTTCTTATCACCCTTCACATAGCGCAGAGCTATATTCATGCCGCCGATAAAGCCCACTTTACCATCTATGACACAGAGTTTGCGGTGGTTACGATAGTTTACCTTACTCGTAAAAGCCGGAAAGCGGACTGGCATGAACGAATGTACATCAATGCCTGCATCACGCATACGTTCAAAGAATTCATCCTTCACCTTCCAGCAGCCTACATCATCATAAATCAGTCGCACCTCTACTCCCTGCTCCGCCTTATCAATCAAGGCATCAGCTATCAGATATCCCAAGGCATCGGCTTCGAAGATATAGGTATCGAGATGAATATGATGCTTTGCCTGTCCTATATTATATAATAAGGTAAGGAAGAAATCATAGCCATCAGTATAAATATCCACCTGATTATCTTTAAAAGGCAGCGCCCAACTCTGGTTGGCAAAGAGATTCATCAGCGGTTTATTGCTGTCTGGCAGGTGAAGATTCTCCTGCTCTACGAACTCGAGCATGGAGCGCTTGGTGAGCTGGTCCATGCTGCGGTCGCTGATAAGCCGTTCCTTGCGGGTATTCTGTCCGAAGAAGAAATAGAAGATGATACCCACAAAGGGGATGAAGAAGAAGACCAATATCCATGCCATCGTCTTGGCGGGCTGACGATTGTCCATCAAGACGGTAATGATAGCCGGAACGGTTATCACGACATAAAGCAACAGATATATCCAGTGAAAATAAATCATATAGCATTTCTCCTTTTAAATCTCTAATACTTCATTACAGAGTTCCTCCCCACAGGACAGGGGCTCCGGTTAATTGAAGATATTGTTTGCCTGACTCGCCAGAAGCGTGTTCATCTGCTTGAGTTTCATAAACTCCTGCAGCAGTTCACGATTGGTCGGATTCCTGGCAAACTCCTGCTGTACCTCAATAATACGCTGAGCAATATAATGAGTACGGAAGCTCAAGATGTCTTTAAAGACAAACTGACGGAGCTTATCGGCACTCATCTTCATCTGCAGACTAGCCGTAGATACCTCCTGGTCACCTGTAGGCAAACCTGCCAACCTGCTGATTTCCGGATTCGGATGATTGGCAAAATAAGTTTCGGCGACAAAATCATCTTCTTTTTCGAGATGCTCCACAGCCTCCTGCATAATCTGATTATATAAATCATTATGAAACTTAAAGCCATCTCCACCCAAATCAAGACTGATATACTGGGCCACAGCTACCTCCACATCATTTCCGTCTACATCCTGTACCGTAATGAGCTGGTCGCCATGATGAATAATCAACTGTACCAGAAGTCCTTCTACTTCCAGAAGTTTATCCAGTGGGGTAACCGCTCTCATCACCGATTGCGCCTGCTGCGCTGCCGCTACAGGCGAATCTTTCAATCCCGCAGCACGTCGCTCGGCCTTTACCTGCTCACTCATACCGTTGCGCACAAAATTATTCAAGGCATTCACGATAATTGCCTCGTTCACGCCCAAACGGTGAGAACAGTCGGTGATATAAGAAGCGCGCGTTATCTGATTCTTGATTTTCGAGATGCTCTCTACAATCGAATTGATAGCCTGGCTTCGCTTTACAGGGTCTGTCACACCGCGCAGCAGAATATCGGTTTTAAACTGTATGAAGTCGGTCTGATTCTCCTGAATATATCTTCTGAATTCCTCTGCCGAATGACTGCGGGCGAAACTGTCAGGGTCATTACCGTCAGGGAGGAAGAGCACCTTTACGTTCATCTCTTCTTCGAGCAGCATATCGGTACCTCGCAGCGCAGCATGAATACCCGCATTATCGCCGTCATAGAGAAGAACGATATTACTGGTAAAGCGGTGCAGCAATCTAATCTGATGCACGCTCAGCGCTGTACCCGAGTTAGCCACCACATTTTCGATGCCACACTGATGCATCGAGATAACATCGGTGTATCCTTCCACCATAAAGACACAATCCTCCTTGGCTATCGCCTTCTTGGCCTGATAGAGTCCATAGAGTTCGCGCTCCTTATGATAGATAACGCTATCAGGCGAGTTGACATATTTCTGGCTGACGCCCTTGGTTCTGCTGTCGAGAACTCGTCCGCCAAAAGCTACCACCTTGCCGCTCACGCTGAACCAAGGGAAGATGGCTCTGCCCGAGAAACGGTCAAGAATCTTATCCTCACCCGACTTATTTCCGGCTTCGTCCTTATCCACCTTGAAGCAGATTCCCGTATCAACCAGATATTTCGGATTATAGCCAGCCGCCTTAGCCGCTTCAGCAAGAGCAGTACGCTTAGGGAGCGCAAAACCCAACTGGAATTTTCTGATGATATCATCCCTGAAACCTCTTCCTCGGAAATAAGCCATACCGATAGCGATACCATCCACATCATGCAGGAGAATATCCTGAAAATATTTCGCCGCCCAATCGTTGACGATAAACATGGATTCTCTTTCGCTCTCGCGCTGTTTTTCTTCATTGGTCAGTTCCCGTTCCTGAATCTCTATTTTATATTTCTTGGCGAGCCAGCGAAGAGCATCGGGATAGGTCATCTGTTCCAGTTCCATCAGAAAGTTGATTGCATTACCTCCCTTTCCACAGGTAAAGCAATGACAGATACCTCTTGTTGGAGATACAGAGAAAGATGGATTGGAATCGTTATGAAAAGGACACAAGCCGACATAATTGATGCCTCGCTTCTTGAGCGTAACAAATTCAGATACCACCTCTTCTATCTTGGTGGCATCCATAATTTTTGCTATCGTCGGTCTGTCTATCATTATATATATTCTTTTTTCTGTTTTTACTATGCAAAATTACTATTTTTCTTTGAAAACACAAAGAGAAACGGACAGAAAAGTAAAAATGAAACATATTAAAAACTAAAGATTACATAAAATAAAGTATATCCGGATAGTTTTGGCTACCTTTGCAACCGGCAAAAACACATTGCTGACAATCAGATAAAATAACAACAAGATAAATAAACATGAAACTAAACAACATCAAGCAAACATTCCTGGCTGGCGCTGCCCTGCTCTCAACAATCAGCATGAGCGCAGCCGACAGATTTGTAGATTTCAAGCAAGGAGACTTGCTGCTGAATGCCAATAACCGGGTAGAAATCTACATGGACACCAACGACTGCAAAGGAGTGAGCTATGCTGCTCATGCCCTGCTGCAAGATATCAAAAGTGTGAGTGGAGCCACAGCCACCCTCACCTCGGATGCCGGTTTTCTGAAAAAAGCCGACACAGCCCGACCAGCTATTCTCGTAGGCACCATCGGCCATTCAGCAGCCATCGACCAACTGGTGAAACAGAAGCGCATCAACGGAAATCTACTGAAGGGCAAACGGGAAAAGTTTATCATCACGCTCATAGATGGTCAGCTCGTCATTGCTGGCAGCGACCGCCGAGGCACCATCTACGGCATCTACGAACTCTCGCAGCAGATGGGCGTATCGCCTTGGTATGACTGGGCAGACGTGCCTGTAGAGCATCACGATTCTATTTTCGTAAACAAGGGTATCTATACAGATGGCGAACCAGCCGTACGTTATCGCGGCATCTTCCTCAACGATGAGGCACCTTGCCTAACGTCATGGGTAAAGAATACCTACGGCACCGGATATGGCGACCACCGTTTCTATCAGCGCGTTTTCGAACTGGTATTGCGACTGAGAGGTAACATGATGTGGCCTGCCATGTGGGGCTGGGCTTTCTATGCCGATGACCCTGAAAACGAGAAGACGGCAGATGAAATGGGCGTAGTGATGAGTACTTCCCATCATGAGCCGATGGCCCGCAACCACCAGGAATACGCCCGCAACCGAAAGGGATGGGGACCATGGAACTATCAGAAGAACAAGGCAAACCTGCAGAAGTTCTTCCGTGAAGGCATTGAGCGAATGAAAGGAACAGAACAGATTGTAACCATCGGAATGCGCGGCGACGGCGATGAAGCGATGAGCGAAGAGGCAGATACGAAGCTGATGACCAACATCATCAACGACCAGCGTAAGATTATCGCTGACGTAACCGGCAGAAAGGCTAGCGAAACCCCACAGGTTTGGGCACTATATAAAGAGGTATTGGATTACTACGACAAGGGCATGAAGGTGCCTGATGACGTAACCCTCCTGCTCTGCGATGACAACTGGGGTAACGTGCGCCGTGTGCCGAATGCCAAGGAACGCAAGCACAAAGGCGGTTGGGGCTTATACTATCACGTAGATTACGTAGGTGCTCCAAGAAACTCAAAGATGCTCAACGTTACTCCTGTGCAGAATCCTTGGGAGCAGTTGACGCTTGCTTACGAGAATGGCATCGACCGTCTCTGGATTCTCAATGTGGGCGACCTCAAGCCGATGGAATATCCTATCAGCCAGTTTATGGACATGGCTTGGAATCCACATAAATACGATGTAAACAACATCACCCGCCATACCCGCGACTGGTGCGCACAGCAGTTTGGTGAATCGCAGGCCGATGAAGCAGCCCGCATTCTTAACCTCATCTGCAAGTACAACGGCCGCTGCACCCCAGAGATGCTCGACAAGAACACCTACAGTCTGGAAAACGGTGAATGGCAGGAGGTGGTAAACCAATATCTGCAGCTCGAAGCCGATGCGCTGCGCCAGTACAACAGTCTGCCGGCATCCTATCACGACGCCTATCGTCAGATCATCCTTTTCCCTATCGAGCTGATGAGCAATCTGCACCAGATGTACTTTGCCCAAGCACAGAACCATGCCCTTTATAAGCAGGGCAATCCGAAGGCGAATGTATGGGCGAATGAATGCGAGCACCTCTTCAAGCGCGATTCCCTCATCTGCGACTATTACAATCATAAGATGGCTGGCGGCAAGTGGAACGGAATGATGACCCAGAAGCATATCGGCTACAAGAGTTGGAATGATGATTTCGAGAAGGATACCTGTCCGGAGCTCTTCCGGGTAACCTCCAAGGATGGAGTGATTATCAGCGAAAACAACGGCGTGGTAGAAATCGAAGCTCCTTACTATAGCAGCAAGACGGATGCTGCCGAGGCAAAATGGACAGAGATTCCATTCATGGGCAAAAGCGTATCGGCAATGACTCTGATGCCGTATACTAAGAGTGTAAAGGGAGCCAGCATCACTTACAAGTTTAAGATGCAAGTTAGCAAAACTTCGGATGGCAAGACATTTAATGGCAAGCAGAAGGTTCGCATTCATGTGATTACCAAATCAACCTTGGATTATCTCAACAAGGGCGGCTTAACCTATGGTGTAAGTTTAGATGGCGCTTCTCCTGTAGAGGTTAACTTCAACAAAGATTTGAACGAGAAGCCGGAGAACATCTACAATATCTATTATCCAACGATAGCCACTCGCATCGTGGACAAGATGATAGAGCTAGAGCTGCCAGCCTCATCCGATGGCATCCACACCCTCACCCTCACTCCTAACGACCCAGCCATCGTCTTCGAGAAAATCGTGATTGATGGAAGAGGAGGAAAAAAGAGTGTCAAGGTGATTTAGACTGGCTGCATACAAACCTGCCAGTTTACATACGTTGAATAACTATTTATCCGGAATTTACAGTGATGTAAGATCAGAAATCCCCAGCCTTTTTTCTCAAGCAGGCTGGGGATTAGACTCTCCTGTCAGATGAATATTTTTATACAGAACTTTCGCATGTGGGAAAGTTAAGGGAAGTAAGAGAAATGATATTCTTGTATGACTTATGCTTAGACATTATTATATTTGAATTTGTCAGACGCTGTCTAGAATATTTAATTAGTCTTTATTCATCTTGTACTCTTTTATTAAACTATACCAGATGTCAATATTGCATGAATCATCTTATCTATATATCTCCCATCCTCTTTCATGAAATAAATATGATGGTCAACAAACATATTTTTTACATCTTCTATTGTAGCCTCAGGCTTAACAACAAGCCCACAACGGGGCTTGCCGCAATAGTTGCATCCATATCCAATCGCAAAAGCGGAACATCTTTGATATATTTTTTACCTTTCTTCAAACACAAATACTTCAAGCGTTTTTTCTCCAAGTCAACAACATTAGGCATTAAAGGCAACTCTACCTTTACCTTGTCATGTACATTCACTTCTACACCTTCATCCTTGATGATTCGACTAAACTCATCCATATAGTCTGCTTTCAATCCAAAGATGTTCAAAGTTTCCAATATACCAATATGCCCAGGTACCTCATCCGGACACTGTCCCTTGTCCAATTTGCAAGTACGTTTCAAGGAAAAGCCATAGCCTTTCAAGCGTACTCCACGACCAAAGTCTCATTTTCCTTCAAGAATTGCGGAGTCAACGGAACTGAGTATTCCGCTTTCATTCCTGGGATTTCACCCTTTTCCAATTTCACTTTATCTATTGCATAAAGCTTTACCCACTCCTCACGCTGCTTGTCATTCTGTCCGATTTCCTCATACAAAGAAGCAGGAATATGATTAAGAGTGACCAAAAAATCAGCCGAAGCCACCATTTTCTTCTTTAGCCACAACTTCTTTTGATACTCCTCTAATTGCGCCATCAAAGTAATGATGCTTTTTCCAACAGCCTTAACCGCCTTAACAACAGCCAAATGTGACAAGAACTTCTTTGTATCAGTTGTATCAATGTCATCTATCACAAGAATCTCATTCTTGATATAAAAGTCCATTTCTCTTAAAAGGAAGCCTTTCAAATCCTTATGAATGAAATAGTCACAACGATTTTTCTCCGTATAAGTTGTAAGATGGCGCAGCAGCAATGTAGTGTGATTTTTCTCATCCACCTCCTTGGTCAACTCTTTGTATTCCACAGGGAGTTGTTCCAAAATATATGTATTTATATTGATTTTTCACTCCATCACATCCTCATTCTTAAGAAATTGGAACAGCCCCATAAAGACATAACCATTATCATCCATATATGTGGCAATGTCATCGCCCACAATAATTATCTTGCGGAAAGAATCGTCTATCTTCTTCAGCGAGGCAAGCTCTTGCTCACGCTTCTCTTCCGTTGGCAAAGAATATGCCGACTGGATGTAGTACTTGTTGAGACCATTCGTGGCAATGAAGTCTATCTCATACTGTTGGTAGGTACTCTTGCCATCACGCATCACCCGACTCTCCACCACACCGACATCCACCACATAGCCACGGATACGCAACTCATTGTAGATGACATTCTCCATGATGTGGGTAACCTCCTGTTGCCGGAAATTCAGTCGGGCATTACGCAAGCCGACATCCACCACATAATATTTCTTGATACTCTCATAATACTTCCTGCCTTTTACATTATAGCGGCGAGCACCCTCGAAGAGGAAAGCATTCTCCAAGCATTGCATATAGGAAGACACAGTATCCGCATCAAGCTTTACATGCTGCACACTCTCCAAAGTATTACGTATCTTGCTCGGATTGGTCAGCGATCCAATGGAAGAACATAAGGAATCCACCAAGCACTCCAAAGCCACACGATTCTTGATACCATTTCGCTCTACCACATCATCAAAGTATGTCTTTTGCCATAACCTTTGAAGATAACTCACCTTCTGCTCAGGAGTAGGATGATTACGAAGAGCAGGCATTCCTCCGTATGTATAATATTCCTTCCAAAGTTCGTTAATAGAATCAGACCTATCTGTGCAGAACTCCTTAAAGGAGAAAGGATAAACTCTCACCTCATCACCACGACCTCGAAAAATCGTATTGATGTCACTTGAAAGAACCTTGGAGTTACTGCCTGTGATATAGACATCAACATTGTCATGAGCATTCAAGCCATTCACAATACGCTCAAATCCCTCTACCATTTGTATCTCATCAAGAAATACATAATAGCTGGCATCTTCATCTATTATCTTGGAATAGAGATAGCGTTTCAGAACCATCGGATTGGTCAAATCCTCCCCTGTAATATCCTCATCCACATCAAAAGACACCATGATTATGTTTTTCTTAGGTACACCTTGACTCACCAAATAGTCATGATAAACCTTTTTCAGAAGCCACGACTTACCACATCGACGAGTCCCCGTTATGATTTTCACCTCACCATTGTCTCGCCGATGAATCAGCTTTTGCAGATAAATCTGTCTATTTACATACGTTGCCATAATCATTTATTCCGATTTTACTGCAAATTTACAATAAATTCCGAATAGGACAATCTTTTTGATAAGACAAAGTTATTTTTATAATATTTATTAACTAAACAAGCACTGAAAATCAGATAAATAAGGTATCTTTCCATCTTTTACCATAAAAGAAAGATCTACCCATAAGAGCTTATTCCATTCCGAATTTACTGTAAATTTGCAGTAAATTCGGAATGGGCAACCAACAAGTCATGCTTCCTTTATATAAAAGGATCGAGCAATGCCATCAAGTCAGCCTTCGACATCGCACCACTCTCCCGATACAGCACCTCGCCATTGCGGAAGAGCATCAAGGTTGGCACTGAGCGAATGCCATACTGTGCCGCCACATCATTGTGAGCATCTACATCTACCTTGATGATGCGAAGCTTGTCGCCCACCGTCTTCTTCAAGTCTTCCAACACAGGGTGCATCATCTTGCAAGGTTGGCACCATGTAGCAAAGAAATCAACCAATACCAGTTGATTGCCAGATATTACATCATTGAATGTTTCCATAAATTACCTTTTTTATAATATTTCACTTCTCTCTCAACATCCATTCCCACGTAGGAAGAACATGAACCTGCTTGCCATCTATCTCAAGTTCTTCCTTCTCCTCCATCGTAAGAATATATCCCTCAGCCAAGCCATAAGCATTCATGGCTTCCATCAGCCCCTCGATTTCTGGCTTGCGAGTTTTCTCATCATTCATGGCTATCGTTACCTGATAAGCCTTCATGATTCTCATGCCCTCTCTAACAACAAAGTTGCACTCCTTCTTATCTGCATGATAAAAAACATCATATCCGCGGCGTTTCAACTCGATGAACACGATGTTTTCCAACTTCACTCCCATATTGTCGGTGGCATTCAATCATTTATTTACTTGCAAAAATACGATTTTTTAAGTAAACAACCAAATAAATCTTCATTTTTGTTCATTCAGAATGAGTAATTTCTATCATTTTTACTCATTCAGAATGAGTAATTCTGAGCAAAAATAGATAGTCTCAGCCTCATCACATACCTCCCACTGCGAATTGCCAAGGGTGAGATGGATGATAACAATGTTGTGACTTATATGATGCAAGGAAGCAATTATGACGATACAAGGAAGCAATTATGACGATGCAAGGAAGCAATTATGACGATGCAAGAAAGCTATTATAAAGATTGCGTGACATTTGTCATGTGATTATATGACACTTATCATACGGTCGGATGACAAATGCCGTATAATCACATGACATATACCAATGTTTAAATAAACCTAATAGTTTACACCAAAAGATACAAGTTATCACATTATTATATATATTTGCATCATCTTTCATAGAAGACAAAGAATATAGAAAACAACGAACCATCAAACAACAAGAAATATGGAACTGAAATACGACATTTACATGCTCAACAATGCCCAGGGCACAGGAGAAAAGCGCCAATACGTTCGTATCGTGCAACATGAACCTATGACCGAGAAGCAATTGCAAGAGAAAATCCAGAGCCGCTGCTCACTCACCAAGGGAGATGTGGCTGCGGTGTTGGCAGAGCTTCACGACCTTATGGTGGAAGAATTCTCCATGGGACGCCGCTTTTATATCCCAGAGATAGGCTACTTCTCCATGTCGGCTAGCCTAGAGATGCCAGAGGAGAATCCAGACAAGAAGATTACGGGCAAGGAAGTACGCATCACCGGCATCAACTTCCGACCAGAAGGTAAGCTAATGGAGGAAGTACAGCGCAACGTCCATTTCGTCCGCTCCCGCTATTCCAACCAATCTACAAAATACTCTGAGGAAAAGCTATTGGCGAAAATCAAGGAGTATCTCCAAGAGAACCGCTATATCACCACTCGCATCCTGCGCATCCTCTTTGGCTTGACTCCTTACATGGCTCAGAAGTGGCTCAACCATTTCTGCGAGAAAGGCATCATGGAGAAGGAAGGCACCCAGCATGCTCCTATCTATTTCTTGAAGTGAAGGGAGGAAGAAATTCTATATTTCAATTTAATCATCATTATTATGACAAAGGAAGAGCTGATAGACAGAATCAACGACATCGAATGGGAGGACTTCGAGGCTAAGGAGGCCAAGAGCGAACTCCCTAAGAATATATGGGAGACCGTAAGTGCATTCGCCAACACTTCCGGCGGATGGATAGTGCTTGGAGTAAAGCAGAATGGCAAGAAGTTTGAAATATCAGGAGTTGACAATGCAGAGAAGTTGGAACAAGACTTCTTGGGCACCTTGCGTTCCCAAAAGTTCAATGAAGCTGTTGATGCAAAGAGCATGCTCTATCATATAGATGGACATAAGGTTTTGGCATTTCATATCGCCTCATCACCCCACAAGCCTATCTACTATAACAATCCACAGAATACATTCATCCGATTTGGCAGTGGAGACCAGCGAGCAACCAATGGTGAGATAACCGCCATGTTTCATAACCAATCATTCGGCATCAAGTCTGAGCAGATACTCTTAGACTCCAATCTCTCCATGCTCAACGAGGATACCATTCGCGACTATCGCAATTACTTCAAGCTATACAGTCCTCGACCTAATCTGATAGGCAATGACATCGCCGACTTCTGCAAGCGCATCGGCATCGCCGATGATGAGGGACATCTGAATTATGGCGGCTTGATGTGCTTTGGCAAAGAAGAATGGGTTCGCCGCTATGTCCCTACGTTTTGGATGGACTTGGTGGAGATTCCTGGCAGAAGCGTGAGAGAAGCACGAACTCGCTATACCTATCGCATCCCAGAGCAAGAGAACCTTTGGGAGTATTTTCAGATTATGATTAGGAGACTGCGCCTCATCGTGGATACTCCATTCATGATGAACGACGAGGGATTCAATGTGGAAGACCGCTCGCAATTCAAGATTCTGAGAGAGGCATTGGTCAATATGCTCTCCCACTTCGACCCATTCAGCACCATTCACTCCTGCATTCATATCTACACCGACAGAGTCGAGTTCTTCAATGCAGGTGGCTATCCTGTGCCTATATCCCAACTGGGCAACCATCTCTATTCTAATCCTCGCAACCCGATTATCGCCAAGATATTCAGACTCGTAAATCTATCAGAAACTATCGGTTATGGTTTCGACATGATGAATGAGTGGAAAGAAATCACAGGCAATGACGTAACTTTCGAGAGTGATATTTGCACCAGCACTGTCACTTTTTGGCTGGATAGTGACAGAGCTACTAACAGAGCTACTAACAGAGCTACTAACAGAGCTACTAACAGAGCTACTAACAGAGCTGAAGGTGATAATACATATACAGATGCAACAGACAAAGTTGTATCCATTCTTAAGTTCTGCAAAGAACCAAAATACAGAAAGGAAATATACGATTTAATTGGTGTTACGTATCAACAATGGAACTTCAAGGCATTCATCGAACCTTTGCTACTTCATGATTATCTGGAACTTACGGTACCAGATAAGCCGACAAGTCCTAAGCAACAATACAGAACGACCAAAAAGGGTTTGTTGTTCTTGGAGACAATATAAACAATCCGACTCTGTCGTTTTGTTTTGATACAGAACGACAAAGTCAACGACAGAGTCAGATAATTCAAGCTCTGCTACTTTTCATGAAATAGTAACAGAGCTAGTAACTATGTTAGTAACCATGTCGGTAACTATGTCAGTAATTATTTTCAAAAAAAGAAAAATTATGAACGATATAAAACTTACATCAGATAAAATAGGGAAAAAAGAAGTTAAGAAACTACGCCAAAAGCTTTTGAAAGACTTTCTTCACACATTTCCTCTGGATTCGCTCCAAGGCATGACTTTGGAGCAATATACCAATTTGAACAAAGATGACTCTTTCTGCTATTGGCTAGAATCTCGCACATACGAGTTGGGATCTATATGGGGTGGCTCATCATATAAATTTGGTATCTATGAATATCGTATTAAGACCAATATTCACAACACAAAGTTTATCAGCGATGAAAAATATGCTTGGTATGCAAGATATAATAAGCCTACAGCTCAAGAAGCTTTCAACGTAGTAAAGAACGCTATCATCAAAATTGCAACAAACGCCAGCTATGGAAACTTTGAGGTTTTAGATACGATCACAGAATTAGGAGAAGGCTACAGATGGAAGATAGCATTCTTATACTCCAACAACCAACTTATCCCCATTTACAAGAAAGACATGCTTGTACAATTGGCAACACATTTTGGTTTAGCAGGAGCTAAAGCTATGCCTATATCAAAACTTCAAGCTTTCCTAATGCAGCAGAAAGGAGACAAGGACATCTTTGACTATTACGAAGAATTGCTTACTATTTTGAAAGAATTAGACTATGTTCAGACTACAGAAGCTACAAATGAGACAGAAGACAATATCAACAAGCAATATTGGTGGCTCGTAGCCAGTCCTAAGATTTGGAGTTTCTCCAAGATGAAGGTCGGTGAAATCCAAGACTATACTCTTTATAATGAGAATGGCAATCCACGAAGAATCTTTCAAAACTTCATGAATGCCAAGAAAGGGGATATTGTCATAGGATATGAGGCCAACCCTGTGAAACAAATCGTTGCCATTGCCGAAATCGACACGCCATCAGATGGGCAGCATATTTGTTTCAAAAAAGTTGAATCCCTGCAATACCCTATCGACTACGCCTCATTCAAGGATGCACCAGAGCTAAAAAGCATGGAATTCATTCAAAACAAGAATGGCTCACTATTCAAAGTTGCCCCTGACGAATATGAGTACCTGATTGATCTCATCAGAGAATCCAATCCAAAAGAAGAAAACAAACAGCTGAAACCCTATACACAAGAGAATTTTCTCAATGAGGTATATATGAGCGAAGAAGACTATACCAAGCTGCGCTTGCTCTTGCAAAACAAGAAGAACATCATCTTGCAAGGAGCACCTGGCGTAGGTAAGACATTCTCCGCTAAGAGATTAGCTTACTCTATGATGGGGGATATAGACGAATCGAGAATCGAATTCATCCAATTCCACCAAAATTATAGCTATGAGGATTTCATGATGGGGTATCGACCTAACGAAGATGGTGGATTCGAACTCAAAAAGGGAGTTTTCTATAACTTCTGTAAAAGAGCCCAAAGTAATCCGGACAAAGATTACTACTTTATTATAGATGAAATAAATCGTGGAAACCTGAGCAAGATATTTGGTGAATTGTTAATGCTAATAGAAAAAGACTATCGAGACACAGAAATTAAATTGGCTTATAATGGCGAAATGTTCTGTGTGCCAAGCAACCTATATATAATAGGTATGATGAATACGGCTGATCGAAGTCTTGCCATGATAGACTATGCCTTGCGCCGTCGATTTAGTTTCTATGAAATGACTCCTGGATTTGACACTGAAGGTTTCAAGAAGTACCAAGAGTCCATAGGAAATGATAAGTTTGATAACGTTGTCAATGCCATAGTTTCACTCAACCAAGACATTACCAATGACGATTCTCTTGGTTCAGGGTTCTGTATCGGTCATAGTTACTTCTGCTCTTCCAAGCCAAATGACATCAACGATTTGTGGTTGGAAAATATCGTGGAATACGACATCAAGCCAATGCTTAGAGAATATTGGTTTGACAACGATTCGAAGTATCAAACGGCTGTAGAAAAACTATTAGACGCACTCAAATGACGAAAGACAAGAACATATTCATACTCAACATCTACTATATGCTCACTTATGCTTTTCGTGAGCTAAAGCAGAACAACTATGAAGAGATTACTGGTGAGAATTTCGACAACATACAACAATTGTTTGCCGAAATTCTCATCAAGGGCATCTCATGCCAACTGAAACAAGGTATTTTCAAGCAATATATCATTCGCAAAGACTCACTCCCTACCCTTCGCGGAAAACTTGACTTGAACGCTACCATTCAAAACAAGTTATGCAGAAAGCAAGAAATCGGTTGTGAATATGATGAGTTATCGGAAAACAACATCTTCAATCAGATTATAAAAGCAACTGTCTTTGGTCTTCTCAAACACAGAAACATCAAAAAAGATCAAAAGACTAAGCTAAAGAATCTCATGCTGTTCTTTTCAGGCATCGACATCATCGAACTAAGCACGATAAAATGGAATATACTGACATTTGACAGGAACTACAAATCCTATCAAATGCTACTTTATATCTGTTATTTCCTTACCGAGGATATTCTGATGACAACAGAAAAGGGGAAATACAAGATGAAGTCATTTACTGATGAACATCTTTGTCGCCTTTTCGAGAAGTTTGTCTTAGAATACTATAGGTCTAAACATCCTGAATACAAGGCTCAAGCTGCACAAATAGATTGGAATATCGACCGAGAAGTATCTTCCACTCATGTTCTTCCTATCATGCAAACTGACATATTACTTACTCTCAATGACCGAACGCTCATCATTGACACCAAGTATTATGGACATACCATGCAAGTGCAATTTGACAAAGCGACAATACATTCTCACAACTTGTACCAAATTCATACATATGTCATGAATAAGGACAAACTGCATTCGGGCAAAGTGGATGGCATGTTGCTTTATGCTAAAACAGACGAAGACATCACACCCAATGGAAGTATGAAGCTTGCGGATGGCAATACCATATACTTCCGCACTCTTGACCTCAATGTACCTTTCGCTGAAATAGAGAAGCAACTAGAGGCTTTCGTATCGTATTCAGTTTACTAAAAAATGCCGATAGTGGTGCCAAAAGTCCTAAAAAAATCGACTTTTGGCACCACTATCAGCACTTTTTCCATTGATTTCATCCAATCAATTGGACGGTTTTATGCTTATTTTATCCAATCAATTGGACAAAAAGAGAGTCAACCTCTCTGATACTGACAATGGAATCATGAAATAAAAGGGGAAAGTGCCAAATCACTTTCCCTCTTTCTCCTCCATCCATTCTTCCAACACCTTGCAATATTCATCGTTTTGCTCGACAAATGGCATGTGTCGGGCTCCTACGAAGAGATGCCACTTGGAATCTTGGATACCATCATAAAGTGTCTTTGCTACCAATGGAGTACAGAGATCGTTGGTGCCACTCATCACCAAGCATGGCACTTGTATCTCGCCAAGGCGGTCGGTGTAATCATAATCACGAAGCGTGCCAGTCGGGGTGTATTCATTTGGTCCCCAACCATGGAGATAAGCCTCAGCACCAGCACGCTTCTTCCGGCGAAGACACTCTGGACTATCCTCCGTCACCTCACCGGCACAATGCAGGAGCATGAAGTGTTCATTCGCCTTGGCATACGCCTCGCTCGAAAAGTCATCCTTCGCCTCAGCCTCAGCGATGGCACGCTGGTCTTCCTCCGACATAAACTTAATCATGCGATGTTGCTCACTTGCCCAAAGCTTGCTGCTCGAAAGAGTGCTGCTGAGGATGGCTGACTTCACGCCCTTTGCTTGCTTCTCTATCAGATAGATGATGGCGAGCATGCCACCCCACGACTGTCCCAAGAGATGAAAATGGTCGATGTGGAGATAGTCGATGAGCACACAGAGTTCGTTGAGCCAAGTCTCAGGAGTCCAGAGTTCGGGATGTCCCTCCACAAATGAGTTGCCACAGCCCAACTGGTCGTACATGATGACAGCTCTACCTGATTCCGCTACCCTATCCAATAGCTCGAAATAGTTGTGGGTACTGCCTGGTCCACCATGCAAGAGGATGATAGGGCTCTTGCCCTCCTCTGTTTTACCTACGATACGATAATATGTTTGATAGCCCATGAAGGGCATATATCCTTCCTTGATTTCCATTGTCTTCAAATGTTTTTATTGTTACCTAAACTGTGTTATCTAATTTTGCTGCTCCTATACCTTATTATATAGCCCCTCATTTTCCTTACGCAAGAACTCTGTCATTCGTTCCTTTGAAGGCACATAGAGTTGATACTCCAAGTGCCACGAATTGCCATCGTCTCGTAGAAAGATCACATGTATCATGTGCATATATTATAATTTGCAAAAATATAAAAAATATGGCAATTAAACAAATATATCTTGCTTATTTTATCAAAAGAACTTAAATAATTTGGCTGTTTCTAGCTAATGCAATATCTTTGCATTCTAAATAATAATGAAATCAAATAAAAATAGAATATATGTTTAGTGGAATCGTAGAAGAAATGGCTACCGTCGTAGCTATCAGACATGATAAGGAGAACATCGACTTCACATTGAGATGCTCTTTTGTTGATGAACTCGGCATCGACCAGAGCGTGGCCCATAATGGTGTGTGCCTCACCGTAGTGGAAATAAAAGATGACACGTATACCGTTACCGCCATGAAGGAAACCCTGGACCGCAGCAACCTCGGTCTGCTCAAGGTAGGCGACAAGGTGAACGTAGAGCGTTCTATGGTGATGAACGGCCGTCTGGATGGTCATATCGTACAGGGACACGTGGACGAGACTGCCAAATGTATCGCAATGAAAGACGCTGATGGCTCTACTTATTTTACTTTCGAATATGAGCTCAATAAGGAAATGGCAAGAAAAGGCTATTTCACGGTCGACAAGGGCAGCGTTACCGTTAACGGCGTTTCGCTCACCGTCTGTGATCCTACAGACAACACATTTACCGTTGCTATCATTCCTTATACCAGAGAGAATACCAACTTCTGCGACATCGAAGTGGGAACGGTAGTGAATATCGAATTCGACATTCTGGGCAAATATATCGCTCGACTCAAGAGCTTTGAATAAGCCAGCAAAGTTAAGTACGGACGTTCTAAAAAACTTGCACATTTCTTGCGTTTTGCGCACAAAGCAAGACTAAATGGGCATTTTTTTAATAAAATATTTGCGTAAGCCATAAAAAAGTGTTACTTTTGCCCCGTGTTTTGTCCCAAATTGAACATTGGACAGTAACTTATTGGACGATAGCAAGTCTGACAATCGCACTAGACGACGTACAACTTGAGTACTGAGCACTAACAAACTTAGGAAATTATAACAATAACCATTTTTAAAAATATGAGTTTAAAAATCGTAGTACTTGCCAAGCAAGTACCTGACACAAGAAATGTGGGTAAGGATGCGATGACCGCCGAAGGCACAGTAAATCGCGCTGCCCTTCCTGCAATCTTCAATCCTGAAGATTTGAACGCATTGGAGCAGGCTCTCCGATTGAAAGAGCAGAATCCAGGTTCTACAGTTGGTATTTTGACCATGGGTCCTCCACGTGCTGGCGAAATCATCCGCCAGGGTCTTTATCGTGGTGCTGATACAGGTTGGTTGCTTACCGACCGTCTCTTTGCCGGTGCTGATACATTGGCTACTTCCTATGCCCTTGCTACTGGTATCCAGAAGATTGGTGACGTTGACATCGTGATCGGTGGTCGCCAGGCTATCGATGGTGATACTGCCCAGGTAGGTCCACAGGTGGCTCAGAAGTTGGGATTGAACCAGGTAACCTACGCAGAGGAAATCCTCAAGGTTGAGGATGGCAAGGCTACTATACGCCGCCTCATTGATGGTGGTGTGGAGACTGTTGAGGCTCCATTGCCATTGGTTATCACCGTAAACGGAAGTGCTGCTCCATGTCGCCCATGCAACGTGAAGCTCGTAATGAAATATAAATACGCTACCTGCCCTATGGAGCGCAAGGGTGATGAGCCTTGGGCCAACCTCTATGAAGAGCGCCCTTACCTCACTCTGAACCAGTGGAGTGTTGCCGATGTTGACGGCGACCCTGCACAGTGCGGTTTGAGCGGTTCACCTACCAAGGTGAAGGCCGTGAAGAACATCGTGTTCCAGGCTAAGGAAAGCAAGACCTTGACCAGCAGCGATGAAGACATCGACGGACTGATGAAGGAATTGTTGAACGAAAGTATTATCGGATAATTTTGAAAAGACAATGAACAACGTATTTGTATATTGCGAGGTAGAAGGCACAACCGTTGCCGAAGTATCTCAGGAATTGCTCACCAAGGGTCGTAAGCTCGCTAACCAGCAGGGCGTGGAGCTCCATGCCATCGTGGCTGGTACCGGCATCAAGGGGCAGGTAGAGGATCAGATTCTCCCTTATGGTGTAGATAAATTATTTGTTTTCGATGCTGAGGGATTGTTCCCATATACTTCAGCTCCTCATACAGACATTCTCGTCAACCTCTTCAAGGAGGAGAAGCCTCAGATTGCATTGATGGGTGCTACCGTTATCGGTCGCGACCTCGGTCCTCGTGTTTCTTCTTCATTGACCAGTGGTCTTACCGCCGACTGTACAGAACTTGAAATCGGTGATTACGACGATAAGAAGAGCGGTAAGCACTATGAGGGTCTGCTCTATCAGATTCGTCCTGCCTTCGGTGGTAACATCGTGGCTACTATCGTAAACCCAGACCACCGTCCACAGATGGCTACAGTCCGCTCTGGCGTGATGCAGAAGAGCATCTACGAGGGTGAGTGCAAGAAGGAAGTAGTTTACCCTGAGGTAAGCAAGTATGTTCCTGCTGAGGACTTCGTAGTAAAGGTACTCGACCACCACGTAGAGGCTGCCAAGCACAACCTGAAGGGTTCTGCCATCGTCGTAGCCGGCGGTTATGGCGTAGGAAGCAAGGAAGGCTTCGACCAGCTCTTCGAATTGGCTCATCTCCTCCATGGTGAGGTTGGTGCTTCCCGTGCTGCCGTAGATGCAGGCTGGGTAGATCACGACCGTCAGATTGGTCAGACTGGTGTTACCGTTCATCCTAAGGTATATATCGCTTGCGGAATCTCTGGTCAGATTCAGCACATCGCCGGTATGCAGGATTCAGGCATCATCATCTCTGTAAACAACGACCCAGATGCTCCAATCAACAAGATTGCCGACTACGTTATCAACGGCAATGTTGAGGATGTGGTTCCTAAGCTCATCAAGTACTACAAGCAGAATTCAAAGTAAATAATTTGGGAATTTAAAGAAGTTAAGGGAAGTTAGGGAAGTTAAGAGACAATAGCTTTATGGCGTATAGTTTTGAAAATATCATAGCTTGGCAGAAGGCTCATGCTTTTGTTATGCTCGTTTATCGAGTAACCAAACATTTTCCAAAAGATGAGATTTTTGGGCTGACATCCCAGTTCAGAAGAGCAGCTGTGTCTATCGAAGCAAACATTGCTGAAGGCTACAAGAAACTTAGCAAAGCTGACAAACTCCGTTTCTTCAACATTTCGCAAGGAAGCCTTGAGGAATGTAGAGATTACATCATCTTATCAAGAGATTTAGGTTACATCTCGCAAATTGAATTTGAAGAACTCCATACAGGACTTGAAACAACAAGTAAATTTCTCAATTCATATTGCAAAGCTATCGTTAACAATAATGCTCTCAAGAAAGAAGAAGGAATGTAGTTATAAATAGTCACTCAAGGAAGAAAGGTGTTGTCCCTTAACTTCCCGAACGACCATAGGGAGTGATAACTTCCCTTAACTTCTCAAATTCCCCCAAAACAAAAAATAAAATGGCTAATTATTATACAGACCATCCTGAGATAGAGTTCCACTTGAATCATCCGCTTATGAAGCGTGTTGTGGACTTGAAGGAAAGAAATTATGTAGAAAAAGACCAGTTTGAAGATGCTCCAGTAAACTACGAGGATGCCATCGAGAACTACAAGCGATTGCTGGATATTACCGGCGATGTAGCTGCTAACATCATCGAACCAAACTCTGAGGATGTTGACCTCGAAGGTCCACACCTGGAGAATGGCCGCATGATTTATGCCAGCAAGACATTCGAGAACCTCGATGCTACCCGCAAGGCTGGCCTCTGGGGCTTGTCAATGCCTCGTCGTTACGGCGGTTTGAACTTGCCTAACGCCATCTTCTCTATGGCTTCTGAAATCATTGCTGCTGCCGATGCCGGTTTCCAGAACATCTGGTCGCTCCAGAGCTGTATCGATACACTCTATGAGTTCGGTTCTGAGGAGCAGCGCCAGAAGTACATTCCTCGCATCTGCGCTGGCGAGACCATGAGTATGGACTTGACTGAGCCTGATGCAGGTTCTGACTTGCAGCGCGTAATGCTGAAGGCTACACAGGATGAGGATGGCACATGGCGTCTGAATGGTGTGAAGCGTTTCATCACCAATGGTGACTCAGACATCCACCTGGTTCTGGCTCGTTCAGAGGAAGGCACCAAGGACGGTCGTGGTCTTTCTATGTTCATCTACGACAAGCGTGATGGTGGCGTAACCGTTCGTCACATCGAGCACAAGTTGGGTATTCATGGTTCTCCTACCTGCGAGTTGGTTTACAAGAATGCCAAGGCAGAGCTTTGCGGTAACACCCGTCTCGGATTGATTAAGTACGTAATGGCTCTGATGAATGGTGCCCGTCTGGGTATTGCAGCTCAGAGTGTAGGTGTTGAGCAGGAGGCTTACAATGAGGGTCTGGCTTATGCCAAGGAGCGTGCTCAGTTTGGTGAGAAGATCATCAACTTCCCAGCTGTATATGACATGCTTTCAAGAATGAAGGCTAAGTTGGATGCAGGCCGTTCACTCCTCTACTGCTGCGCCCGCTACGTAGATATCTACAAGGCTTTGGAAGACATCGCCCGCGACACTAAGCTCACTCCAGAGGAGCGCCAGGAGATGAAGAAATACACCCGCTTGGCAGATGCATTCACTCCATTGGCTAAGGGTATGAACTCAGAGTATGCTAACCAGAATGCATACGATGCCATCAGCATCCACGGTGGTTCTGGTTTCATCATGGAGTACAAGTGCCAGCGCCTGTTCCGTGATGCCCGCATCTTCTCTATCTACGAGGGAACTACCCAGCTTCAGGTTGTTGCAGCTATCCGCTACATCACCAACGGTACTTATCTCAGCATTATCAAGGAGATGTTGGAGAATGAGGTATCAGAGGATTTGAAGCCATTGAAGGAGCGTGTAGCTAAGCTCGTAGATCTTTACGAGGCAGCCATCAACAAGGTGAAGGAGGCAAACGATCAGGCAGTTCACGACTTCCTGGCTCGCCGTCTCTACAACATGACTGGCGACATCGTAATGTCTCTCCTCATCCTCGATGATGCTACCAAGGCACCAGAGATGTTTGCCAAGAGTGCCAACGTATATGTTCGCATGGCAGAGGAGGAAGTTCTCGGTCATTCTGCATACATCCAGAACTTCAAGGCAGAAGACTTGGAGAGCTTCAAGGCGTAAGACATTTATAAGAATAAGATAATTAAAAAAGTCCGTAGGCTATGAATGCTTACGGACTTTTTTTATTACAAACTTTCTTCTTTACTTACCTGATATACTCCTAAAAATTTTGGGGGAATCGGATATTATTCATTTTTAAAACGACATTAACTAGGATATATAGATACTTTTTATGTTAAATTATGCATATTGTTTAGTCGATTTAACAAAATAATCGTATTTTTGCAAAATCAATTAAACAATAAGAGATTATGATACAAAAAGAAGTTATCAGAGAAATACTCTTGGAAAATAGAAAAGAGATAGAATTACAGCATATTGTCCCAAGAGACATCCAAATGGAAGAGTTTGCCAACTATGTCTTGATAGGCGTAAGACGAGCTGGCAAATCATTCATGCTTTATCAGCAAATTCAACAAAACTTAAAACGGGGCATCACCTGGGACTCCATGCTATACATCAATTTTGAGGATGAACGTTTGATGGGTATGACAGCACAAGAACTTAATCTTATCCTTGAAGTTCATGGTATGATGTCAGACAAACGCCCAATTCTATTTCTTGATGAAATACAAAATATAGATGGTTGGGATAAATTTGCACGACGCTTAGCTGACAACAAGTACAGAGTCTATATTACAGGCAGCAACGCCAAAATGCTTAGCAGTGATGTGGCAACGACCTTGGGAGGTCGCTATATCACTAAACACATTATGCCATATAGTTTCTCTGAATTTCTGAATGCCAATGAGATTTCTTACGACACAGATATCATCGCAACCACATCAGGAAGAGCAAAAGTACAAAGATATTTTGAAAGCTATTTCCATTTTGGAGGTTTTCCTGAAGGTGCAAAACTGGCATCAAAAAGAGATTATATCAATAGTGTATATCAAAAGATTTATCTCGGCGACATAGCCTCTCGCAACAAAATAGAGAACCAGTTCTCACTTCGCATACTTTTCAGAAAACTTGCTGAGAGCGTGAAGCAACCAATTTCTTTCACACGACTCACCAATATAATAGCATCTACTGGGGCTAAACTCAGCAAACCAACTCTCATCAATTATATTGAATATTCTAAAGATGCTTTCTTAATTTATCCTATCAAGAATATCGCAGACAATCTCACACAACGTGAGACCAACCCTAAATACTATTTTGTAGATAATGGTATTATCAGTATCCTTGCCATGGATATAGACACATCATTATTAGAGAATATGGTTGCAATGGAACTATTACGAAGATATGGGTTAGACGAACAAGTTTTCTTCTATAATAAAAATATAGAAGTAGATTTTTATATACCTGATGCAGCAATGGCTATACAAGTAAGCTACAATCCCAAAAAATCTACAGAAACTTGGGAAAGAGAATCTACAGCTCTTATCAAACTTTCCAAGGTATTGGATTGCAAGCGTCTCATAATCCTAACTTACGAGTTGGAAGAAGAAATTGTTGTAAAAGACAAGAAAATAGAAGTGATACCTGTATGGAAATGGTTACTTGATTTATAGCTATTATCCAGAACGTTAAGGCATAAAGATTACCGGTAAAAGCGATCTATCTCTCTTAGAGTTCTTTTGATGAGGAATATACATAAAAATCCGTGGGTAAGACACAAAGTCTTCCTCACGGATTCATATTTTATATGCGAGCATAAAAATATTCATATATCTTAATCCTATTGTTTTCTCTTCTTAGTATTACTCCTCGCCATCGAAGGGTCAGCAACATACTTTTGCAGTGGATGATTAATCATCTCAGGAATCCAATAGAAAAGCTTGTTTGCTAATCGTAAAGGCTTTATGTACTTATCCTTCATAGGCTTGGCCGCTCTTTGAATTATCAAAGCAAGCTCTTCGTAGCTATAAGGCTTAAAAGCGCATAAATCTACAAGGAGTTGACTAACCTTTTCCCGAGATGCCCACTTTCCTAGTTTTGCAACTCGTTCTTGGAGCCCTTTAGGAAGTTCCCTCAGTAATTCGTTACGACTTTTCGGTTGGCTTTCTATCTCAAATGTACCATGCAGAGATGGTATCTTTTCTCCCAATGTACCATGCTGAGGTGGTATCTTTTCGCCTAATATACCATGCTGAGGTGGTATCTTTTCGCCCAATGTACCATGCTGAGGTAGTATCCTTTTGCTCTGAGGTGGTATCTTTTCGCCCAATGTACCATGCTGAGGTAGTATCCTTTTGCTCTGAGGTGGTATCTTTTCGCCTAATGTACCATGCAGAGGTAGTAACCTTTCGTCCTGAGGTGGTAACCTTTCGGCTAAGGATACCACCTTGGAGGTTCTTATATAATAAGTGTTACGACCTTGCCTTTTTTTTCTCTAGGAATCCAAGATCACTGAGTTTATGAATCTCCAAGCGTGCACGGGCATGAGTACTCGAAGAATCCAGCTGGCGATAAGTAGCATTATCTATCGCACCCACTTCTCTCACGAAGACTAGAGCCAGCTTCTGCTCATTCACCAAGCCAAACTTGGCATATTGAGCCAACCACTCCATATTCTCCTTGCTGAGGAAATGATGGAGCAGAAGTCTTGCCGTAAACTTATTCGCTTCATGGTTCGACCCTAAAGTTGATATACAGTTGTACAGCTAAAAGGTATATAGTCGTACAGCTAAAAGGTATATAGTTGTACAACCAAAAGATGTATAGTTGTACAACTAAAAGGTATATAGTCGTACAACTAAAGGGTGTATAGTCGTACAACTAAAGGGTGTATAGTCGTACAACCAAAGGGTATATAGTCGTACAACTAAAGAGGGTATAGTCGTACAACTAAAGAGGGTATAGTCGTACAACTAAAGAGGGTTGTCACTAGGCTCAGCAGACCTTCCGACTGCAGTCAGCAGACCTGCTGACTAGGCTCAGCAGAGCTGCTGACTGCAGTCGGAATCTTCTAGAAACAGGCTTCGTATACTTAATATATTAGTTCATTGAATCTGATTAAACGCCTTTCGTTACTTACCCAGTCGTCTCGGTGAGTTTATTCAGTCATATTAGGCTTTAGCAGTAAATAACAATCTCTTTTTATAATCACAGCCATTCCCGAAAAGTGAAACAAATAGCCCAAATCGGGAATAGGGATTTTCCTTTCTACTTTAGGGAATCCTTCTCTTTTTATTTTAAAAGAAAGCTGTACTTTTGCAACCATAAAACAATATAATAACTTATAAAAACTGTATCGCTTATGAAAAAAAATGAAGTGATGACACTCATCGCCACAACCATATTGATGTTTTCCGTATGCCTCTCGGCTTCGGCTAAAGGAAAAAGAAACGTAGAGCGCGGAATGACCAAACAGGAAGTGATTGCCATCTTGGGAGAGCCTAAGCTCACCAGTTTCGACATGTTTGGGGACAAATGGGAATATGCCAAATATAATAATCTGTTTGGAGATTCCAAGTACATCACGGTCTTCTTCGACAGAAACGGAAAGGTTGTGCAGTACGATACAAGAATCATAGAACCCAACAGCCAGACGTCGAACGTACAGCAGCCACAACATCCTACTCCACCCATCTACGATGGAAGATGTGATCCAGATGGCAGAATGGATTACGGCTATTGTCTCGATGATGCTTCCTTCACCAAACTATATAATAAGGTGAAGAAGGCAAGCTTTGATGACAACAAGTTCGACTTGATAGAAGTGGCTAGCCTCGGCTGTTATTATTCCTGTGCCCAAACCGTCAGTATGATGAATATATTCACTTTTGGCGACAGCAAGATGAAAGCCCTCAGACTGATGGCTCCCCATATCATAGATTTGCAGAATGCCACTATCATCTATCAGCAATTCAGTTTTGAAAGCGAAAAGCAAAAGGTAGGAGAAATATTAAGAAGCAGCAGAATATCTCCTCAAAACTTGCATATTCAATGAAAAAGCATTAATTTTGCACTCAAAAATTGCAAAATAAATGAATACAAAGATATTATCAAAAGACAAAGACCCGATGGGTGCCGCTATCCTTGATTATCAGAAATCGGGAAGAGCAGGAAGATTACGTGTGCTATCTTCTATGTTCGAAGAGGACGAAATGCCGGTGAAACATCTCTTCAGAAAAGTTGAAGAGATGCCGATGCTGGAGCAGAAGGCCTTGCAACTCACAAAAGGGCGTGTACTGGATATCGGAGCCGGCAGCGGCTGCCATACGCTCGCCTTGCAGGAGAAGGGCTTGGAGGTAAAAGCCATTGATATTTCTCCTCTGAGCTGCGAAGCGATGGAACTGAGAGGAGTAAAGGATGCGGAATGCATCAATCTTTTCGATGAACATCTGGAAACAGGGTTCGATACCATCCTCCTCCTGATGAACGGAACGGGTATCGCCGGAAAGATAGAACATCTCCCTACCCTCTTCAACCGTCTCAAGGCTTTGCTCAACAAGGGCGGACAGATTCTTATCGATTCCTCCGACCTCAAATATATCTACGAGAATGAAGACGGAAGTTTCGACATCAATCTGAATGGTGCCTACTATGGTGAAGTGGATTATCAAATGATTTACAAAGACATTAAGGGAGACTGTTTCGACTGGCTCTACGTAGATTTCCCATTGCTCAAATCCATCGCCGAAAGCTGCGGCCTGCATGGCGAACTCGTGGCAGAAGGCGAACATTACGACTATCTGGCTAGGATTTTCTAAGCATAAAAGATAAAAGGAGTTAAGATGATGGTCTTAACTCCTTTTTATCTTTTCTTTCTATTTAATCGTCGAAATCGTGACGTCCGAGAAATCATTCATATAATCCAGAATCTCCAGCGTATGGAACCCCCGTTTGGCTTTTATTTCAATGCTCGCCTCCACAAATTCTTCCTTAGAAAATCTCCGTTCTTTCAGTTCGTAAGAATGAACTTCCATGCCTTTCTGTTTGATTTTACTGATGAATTCCTTCACGCTGTCCCTTGATGGAGCAGAGAAATTCAGTTCGATGGTAGAGGTTCCCAACTGCGGTATCAGATAATTCAGCACCTCCAGTCCCATCAACACCATCATCGTAGTAATAGCTGCAGCCACATACATACCCGTTCCGCAAGCCAATCCGATAGCTGCCGTCACCCACAAGCCAGCAGCCGTAGTCAAGCCCCTGACCACATTCTTCTGGAAGATGATGGTACCGGCGCCCAGGAATCCGATACCCGAAACCACTTGGGCAGCAACGCGCGAGGAATCCTTCAGATCAAAGCCGAATCCATACTGGGAAACGACACAGAAAAGCGCACTACCCAGGGCTACCAGGAAGTGAGTTCGGAACCCCGCCTCCTTGGCACGGTATTCTCTTTCGATGCCTATCGCTCCTCCCAAAATGAGAGCCAGAGACAGGCGAATAGTCAGGTCTATATAGGTTGCATCCATAAATATCCTTTCTTTTTAAAAGATGAAAGAAGCATCACAAAATGCCTCTATTTGATGGTCGAGTAAGTGGAGGGAATTTCACCCTCCCTTCTCTCGGAACCGTGCTTGACAGTCTCCCATCACACGGCTCTTCGTACTTAACTCTTTTGTTTATTAATTAATATTCTTTATTAACCTAGACGTGGATAGGGTACAAATCCCTTCGCCCAGTGTGAAAACTCATTTCTGTTATGTACCGCATACTCTACAAGCCATTCATACGCTCTACTAAACTTCTTACCCTTGGAGAAGCGCTTATACTTACGCATCACCCATCGGGTTAGTCGCTCATTAATGTAATTCAACACCTTACGGAACTCAGACCTACCAAACTTCATATAGTAGTTCATCCATCCACTAATCTGCGTATCAACCTCATTGCTTATGTCTAGTAGGCAAGCAAAAGTCTTACGATTCAGTTTCCAAGCCCTTACAGCTTCTTTAATCCTTTTCAACGACTTCTTGCTTATTGCAGGGAGAAAAGCAGTAAAGTTTTGACCCGTCTTTCTGTTTCTTGCACTTCTAGGTCTGAAGGTAAAGCCAAGGAAGTCAAAGGAAGTATGCTCCGAGTCACCTCTTCGATTACTATCCTTACAATAGACTATCTTTGTCTTTTCTTCATTCAGTTTCAATCCACACTCCTCAAAGCGTTTCATTAGAACAGCTTTCAAGAACTGGGCTTGCTTCTCCGATACGCAGTGACAGATGGTGTCATCAGCATAACGCTCGAACGGAATCGTTGGATAGTTACGCGACATCCATTCATCAAAGACATAATGAAGGAACAAGTTTGCCAAAACCGGACCTATCACAGAACCTTGGGGAACTCCCATCGTTCGCTCTATCACTTCACCCTTCGATGTCTGATAGGGAACTTTGAGCCACCGCTCAATGTATAGAAGTACCCATTTCTCCTCTGTATGCTTGCGGACAGCCTTCATCAGCAAATCATGATTGATTGTGTCGAAGAACTTACTGATGTCCATATCAAGCACCCAGGGGTTCACATAGCAGCGCTCCTTAGCCTTGGCTATGGCTTGGTGCGCTCCCTTACCTGGACGATAGCCGTAGGAATCTTCCTTGAAGATAGGTTCGAGAATAGGAGTCAGTACTGATACTACTACCTGCTGCGCTATTCTATCTTCAATCGTTGGTATGCCCAAAGGGCGAGTACCACCATTGGATTTGGGTATTTCTACCAGCTTCACCGCTTTGGGAAAGTAGCAACCGGAACTCATGCGATTCCATATCTTATAAAGGTTCTTGGACATTTCTTTATCAAATGTCTTTTGGTCAACCTTATCGATACCCGCACTACCCTTGTTTTCTTTCACCTTGTGGTAAGCTTCCCACACCAATCGCTTGTCTATTACAAAAGGTTTTGCCTCGTTCATTGTTTCATCCTCAATTTCTTAAGTTGGACTTTAAATTTGGCTAAGCACGCTACCCCCTTCACTCCATCCCCATTACAGAGACTTCAACGCTACTACGAGGTAGTCCGCCACAGACATGGACATCGGTACTTTCTGCCTTGCGTGTCACGGCTCTCGGCATTTTCCCTTGGCATTCCATGCCTATTTCTCCTGTTCCTCTAAAGAGCCCATGTCAAGTTCATGCCACCTTTACACCGCACACCCAGCAGACAGTAAACAGGTTTCCTCTGCCATTATCCCAAGATTCAATAAACACCTTGGTTCTGATGTGACTTGCTAAATTTGCTAACGATGCTTCATCAATGGTTCACTTGCGTTCATCTCCTTGACACATACCTTGCCAACCTTACGGAAGACTTTCAATTGTCGTTCACTACCCATCAGTTTCCATCAGAGCAGCACAAAGTGGTTTGCAATCAGCACCTGCATGCCGAATGCGGTGGGTCTGCCACCATCTCTTTAGAAGTTACGACAGAAGTCTATCAAATATAGCCAATATCAGACTTCATTCTGTCTCAGGACACACTTATCGTTGCAAATATACAACTTTTCTTTGAAAGAAAGGCGAGAATTTCAAAAAAATAATGTATCTTTGCAACTGTTAGTGCCAAACTCGGCAATTTATTCACAAATACACATTTATTTATATACATGGCAACAGTTGACGACAAGAAGATCATCTTCTCAATGGTGGGCGTATCTAAGATTATCCCACAAAACCAGAAACAGATTCTGAAGAACATCTACCTATCGTTCTTCTACGGAGCAAAAATCGGTATCATCGGTTTGAACGGGGCCGGTAAATCTACGTTGATGAAAATCATCGCAGGACTTGAGCAACCTACCCAGGGTGAGGTGGTTTGGAGCCCAGGCTACTCTGTGGGCTACTTGCCTCAGGATCCTCCGCTCGACGAGAACAAGACCGTGAAGGAAAACGTGATGGAGGGTGTGCAGAAAATCTATGATGCACTCGCAGAATACGAGGACATCAACAATAAATTCGGTCTCGAAGAATATTACGGAGACCCTGATAAGATGGACAAGCTGATGCAGCGTCAGGCTGAGGTGCAGGATATCATTGATGCTACCGATGCCTGGAACATCGACTCCAAGCTGGAGCGTGCGATGGCTGCCCTCCACTGTCCTCCTGGCGATTGGTCTGTTACCAATCTCTCGGGTGGTGAGCGCCGCCGTGTGGCTCTCTGCCGCCTGCTCCTGCAGAAGCCGGATGTACTCCTGCTCGATGAGCCTACCAACCACCTGGATGCTGAGAGCATCGACTGGCTGGAGCAGCACCTGCAGCAATATGAGGGTACGGTTATCGCCGTTACCCACGACCGTTACTTCCTCGACGACGTGAGCGAGTGGATTCTGGAGTTGGACCGTGGCGAGGGTATTCCATGGAAGGGCAACTACTCTTCATGGCTCGACCAGAAGACCAAGCGAATGATTCAGGAGGAGAAGACTGCCTCTAAGCGCCGCAAGACATTGGAGCGCGAGTTGGAATGGGTTCGCATGGCGCCTAAGGCCCGTCAGGCTAAGGGTAAGGCTCGTCTGAACTCTTACGAGCAGATGCTCAACCAGGAGCAGAAGGAGCGCGAGGAGAAACTGGAAATCTTCATCCCTAACGGTCCTCGTCTGGGCAACAAGGTGATTGAGGCTCAGCATGTAAAGAAGGCGTTCGGCGAAAAGGTTCTCTTCAACGACCTCAACTTCATGCTTCCTCCTAACGGCATCGTAGGTGTGATTGGTCCTAACGGAGCCGGCAAGACTACCCTCTTCCGCCTCATCATGGGCTTGGATCAGGCAGATGGCGGAACATTCGAGGTGGGTGAGACCGTGAAGCTGGCTTATGTTGACCAGCAGCACAAGGACATCGACCCTCAGAAGACCGTTTACGAGGTGATTTCTCAGGGCAACGAGACTTTGCGTCTGGGTGGCAGAGATGTGAATGCACGTGCTTACATCAGCCGCTTCAACTTCTCGGGCACCGACCAGAGCAAGCTCTGCAGCGTTCTCTCGGGTGGTGAGCGTAATCGTCTGCAGTTGGCATTGGCATTGAAGCAGGAAGGCAATGTTTTGCTTCTCGATGAGCCAACCAACGATATCGACGTGAACACGCTGCGTGCCTTGGAGGAAGGTTTGGAGGCATTTGCCGGTTGTGCGGTGGTTATCAGCCACGACCGCTGGTTCCTCGACCGAATCTGTACCCACATTCTTGCCTTCGAGGGCAATGGTGAGGTCTTCTTCTTCGAGGGCAGCTATTCTGAGTATGAAATCAACAAGGCGCGCCGTCTGGGCGATACTGAAATCAAGAAGGGTCGCTATCGCAAGTTGATGGAGGAATAAAGATTCGAAAAAGATAAAGAAGAACTCGGTTCTGAAACAATAAAAAACAAAAGAAAAGGTGTGTCTTTGCCTTAAGACACACCTTTTTTGTTTCTATGCAGCCGTTTTCAAAAGCTTTACCAGATGCAATCAGGACGTTCAGGAAACTGCGTCGCGACGTATCTGGCTGTACGTCGCGACATAACGATTATTACGTCGGGACGTATCAGATGCTACGTCGGGACGTAATTTCTTCTATGTCGTCAGTTAAATTGCAAAAAAAACAAATGAAAAAAGCCAAGCATTAAACCGAAAAAAAGGATTTTTGCTCAATGCTTTCTTAGTTTTCACCCCAAAATCCCTCTTAAACACCTATATTTCGCTGGTTTTTATGGCAATAGATGGCAGATAGAACCGAAGGACAGAGAATTGCCATACCCATAATGCATTAGTAATCAAAGAGATAACCTATCAATATGGCAATATGGCAATTCTTTGGCGCAAAAACAAAAAGAAAAGGTGTGTCTTTGCCTTAAGACACACCTTTTTTGTTTCTATGCAGCCGTTTTCAAAAGAAACTATCGCTATATCAGATTTACTTATAGATTTCTACGTCATCTACAGCTATATAAGCAGGCGCATTATAACCATACTGCCCCTTCATATCTTCTGAAGCCTCATAGTTTACCTTCAAGCTGCTAATCTCGCCAAGAGAAGAGAGATCAACATACTGCCAGCTCTTCAAAGAGTTTGTACCATTCTGAACTGTGTACTTAACTGTACCTGCAGATGTAGTACCATCAGCCTTGAAGCCTTCGAACACGACAGAGATTTGGGTAGAACTTTTAGCCTTTGCACAGAAGCCATTGCCATTAGCCATCACATTGAGGAAGTAGGTACCATTGGTAATCCAAAGGCCTTTCATGGTGTGAGCCTTACCATCCTTAAAGTCAAGAACAGGAGAACCATAAATCATCAAGAAGTTGCTGCCAGAGTGAGCTGCAAGATCTACAGGAATAGAAAGCTGTGTATTAGATGTACCTTCAGCAATGGTACTATGATAGTTAGAAACAGCAGCACCACCATTCCAATAAGCCCATGAGCCATAGCCATTATTTATCTTTGAATGCAAAGAAGTTGTAGCATCAGTCCACTCATACACACCATTATCCTCTGTAAAGCCGCTACCACTCTCTCCATAGAGCATCTTTCCACCATACTGAGGATTATCTATCAATGCATTCCAGTTACTACCCTCGAAAGTGATGGTCTCATACTTAGGAGTGTTGTCATCGTCGTCGTCACTACATGCTGTGAAGAAACTAGTGGCACACACAAGTGCCAACAAATAAAAATACTTTTTCATCATTGTTGTTTTGTTTATTACTAAAATTATCTTATTATTTATTATCTCTTTTTCTACTCTTGGCACTGATTGACTTTTGGAGATGCAGGTCCTCAGCCCCACTCACCTCGGTAGAAGTCTCACCTAGCCAACCACACATTTGATTCTGTGCACTATACACTCTCACGAAGTCGATGTGGTCGAGCGCCACTGGCTTTCGATTCTTATCTACCGCCCAAGAGATATCGAAACAACATCCATCGATGTCGCTATTGCTCACATTGTCAACATATCCATACCGGAAGGCATCACAAACCCAATGGGTTCCATTGCCGCTGGTATCATGGCCATTACGCGGCAAAAGGGTACCCTCGAAGCGTAATGGACTTGACAACCACAAAGGGAAATATTCCTGGGCATGAAAAGTGTTGCGATTAACAACTCCACTCCTTCCCTGATTGTCTGTCCATGGAATATCTTGCATGGCATCTTTGGTATAGGTTATCTCATAGCCATATACCACCTTGCCCACACTGTCAACATCAGCACTGCCGGAAAGTTCATACCAAGGATCGTCGGGCAAACCATTGCCATTCACATCCTGCGATACCATCACGATGCCAGGCTCGCTATTGTCCTTGAAAGCATTGCCCTTGATGTAAAGGTCTTTCTCACCTTTCACATTCGCTATAGAATGATCGAAATGAAAGGTGATGTAACCACCATAGGCACCCAGACTCACCAAACCGCCCTTGTCTCCACCGATGGCTTCTGTACATTTTCTTGCCATCTCCTTAGCATCGTCACCCTCCTCATATTGAGGCATCGAATTGACGAATTGTCCTGGAGCCGGCACATACTCATCCACCGCCAAGATATACTTGCTATACTTCTCGGCTGGTTGGCTCAGATCCGACGATGGCAACTGAGGTTTGCGATAAACAAACGCTGCCTCTGCCGGAATATCGCCCGTCCACACTCGCCAATCGAAGGTGCCATCCGCCTTGAAGTGCAACAACTCACCACTTGACACGTAATTCTTAGCATCCATCAGATAGAAATCTTTCTTCTGAGGATTGACAATGATGCCGTATGGCATCTCGATGGATTGTATCTCCGGAGCACTAGACAAGGAATGAGCAATTACCTTGTGTTGGCTGACATTCACGATACCATACTCTATCGAATTTTTCTTTGAAGTTTCATTCCACTGCACACCTATATAATATAGTGAATCGCCCACGATACACATGTTGGAGACCGGCACTTCCAGTTCACCTCCCTTTTCCATCTGCCCTGCAGCATTAGGCTTGAGCCAATACAATCGTGAAGTCACCTCCTTGTAGTCGCCTCGGGAACTCACCCATAGCTGCCCATACTTATCGGCACGACAGCGATGCAAGTTGATTGCCACATCAATCTTCCGCTCCTCCTTAAAGGTCTTGAGGTCGATGACGCTCACCGTACGATCGTAGTTGGGATTGCGATAACCGCCACTGTTGGCAACATACAGTTTGCCATGCACAACAGCCAATTCATCGGGCTGATAGCCCACCGTCACCTTGTCCACTACCTTCATGGTCAGCGTGTCCACCTTATAAACAGCTCCCACTTCGGCATCCTGGCGCATATTCACAGGAGCCACATAGGCACTCACATAGGCAAATCCCCCATCAAAAGCAAGGTATCGACAGTTGGGGATGTCTATCTTCGCTACTTTCTTGCAAGTATAGGCATCTGCCACCTCCACCTTATTGGAGCAGTTGATGACCATCCACAGTTTGGAGCCATATATCTTGATATCATTGCCCACATCACCCAGTTCCTTAATCTCGTTAGGATTGCGTTCAGAGTAGATGTTGCGATGATAAATGACGTTTTCACTATTATCACCCGACAAGTCCAGATAGTCGAGGGTAGCCTTGTTGCTGCCCATATTGCCCTGGTTGAGCAAGTAGAGTCCCATGACATCGCCCTTCTCTGCCTTACTGCCTGTATCCTCAGGCTCAGATGAGATGACGGTGTCGCTATCCCGACACGACTGCATACATAAAGCCAGAAAACAAAGCAAGGCTAAGAACCAAGACTTTGCCAGATTGGGTTGATGATATATCTTATCCTTCATTTTTTCAAAAGTTATATTCCAATGTCAGCATATAATTGCGCTTCGGCATCGGATAGTTAAGTATCACGTCATAATCCTGACTGAAGATGTTGTTGACATCCAGTCTTGCCGACCATCTCCTGGCATGATAAACCACGCTCATGTCGTGCGTATACCAGGGCTGGAGATGGTTGTAGAGGATGTTCTCTTGCTGCGAATAACGTTCACCGGAATAGATGAAGCTATACGCCAAGTCCAACTCCCGCCATGACAGGCCCAAGATAGCAGACCCACTGTGCCATGGGATATAAGGTATCTGGTCCTTATAATAAGAGGTATTGGGATCGGTCACGTCGCGAGCATCCTGATAAGTGTACTGCAAGCGGGCCGTAACTTTCCAATCCTTGGCTGGTTCCAGTCCCACTTCAGCCATGGCATCGACGCCCTTGATGTGTACCTTGCCCAAGTTGAGCATCGTCCAACGGAACTGCTGCCCCTTAGGATAAGCCACAATTTTGTCGTGCACCGTATTGTAATAGCCATCCACCTGTAAGCGGAAATGGTCGACGATGCCTTGCTTCCAATCCTTGTTCAGCACAAATCCCAGGTCATATTGCAACGCCGACTCTGGATTCAACTTACTGTTACCCATGTCGGCATAGTAAAGGTCGTTGAAGGTCGGCATGCGGAAGCTTTTCTTAGCGAAGGCCCTCACTGCCAGCAACTTGGATTCGAACGGATAGACATTTACAAAGAATGCTGGCGTCAGTGTGCTGCGAGATGACGAAGACGCCCCATACTTCACATGGTCCTTGACCACCTGCTCCACCAACGAGGCTTGTGCCTGGATGCGTGACAGCGTCAATGCCGTGGCTAACGACACAAAGTTGGAGTAACGATGAGGGAAAGCAAAATCCACCATATTGGCATTCAACTTGTTCCACTTGAAGTCATAGCTCATTGAGACACTCCACTTTGACAATATCTCATAGACATTCGAAGTAGAGAAATACATCTCCTGCTGACGATAGGTATTGTCTACATGTATCTGCGTCTCATCATTATTGACATAGCGCGTCACATAATAGGCATACTTAGCCAATGCCTTGGTAGAGAATTTGTCACCAAATGACTTTTGGAATACAGTCTGTCCAAAGGTATTGTGGTCCCACTGGCGTTCGCCTCTTCGCCACACATTGTTGACGATGGCGCCAGGTATTCCCCTTTCCGAGTGGTAGGTGTACGCCTTCACGTTCCAATATCCATCGGCAATGCCTCCCCTCACATTTTCCTCGATACGGAAAGCCCAAATATCACCATTGTGGCGCACGGCGGTGGTATCATAAGCCACCGTATTATCTTCGGTCACTCGCCTATAACGGAACTTATAGCGACCGCTCGATGTCAGCACACCTGTACTTAACGAGGAAGATATATGATCGGAGAGTTTCTGCTCCCAAAGCGATGAAAACCGGAAGGTATCGCTCGACCCATACTTAGCCCTCACCAACAAGTTGTATCGCCTGCCCATCATGAAGCGAGGAGCCTTGGTACGGATATAGACGGAGCCAGCATTACCAAAGTCGCTCGCTGGTTGGAAGATGGCACTACGCTGACCGTTGTAGAGCGAAATCTCCTCCACATTGTCGAGCGAGAACTGCCCCAAGTCTATCTGCCCATTCTGTGCATTACCCAGTTCGATGCCGTCATAGAAGATACCCAAGTGATTGGTACCCATACTGCGAATGTTGACTGTCTTGATGCCACCCACGCCTCCATAATCCTTGAGCTGCAGGCCCGAGAAATAACGCAAGGCATCGGCCACCGACAAGGAATTCAACTTTTTGAGTTCCTCACCTCCCAATGTCTGTGATGGAATAGTTTCCCTGGATATCAATCGTGAGGTAACCACAACCTCTTGGATGTGATGCACTCGTACAGAGTCCTGCGTTTCGCCATTGGCAAAGGCAGACCCTGCAACAACACCCAGCATGGCTATTGCAAACAATCTTTTCATCTACTATTATGTTTTTATCTTCATTCAAAAGCCTAACCCACGAGGCTCAATGATTTCATCCTCCATCACTTCCTGATGGTAGAGATGGCAACGGCAGGTCTTCTGACTTGCGTCCTCAAACTCATGGCAAGCGGTCTTCCCGAAAAAATGTCAGTGACCATGGTGCTTGCCGCAATAAGACGCTTACAGCAGCGGGACTGTCCGGGCTTCTCACCCGATTCCCTTTTAATCACTACGCACAAACCATGCCTGCGGCGGCAGGAAGTGGCAGCAAACCAATTGCGGGTGCAAAGGTACTATAAAAAAATGAATAAAAGATTATTTTACCTGCTTTTTTATTCTACAAGCGATAAAATAATCTTTTATTCATTTCCTGTTTTATTCTTTTACTTCTTGATTTTATCTTTTTACTCCTTGAGCATTTTATGTTTTCAGAAACATTTATTCTTTTACGATTTCCAGGAGTTCTGCTAAATCATCGATGATCCATTCGGCAGAGGCGAGCTGCTCACGGGTTCCGTTGCCATAAGTCACGGCACAGGCCTTGCAGCCGGCATGATGCGCCATATCTATATCGAAGTTCATATCGCCTACCACGAGGGTTTCATCTGCCGTTCCCTTCATCTCCTTCAATGCTTTGAAGACCATATCGGGTGCCGGCTTCGCATGCTCCACATCATCGCCTGCAACAATGGAAGAGAATATATCCTTCAGCTGCATCTGATGCACGTATCCATCCAGCGAGCAATGGTTTCGACTGCTGGCCATACCCAATACAAACCCACAGCGATGCAACTCTCTCAGGGTTTCTATCACATGAGGGAAGGGCTGCACTTTAATCGTCTTCTTGTTCTCCAGGAAAATCTCGCGATAGGTTGCCGCGCATTCCATTCCCTCCTCATCGCTCATTCCGAAGAGCGAGACGAAAGCCTCATCCAATCTTAAACCGATGGTCTTGGCACAAGCCTCCTCCGATTTCACCTCCAGTTTTCTTGCACGCATCGTATCCTGCAAGGTCTTCACAATCAAGCTCTGCGAATCTCCGATGGTTCCATCAAAATCAAAAATTATATACTTCATTATTCTTACCTTATTTGAAAACGGTCACAAAGGTACAGATTATAACTGAAACTACAAAGCAAATTGCTCACGAATTGCCTTTATTATGTTATTACGAGCCACTTCTGGTTTCATCGCCTCATCCAATGGAATTTCTTCAGGAGTAACCTGAACAACTCTATCAAATCCTGCATCCAGCATAGCCTTTCTATCGCTAACTCCGCCCGATACTAGCCATATTTTCTGATTGGTAACATGCTCAAGAATTCTTTGCGGCAACTTCCCCATCAAGGTCTGACGGTCGCTATGACCTTCGCCCGTAATCACGAGATCAGCATCCTGAATGAGCACATCAACCTCTATTTTCTCTAAAAGCAATTCAGCCCCTGATCGTGCCTCAGCATTGAAATATTGCAGGAATGCATACCCCAGTCCTCCGGCCGCACCAGCCCCAGGAGCCTCACTCCTATCATATCCAAAATGCTTGGCGCTTACCTCGGCAAACTTCCTCGCCCTATCATCCAGCATCTGCACCATCTTTGCATCAGCTCCCTTCTGAGGGGCAAAAACATGAGCCGCCCCATTTTCGCCACAGAGCGGATTGGTAACATCTGAAGCCAGCACAAAACTGCATTTCTGTCGGATTTTCTTCCAGTCATCGCCCATCGCCTTAAGCATTCCAATGCCGCAATCGGATGTGGCGCTTCCGCCCAAGCCCACGATGAAATGGCGCACGCCCCGGCGATAAGCATTCATAATCATCTCACCCACGCCCCAGGAAGTAGCCTTCATCGGATTGCGCTGTTCAGGCTCAATCAGAGCCAGTCCTGCGGTCTGCGCAATCTCGATAATCGCGGTATCATCCACGATTCCGTATTCCGCCTCAATCCATCTCATCAGCGCATCATGGGCATGAATCTTCACTCGCTCTCCCTTCATCGCCGAGAGAAAAGCATCGAGCATTCCCTCTCCCCCATCACTCATTTCCAGGGTAATGATTTCTGGAGAAGCATCATCCGCATTCCATTCATTCACTCCCGAAGCAATCGCCTCATTTACCTCTCTGCTCGAAAGGCAACCCTTATAAGAGTCGCAAGCAATTATTATCTTCTTATATCCAGCCCCATCCATCAGTATGAGGCCATCATTTTTCCTATCCATATCCTATTTATATTATATCATTCCAAGAATCATCGCCTATCAAGCGATTCCCCTTTCAGCCCGCAAAATTAGCCATTATTCCTGAAACCACAAACCTTTTTGGGAAAAACTTTCAAAAACAGATGCTTCAGATAAGAGCTGATAGAAAAAAGAGGTTAAAACATTTGGCTATTAAAAAGATTCCTCGTATTTTTGCAGTAGATTTTTCAAAGGTTTTCTAAAGGTTAAAGGCTTATGTGCAAATATGAAGAAATAGAAGGTTGGCGACTCTCGAATGGCAAGACGATTCGGGAAATCAACAATGCCGTACACGATGAGGTGGAACGAATCTACCTGGAAGCGTGGGCGAAAGGTATTTCCGTGCCGTATTTTGAAAACGGAAAAACCTATCTTGCTAATCCTGATGGAAGCGATGTAGAAGCAACTCTTGATTTTGCGACACGCGAATATACTATCATAAAACAAGTTGCAGCTCCAGGAAAGGGGAAAATGAGTTACTTACTCCATTAATTACTTCGTAACACCTCTTTTTCTATTAAGATTATGAAAAGAAGACCTGAATTTACAATTATAGCCGGTCCAAATGGAGCTAGCAAAAGTAGGCTTGGAATATTTTATTCTACAGTAAAAGCTTTTGACGGAGACCTTCTAGCAATGTCTCTTCGAAACGAACATCCTGATTGGATAGAGCGATGGATAGATGGAACTGTTATCTCTTCATTGATGAAAGAAAAAGAAGAAGCCATTTCACAAAACAAGAATTTTGCTTTCGAAACGAACTTCTCTACAGATTTGCCAGTCAATCTTGTTCAGGATTTTAAAGATGCAGGTTATAAAATCAGCCTCATCTTTTTCGGCTTATCCTCGAAAGAAGATTCTCTATCTCGTGTTATCCAAAGATACACAATGGGCGGTCATAATGTAAACCAAGACGTGATAGAATATAACTTCACGGAAGGCATCAAACGAGTAAGAGCCTCTCTACCACTTTTTGAAAACATTCTTTTCATTGATGGCACTTCCGATTTTGGCGACATTGTTGCCATTCACATCGAGAAATCAGGCAAGCATCAGATAACAGATCACCCAGCCGAGTGGTTCGACAAATACTTCAAAGAGGCATTCGATGCGCTTGTTGAAGGATAGGAAGAACGGCTTCTTCAGATAATCATTGCCACCCAATTCAAATCCCTCTACCACATCATTCACCGCCGAACGAGCCGTGAGGAAAAGCACAGGGGTACAGGAATCCGTCTTGCGGATACGGCGCACCATCTCGAAACCATCCATTTTGGGCATCATCACATCCGCAACCAACACATCAGGCTTCTGTTCATCAAACATACGAAGCCCCTCTTCGCCATCACGCGCCGTGCGCATCTCGAAGCCCTGTGCCTCCAAGGTGTCGCTCAGAATCATCGCCAAGGATGTTTCATCTTCTACCAGTAATACTTTTATCTTATTCATTGTTTCTTTTTTACTTTTTTACCCTTTTACCTTTAAGAAAATGCAGGGTAAAGCAGCTTCCTTTTCCCGGCTCGCTTTCTACGGAAACAGAACCGCCCATTTTATCCATCAGGCTCTTGACATAGAAAAGGCCGAGACCATAGCCCTTGACCGTATATTTATTGCCATCCGTCACCCGATAGAACTTGTCGAAAATATAAGGCAATTTATCGTGGTCAATACCGATTCCATTATCTGATACGGAAACCAGCACTTCATCCTCGGCTTTTTGGAAAGCCTTGATTTCTATCTTCACGCTATCTTCAGAATACTTGATAGCATTGTCTATGAGATTGCTCACGATGTTTGAGAAATGCATCCGGTCGGCATGAACCATCAGATTTTCCGGTTCTACAGACAACGAAACATTCACTTTTTTATCCGTTCTTACTCCTGAATTCACTTTCAGCTGATGCTGGGAGATTAATGGTTCAATCACCTCCTTCATTGGAACTTCCACAATATTGAGAAGCATCGATTTCCGTCGTTCCATACTCATCGACAGAATCTGTTCCACCAATCCGCTGAGCGTCTGCAACTGCTCCTGGGCGATGGTAAGATACTTGCGCGCCTTATCAGGATGCTGGAGCATTCCGTAGTTCAGCAGGGAGTCGGTGGCAGCATAGGCTACGGCTATCGGAGTCTTCAATTCGTGCGTGATATTATTGGTGAAATCACTCTTCATCTCATCAAGCGTCTTCTGCTTGAGCATCGTATGAATCAGGAACCAGAAGACGAAAGCCAGGATGAGCATGATGAAGAGCGATGTGGCAAGGATGCCTGCCATCTGGCTGAGCACAGTCATCGTAAGCGGCTCTAGGGTGAGGACATATTTCTCCTCATTCGCCTCCCCCTCATTACAAACCACATATTGGTATTGCTTGGCATTGGCGGAAGGCACATACCCCTTCGTCGTCACTTTCGCCAAAACCTTCTTTCCTGCAAAAAGCTGAATCTGATGCGGAAGCGGATGAATATCGTCGCCCACCAACAAACTGTCTGAAAGCATCTTGGCAACCCATGCACTGTCATAGTCATTGATGTCAGGTTTGGCGATTTCATTCAATTTGCCAAACAGCGCTTGTTGTACCATAGTTGCCAGCTTGCCCGACATCATCATCATCAATTCCTGGTCCTTGTCATCTTCACGACGCTTCTCGTGCTTGGTAAAAGTTGTTTGAACAGACTGAACGATTTTTCCTCCACGAACCTTTTTAACCTTTACCTTTTGATCAATATCATCGTCTTCATCCATAGAAAAAGCAACAGAACCCGTCAGTTGTCTATGAGGCCCTTTATCATCATTGCGCAATCGTTCGATTCGCTTCTTCATCTCCATGAAGTGAGCGAACTCCATTCCACCCTTGATTTTCGCTTCAACCTCCTTTTTCTGAGACTGATAAAGCCCCACGAGCCAATAGGTCTGATATGCGAAGATGCAGACCAGAGCCGCGATGACGAGAGTAACTATGTATTTAAGATGTAACTTCATTCTTTCCTTTATTAAAGATTTTTCCAGATGAATTCAATACTCATTTTCTGAAAATCGGATAAACCTCCGTGGTATTCTTCCATCCCCATTTACCATTCTTTTGTGGCGCAAACTCTCGTCCCATCTTGGCTCCTATCCCCCAATGTTGATTGAACATCACTTCCATGAAGCCACCATAGCTGCTCTTGGGATTGAAAGGAGACATGATGACGCTTCGAGGGTCAGAGGTTTTCGTTGGAACATATTGTCCATAGAATCCCACTGTGAGCCAGTCGTTTACTTGATAAGCCATTCGTCCACCAAAAGAAGCTTTGGTGAGATTACCAAATCCATATACTCCCGTGTTTATCTTTTCTATCCCGACATAAGGAGAAAAAACAAAACGCCCGAAATTTTGTTGATAAACAACCCCTGCAGTCTGCCTATTCATCAGTCCTGGGACTTCAATACCCGAAGAATATACCGCCATCGTACCCAAATTCGGGGAAAGAAGAGAAATATGAGGTATTGCATTCGGCGCAATCTCCAAAGGTTTTCCTTCTTCCGACATCCAAGGTGCATTCGATTCAGAGTAATAAGATTTGCCTTGAAGTACAGGAAATCCACCGAGCGAAGGACGAGAATATTCCAACGACATACCTTCCTTAGGTAAAGATGCCTTCGGAATGGAATCCAAGGAAACACTCTTCACTTCCTGTGCTTGCATTACCAATGTACAAAAGCAAGCCATAACTGTCAATATGAATATTCTTCGTTTCTCTTTCATGCTTGCAAAAGTAATAAAAAAGAAGATAAGTAAGATACTTTTCAGGGAATTATTTCTGATTTGATAAGACTAAATAACACTTCTGATAAGACTTGATAATCAAAATTCCTTGCTGACACGAGATATTTGCAGTACTTTTGCAACCGAAATCGGGAGTTTTTTTCCGAAAGAACGATAAAAAGATAAGAAGAATATGAAAAGATTGGTTATATTAAGCGCTTGCCTGGCCATTAGTCTTGCCGGCTGGGCACAAGGAAACAGAAATGATTCCCTGAGAATGGACAGCATCATCCATTCCCTCCCCGATGTGATGGTAAAAGGCAACCGACCTATCGTAAAGGTGAAAGGAGCAGCATTGACCTATGACCTGCCTCAACTCATCAAAAACCATCCGGTGGATAATGCCTATGAAGCCATCAAGCAACTGCCTGGCGTGAGCGAACAAGATGAAGCCTTGACCCTCAACGCCCAATCCGTAACCGTGATGATAGACGGCAAGGCTACCACCATGACGAGCGAGCAGCTTTATTCGCTTCTAAAAACGATTCCTACCAGCCGCATCGCCAACGCCGAAGTCATCTATTCAGCCCCAGCCCGCTATCAGGTAAAGGGACAGGTCATCAACCTCCTGCTGAAGCACAACACAGGCTTTCACTCCCTGCAAGGCGAGCTCTTCGGCGGCTACACCCACCAGAACCGCAACAGTTACACAGAGCGCGTCTCCTTGCTCTTCACCAACAAGAAATGGGAAATAGACATGCTCTATTCTTTCGGTCATGGCAAGAGATATTATTACTATGAAAATGAGTTTGCCCACACCTTGACTGATGGCACTTCCTATGCCTTCTCTACACATAGCGACAATATCAAACGCCATCTCAACCACAACATCCGACTGGGCATCAACTATCATCTGGCGAAAAATCATCAGCTCAGCTTTGCCTACACCTCACAACTCAATAACACGAGAGGAACGTCAGAGGATGATGGCGATTTCACATCCCTTCTCAGAATCCATGCCAAGAGTCAGTTTCACAACATCCGCCTGGATTACTCCACACCATTCGGTTTCTCGGCAGGAGCAGAATACACCTATTATAATTCACCGGATGAACAATGGCTAAAAAGCAGTCTCTACGATGAGATTTACGACATCACAAGCCAGCAGCGAATCGACAAATGGCACGCTTACCTCAAGCAGGAGCACGACTTAGGAAAAGACTGGGGCTTGAACTACGGCATCAATTACACCACATCAAGAGACAAGAGTTCGCAGGAAAACAACAACAAGTCTTCTGATGGCAACACCATTCAAAACGAAGACCAAATGAGTTTCTACGTCGGAGCCAGCATGTCATTCGGACAAAAACTCACGATGGAAGCATCGCTCATGGAAGAATATTACCACACCCCAATCTGGAATGAGTGGAACCTCTTCCCTACACTCTCCATCACCTATCTTCCTAAGGCAGGACACGTCATCCAATTCGACTTGGATTGCGACAGAGACTACCCTACTTATTGGTCGGTGAAGAACTTCACCACCTATAATTTGGGCGGATATGGAAAGATTGTTGGAAACCCGACGTTGAAGCCATCACGAGACCTCAGCCTCTCGCTTACCTACATTCTGCACAGCAGATACGTGGCAAGTCTCTTCTTCAACAACTCGAAAGATGAATTTCGTCAGCTTCCTTACCAGAGCGACGAGAAGAAAGAGATGGAATACAAGCATGTCAACTTCGACCATGTAAACCAGGTAGGCTTGATGCTCACAGCCCCAATCAACATAGGCAACTGGTGGCAGAATCGCCTTACCTTCACTGGCGTATATCAGAACGACAAGAATTCCCACTTCTATGATCTTCCATTCGACCGCAGCAAATGGTTCTGTCAAGCCCAGTGGAACGGCACTTTTCTCTTTGGCAAGCATGTGCTTCTCAACCTCGATGCTTCCGTTCATACCGACGCCATCCAAGGAATCATCGACATCCCAGCCTCTGGCTATCTCAACGCAGCCCTCACCTGGAAGCCTCTCAAGGATGACAAGTTCCAGCTGAAAGCCTACTGCAACGATATCTTCGAGACAGGCGACAACCATCTGCACGACACCTATCGAGGTCAGCACGTCATCAACAAAATGTACTTTGGCAGAATCATCGGCCTCTCCCTCACCTATCGTTTCGGCGGCTACAAGGCCAAGCAGCATGAAGAAGTAGATACTTCCAGATTCGGGAAATAAAACAAGAAAAGCTCACCAAGACCATCAAAGTCCTGGCGAGCTTTTCTCATATACTCTATTCAAGTTTCTTTACTTCAAAATATTGACATATCCCTTATTCTGTACCAATTCAGAATTTAAATCGATGCATTTCTGAGGAATCGGGAAGACGGTGGTGTAGCCGGAGGATTCACCCTGAAGAGGCGTACGGAGATCGTAGGCACCGGTGAATTTGCCGAAACGGATGAGATCCTGACGACGCCATCCTTCCCATACCAACTCCAGCAACCGCTCTTCCAGAATGTTATCGAGCGTAGCCTTACGGTAAGGCATTCCCACACGGGCACGAATCCTATTCAACTCCTCATCACCATTCTCTCCGTTTCGGACCTTTGCCTCTGCCTTCATCAATAAAGCATCTGCATATCGGAAAAGAACTATGTCGTTACTCTGCAACTTGCCGTCCATATAAGAGGTTCTATCCACCTCATACTTCGCCATCCTCGCTCCAGCCGTCTTGACAAACTTACTGTAGGTCAGGTTTTGAGCCACTTCAAAAGGCTGATACTCCAACGGCTTTCCATTATCCATCAGCAGTTCATGACCATCTACCTTTACCACTCCCGCCACAAAGTTCATCTTGCAACGGGCATCTTCATCAGCCTCGCCATAATGATTGGCTTTCATCGTAGAAATCGTGGCACAGGTACCATTCTCACTTCCCCAACCCAAGGCACCGCCATGCGTATAATGGTAAGAGCGGAAGAGATAATGGAACTGGTTGGTATAGATATTCTTATCCATCGGAATCGTGAAGATATTCTCCTTCGATGTCTCATTATGCGTAGAGAAATTGAATGAATCATCCGACTCCAGGACATAGCCTTCTTCTGCCAGTTTATCACAATAATAAATGCAGGTTTCCCAGGCATTCAACTTTCTGAAGTCCACCTTATCGCCATTACGCAAAGAGGCATCAGAAGCCGGCACAGAGAAATGAATGTCACTTCCCTTCGGACGGCTCGCATAACCCTGGGTCCAGTCATCATACATATAGATTTCTGCATTCAATGCCAACTTTGCCAACAGAAAGTTGACTACCGGCTGGGTGATGCGACCATAAAAATTGCCTTCCTTATTGCTGTGCTGGTCGGGAAGTGAAGGCAATACCTGCTGCAACTCCTGAAAGACAAACTGGAAGATAGAACTACGATCTGTCTGACCTTGGAACAGGCTGGAATGGAGCTGTTCTGAACTGGAAAGGACCAATGGAACCCGACCGAACATGTCCATAGCATAGTAATAGAACATAGCCCGGATGGCTCTTATCTCAGCCCGATATTCCTCCTGCTGTGCGGCAGAAAGCAGGGCCGACTTGTTGCTGATAATATCCAAAGACTTATTAGCCAGCACGATAACCTTATAAAGGTACTTCCACGTATCATAAAGAGACTGGTCATCGGCACTCCACCGATGCTGGTACATGGCATTCCAGAGGCCACCATCATACCAGTCGCCGCCTCGAATCGGAATCATCGCCTCATCGGTGGTCAGCGTATTATAATCGTAAATGCCACGGCAGGTGCCCTGGATGCCCTCACTCTCGTTAGCTCCACCTATATAATTATAGAGAGAAGCCACGGCATTGATATAAATATCAGATGCAGAGCCATAGATGGCATCCTCGTCCAACTGATCCTTAGGATGTTCGTCCAGACAGGATGTCATAGACAATGCCGCCAGCAGCAGAAATAAAAATCTATATCGTTTCATAACTTTCTGATTTTAGAATTGAACACTTAAACCCAATGAGAAGGTTCTGTAAACAGGATAAGTCCGCTTATCATCAATACCCATCGTACTGTTCACCACGTAGCTGTTAATCATCGGAGTCAAGCCGCTGTAACTGCTGATAGTGGCAAGATTATTGACACTCGCCGAAACTCTGAGCGACTGCACCACGCCCTTTCGGATAGGGATATCATAGCCCAGCGTGAGATTCTCAAAGTTGAGATAATCGCCCTTCTCCAGCCAATAATCAGAAACATTCTGGTCAACGATATTCTTCTCAGGAGCTCCCTTCAGCACATTATAATCCGGGAAACTCGACATATTGGTGTAGGCTAAGCCCGTACCATTGAATATCTTATGTCCGAAGGCTCCGTTCATCTGCAATGAAAGATACCAGTCGCGATAACGGAAACTGATATTGGAACCCAACGTTACTTTAGGAGTAGCCTGACCGGCAATATATCTGTCACCGCCATCACTCAAATCTACGGTTCCGTTCTTGTCCAAATCTTCGATATCATAGCGGTAATACCCATTTCCATCTTCTATAATTCCCTTGCAATGAGGAAGATAGAATACCCCCAAAGGCTGACCAACTATCTGATAGACCACATTGTTGTAACCACCATGCTGACCGGCACCCGACAAGGCACCCATCGCAGTAATATCGACTGCCGACATCTGCATTCCGTCATATTCACCACTCAGCGAGAGGAGTTTGTTCTTCTGCCAGGAGAGATTCATATTGATATTCAGTTCCATGTCCTTCTTCTGGATAGGAGTGAAGGAAATGCCGACCTCCAAACCCTGGTTGCTCATAGAGCCCAGGTTTGCCAACAGTTTATCATAGGCAAAAGGCGGAACCGGCACATCATAGGCATAGAGCATGTCGGTGGTCTTGGAATAGTAATATTCTGCCGTCAGAACCAGCCGGTTGTTCCACAATCCCAAATCAGCTCCGATATTCCAGGTAGCGCGGGTTTCCCACTTCAGATCAGGATTGTTATTGCTAATCATTCCCATCGTAACCGTAGGAGAACTGTTCACCGAAACAATACCATTCTGCCGTACCGTATTCAAAGTGGTATAAGAAGATATTCCGCCAAGATTACCTGAGCGTCCATAGCCCGTACGCAGTTTCAGCATGGTAATTTTCTGGAGAGAACGGAGCCATTTCTCCTGCTTCATATCCCAGGAAAGAGAGACGGATGGGAAGAAACCCCAGGTATGGTCATTGCCCACCATCGAAGAACCATCGCCACGCATGGAAACCGAAAGACTATACTTATTATATAAGGTGTAGTCGACATTGCCCATCACAGAAGCCAGAGTCGGATCTTCGTAATTACTGTCTGTCCCACCGAAAGGCCGTGATGCAGCAGCACCTATATTATGGTAATACATGTCGTTGTTGGTGATTCCCTTCGCAGAAGTCCAGAATCCCGTTCGGATATCCTTCTGATATTCTGCACCCACCATTGCCTTCAGATTGTGGATTCCCCACGAATGCTGATAGTTAAACGATACATTGGCAAGCCAGTTCTCGCTCTTGAACTCCCCACGATAAAGATTGCCCTGCGCCCAAACCCAGGTAGGACAGAACTGGTTGTTCTCGTTGGAAGCATAACTGTATGCTCCGAAGGCAGAAACACTCAGAGAATTTGTCATATCATAGTTCAACTTCAGATGAGCATTGAAGTTCATGTTCTTCGTATCATTACGCTCCTTGAGCAAGGCACCGGGAGGATTCACCTGAGATGCAGCCCCATTCTTCACCCAACTGCCGTTCAGCTTATCATAAGGATAAGTAGGATTCATGGCATCGGCAGAATAGAAAAGCATCTGACTGTCGAAGATATCATTGTTCTTGAAAGACGAACCGAACACGCCGAAATCTCCCGTCAGTTTATCTCCAAACGCCTTCTGGGTGACATCAATCTTAGCCACCAGATTACGATAGCCCTTGCTCCGAATAATCGTGTTATGGTCAATATAGCCAAAAGAAGCGCGGTAATTGCTCTGCGGAGTGCCACCGCTGAAGGCCAGATAATGGTTCTGGATATTTCCGGTTCGGGTAATCGCCTTGCGGAAATTGGTATCATATCCCTTATTGTTATACTCCAGCCCATACTTCTGTGCAGCAGCTATGTATTCGGCGGCATTGAGCATCTCCATACTTTTGTACATCGCCTCTATACCATAGTTTCCCTCATAAGAAATCTGAAATCCCTTACCCGTACCCTTCTTGGTGTTTACCTGGATAACACCCGAAGCACCACGGGAACCATAGAGTGCCGTTTCGCTGGCATTCTTCAGTACTGTAAAGCTCTCGATATCGGCGGGATAGATTGTAGCAAGCGTCGCCACATCAGAAGTAACACCATCAATAATCACCAGAGGATCATTGCCGCCCATGATAGAAGTTGTACCGCGAACCCGGACGGAGTTCAACATAGCGATACGGTCAAGACCATTGGTAGTGACGTTAACACCTGCCGTCTGTCCGATCAAGGCATCCAGGGCATTATTGAGCACACCCTTCTTCAGAAGTTCAGGCTCCACTACACTCACCGAACCTGATAAGCGCAAGGAGTCTAGGCCTTCGATGTTCAAAGACTGAGCACAGAGGGTTTGGGGTGCAAGAATCATCGCACCCATCGCATAAAATATGTTTTTTAAGTTCTGTTCCATAACTATTTCATCGTTTAGTCAAGGTTCAAATCGATTTTCGATTGCAAATATAATAAAAAAGAGTGATTCAAAGTCCATTTCCTTGAAAAAACTTCAAAAAACCGCAGGCTTAAGAGTTAAGACAGAAGAAAAGCCCGCCAAGACGTTCAAAATCTTAGCGAGCTTTCTCTTTTAATATTTGCCGGGAACCACACGCATGGTATTGGTCTGGGAATCCCAACCCTCGAAACTCTGGCGAGGCAGACTGATGGTTTGTCTTAAATGTTATAATCTTTGTTCTTGTGATTGTTTTCAATCTCGGTGACAAAGTTACATTTTTATTTTTGAAACCGCCTCCCATTTTGGCAGCAAAGTTTAAATCAATTATACTTTGCGCCAATATTGTCATCAATCCTACACTGGCACGCAAGTTGCACAACATAAGAGTGAAAGCTGAAGCTAAAGACGAAGGAGTTCGAAAGAACAACGGAGTTTCGAGGCGAAGGCAATCAAAAGAACAGATAAATAAATAACAAACAGAAATCCCGACGGAGCCGTAAGGAACCGAGAGGACGAGTAAAATAAAATTTGGAGGTTTTAATTATGTTGTTAGCACGTAGAAATAATGATTCAGATTGGTTGAGTAACTTCTTTGATGATACTTTATTCAATACCGAAGTAATGTCACGTATGAATGCTACTGCTCCTGCCATTAACATCAAGGAGACAGATAAGAATTATACCATGGAGGTTGCTGCTCCTGGCTTGAAGAAAGAGTGGGTTCGTGTAAACATCGATAACGATGGTAATCTGAACATCGCCATCGAGAACAAGATGGAACACAAGGATGAAGACAAGCACGAGCACTATCTGCGCCGCGAATTCTCTTACAGCAACTACCAGCAGTGTTATACGCTGCCTGAGGATGCTGATCGTGAGAAGATTTCAGCAAAGGTAGCTGATGGTATACTCGAGGTCGAGATTCCAAAGCTTACTCCTAAGGAGGCTAAGACTACAAAGAACATCGAAGTCAAATAATCATCTCCCATAAATGATGGAGGCAGATTCCAAAGCAATTTGGAACCTGCCTTTTTTTGTGCCCTTACCTGAAACATCGCATTTTTCATCTACCTTATTATCATGATTTTCATGGAGCAGCCAAAAGTTTTTTACCATAAATCTTTTTTCTTCCATAATTAATATGTAATTTTGCAGGCAGAAAAGCAGATATGAAAGCTTCTGCTTATAGAATTCAGAACATTTATATAAGAAACAGATGAAGAAAACAATTCCAGTAATAGGCATGGCTTGCAGCGTATGCTCTGCCAATGTAGAAAAGAAGCTGCAGTCGCTAGAAGGCATCAACTCCGCCTCGGTTTCCCTGGCTAGCCGAACTGCCCTGGTAGATTATAACCCCGACATCATTTCTCTGGAAGATATGAAACGGGAAATCAGCAACGCCGGCTACGACCTCGTTATCGAAAACGATAGAAGCGTGGAGGAAATCAACCGCCGTGAGTTCACCCTCCTGCGCCGCCGAACCCTCACTTCCTGGCTCTTCGCCATCCTGACCATGTGTTTCTCCATGGGCTGGATTTCACTGGGCATGGAACAGAATATGATTTCAGATGGCGCTGCCTCGGCTCATCACTCGAGTTCCTTCGCCAACCAGATCTGTCTGCTCCTGGCACTCGCCAACCTGCTCTACTGCGGCAAACAGTTTTATGTTTCCGCCTGGAAGCAGCTTTTGCATCATACAGCAAACATGGATTCGCTCGTAGCACTCAGCACCCTCATCGCCTTCCTCTTCAGCACCTTCAACACCTTCTTCGGAGAAATGGTATGGGGAGCGAGAGGCATAGAATGGCACACTTATTTTGATGCTTCCGTGATGATAATCACCTTCGTGCTGACCGGCAGATGCCTGGAAGAAAAGGCAAAGGACAGTACGGCGAGCAGCATTCGACAACTGATGGGAATGCAGCCGAAAACTGCCCGACTGGTGACTTACGAGAAGATAGAAGGCACTAACGACTACAAGATGGAGGAAGTTCCGATTTCCACCATTCAGATAGGCGACATGATAGAAGTTAGAGCCGGAGAGAAAATTCCGGTGGATGGCGTGGTTACCCAGGCAGAGAGTTTCATGACTCCCAATGCAGCCTATATAGATGAAGCGATGATAAGCGGCGAACCGACTCCGGCGATGAAAAAGGCAGGCGACAACGTGCTGGCGGGCACCATTCCGAGTCAGGGAAAGCTCCGCATGAGAGCCAAGCAGATTGGCGAGAACACCGCCCTGGCGCACATCATCCGAATGGTTCAGGAGGCGCAGGGCAGTAAGGCACCCGTGCAGCGCATTGTGGATAAGGCGGCTCTGATCTTCGTTCCAGCCGTGGCAGCCATCGCCCTCATCACCTTTTTAACATGGTGGCTGATAGGCGGCAACGCTGCTCTTCCGCAGGCCATCCTTTCAGCCGTAGCCGTATTGGTCATCGCCTGTCCATGTGCCATGGGCTTAGCTACTCCTACCGCCCTGATGGTGGGCATCGGCAAGGCGGCGCAGAAGCAGATTCTTATCAAGGACGCGTCGGCACTGGAGAATCTCCACAAGATCAACGCCCTCGTCATCGACAAGACCGGCACCCTCACCATTCCTAACCAGAACATCGATTTCACCAAACAGGAGGATTTGGATCTGGAGACGAGAGAGACCCTCAAGCCTCATGCCCAGGAAGCAATGAAGCAGTTGCAGGAAAGGGGAATAGAGGTCTATATGATGAGTGGCGACAAGGAGGAAGCGGCTCACTACTGGGCTGAGAAAGCCGGCATCAAGCATTACCAGAGCAAGGTGCTGCCTGGCGACAAGCAGGCTTTGGTAAAGAAACTTCAGGACGAAGGCAAGCAGGTAGCGATGGTGGGCGACGGAATCAACGACACCCAGGCTTTGGCCCTTGCCAACGTGAGCATGGCGATAGGAAAGGGAACGGATGTGGCGATGGATGTGGCACAGATTACGCTGATGAGCGACGACCAGCTGGCGCTTCCGGAAGCCGTAAAACTGAGCCAGAAGACGGTTCACATGATTTGGCAGAATCTGTTCTGGGCGTTCATCTACAACATCATCTGCATCCCGTTGGCTGCCGGCGCCCTTCATATCTTCGGCATTGATTTCCAGATAACCCCAATGTGGGCAAGTGCCCTGATGGCCTTCTCAAGTGTAAGCGTAGTGCTTAATTCGCTGAGACTGAGATTGGCGTAAAATGATAGAAAATGGATTTTACCCCATAACCTCCCCCTCTACCTTGCAGCAGTCGAACCCCATCTCCTTGGCTTTATCAGGACCGAAGGTGAAGTAGATGGCTTCGCCCTCATCACAAACCTCGCCTTTAGAGTTCTCCAGAGTCAGGTGGATGGTGACGATATTGCGGCGCTGACTGGCGATGTGACCACGCACCGTAATCTGCGAATCGGTGGTCATCACAGGCTTCTTGTACTTCACGTTGAGCTGCATCGTCACACCCGTGGTCTGCAGTTTGCGGTTGATAACCCACCCTGCCACTTCATCCATCAGCATACTGATGATTCCGCCATGCAGGGTATTGATCCAGCCCTGGTAATTCTCGCCGGGATTCCAGATGGTAAGTACATCCTCACCCTCTTCCCAAAACTCAAGATGCAATCCTACAGGATTGTTGGGGGCACAGCAAACGCAGTTGTAGCCCTCCTTGTTCAAATATGGATTTAATATCTTCTTCATTTTCTAACTTTTTTAAACAATGCAAAGGTACGAATAATATCTGATAAGACAAAGTTTTTAAAAAATATTATTGTTGGTAGCCGTTTAATACCTAAAAATAAGAACAGAACCTTCCATCCATATAAGAGAACCACAATACCTAGAAATGAGGATAACAAAGAGCACTTGTCTATTTAGACTAAATAAAAATGCTAATTATTAAGTATTGCAGGATTTTGAAATACCCAGTACCTTTGCAGCCTGAATTAGAACGATGCTCGCAGACGGCAGGCAAGTGAACAAGAAATTATACAAAACATTAAGAAATGAAGAGAATTATTTTTATTATTTTAGGCTGCATCCATATCTGCCTTGCTCATGCACAGAGCTTTAACGGACAATATATTTCTGAATGGCAATGGGACATGAACAAGAATACCAATCTGACTAACCAGCTGAGACTGGAACTGAGTGTTCCGATAGGAAAAGGAAAGGACTCGTTCGAGGCGGCAACGCTGCATGTGGCAAAGACCAACGATGGCATTATTGACGACTGGCAGGGCTTTTCGAACATAGATGCGGATAATAATTTCGCCATGCTTGCCGTGCTGGGCTACATGCACGAGTGGAATTCGGGCCATCTGTTTGTGGGTGTGAGAAACGTGAACGAGGATTTCTTTACCTCTGATGTTACGGCACTATTCCAGAACAGTTCTGAGGGAATTTTTCCTACCATTGCTTCAAGCTATCCGATAGCCAACTATCCGTATTCGGGCTTGACCCTTTACTTTGATGTAACCAAGGGAGGATGGACTTTCAGAAACAGTCTATATAATGGTGCGGGATATAATGGCTGGAAAGCCCACGACAATCCTTTCCTGGTTCGCCCGAAGAAGGATGGAATCTTCAATATGTCGCAGTTGGAGTATGAACATAAAGGTGGAAAATATTTTGCGGGTGCTGCCGTCCATACCCGTCAATATCCGATCAACGAGGATGGCGAAATGGTTTCTGCCGATGAATCCAAGGGCAAGACCACCTGTGCCTGGTGGATTTACGGAGAGCAGAGCGTTTGGAAGTCAGGTGACAAGAACATTTCGTGCATGGTGCAATATTCCGAGAACACCAGTCATCAGAATGCCTGCTACCGATACGCAGAACTGGGCGGTGCCTATCAGGACGATAAGAACGAGTGCGGTCTGTCGGGCCAGTACGCCCGCTTCCAGCAAGGTTCGGAATATTCGCTGGAAGTAACGTGGAAAAGACAGCTGACGGAATCCATTTCCCTTCAGCCATCGTTCCAATACATCAAAAACGACAATGGAGATTTCACGGCGCTCAGTGCCCGACTCTATGTCAGTTTCTAGCAATCCATTTCGGTAAGACCAGGGTGCCCATCACCAGGAAAGGGTAATAGAAGATGGCGCGCCAGAGCATGGCGGCAAGGATGGCTACTGAGGCATCGGGCAGGAAATCGGCATAATAAAGGCGGAACATCAACTCTGCCACGCCACTTCCGCCAGGCGTAGGACTCAGAATGGAAATCATCCACATCACCCATTGGCGGCACCAAGCCACCAGCATGTTGCCCTGACAATGAAAGGCAATGAGAATAGCTACCACGATGGCGAATCTCGACAGCCACGCCAGGGAAGTATAACCCATCAGCTGCAGCCAGAATCTTCCGCCCTCCAGCTTTGCCTCCTCCGAAGCCATCGTCATCTCCTCGGAAAACTTCTCTACCTTGGGCAGGAATCTGCGAAGGAAAGGAATCTTGCAGCATCCCTTCAATACCCAGCCCAGAATCTGAGGACGATGCAACAACAAGAGGTAGAGGATGGCCGTCCAGACAGCAACGATAAGGGTGCTGACTATGAAGATAACCTGCACTCCGCCCTTAATCCATTCGTTCGTAGCATCCGCAGAAATCCCCACTCCATCAGCCAAGCTGAACAAGAGATGCGATGGAACACAGAAATAGAGCAGCACGCAACTGATGGCAAGAAAAGCCTCATCAGCCAGCAGGGCTGCAAACATGGTGAAGATACTTCTGCCCATAGAAACTCCCTCGCGATTGAGATAGACAAAAGCCAAACCACTTCCCCCCACCGCCGAAGGAGTGACAGCAGAAGTAAACTCGCAGAGCACATTGATGCGGAACGCCTCGGCTACGGATAACTTACGCTGGCAGAGATGACGGAAACGGAGGGTGAGCATCAGATTCTGGACCGCAAAGAGCAACACGCCCATTACTACCCCCAGAAAGAACCTGGGAGACAAATCTATCCTGCTCAGAACTTCCACATCAAACTCCCGAATCATCATTCCAACGATGACCACCAGTCCGATGGAAGCCGCCAACCATAAATGCCATTTTTTCATATTATTCTCAAAATAAAACTATACCTTATTATATATAGTAATATAACGATTAAATGGCTAATCTATTTTATTGTCTGTCAATTAAATGCTGATATCTGTCCAAAACTTCTACAGCTATGCCATTCCAAGAGCACACCAGAGTCTCCGCGGCTACCGTATAGTTCATCTGCACCCAACTGTTCGCCGTCTATCGCCGCCTTTGCCAAATCAATCGTCAGCGAATTACCGAAAGGAGTTTTGCGGATAATGCTGTAATACTTTATACCGCTGCAAAGATATTTAAAGGATGTTACTTTCGTGTTACAAAGAAATGAAAGAAGAGTGAAAGCATTGCCTTTTTACAAAAAGATTTAAAAAATGGGACTGAATAAGACAAGGTAACGATATTTTGATTATATTTGCAGTATTATTGCAAAACTAACAGATTTAAGATATGAAAAAACTACTCTTATCCATCGCCTTTCTGCTCTCTGGTATGGGAATAATGGCGCAGACTCAGGTTACGACTGCCGAAGGTATCCTCGAAGGAAAAGACCTCTCAGGCATCACAGTATTCAAGGGTATTCCGTTCGCTGCCCCTCCTGTAGGAAATCTCCGCTGGAAGGCTCCGCAGCCTGTACAGAAATGGCAGGGCGTACGCGAGGCTAAGGAGTTCGGACCGAACCCGATGCAGGAACCCATCTTCGGTGATATGAACTTCGGTACGAAGAAATACAGCGAAGATTGTCTGTACCTTAATATATGGACTCCCGCAAAGACCATGAAGGAGCATCTGCCGGTACTCATTTATTTCAACGGCGGAGGATTGATGGCAGGTAGCGGAAGCGAACCTCGATATGCGGGCGATGCGATGGCGCGCAAGGGCATCATCTCCATCACAGCCAACTATCGTGAGGGCATCTTCGGATTCTTCGCCCACCCACAGCTCTCTAAGGAAACATCCTACAAGGGTTCCGGCAACTATGGATTCATGGACCAGGTGGCTGCCATCCAGTGGGTAAAGGATAACATCGAGGCTTTCGGCGGCGACCCTAACCGCATCACCATCGTAGGCGAATCGGCAGGTTCCATGTCGGTCAGCGCCCTGATGGCTTCCCCTCTCTGTCAGGGACTCTTTGCTCAGGCAATGGGTTCCAGTGGTTCGGTGATGGGATTCAAGAAGGTGGCTACACAGAAGGAGGCCGAGGAGGAAGGCGTACAGCTTGCCCAGAAAATAGCCGAGAAGATAGGTAAGAAAAACGGCAAGAAGGTGGGAAAGAAGGTTGGAATGAAGAATCTCAACGACCTTCGTGCCCTTCCTGCCGAGGAACTGATGAAGCTGGCGGAAGTAAGAGCGGTTCCGGTCTATAATATCGACGGATATTTCATGAAAGAACAGCCTGTAGAGGTATTTGCCAAGGGCGAGCAGACCAAGGTGCCTCTGCTTATCGGCGGCAACAACCAGGAGATGACTCCATTGGCGGTATTGATGGGCAAGCAGCCAACCGTTGAGAATCTGAAAGCTGGCGCCAAGGCTACTTTCGGAGAAGAGAACATCGATGAACTCTTCCGCCTCTACGGCATCAACAGCGATAAGGATGTATTGGAACAGCCGGGCGTGAATCTGGCTTCGGATATCTTCCTCGATTATTCTACATGGAAGTGGGGCAACATGCACAAGCTGACCGGCGGACAGCCTGTTTACCGCTACCGCTATTGCCATCCTCGTCCTGCTATGGCCATCAAGGGCAAGGTGGCTGCATTGGCTGGCGGCGTGGTAGATGCCAAGGAAGATGCGGCTCCTGCGCCACAAGACAAGGGAGCCGTTCATTCTGCCGACATCGAGTATGCAATGGGTACATTGCCAACCAACCGCGTGTTCAACTGGCAGCCGGAGGATTATATGATCAGCGACATCTTCAACCAGTATTACGTCAATTTCGTAAAGACCGGCAATCCGAATGGTCTGGGTCTGCCTGAGTGGCCATCCACCAACGGCAAGGCAGTAGCCCCTGTGCTTCAGATAGACGTGAATACCGTCGTAAAAACTGATGCACAGATGGAGAAGCGCTATGATTTCATAGACAAACTGTTTTGGGAGAAGAAATAATTCTCTCATTACATTGAATCAATCGGAATACAGATTTCATTGAATAAACCAGAAATAGAGATGTTTCAGAAATTCATTATCAACAGAGACGGAGTACTGAAGTTCGGGCGTGTCTACCTGCACCGTGACATGCTGTTACCCGGCGAGCAATGCACCTACGGGGGCGGTTTGTGGAAGATAGATGAAGGCAGAGGCGCCATCGTGCTCTACGGCAGAAGTTTTGACTTCGGTCCTCCCGATTTCGACTTTGTGAAACAGATAGACTGGACGGGCTTGGGCGGCACCCCTCGCCCGCTCTTCTATCTACCTCATTGGCCTAGCGAAGAAGAGATTGTGCCAGTCATCATCAATTAAGAAAATAGTATAATATTCTATAATTTTCTGTGTAAAACTTGCGGATAACAGAATAAAACACTATTTTTGCGAAGAGAAATCCTTCTCGGGGAAAGTGCTCTCTAAGAGAAGAGATTCCGTAAATAAGTAACAATTAAAAAGCAGTATAGTATGAAAAAGAAATTAGTTTTGACAGCAGCCGTCATCGCTGCATTGTCAGTTGTCTCCTGCAATGGCAAGAAGACAAATAGCCAGGGGGCTGACCAGGATAGCCTCAGTTATGCTGAAAATGATTCGCTCAATTCCAACGATGTCATTCTCGATTCCATCGCCGGCACCTACGAGGGAACTCTCCCTGCTGCCGACTGTCCGGGCATCAAGACCGTTTTGACGCTTAACGCCGACAGCACCTACCAGTACTCAGCCGACTATCTGGAGCGCAAGGATGGTCACGACGAAGCGAGCGGTATCTTCAAGGTATTGGCTAACAACGTGGTAGAAATCACCCGTCCATCGAGCGGCGAGACATCTTACTACAAGGTAAAGGATGCCAACAGCCTCATCATGACCGATTCGCTGGGCAATGAGCCTGAAGGTGCCATGGCTAAGCACTATGTGCTGACTAAGAAAAGGTAAAACGCCTTTTTTGCCGGTTCTCACAGCGCCATTATTACAAACCTGTTACATTCCTGCCTTTCAAGTTAAAATCAATTAAGTTTTGCACCGGAACCTTCGCTATTCCAGATATTTTTCCTAATTTTGCGCCCACGTTTCTAACAGATGAAATGATTTTAAGATTCAATGGTATATACTAAATAGATTAAGGATAAAGAAAAATGGAACATGTTTTTACTGAATCGATGTTTTTGGTAGGATTCGTGATTTTCATCGCCGCCATACTCGTATTAGACATGCTGGTCATCGACCGAAAGGCACATGTGGTGTCTATCAAGGAAGCCGGTTCATGGACGGCTGTATGGATTATTCTCGCGCTCGCCTTCGCCGTATTCATCTATTTTCATGGAGACATGGTGCACGGCATCGAGAACTTCGACGACCTGAAGCTGATAGCCTCGCGCTATGCTTCGCATCTCAAACTGGACCCGAACGACTATGAGGGGAGTCTGCAGCAATACCGGCACTATATGACCATCTCCTACATCTCGGGTTATCTGATAGAGAAAACGCTCTCGGTAGATAATCTCTTCGTGATGATGATGATTTTCACCTCGTTCGGAGTAGACAAGAAAGATTACCAGCACGTACTGAACTGGGGTATCCTGGGAGCCATCGTGCTGCGCTTCGTCTTCATCTTCGCGGGTGCTGCGCTCATCAGCCGGTTCGCCTGGATATTACTCGTATTCGGAGGATTTCTGGTTTACAGCGGTGCCAAGATGTTCCTCAACAGGAACAAGAAGGAGGAAATCAATGCCCTGGAGCATCCGGTAGTGAAGTTCATGCAGAAGCGCCTGCATCTGGGTCCGCTGGTGATGACGGTGGTGTTCATCGAGTTCTGCGACCTGATTTTCGCCTTCGACAGCATCCCAGCCGTATTCTCGGTATCGCTCGACCCGTTCGTGGTGTTCTTCTCGAATATCTTCGCCATCCTGGGCTTGCGTGCCCTCTTCTTCCTGCTGGCAGCGATAGCAGACAAGTTCCGCTATCTGAAGGTGGGTGTGAGTGTGCTGCTGGTGTTCATCGGTGTGAAGATGCTCATCCACGATTTCTTCGAGATTGATGCTGTCAGTTCGCTGGTATTCATCATCCTCGTACTGCTCGTCAGCATCGGGGCTTCGGTGGTGATTCCGCAGAAACAGGAAGCGTTGGAAAATACGAAATAAGCAAACCATTCGTAAAGGAGATTATCATCAGGTAATCTCCTTCCAGGAAAACATACAAAGGGCGATT
>ERZ780142.8-NODE-8-length-59541-cov-4.55472_pt1 | contig 59541 bp, 51 predicted proteins | sample MGYA00511347_ERZ780142 | MGnify/ENA primary metagenome ERZ780142 (study PRJEB29588, sample SAMEA2145758) | human gut metagenome | biome: human gut; feature: human-associated habitat; material: faeces | place: Denmark | collected 2008/2010 ...
CGTATTACCTCAAGTCGCTTTATGGGGTAAGGGAATTTTGTGTTTACGAAGTTTCTGTTATGCCCAAGGAATATGTACAATAAAAGAATTTTTGTCGTTTTACAAGTAAATTCCCACGAAACCCCATAGGTTGCGGATTTGAGGTTGATTTGACAACAGGGCAAAAATTTTCAAAAAAGGAAAGACTATAGGTCTAAAAAAACATGCAAATACTATCAGACAGAATTTTGATATACAATAATATACATATTTTCGAAAGATCATAAAGTCTAAAAAGACTTCAATTACCTTGCAGCTGAACTTCGTGGTGCTTTGCAGGGAGTAAAAGACCACATGGAAGGAAAGAAACAACTTCAATCCTTAGACAGTCTTCTCGATGAGCTATCATCTTCACGTTTCTTCTTACTTTGCCAAAGAAGCCAAACGACTGAGTAAGAGAATCGGCAAGAAAAAGAGGGCAACTGGAGCTTTTGCAACCAAGTTGCAGAAACCTTTTCGTAATTTTGCACCCGAAATAGAAAAAGGAACAAAATGTTCAGAATCATATAGAACTAAAAGTATTGTAAAATTATGGAAGAAATGAAACTTTCTCACGAACATCATGAACATCATCATGAAGTTCATCACGGACATCATCATGACTGCTCATGCTCCACAGAAGAACATGAGCACCAGGGGTGCGGTTGCCACCACCATCATCACCATGAAGAAGGCAGTTTGAAATCCAAACTCTTTCTGATTGGAGCTACCATCATCCTCCTGATTATCGCTGTTTTCATCGAAAAGAATTACGACCTGGCTACCTGGCAGTTGCTCCTCGTCTATCTCATTCCTTATTTATTAATAGGACACGAGACGCTGGGCGAAGCTGCAGAAGGTATTGCCAAGGGCGATATGTTTAACGAAAACTTCCTGATGGCTATCGCTACCATCGGAGCCCTTTGCATCGGATTCTTCCCAGGATCAGATACAGAATTCCCGGAGGCAGTCTTTGTGATGCTCTTCTTTCAGGTGGGAGAACTCTTCGAAGGATATGCGGAAGGAAAGAGCCGCGACAGTATTTCGCATCTGATGAATATCCGACCGGATGTAGCGAATGTTGAAAGAAACGGAAAAGTAGAGTCGGTTTCGCCGGAAGACATCAAGATAGGAGAAACTATCGTAATCCGTCCGGGAGAGAAAGTGCCTCTGGATGGTATTGTTGTTGAGGGAAGCTCAGCCTTGAATACCATTGCCCTGACAGGTGAGAGTATGCCACGGGATTTGAATGAAGGCGATACCATCATGTCCGGTTGCATCAACCTTTCAGGAGTAGTTCGTGTACGCACCACCAAGAGTTTTGGCGAAAGTACCGTATCCAAGATTATCTCTCTGGTAGAGAGTGCAGACAAGAACAAGTCGAAGAGCGAGGCTTTCATCACCCGTTTCGCCCGAGTCTATACTCCTATCGTTGTTTTCGCAGCCATTGCCCTGGCGGTTATTCCTCCATTCCTGGCAGCAACAGGAATCGTAGGTGAAGGAACCTTTGGCGAGAACTTCCCATTATGGCTCAACCGCACCTTGATATTCCTGGTGGTTTCCTGCCCTTGCGCCCTGGTCATCAGCGTGCCCCTCACCTTCTTTGGCGGCATCGGTGGAGCATCCCGGAATGGTATTCTCATCAAGGGCAGCAACTATATGGATGCTTTAGCCAAGGTGGGAACCGTTGTGTTCGACAAGACGGGTACCTTGACCCACGGAGAGTTTGCCGTAGCAGCTGTTCATGCAGATGCTTCCTGCCCAGACCATTCATCCCATGATGCAGATAATGTGCATATTGGCGAATATTCTGACAAGGAGAAAATCCTGCTTCATCTGGCAGCTCATGCCGAGCATTTCACCACCCACCCTATCGGTGCAGCCCTGCGGACTGCCTTCCCGCAAGAAGCAACGGATGACTGCGAGGTGACCGATGTAGAGGAGATTGCAGGACAAGGTATCCGTGCCCAAGTGAACGGCAAGGAGGTTTGCGTGGGCAACAAGAAGATGATGGAAAGCATCGGTGCCCGATGGCACGACTGCAACCAAGTGGGAACCATCATCCACGTCGCCATTGATGGCAAGTACGCGGGACATATTGTGATCAACGACACCCTTAAGGGAGGAAGCGCCCATGCCATCAGAGAGCTGAAAGAACTGGGAGTAGAGAAAACGGTAATGCTGACGGGTGACCGCAGAGAAGTGGGAGAAGATGTTGCCCACAAACTGGGACTGGACGAGTGCCGCGCAGAACTGCTGCCAACCGATAAGGTTTCGCATGTAGAACAACTGCTGAAGACAAAACCAGCAGGCAAGACGCTCGCTTATGTAGGCGATGGCATCAACGATGCCCCTGTATTGAAACGTGCCGATGTGGGCATTGCCATGGGTGGACTGGGTAGCGATGCTGCCATCGAAGCTGCCGATGTAGTACTGATGGATGATGACCCTAGAAAGATTGCCCTTGCCGTAAAGATAGCCAGAAGAACCATTCATATCGCTCACGAGAACGTGATATTTGCCATCGGAGTGAAGGTTGCCGTACTGATTCTCGCCACCATTGGTCTCGGCACCATGTGGATGGCAGTCTTTGCCGATGTAGGTGTTACGGTACTGGCTGTATTGAACGCCATGAGAAGTTTGGGTAAAAATCGTCTTTTTTATCGTTAAATACCAAAATAAGTTGTATCTTTGCAACCGAATTTTAATATACAATACTGAATGGTTATGTATAAAAAAAGACATTTTGACTATGAATAAGATTATCAAACTCATCTTCGTGCTCTGCTGCTTCTGCGGCATTGCACAGGCTCAGCCTCAACGTCCTAAGCTCGTTGTAGGCATCGTTATCGACCAGATGCGATGGGATTATCTCTATCGCTACTACGCCCGCTACGGCGAAGGCGGATTCAAGAGAATGCTCGGAGAAGGATTCAGCGTAGAAAACTGCAAGATTCCTTACATTCCTTCGGTTACAGCCATCGGCCACTCTTCTATCTGGACCGGTTCCGTTCCTTCCATCCACGGAATTGCAGGAAATAACTTCGTGAAAGATGGAAAGGTAGTGAATTGTACTGCCGACGATACCGTTAACCCTGTAGGTTCCGACAGCAAGGCTGGCAAGATGTCGCCTCGCCATCTGTGGGTAACCACCATCGGCGATGAACTCCGTCTGGCTACCAACAACCGCTCTAAGGTGATTGGTGTAGCCTTGAAAGACAGAGCATCCATCCTCCCTGCGGGCCATCACGCCAATGGCGCTTTCTGGTTTGATGACAAGTCGGGCAAGTTCATCACCAGTACTTTCTATATGGATAAGTTGCCTGAGTGGGTGAACAAGTTCAACAAGCAGAAACTCCCAAACAAGTATCTTTCCAAGAAATGGGAGACGCTCTACCCTATCGATTCCTACAAGGAAAGCACCAGCGATGACAACAACTACGAGAATGGAATTGTTGAAGGCGAAAAGGCAGTATTGCCACTCGACCTGCCTACCTTATATAAAAAGCATGGTTACAAGATTCTCCGCAGTACCCCATTCGGCTGCAACCTGACTTTCGATATTGCCAAGGCTGCCATTGAGGGAGAAAATCTGGGTAGAAACACAGATACTGATTTGCTGACCATCAGCTGCTCCAGCACCGATTACATCGGTCATCAGGTGGGCGTGAACGCCATCGAAACAGAGGATTGCTATCTCAGATTAGATAAGGCATTGGCAGATTTCTTCGCTTATCTCGACCAGACCATAGGCAAGGAAAATTATCTCACCTTCCTCACCGCCGACCATGGAGGCGTAAACAACGCAACCTTCCTGCAGGATCAACGAATCCCTGCCGGCATCTGGAACAAGAAGGGACTGGTAGATGAATTGAACAAGAGTCTGAAGACAAAGTTCAACACCGACAAGGACCTCGTGAAGACCATCATGAACTATCAGGTATTCTTCAATACAGACATCATCGAGGAACTCGGTCTGGATTACACAGCCATCAAGCAGGTGGTAGTAGACAGACTGAAGAAAGACAAGGACGTGCACTATGCCTTCGACATGGAGAAGACCTCTATCGAGAGCATCCCTGAAGAGCTGAAGTTCCGCGCTATTAACGGTTATAACCGCGAGCGCAGCGGAGGTGTTCAGATTGTACTGAAACCAGGTCACTACGATTATTACAGCAGCAAGGGAACTACCCACGGAGCATGGAATCCATACGATATCCATATTCCTTGCCTGTTTATGGGTTGGGGCATCCAGCACGGCGAGAGTGCCCAGCCTCACTATATGACAGATATTGCCGCTACCGTTTGTGCGATGCTGCATATTCAGGCACCTAACGGCTGCATCGGCACACCGATATTCTAATAAAAAGCAAAAAGCCAGATAATAACAAAGGCTAGGTTCACGATTCAGGGAACCTAGCCTTTATTTTTTATTCAAAAGAAGATGTTCTTCTATTCCGAGAAGAACATCTCTTATTCTTCGTTCATAATCTTCATATATTCCTCGTAAGAAATATATCTGCCACCCATCGATTTGAGATGAGGAGTCTCCAACTGACAATCTATCATCTTGCCACCATGCTCCTGCAAGTATCTGGCAAGGAAGATGAGGGCAATCTTAGAAGCTGACGGAACCCTGGAGAACATGCTTTCTCCGATAAAAACCTTGCCGATGGTGACACCATAAAGTCCCCCCACCAGTTCATCGGTTTCATTATCCCATACCTCTACGCTCGCCGCAAAGCCCTGCTTATGGAGGGCAGTAAATGCCTGGATGATGTTCTCGCCCAGCCATGCGCCATCTTCCCAATACCGTCCGTTGGTCTTGCTGCATCCCCGTATCACGCCATCGAAATCTTCGTTGATTCCTACGCTGTATCGGTTCTTCCTCATCAGGGTACGCATGGAATGACTGATGTGGATTTCATCTGGGAAGATGACGAAACGCTTCATCGGACAGAACCAGAGTATTTCAGGCTGGTCACGGAAACTATACCAGGGAAAAATGCCATTGCTATAAGCCAGCAACAGGCGGTCGATACTCAAATCGCCACCAATCGCAAAGCATCCATCCTCATCGCCATAATGCGGATCGGGAAAGTAAATCTCGTCCGCAGTATCATCTATCTGTAATATCATACGCTTATCTTTTATCAAGAATATTCTTGACTAGACTTTCATTCTAATAATTAACCACCAGTTCCTTTCCGTCAAAATCGACATGCGCCTTGCCACCCTTCTTGAGTTTGCCGAAGAGCAGCGCCTTCATCAGGATCGGTTTCAGGCGGTTACCGATGACACGGTCCATCTCGCGGGCACCATATTCCTTGGTAAAGCCCCATTTCAGCAACTGTTCGCGCGCAGCATCGGTTAACGTTACGGTAACTCCCTTTGTTGCCAGTTTCGCATCGAGTTGACGAAGTTTCTTGGCAAGAATCAGTTCTGCCATGTGCTTATCCATATCGTTGAACACCACCATGTCGGAAAGTCGGTTGATAAACTCAGGCTTGAAAGTCTTCTTCACCTGTGCCAGCATCGCTTCGCCACGACTTACGTTTCCATTGAAACCTACGCTAGCCCGTGAAGCATATTGCGCTCCGGCATTTGAGGTCATGATGAGAATCACGTTACGGAAATCAGCCTTCTGGCCCTTGTTATCAGTCAGACGGGCATAGTCCATTACCTGGAGCAGGATGTTGTAGATATCGCTATGCGCCTTCTCTATCTCATCGAGCAGGAGTACACAGTTTGGCGTCTTGCGGATGGCATCGGTCAGAAGTCCTCCATCCTCATAACCCACGTATCCGGCTGGCGAACCGATGAGTTTTGCCACGGTATGCTTCTCGGTATATTCACTCATATCGAAGCGTACCAGTTCGATGCCGAGTTCCTTGGCCAACTGCCGTGCCACCTCGGTTTTTCCTACTCCGGTAGGTCCCACGAAGAGGAGCGAAGCCAATGGTTTGTCATCATCTGTCAATCCCGCCTTTGCCATCATCACAGCCTCAACCACCTTGTCTACAGCCTTGTCCTGACCGTAAATCTTGTCGAGTATGCGCTGGCGGAGCGTAGCCAAAGCATCGTTATTCTCATCTTTCATCGCAGCCGCATCAATCTTGCAGACTTTAATCAGAATCTGCTGGATGATAGACTTGGTAACATAAGAGCGCTGGCGAGATTCTACCGGATGCACCTCCAGATAAGCACCCGCCTCATCCATCAGGTCGATGGCCTTGTCTGGCAGACAGCGGTTGCTGATATATTTGGCGCTGGCACGGACGGCATATTCCAGGGCGTCCTTGCGATAGGTTACATTGTGGAACTTGTTGTATTTATACTGCAAGCCCTCCAATATCTTGATAGCCTCCTCCTCGGTAGGTTCCTTGATATCTATCTGCTGGAACCGACGCACGATGCCCTTGCTCTGAGCCATGTAGCGGTTGAACTCCTCGTAGGTGGTAGAGCCGATGAAACGGATATCGCCTGCCTCCAGATATTGCTTCAGCATATTGGATGCATCAGGTCCGCCATCTGAGCCACGACCGGCACCTATCATATTATGAATCTCATCGATGTAGATAATGGTATTGCCTTCCTTCACGGCTCCCTCCATCACCATCTTGATGCGTTTCTCGAAGTCGCCGCGATATTGGGCACCGGCAAGCATCTGTCCCATGTCCATGCCATAGATGCGAGCCCCCTTGAGGCGTTCAGGAACCTGGTTTTCGTTGATGAGTTTGGCGAGACCATAGACCAGAGCTGTCTTGCCGACTCCGGCTTCTCCGATGTGGAGCGGATTGTTCTTCTCGGCACGGCAGAGCACCTGGATGGTTCTGTCCAGTTCCTGTTCTCTTCCGATGAGCGGATTGTGCTCTTCTACCTTGTCAGAAATACAGGTAACCAGCTGATGCCAATCCTGTACAACCTGTCTTCTGCCTTCTTCCTCGTCGTCATCATACTCGTTGGCATAATCGTCATCATCAAAGTCTGCTCCCATGCCCATGCCAGCCTCTCCAGTATCTTCTCCAATAGGATAATAACTGTCAACGCTCGCCAGGAACTCGCCCTGCCGGTCGCCCACATTCTTGCACAGCAGGAAGGCGGCTTCTGAATTCTGCAAGCCAAACATCGCCTGCACAAAATGGGGTACATTCACCAGCTGTCTGTCGGCAGCAGCAGCCAGGGCGCACGCCGTTCCAAACATGGTTTTGAAGAGCGATGACGGCTCTGGCAGATACTTGATGGTTTCAGGCACACGCTCCTGCTTGGCGAGCCATCCCACCAAGTCTTCGTGCATCTTGAAGCTGTCTACGCCTTCTTCCTGCAGCGCCTGACAGAATGCATACTGCCTGAGCAACGCCAGCAGCATGTGCTCGGGCATCACGAACTCGTGGTCGAAGAACCGGGCTTGCTTCATGGCATCGTCCATCAGAACACTCATATATCGGGTCAATCCCATACTGTCCATTCTATTTTTTCCTTTCTTTTTCTTAGCATATATTGGGGATATTTCCCCGAAATCAACGCCTATTCCGGCATATAAGTGAGTTTCAGCGGAAACTTCTGCGTACGGGCTTTCTCCATCGCTTTCTCCACTTTACTCTTGGCGATGTCATAGCTGTAGGTGCCCACCACGGCTTTTTCTTCGTGATGAACCTTGAGCATGATTGCTTCAGCCTCAGCCTGCGACTTGAAGAAGATGGATTCGAGGATTTCTACCACGAAGTCCATCGGTGTAAAGTCGTCGTTGAACATCATTACCACGTAACGCCCCGGCTCCTTGAGCCTGGTTTTCTGGCGTTCACGAATTGCTGTTTGTTCTTGAGCCATATTTTAATTCTTACTTTTTATAAGCATTGGTAATCTCCACAACATAAACATCGTGGAATCCACCCTTGGCACCATACCACTGGAGCAGGTCCTTGTCGAGGAACTTCTCGGCGGTCATACTGTCCTTATAAAGTTTGCGGCATTCCAGGGTGAGTCGTGACTGCTCGAAGCCAATGCAGCCGTTATCAGTTTCTACAGGAATCAGTCCTGTTTCCTTCACCTTATCCAAATCGCGTCCGCTCTTGGAACCGCAGAAGCTATAAATCTTTCGAGCCTCCTCGCTATGACCGAGGAAAGAGAGGGTCATGAATTCATTCTCCTCGATGATGCCGTGGGTGAAACGCTCCGGACGGATAAAGACCACAGCCACCGGCTTGTTCCAAAGCCATCCCAAACAGCCCCAAGAGGCGGTCATCATATTGAAATGATCCTTGTTGCCGGCACATACCAGCATCCACTCCTTACCAATAGTCTCGAAGACGTTGTCATTCAGTTCTTTTACGTTGATCTTTTCCATCTTATCTGTTCCTTTCTTTTTAATTTCTAATTACCATAAAATTGCGACAGCAGTATTCTGATTGCTGAATGCTGCCCATATCAACTGCAAAGATACAAGAATAATCTGAAAAAGCGAATGTTTCTTTAAGAAAATCGCATCACCCTATTGAGGATTATGCCTAATTAATACTTTTTTATGCCACAAGAAGGCTGAATTGAATACGATTTGTGAGGTAGGAAACTGACCTTGATTTACATTAACTTTGCATCAGCAGTTGAAAAAATAATTCACATTTTATTTTGTCAGTTGCCTAAAAGGCAGTACCTTTGCACCCCGAATGCCGAAAGCCGGGAAGGCAGAAGGCTTCGAATTATTAATCATTTATAAACATTTTATTTAATGTACAAAACAATTTTCAACAAGCGCAACAGCTTGAAGTTCAACCGATTCTCTAACAAGAACTACTCACTCTTCGCAGTTTTGGGAAGAGAGGTACTTGTTGGTGCACTCAGCGTTGCTACCCTGAGCCATGCTAAGGCAGCAGGCGTAAGCACAGAGGGAGCCAAGGTTGATTCTACCCTCTACAAGGGCGGAAAGGCTTACGAGCTAGATGCGGTGAGCGTTACCGGATCTCGTGCGCCGATGACTGTAGAGCAGTCACCTAAGATTGTGTCTGTCATTACCCGCGACGATATTCATCGTGCGGCTGCGCAGACTATCAACGACGTATTGAAATTAGCTACCGGCGTGGATGTCCGTCAGCGTGGTGGCTTTGGTGTTCAGACGGATATCTCCATCAATGGTGGAACCTTTGACCAGATTACCATTCTCTTGAATGGCGTCAACATTTCCAATCCACAGACTGGTCACAATGCTTCTGATTTTCCTGTAGCTCTTGCTGACATCGACCACATCGAAGTGCTCGAGGGGGCTGCATCGCGCTTATTCGGAACTTCAGCCTTCAATGGTGCCATCAATATCGTGACCAAGAAGGCAAAGAATGATGGAGTATCTGCAAGTGTAGAAGGCGGAAGCTTTGGAAGCTTCGGAGCACAGGGACGCATTCAAACAGCTTTTGAAACGGGCAAGTGGACCCAGGCTTATTCCGTAAGCGGAGGTTACAAGCGCTCGGATGGCGGCACGGAGAACAGCGACTTCGAGAAGGGACAGGGCTACGGCAATCTCTCGTTCTCTTACGACCAGCGTTTCGACATCATCGCCCAGCTGGGTATTGCTAGTCAGAGCTATGGTGCCAATACTTTCTACAGCGCCAAATATAACAACCAATATGAGAAGACAGAGCACGGTCTGGCTTCGCTCAACCTGAGTCTGCACAACCAGGAGAAGACCTGGGAGATTGCGCCTCAATTCTATTATAACAAATTCAAGGATCACTATCAGCTGATTCGTGGAAAGGCTGGAGCAGCAGCAGGCGAGAACTATCACGACCTCGATGTTTATGGTGGTGGACTGAATGCCAACGTAGCTTGGGCTTTGGGTAAGACCGCAGTGGGTTTCGATATCAGCAAGGAGTGCATCTACTCTACTGCATTGGGCGAGGAACTGGCAGAGAAAGACTATAAGGACATCTCGGGTTCTGACCGTCAATATACCCGAAAGGGCGAGCGCACCAATACCAACATCATGCTGGAGCACAACTTCATCTTCGGCGGCTTCACCTTGTCGGCAGGTATCTTGGCTAACAAGAATACAGGTTTGGACAACGACTTCCGCTTCTATCCTGGTGTGGATATGAGTTATCGTCCTAACGACAACTGGAAGTTCTACGCTTCCTGGAACAAGGCATTGAGAATGCCTACCTACACCGACTTATACATAAGTAATGCGGTACAGCAGGGCGACCTCACCTTGACCCCGGAGAAGAACTCAACCTTCAAGGTGGGAACTCAATATCGCCAGACTGGTTTTGCAGCAACCGTTAGCGGATTCTACGCACACGGCACCAACATGATTGACTGGGTTCAGACATCCGTGACCGAGCAGAACGACAGCAAGTATCACGTGATGAACATCGGAAAACTCAACAACATGGGCTACAACGTAGATGCTACTATCTACATGAGAGAATTGGTACCAAACAGTTTCATCACCCGCATCAAGTTGGGTTATGCTTACATCTATCAGGATCATAAGACCGAGACAAACATTCTGAAATCACTTTATGCATTGGAGTATCTCAAGCACAAGGCTGTATTCGGACTGGATCATCAGATCTGGAGCAAGCTTTCAGCTTCGTGGAGCGTAAGATGGCAGCAGAGAATGAATGGCTATCATCCATACACCAAGGTGGATTGCAAGCTGATGTGGGACGAGAAAAAATACAATATCTTCGTGAAAGCCGACAACATCACTTGCCACCGCTACTACGACCTCACAGCTGTTAAGCAGCCAGGTTTGTGGATTATGGCAGGAGCCAGCGTAAATCTCGGCCGATAATATAATCAGATAATAATCATCCCAAAAGATGATAAATATCCGAAACACGATTCGGATATCAAATAAAAGAACGAGCCTTGATGGAGGATTCATCCTACCGTCAAGGCTCGTTTCCTTTTATTCCGGCTATTTCCTTTTATTTCAGTTATTCCGGTTTCTGATATTTTCCGTTCACTTTAATCGGTTCGAGATGGATTCCCACATGGGTATCTGCGCCGAAGTGCTGCTTCAGTTTTGTTTCTATATGAGTAGCATGCTCATGCGCCTCATAAAGCGAAAGAGAACCCGGCATGCGGACATGCATTTCTATCGCAATCTTGTTTCCGATGCGACGGGTACGCAGGTTATGAATCTCTCCCACTCCCTCTTCTTCATTTGCAATCTTCAGGATTTCATCTTCCTCAGTTTCTGGAAGACTGGCATCCGTCAGTTCTTTCACAGACTGCGTCACCAGTCCCCAGGCAGCCTTGATGATGAAGGCACTCACGATGATGGCTGCCAGCGGATCGAGCACCGTCCACTTTTCTCCCAGGATGATGGCGCCACCAATACCGAACATCGTTCCGAGACTCGATAAAGCATCGCTGCGATGATGCCAGGCATTCGCCACTACAGCCTCGGAATGATATTTCTTTCCGGCTTTAACCGTAAACTGATAAGCCCACTCCTTCATCACGATACTTACGATGGCAGCAATCAAGGCTACAATGCCCGGCTGCTGCAATGTCTCGCCGCAGATGGCACGATAGGTCTTGGTAACGCCAGAATAACAGATCATCACACCCACCACGAAGAGCGAAATACCGATGATGGCTGTGGCAAGCGTCTCGTATTTGCCATGACCATAATCATGGTCCTTATCCATCGGCTTATTGCCCAGTTTTACGAATACCAGTACCACCACATCGGTGGCAAAATCGGTAAGCGAGTGGATGGCATCCGCTATCATGGCTGCCGAATGTCCGAGAAGACCTGCAGCAAACTTCAGTACGAGCAGCACCACATTGATGATGCTTCCCGCTATCGTCACCTTATATACTTCCTTTACTCTATCCGCATCAGCGGAATGATTCTTTTTCGTTTCAGTGGGCATCTCTTGCTCGTTATTTATTCTCTCATTCTTGTCCATACTATAAAATATAACAGAAGTCCTTTGCTTCCTTAATAATATTTTTGTATAACCAAATTCCTGTCTTTCATTAATTGAGCGGCAAAAGTACATCTTTTTTCTGAAATCGGATAAAAAGAGAGATTAAAAAAGTATAACGAATAGGGAATAATGTGATAGCGAAGAGAGAAAAGCATGGAATTTTGTGATAAAACGCCTTAAAACAATAGGAATTTTGTGATTTTCAGTCCGATAGAGACAAATATCTACCTTTGCTACGTATAGACGATAGTTTTATGATTCTGTATTTACCATTATAAGTTAACGAACTTAAAATATTAGGCCGTAACCGTTAATTCTGCGAAAGAAAACTGCGGAAATCCGCAAAAATTCTACGTAGAATTAATAAAAGTATTATTTTTGCAAAAGAAAAATGCGGAAATCCGCAAAAATCTTTCCTATTATGATTGTAAATAGAGACAAATATCTACAAGAGTTGGTTAGTTCACGCCATAATGGACTGGTAAAAATCATTACTGGTATGCGCCGTTGCGGAAAATCCTTTCTGCTGTTTCGTCTCTTCAAGCGTTTCCTTGAAGACGATGGAGTCATGCCCGACCACATCATAGAAATGGCATTCGATGACTATGCATTCAAGGAGTTTCGCAATCCTGACAAGTTTTATAAGTATGTAAAAGAGAAGATTGCTGACGACCAACCTTATTACATTCTGCTTGATGAGGTACAGATGCTTGACGAGTTTGAAGATGTACTAAATGGATTATTGCATATTCCCAATGCTGATGTTTATGTGACGGGAAGCAATGCACGCTTCCTATCCAAGGATATAATAACCGAATTTCGTGGACGAGGATACCCAATACACGTTTCACCACTCAGCTTTGCTGAATTTATGACCGTATATGATGGCGACAAGCAGGATGGTTGGAACGAATATTTGCTTTATGGTGGTCTTCCGCCTGTTGTTTTACAAAAGACAGAAGAAGAAAAAGGGAGACTTCTGAACAGCCTCTTGACTGAGACTTACATGATAGATGTCATCAACAGAAACAAGATAAAGAACAATGCAGAACTCAACGATTTATTCAAGATTCTCGCATCGGGAATTGGCGGACTTACCAATCCGCAACGACTTGCCAATACTTTCCAATCTGTAAAGAATGTCTCTATAAGCTCTGCAACCATCAAGAAATACATCGAATATCTTGCAGATGCGTTCTTGCTTGAGCCATGCAATCGCTATGACGTAAAAGGCCGTAAGTATATCGGAACGCCATTGAAATATTATTTTTCTGACTTAGGCATTCGCAATGCACTTCTCGGCTTTCGCCAACAAGAGAAAACCCATCTGATGGAGAATGCCATCTATAATGAACTTCGCTACCGTGGATATAGTGTGGACATTGGCAACGTAGAAATCAACGGCGTGGATGAAAAAGGAACCAAAGTGAGACGGATGCTTGAAGTTGACTTTGTTTGCAACCAAGGCTACAAACGCTGCTACATCCAGTCGGCTCTCAGTTTGCCAGACAAGGAGAAGACGAAACAAGAACTTGCCTCTTTGCTACGTATAGACGATAGTTTTATGAAGTATGTGATAACAGGCGACATCATCAAGAAATACCAAAACGATGACGGCATTGTATTTATGGACGTATTTGATTTCTTGTTGAATAAAGAATCTATATGAGACTAAGAAATCCATATGGCACTTATAAAAGGAAAGACTATCTTTGAAAAATAAGATAACCTTTCCTCTTAAATATCAGTCAAATTGCTTAAACTCGAAACCTGCAATATATTCCTATATGCAAGAATACAAAATGGCAGTAATCATTCAATTCACATGTTTCCCCATACTAAATATTTGACATATACTTTCACCTATTTCTTTTTGATTATTAGGATAGGATGGCTGCATATCTTTGGGAATATCAAACTTCATCGGAGTTAGTGTATTTTGAATGAAATATGAGTTTAGGACACTATCCAGATAATTCAATTCATTTTCATCCATATAATCGCCATATAAAGATAGTGTTTGCTCACAAAGCATTTCTATTTTGTTTTTTCTTGTTATAATGTATTCTTCTATACTTACCTTACCTCCCATAAATGAAGACAACAAATCGGTATTTACAAAAGCATCTACAAATGCTTTTTCTTCATAGTCTTTATTTATCTCAAATGGTTTTATTGAATTAACGATTTGTCTCATATATTCTTTTACTATAGATACTTGTCTTTTAACATGTCTAACATAAATATCCTGTTTTTTCAACCGAGGGATATAGTCATTTAACAAGAAAAATATCGCACCTGCAAGATAGCTAAAAGACAAGGTCTCCATAGCGATATTAGCATTTTGTCCAAGGTATGGGTCACATGGTATTAGACGCCAATCTGTAAAACGAATAATTATAATAAGCACAGCACTAAGTACTGCACCAATCCACCATAATTGTTTCATAAAGTTCATACAATTATATTTTCAAGAGAGGACGTGTCTTTAGGCATTTTCAGTCTAATTTACAAAACACTTATGACACATCCTCTTCTTATATGTTAGTAAATAATCTTTATTGTCTTTTCGTTAATTTTCACAAGATATAGCCCTCGTTCCAATGGAATAACTTCGTCCTTATAGTTTCTTGTTTTATAGATAAGTACGCCCATTGTATTATATATACACACATCAGAATTTCTAGCATTCAATATATTGATTCCTGAACTATTATGCTCTATCTTGATTTTTTCCGAGTCATACATATTACCCTTTATATCTGTTGTAGAAGGTGTAAAGATATTACAAAATTCTTTCCAGCCATCTGCTTGACAATATGCATCAATGCATCCTTCTGGTACAATAAGAGTAGAATATTGATATACTGAGTCCGTAAATTCTGCACCAGTAGGAGGAATTGTTGCCTCTACTATTACTGTATCTATTGCTGTACAGAATTTGAATGAACCAGGTGTCATATTGGCTTTAACTTGTGCTATATATTCCTGCCTTGGACCTAACGAAGATACATTTTTACCAATCGTCAACTTTTTAAGTCTTTCCATTTTAGAGAAAGGGCCATCGTATGATTCCAACAACTTACCGGACAAACTATAACGCGGTTTATCTGACAAACTACTACCTATATATAAATCTTCTATTTTTGTATCATAAAAGCCTCCATAATAATACATTATTTTAGTATCATATACTGTTGAACTTGTGTTTAAAACACCAGCTGAAAATGACAACATACCAGCACCATCCTCAAATATTACTTTTTTAAGGCGCGGACAATAATGAAATATATTTTTACCAAAGTTTATCGCACTTGACGGCAAGTTAATTGATGGCAAGAATTCACAACCTTCAAAAGCACTTTCTCCTATAGTTGTAACACCTTGTGGAATATTCACTTCTCGTAAATAATTGCAGCATACAAATGCTCTCTCTCCTATAGTTGTAACACTTTGTGAAATATTCACTTCTCGCAAATATTTGCACCATCCAAATGCTCTCTCTCCTATTTCTGTAACCCAATCAGGAATAGAGATTGACTTTATGTATGTAGCATAAAAAGTAGATGCAGGTATGACACTTAATCCTTTTGACCATTTTACAGTTTCTAAATGTGATGAAAAAAACACATTGGTGCCCATTTCTGTTACACTATTAGGGATTGTCACTGATCGTAATGCCGTTGAAGAAAAACAAGCATTTCCTAAAGAGGTTACACTATTAGGAATCAGTATCCCATCTTCTAAATTACAACCTGCAAATGCACTATCTTCTATTTTTGTTACACTTGATGGTATTTCTACATTTTCTAACTTAGAGCATTTTTCAAAAGTGCTCTTTTGTATAACAGTTATTGTATTAGGAAGTGTCACTGTTCGTAAACCAGAATACTTAAAAGCTTCTTCTTCAATGTCTTTTACACTATTAGGAACAACTATAGACTTTAAGTTTGCACAATTATAAAATGCCCGATAATTAATAGAAGTTACAGCAAAGTCAAATCCTTGAAAAGACACTTTTTCCGGGAGTTTAACTGCAGAATCAGTTGTTAGTTTGTTGCCACATACCGCAACAACATTATCAGAGACCTTACTGTAGACAATATTGTCTATCGTAAATTCACTAACAACATTTTCCGTAAGTCCCCAAAATTTTTTCCAATAGTCTGCATTTTGATATAAATTTGCTGTTCCGTATGGAATATTTACCTGAGTTTGAATATAATTTAACGCAGGAAAATCTGCGTAACATGAAGGAGGAGTCATAGAAGCTATATTGATAGTTTTTAAAGAAGTACAATCTTTTATCGCATCACGTCCTATTCTTTCTATTTTTCTTCCTAAAGTTAGAGTTTCTAATGCCGAGCAACCTTCAAAAGCACTTTGCCCTATAGAACGAGCATTAGACGCTACACTTACAAGTTTTATGCAACCTTTAAAAGTATTTTCTGGAATATATATTTGACCTAAATTTATTACCTCAACCAAGTTAGTACAATTCTGAAAAGCACCATCCCATGTGTCTTGTACATATATTTTTTTCGACCAATCTTTTTGTGGAATCGGATAGGTTGTAGGAACCTGAGTTACTTTAGGGCCAAAGATGACTTTCTCAACTTTTGAATTAGAAAATGCAGGATTTGGGATAATATGCTGATAATCGTAGTAGTATGCACCACTTTGATAACTTTCTCTATAACGAAAACACTCTGTTGTAAGATTTCTACCAATATAAACTTCTTTTACATTATATTTAGAGAACATAGAACGAGATGCCTCATAAAAATAATGAGGAGAAGAATTGGCATGCCCTTCACCATAATAGACACAAGTACGGTTTTCAACACGTCCTATACACAGTTCATTATTACTATCAACAATTTTAACTTTTTGCAGATTACTACACCCACTAAATATATCGTTCAAAATCGAAATTCCATTACCAACAACTATTGATTGAAGCCCCTTGCAGTTTTTAAAGACATCGTATCCAGTTTCTTTCACGCTATTTGCAATTTCAAATGCTAATAGTTGTTGACAATTTTCAAAAGCGTTATCTCCTATCTTTTCAGCTACAGGTAAAAATAATTGTTCCAACTTTGAACAATTACGAAACGCACCATTTTTAATTTCTTTTGCTGAAGGAAAATCACATATTTTTAAACTCGTACAATTCGAAAATGCATAAATCCCAATACTTGTAAGTTCCTTTGCATTAACTGTTTTCAACAAAGGGCAGTTGGAAAAGGCATTATTACAAATCAATGTATCAGAGATTACAACTGAAAGTAATTTGTCACAACCATAGAAAGCACTTTCCCCGATTTTTCCCTGTGTCAAAATCGTAAGATTAGTTATCTTTTTATTATTTTTGGCGAATTCATCAGCAACTGACAACACAGATAAATTTCTTCCGTTTAATACAATTTGTGCAGGAATTACAACATCCCCTTCCTTGTCTTTAGCTAAGCCAACCGCTTTAACAGTCAATTCTGAAATTGAAACAACATCATAGTAAATACCATTCTGCTCTATATCATGAGCAAAAAGGCTCAAAGCCATCGCCATAAATGACATGGCAAGAACAACTCTTTTAAAACAATTTCTCATTTTTGTATGTTAAGCCAATGGCTCCCCGTTAGCGGTTAGTATACTTACTTTTATATACATATAAAAAGCGCGGAGCCAGTTCTGTCACTCGTTCCACGATAGAAAGGCCTTCGCATTGCCCGACAAGTCGAAACGAGCAACGTCGAAAGCCCCACGCCAGTGTAAGTATATAATCTACCCCTACCATCGAACGCATTTACATCCGAAGCCATAGAGGTATATATAATACACCACATGAGACGTTCTAGTTGCTTTGTTCTTGACTTGTCGATGAATTTGCGAAGTTCTTCTATCGCCAAAACCAAAGCGTACAAAAACGCCTTTTCAATATGTATATGTCAACCCACCCTATACCCATTGGGCTTTCAGTATGAGTTAAGACATTGCAAATATACGAATAATGTTTGAAAGAACAAAAGTTTTTAGCAAAAAATCCTCACTGAGGGATAAAATTCATCAAAATCCTCCTTCTCTGAGAGATTTTTCTGTATTTAACCACGCTATGCGAAATTTTTATTGTACTTTTGCACCCGTGCTTGGAAAAGCAACAAATAAAACAGAAGAGTAAACGATATGGCAGAAAAGAATAGCATACCCCAATTCGTGAATAGCGAATCTATTATGGCGGATAGCAACTATGTGAAGTGGCTCTCCGATTTGAAAGAGCAATCCGCAAAGAATTCCATTAGCAATAACAACGATTAAGCAAACATAAACAGAATATGGTTTTAAATTACATTTGGATAGCATTTTTCGTGATTGCGTTCATCTTCGCACTCATCGGATTGGCAATGGGAGATACAACTATCTTCCAGAAGATTGTAGATTCCACCTTCGACTCATCCAAGAATGCCTTCGAGATTTCTCTCGGACTGACGGGCGTGCTCGCCCTCTGGCTTGGCATCATGAAGATTGGAGAGAAGGCGGGAGTAGTGAATGTGTTGGCCCGAGCGCTCAGCCCGGTCTTCACCCGTCTCTTCCCCGATATTCCGAAGAACCATCCGGTGATGGGAAGCATCTTCATGAATATCGCTTCGAATATGCTGGGACTCGATAATGCAGCAACGCCTACCGGATTGAAGGCGATGCAGCAGATGCAGGAGCTCAATACGAAGAAGGATACGGCAACGAACCCGATGATTATGTTCCTGGTTCTGAACACCTCAGGACTCACCATCATCCCTACCACCATCCTTGCCTTCCGTGCCTCCTACGGAGCAGCCCAGCCTACGGATGTCTTCATCCCTATCCTGATGGCTACGCTCGTGGCTACGCTTGCCGGAATCATCATCACTTCGCTCTGGCAGCGCATCAACATCCTGCAGCCGGTATTGCTCGCTACTCTGTTGGGAATGTGCGCCTTCGTAGGCATCATCATCTGGGGATTCGGACAGATGGACAAGGATACGATGAACACGGTTACCACCTTGGCTTCTAACATGATTCTCCTGGGCATCATCCTCTGCTTTATCCTGGCTGGTTTCTGGAAGAAAGTGAATGTTTACGATGCATTTATCGAGGGAGCGAAGGAAGGTTTTACTACTGCGGTGAAGATTATCCCTTATCTCGTAGCTATCCTTGTGGGCATCGGCGTGTTCCGTGCTTCGGGAGCGATGGATATGGTGATTCAGGGCATTTCGTGGTCGGTAGAACAATGCGGCTTGAATGCCGATTTCGTAGGCGCCCTACCTACCGCCATCATGAAACCGCTGTCGGGAAGTGGTGCACGAGGCATGATGCTGGAGGCGATGAAGAACTATGGTCCTGATTCGTTTGTAGGCAGATTGAGTTGCATTTTCCAGGGTTCCACCGATACCACCTTCTATATATTGGCAGTATATTTCGGAAGCGTAAGCATCAGGAATACCCGCCACGCCGTGGCTTGCGGCTTGCTCGCCGATTTGGCAGGAGTCATCGCAGCAATCGCTATAGCTTATTTATTCTTCGGATAAGAGTCTCCCACAGATTTCACAGATTTACACAGATAATCTTTGAATGACGGCGCAAGCCCAATTTAACATTTAACACTTAACATTCAACATTAAGATAATGGCAAGTTTAAAATCACTCGCAAAGGATACCGCCATCTATGGCTTGAGCAGTATCATCGGCAGATTCCTGAACTACCTGCTTGTACCACTCTATACGGCTAAGATCAGCGCTGCAAGTGGTGGTTATGGTGTCATCACCAACATGTACGCCTATACGGCGTTACTCCTCGTTATCCTGACCTACGGAATGGAGACCACCTTCTTCCGTTTCGTCAACAAGGAGGGAGAAAACTCAGAAAAGGTTTATCACACGGTATTGAGCATGGTGGGCTTCACTTCCCTACTCTTCATCGCCCTGGTATTCCTCTTCATCACGCCTTTGAGCGATGCGATGGGCTACGCCAACCATCCGGCTTATGTATGGACCATGTTCGTAACCGTGGCTATTGATGCCTTCCAGTGCATCCCGTTCGCTTACCTCAGATACAGGAAGCGCCCATTGAAGTTTGCCGCCTTCAAGTTGCTCTTCATCGGTCTGAACATTGCGCTCAACCTGGTTTACTACGTCATCATAGATGGTCACGATGTGGGCTATGCTTTCTACATCAACCTGGTTTGCACCGCCTCCATCACCTTCTGTTTCTACAAGGAACTGAAGGAAGGATTCATGGGCGAGAAATGCTCCTGGAGCGAATGTAAGGTGCTCGTCAGGAAGATGCTGGGCTACAGCTGGCCTATCCTCGTGCTCGGTATTGCAGGTATTCTGAACCAGACAGCCGACAAGATTCTCTTCCCTTACATCTATGAGAAGGGCGATGCGCATGCGCAGCTCGGAATCTACGGAGCAGCCAGCAAGATTGCGATGATCATGGCGATGATTACCCAGGCTTTCCGCTATGCTTACGAGCCATTCGTATTCGGCAAGGCGAAGGATAAGGACAACCGACAGACTTACGCTTCGGCGATGAAGTATTTCGTCATCTTCACCCTGCTCGCTTTCCTGGTAGTAGTAGGTTATCTGGATGTATTGCGCCATATCATCGGTCGCGACTACTGGGATGGTTTGAAGGTAGTGCCTATCGTAATGGCTGCCGAAATCATGATGGGAGTATATTTCAACCTCAGTTTCTGGTACAAGCTCATCGACAAGACCATCTGGGGTGCTTACTTCTCGGGCATCGGTTGCCTGGTATTGATTGCCATCAACGTTATCTTCGTACCGATCTATGGTTACATTGCCTGTGCCTGGGCTGGTTTTGCTGGATATGGAACAGCCATGCTTCTCTCCTACTTTGTGGGCCAGAAGAAATATCCAATCAACTATCCGGTGAAGGAGATTATGATTTATGTGGTTCTCGCCCTCATCCTCTTCGCAGGAATGACCGAGGCTAACAGACACTTCTCTACCGCCATCGCCTGCGCCATCAACACGGTGCTCATCCTCATCTTCGCCGCTTATCTCGTGAAGAAGGATTTCCCATTGAAGAGTCTGCCGGTGGTGGGTAAATACTTTAGAAAGTAAGAGATTCCAATCATTGAGATTATATTCCAAGAAGTCTGCGGACAATGCGCAAGTCCACGGACTTCTTTTGTTTATATTATACAGAACCTTCGCATGCAGTTCAAGAATAGACAAAAGGACCCAATGTTCCTGGTCCCGAGCAATACTCAGGATATAATAGCAGCCAGCAAGGCGCCCTGTAAGAGCTAAAGCAAACGGCTGAGTGAACGAAACGAAACGACTGAGTATTTTGAAGGATACGGCTATGCAAGCTGAAGGATACGGCTCCGTTAACCGAAGGATACGGCTCCGTAAGCTGAAGAATATGACTGCGCAAGTGAAAGAAGGCGTCTGATCAGGTTCAAAGAGATAGAATATGGAGTTCAAGGAGACTGCTTCTGGAAAGTTGCCACTAGGCTCAGCAGCGCTGCTGAGCCTAGTCAGCAGGTCTGCTCACTGCAGTCAGCAGGTCTGCCGAGCCTAGTGATAACACCTTTTAATCGTACAACAATACCCCCTTTAGTTGTACGACTGTACACCTTTTAGTTGTACAACTACACACCCTTCAGTTGTACAACTATAAACCTTTAGACGTACAACTATGAATCCATCGATTGTTCAACTTGACTTTTTCTCCCATTCTATACCTCAAAAACAAGAAATAGTCCGAGAATTCTCAAAAAAAGTAATCTTCCTTTTCGTTATTCCCTCATAAAAGTATATCTTTGCAACGATTATTCCCTCATAAAAAATAAAGAGCATGAGAAAGATACTACAAGACAAAATATGCATGAACGATATCAACAAGATATGCATCATGACCCAAGGTAAGGAGAACGACCACCGGAAGGAAGAGCTTTACCAGCTCACCTTCGATGAAAACGACCGCGTATCGTTCAATGCGCTTTGGGCTTTAAGTCATTTCGATGAAGCCAACAACCTATGGCTCTTTCAGAAGCATGACGAACTGATAAATAGGGTTCTCGTAGAGAAGAATGAGACCAAGCGCCGCCTGATGCTCCATCTCCTTCTCCATCAACCTTTCGAGGAAGAATCACTCCGTTCTGATTTCATCGATTTCTGCATCGCCAAGATTACCGCCTCTTCCCAGCCCTACTCCATCCGCAGCTACTGCATGAAACTCGCCTACGAGCAGATGAAGTACTATCCCGAACTCCTCGAAGAGTTAAGAATGGCTCTGGATATGCTGGAACAGGAGGTTCTATCACCAGGAATATTATCGGCAAAAAGGCAAATTATGAAGAAAATCAAGCGAAGCCTTGGAAAATTCGGGAAATAGTCGTAACTTTGCAAACGTAATATTCTAACAATATAATACATAAATGGATGGAGATACAACTGAACGATTATCACAAGAAAGTCAATGCCCAGAAGATGGCTTCCATGGCTTATTGGCGAGAGCATCCGCTTTCGCTGGAGGAGTGCTTAGCTCAATTCAAGCGCTTGCGGGAACAACGGCTCGCAAGGGAGTCCAAATTGCAAGGCTAAAAGACTGGGCTAAGGAGAATGATTGCTGGATTGAAGATCCGGAATCATTAGGTGTGTTCTCTGACCGAGGTTCAGAGAACGAGGTTTATATGGCCTATGATGGAGTACACGTTTATAAACTTAACGACTTCCGTTATTCAGACGACAACCTTACTCCTTTCTTTGAACGCATTCCTGCCCATAACCAATACTTTCCAGATTGCGCCTACGATTTCATCGGTTTCTCACAGAATCGAGATGGAAAAGTTTGTGCTGTCCTTCGCCAACAGTTTGTTGTAAATGCGAGGGAAGCTACTCCCGAAGACATCAAGGCAGAGTTTGAGCGCATCGGTTTTCACGCAGAAGACTATGGAGAATATTTTACCAATGGCATTCACGACATCTTCGATGCCGTACCCAATAATGTATTGGTTGGAGATGACGGCAACTACTATTTTATAGACACCATCATCTTCCTATCAGATAATAACGGCTTGGATACTTACAAGAAGTATTCGCCAAATTACTCGTTTTAGACGTCTATTTATCGTAAATTCGCAAAACTTTATTTTACGACAACCGTTGTATTACTTGCTACTGTTGCATCTACCTCATAACCCGCTTTCATTTGTGCTTTTCCTCCACATGGGAAAGGAAGGCAAGTAAAACAAAAGATTATAACTGATAAAGGCGTTCTATTTACACCTTTTATATAAACTTCACTAGATGTAAAGGATACTTGTTCACCCGATGGTAGAGTTAAATAACGGAGTTTTATACCTAAACGTCCACGTGTACCAAACGCTGTAGAACGTTTAGCCTCATAAACAGTTCCTTTTGCTACAGTTCCTGCTGGTATAACTGTTTTCCCATCAACAGTAACATCTCTGCTCACTTTAAAATCAACAGTTTCACCTTCATGTACTTCTACAGCTCTAATGGTTTTCAACGCCTCTAAAGGAACAATTGTACCTGCCTTAATTACAACTGACTGCTGCGCAAAAGCCCCAAAAGAACTTAATAGAAACATTGCACTAAATAAGAATTTCTTCATAATAAATTTATGTCATTTGCCTTTATGCCAACTGTTTCCCAGAAGCCGGCGGTTAATAAAAGGAAAAGCGTGGGAACTATTGCTTATTACTTCATTGAGGCTCTGGACTGCCCACTCCTTAGTAATGAAGCAATAGCCCACGCCTATACGATATATTACGCCCTTCAGAAAAGGGTACAATAATCCTAAGCGTGAGCGGTATTGCCATTATCTCAGGGAATGAAATTGTCCAGATTTCAATGAGAGATAATATCAAAACGCTCTATATTAAATTGAGTCTTCATCACAGCAAGTCTTTTCATGCCGCTCCAGCTCGAATGCAAAGGTAGTTATTATTTCTGAAAATCGTATCATTTTAAATAAGTTTTTTCCAAGAAACATAATGTTAAGGCACACAAGTAAGCTATAAATGGGCAATTCTTTAATATTTTACCCTAAATCATTGGTAATCTCGGGAAATAGTCGTAACTTTGCAAAGTTAAATATCAAGCATTACATCTATGAATAAAGATAATATCAACGAGTTCGCATCCTTCGATGAATATCTTCGACAAGGATGATGAGAAGATTGAGCATATTGCCAAATTCATTTCAGGCATCTGGCAAATCCACGCTTTCAGAGAGGGAAACACCCGAACCACGGCGATTTTCACCATCCAATATCTCCGTTCGTTAGGATATGAAGTGAACAATGAAATGTTTGCCAAACACTCCTGGTATTTCCGCAATGCCCTGGTTCGTGCCAACTATCGAAACATTCAGAAAGGCATTGATTACTCTCCTATCTACCTGGTTCGTTTCTTCAGAAACTTACTCCTAAAAGATAGCTGGGTTCTCAAAAACAGATACTTGCATATTCGGCCGACTGATGATTGGAAAGAGCAGCCAAGAATAGGTACCCCGCAAGCTATCCTCAAGTACCCCACAAGTACCCCACAAGTTCAGTCAACATGTGGAGACTCTTATTCTATCCTTTAACGATGAATATATGACTTCTGCGGAAATTATGGGTGCAATCGGACTAAAGGACAGAAAAAGTTTTAGTGAACTATATTTAAACGCTGCCCTCTCAGAAAAAGCTATTGAAAGGAAATATCCAAACACCCCAAGACATCCACGCCAGCAATATCGGATGACAGAGCTGGCAAAGACTTGGAAAGAATGGTATGAGAAAAAGAATAAATAACATCATAATAAAAATAGAAAACAAAAACAAGTAATGAAGAAAAAAGCAACGGTCCTTATCGCCTCTATCATGGCGTTCTGCGGAATCAACACCGCACACGCTGACGAGGGAATGTGGACGATTTACAATTTGCCTAACGCTGTGTATGAGATGATGCAACGCGAAGGCTTCAGTATGACTTACGACCAGCTCTACAACGGCGAGAACGCCTTGAAGAATGCTGTGGTTAACTTCTCTGGCTATTGCTCAGGCGTAGTCGTTTCTCCAGACGGTCTGGTATTTACCAACCACCATTGCGGTTTCGAAGCTATCAGAAGCCACTCTACCGTGGAGCACGACTATATGCTCAACGGTTTCTTTGCAAAATCTTACGCAGAGGAATTGCCTAACGAGAATATGTTCGTCAGCTTTATGGTTGAACAGAAGGATGTAACCGATAAGGTGATGAGCCTCGGATACGAGAAACTCGACAACAAGAAGCGCGATGAACTCATCGATTCTCTGGAGAACGAGATGACCAAAGAGGCGAAGAAGAACGATTCTACCCTTCATATCACCGTTCAGCCTTTCTACGAGGGCAACAAGTGGTACGCTACTACTTACCGCGACTTCACCGACCTGCGTCTGGTTTTCACCGTACCAAAGTCTATGGGTAAATTTGGTGGCGATACAGACAACTGGATGTGGCCTCGCCAGACCTGCGACTTCTCTGTATTCCGTATCTATGCCGACCCTAAGACCAATGGTCCTGCTGCCTACAGCAAGGATAATGTGCCTTATCATCCTAAGCGTTGGGCACAGGTTTCTCTCCAGGGTTACAAGGATGGCGACTACGCAATGACCATGGGTTACCCAGGCAGCACAGAGCGCTATCTTTCAAGCTACGGAATCCAGACCATGCGCGATGCTGAGAATGCGCCTCGTGCCCAGGTTCGTGGCGTAAAGCAGGAGGTGATGCAGAAGCACATGCGTGCCGACGAGGCTGTGCGCATCAAGTATGACAGCAAGTACGCCCAGAGCTCCAACTACTGGAAGAATGCCATCGGTATGAACAAGTGTATCGATTCTATCGGCATCGTGAATCTGAAGCGTGAGTACGAAACCCGTCTCCGTGCTTGGCAGGATACAGCCAAGGCAGCCAACGACCTCGCCCACAAGGTAGATTTCGACAAACTCGCCAAGCTCTACAAGGAGAGCGCAGACGTGAAGTATGCCTGGACCAACTTCTCTGAATCTTTCACCAGAAGAAGCAACATCGAGTTCTCTACCCGTGCCATCAAGCTCCAGACCAACATGGAGGTGAAGGGTCCAGAGAAGAACAAGAAGAAGCAGTATCATGAGTTTGAAGATAACTCTGCAGAATGGGATATGGCGCTCGATAAGGAAGTGCTCGCTACCCTCTTGAAGAACTACAAGGAGCACGTAGATGCCAAGTGGTTGCCTAAGTTCTACAAGACCATCGACGCTGAGTTTGGCGGCAACTACGCCAAGTATGTGGATTATCTCTGGGAGAAGTCGCTCATCATGAAGAAGGGCGCCAAGCTCTATTTCAACAAGAAGGGATATGAGAAGGATCCAGGCGTAAGCTTCGGTATGGATTTGAACGATGTATTTGCAGATTTCGCTGCTCAGATGGGCAGCATCAACGATAGCATCGCCGAGCAGGAGAAGTATCTCTGTGCTGCCAAGCTCCGTATGGAGGAAGACATGCCTCACTACAGCGACGCCAACTTCACCATGCGATTGAGCTACGGTCAGGTAGGCGGTTTCGACCTCGGTGGCAAGCCATCAGGCTATTATACCACAGCCGAGAGCCTCGTTGAGAAGATGAAGCAGGGCGATAAGTTCATCGATTACTACGCCGAGCCTATCATGCACGAGCTCCTCTCTGAGAAGGATTTCGGCAAGTATCAGGATAAGACGACTGGCAAGATGCAGCTCTGCTTCCTCACCAACAACGATATTACCGGTGGTAACTCTGGTAGCCCTATGTTCAATGGTAAGGGTGAGTTGATTGGTCTTGCCTTCGATGGCAACTGGGACAGCCTCAGCTCTGACATCAACTTCGACAAGCGCCTGGCTCGCTGCATTGGTGTAGACATCCGCTATGTGCTCTACCTGATGGATAAGTGGGGACACGCAGACCGCCTCTTGAAGGAGATTAATGCGAAGTAAATCCTATCTCTGAATCAACAGAGATGATATAAAAAGAGCGGAAAATCAGTTGTTAACTGTTAACCTGTTAACTCCTGGCTTTCCGCTCTTATTCTTTCTTATAGGTTCGCAATTAATATTGCGAGATATTATTCAGCTCCTTCAATGAAACCTGACGAGGCTTCTCGGCAAGTTTCTTCTTCAATTCATCCACCGTTATTTCTGCAGATGGATTGAAACCGGCAGAGCGCATATAGTTCAGTACACTCTGATAGAAAGCCTTGCCTTCCGGATATTTGGCAGCCTTCTCCAAATCGCTCATGCAGACGAGGAGCTTTCCGGCTCCCACCTTCCATTCCATTACCAAGCCCAACTTATGATTCCGCTCGATATTATCTATCACCTGAACTATCGGGCGATAATCCTTGGCGAAGTTGTCAAGCACCAGCGGATGCGATTCCTTAATAACCGGGAACCATTGCCAGTTGGTGTGCATTTCCGTAGGGAATCCCTTGAATATCGGATGTTCCGGATTCGTCAGAATGCCCAGGGATCCTGGAGAAACTTTCTTCTTGTTGTTCTCGCAGATGGTCTTGAACATGCGATAGTTCCAGTAATCGGTCTGGAAGAGTCCACCCACTGTATAAGGCGTGGCATTATCTGCCTGCGAAAGCGTATCATCGGCAGCCACAAAATGACTGGAAGCCGTAGGCATCCAAAGCACCTTTCCACCATTTTCCAAGACTTTCACCACTTCCTGGTTCAAATCTCTGGCAATGATGACGCCCTTCTTTTCCAAAGCCTTCTTCGGATAAATCCAAAGTTCGTAGGAGTTTCTCGCCTCTGTTCCTTCAATGTTTAATGTAAGAAGCAGCTTGGTAGGTTTCTGCACGTGGAAAACACCATTCAGTTCACCCACATCCACCAAACCTTCATCGTATGAAAAGATGTTCAATACTCCCTCATCCTCAGCCATCAAGTCGCTCACATTCTTTCTCACTTCACCATCCTTGGTGCTGAAAGTTCCATCATCCATACAGAACAATCCGTTCTCGGCAGCCAGATGCCATTTCAGTTTCTTGCCCTTCAGCGAAGAACCGCCATAATTGGCTACCTTTACCTTAGCCTGAATCTTCTCGCCATCCTCGAAGCAGAACTTCTTCATTTCCAGCAGAGGAACCACAGGCGAACACCACTGGCGCCATTCCTCGGGCGTAGTGATTCCCTTGCTCTCCATAAACGCATCCAGAATGCCTACGAAAGCACTTCTCTGACCGGGATAATCCTGAACATCGAGCAATTGGAAGCCCGCCATATTCCGGGTTCTCAAATCCATCTCTATATCGGCTTTATAGAGTTTTACGCTCCATAAGCCCGAAGCCTTGTGGAAATCATCTGCCTGCGAAAGCATTCCGGCAGCAGCCAGCCTGCGACGGAACACTTCAAAGTTATAAGGATGAAGCACTCCGGTGTATTTCTTTATTTCCCGATAGTCAGGATAGGTCTGAAACTGGCCTGTTTCGTGAGAGATGATTGGGATTCCTACCTTATCGCAAGCCTCATCAAAATTCATCGTTGAATTAGGATGGAAATGATTGATCATTCCTCCATCGTAGGCATCGGCAAACGAGAAGGAACCACGGGTATGAGTATTGTATTTGCCCCATTCCTCGCCTCCGATGCGGCAAGTGGTGAAGTAATCCATTCCTTCTTTTATTCCCTGATAACCGAGATAGTAATTGCTTCCGAAGGTATAGTATTTATCTGGCGCAATCTTGCGGAAATCATCCACAAACTCCTTCATCTTGTCGATGTCGCCCCAGAGTTCATTACCCAGCGCCATCATTCTGAAAGATGGATGATGACCATATTCTCTGAGGATGTTCTCGCCTTCCTGATGCAGGAACGCCATCAGCCTTTCATCCTTCTTGTCAAAAGACCCCCAGAAAGGAAGCTCCGGCTGGAGATAGATTCCCAGGCTGTCCGCTGCCACGAAAGCCGCCTCCGGTGGGCACCAGGAATGAAAGCGCACATGGTTGATTCCATACTTCTTGCAGGTTCCGAGATACTTCATCCAGCCTTCCACGCTCATTTCCACATGTCCCGTCAGCGGCCATACAGCCGCATCGTGCTTGCCACGGAGGAATATCCTATGGCCATTGGCGTAAAAGTGAGCGCCCTTGATATGAAAATCCTTGGCGAAATCAGGCATCTGAAGGGCGGAAGGAGAAGCTACAGAACGGCTAGGGATTGCTCCTGTTAGAGTTTCTGCAGATTTGCTCTCTACAGAGCTGGCTAGCTGAAGTTCTATCCTTCCGATAATTCCATTCCAGTTGGTCTGCGTATCTTCCGTATAAGCATGGCTGGAGCCGTAAACCTGCTCAGGCACACTTCTCCCATTATCCACCACGATTTCCAGGAGATGCTTGCCCGGCTTCACCTTCTTTGGCAGAAGATAGCGCTGGGGAGTAGAGATGAAGTTGCAGGAATCCACCAGTTCTCCATCCACATACACCCATGTCGGTCGGGTACGCTCCAGGAAGAGTTCTACCGGCTTCTTCCAGTCCTTCGGGATATTGATGGTTCTGGAATATCTTGCAGCTCCTTTATAGGCATAGAGTCTCGTAAGATGCGTTGTTTCCATCGTATCTTTCGGAGCGAATCCCAGATGGTTCGTATCGATGGTACCGGGAAGAATGGCACGCTTCACCTCACCCTGCAAGACACGCTTACTCTTGGCAAAAGCACTACCGCTCTTTCCCAACTCCACATTCCATTCACCAGCGAGCGAAATGCTCTGTGCTTGCAAGCCCAGACTTACCAGTCCCAGACAAGCGATAAGAATAGTTTTCTTCATTAACTTATTACAGAATATCTTTTAGGGTTAAAATTGCGTATAAAGATACTATAAATTTGAAGTTTACGGCTGCAAATATACAAAAATTGCGGTAAAAACACCGCAATTTACCAAAGAAATTGCTGTATTTTTACCGCAAAATATGGACATTGCATCAAAACATCCCTTTGATGCAGGCTTTCATCTTATTATAAATCGCTGCCTAAATTACTTCTTCTTAGGTCTGCGACGAGCCCAACCTTCTTCCTCGAAGTTTGGCTCCTCACCCTTGAACTTCACGTTGTCGTTGTTCTGGAAGAACTGGCGCCAATCGCCTGTATCCTCCTGAAGGCGAGACTTTCTGCCGCCACGAGATTCGCCACGGCTTCCACGTCCTCCCTTTCCACGAGCATCTCGAGAGTCTCTTGCATCATCAGAAGAACCTCTGCGGCTGCGACCGCCTCTGCCCTCAGAACTGCGACCGCCACGGGCTGCTCTGCCATGACCTTCCTCATCAGCATCGTTACATCTCACGGTTCTGCCCTTGTACTCAGTACCGTTCAAAGCCTTCATCACGCGCTTCGCATCCTCCTCAGGCACCTCGATGTAGGCAAACTTACTCAGCAGGTCGATGTGACCCACCTCCTGACGACCCTTCACGTGCTTGTTCAGATACTGCATGATTTCGCCCGGATAGAAACCATCTGCCTTACCCAGGTTGATGAACAGTCTCTTGAAACCAGCCTCAGTCTCATGCTTCCTGCGACCATTAGAAACCTTACCACGGCCCTCGCCACGGCTTCCACGACCTTCGCCGCCACGGGAACCCTTGCCGGTCTCAGGCTTGATAATCTCAGGAGCATTCTTATAGTAATCGAGGAACTTACCGAAGGTGATGGTCACCATCTTCTTGATGATGTCCTCCTTGTCGATGTACTCAAACTGGCGGTTGATTTCTGCCATGTATGGTTCAATCTGATCCTCGTCCACATCGGTCTTCATAATGTCGTCCATCGTCTTGAAGAGCTGCTTCTTGCAGATTTCCTCTGGGGTTGGCAAAACGCCGTCCACGAACTCCTTGCCAATCTGCTTCTCAATCTGGCGAACCTTGAACTTCTCTCTGGTATGGATGATAGAGATGGATGTTCCCTTCTTTCCGGCACGACCCGTACGGCCGCTTCGGTGGGTGTAACTTGCCACATCATCAGGCAAACCATAGTTGATAACGTGAGTCAGATCCTCTACGTCCAGACCACGGGCAGCCACATCGGTAGCCACCAGGAACTGAACGGTATGGTTGCGGAACTTCTGCATGGTGAGGTCACGCTGCTGCTGACTCAAGTCGCCGTGCAGGGCTTCTGCATTATAACCATCCTTAATCAGCTTATCTGCAATATCCTGAGTCTCCAGCTTGGTGCGGCAGAAGATAATCGCAAAGATGCGTGGATAGAAATCCACCACACGCTTCAGGGCGAGATACTTGTCCTTGGCATTTACCAGATAGTAGATATGGTTTACATGCTCAGCACCCTCGTTGCGCGAACCCACTACGATTTCCTTGTGGTCGTGCAGGTAGTTGAGGGCAATCTTCTCGATGTCCTTGCTCATGGTAGCCGAGAAGAGCAGAGTGTTTCTATCTTCCGGAACGTTCTCGAAGATGGCATTGATGCTCTCAGAGAAGCCCATGTTCAGCATCTCGTCAGCCTCATCAAGCACCACGTTGTTTACGTTCTCCAACTGAGCCACGCCACGATTAATCAAATCGAGCAGACGGCCAGGGGTAGCCACGATAATCTGCACACCATGCTTCAGGGTGCGAATCTGGCTTCCGATGTCGGTACCGCCATAAACTGCAGCAATATGCAAACCGTCGATGTACTTGGCAAAGCTGTTCAAATCGTCTGCTATCTGGAGGCAGAGTTCACGTGTAGGACTGAGGATGATAGCCTGTGTCTGCTTGCTGCTGGCATCAGTTTTCTGGATTACCGGAATACCGTAAGATGCAGTCTTACCCGTACCGGTCTGCGCCAACGCAATCACGTCGTTCTTATTACCAAGCAAATATGGGATTACTTCTTCCTGAACTGGCATTGGATTCTCAAATCCAAGCTCTTCAATGGCACGGCGAATCTCCTCGCTCACGCCTAATTCTTCAAATGTCTTCAAATCTTTTTAACCTTAATTCATTATAATCAAAATGGAAGGCCGAATTCACCCTCCCAGCCATGAATTAGGGTGCAAAATCCTTCCAAAACGCTTGCGGCAATCCCACGCATTTATTAAGATTGCCTAAATTCGGGTGCAAAGATACGAAAAAAATGTGAGTTTCTTGCAGATTTCTGCAATATTTTATTACCTTTGCATGAAAGTTACAACAAACAGATAACCAAGAAAACTTGAAATATATGAAAAAAGTTATTTTCACCCAAGAATGGATTGCTTTGCATCCATACGAAAAAGCAGACGAAACAGATCTGTATTATACAGAACTCGCCAACGAAATATACCACGCTCTTGACGAGGCGTGCTACACCCATAACTTCAAGAATATGGATGACGCCAAGCAGCTGGCACTCAGCATTGCCGGTTATTTCGAAGATGTGATTTCGGGCACAGGCATCTGGAAGACTTTCACGGAAGAATGCAAGCAGCGCTACGGCACCTACATTCCTTTCTATGAGAAAGAAAGCGAATTCATCAAGAGTACGCTCAACGAAGATGACCCGGCTTACGACCCTGAGGAAATCAACATCGCTGATGTCAAGTTCCTGCTCTGGCACCATTACCAGCAGAGCAGTTTCGTACAGGAAGCCGTTCCTTTCCTCTTCGGAACCCTGGAACTGGCTGCCAAACTTGCCTACAACATTCTCGACAGAGAGTATGAAACGGCTCCGGAAAACGAGCGCCTTCTGACTTATCTCAGCGAAATGCCAGAGATAGAGGGCAACGCTGAAACGACCGAAGAGGACATCGAGAAGAACAAGGAGTTGGATGAGATTCACCGTCGCGACACCTTGGCGTGGTTCCATTATGGCTGCTATTTCAACGTAGGCAACCAGAAGCGCCTGCAGTTTACCCTCCAGCAGATGGCAAACTCGCCTCAGGGTCTCACCGAACCGCTCGCTTATTCTGTGCAGATGGAAATGACCATCGTCGGCAGAAACAATCTCCTGGCACTCACTTCTTACGAATGGCTCTGCAAGATTTGCAGGAACATGCCTACCCACAAGCTCTGGGAGGATGAGGAGTTCAGAAAGAAGGCTACTGAGCAATATGAAAAGGTGGATCATGAGAAGGCGATTCACGACTACAATCTGCTCAAGGCGAAGGGATACGAAGACAAGTTCATCTTCCTGGAAGATGTGAAGACGCTGAAGGAATTCCTCAAGGAGATTGAATTCGAGTTGCCAAAGGACATCCGATTCCCTCAGAAATACGAGAAGGGCATCATCTTAAGCGGAAGTCCATATACAGGCATCAACATCAGTTTCGGTCTGGCTCATTGCATCGCATCGCCTGAGAACCCATACTATGTACAGGAGCGTGCAGAGACCGACAGCTTTGGCATTATCAGCGGCAATGGTCTCCCATTCCCTTACGAAATTGTCTGCAAACTGATAGAAAACAACCTGATTCCTGACGCAAACATCTTTACAAGCCAGTATGTAAAGGAAGAAGGCTTGAAGATTACGCAGGCAAACCTCCAGTTCCTTGCCGATTACTACCTGATGGGCAGAAAGGACAAAGACCTGTCGCCTAAGGAGTTGTGGTAAAGATGCGTTCAGCACACTCAAAAAGTTCACTACGCTAACCCCATTTTTTAAGGCGTTAGCGTAGTAGACTTTTACAGATTTATAGAAGAAAGAGCGGAAAATCAGCTGTTAACTCTGTTAACCCCAAGCTGTTCTTCCGCTCTTTTTTATTATAAATGTTGACAGACATTCTTTTGATGTCTTCAAACAATTATTAAAGAGCTATCAACTTGCAGCAATTATTAAATATACGTAATTTTCCATATAAATATGTAACAAAGTACAATCTCTTCATTATTTTTAGTAATTTCGCAGTTAGTAATTCTAAAATCACTAATTATGAAATTCGTAGATAGAATCAGGGAACAAGCTGTTTTACAGACAGCTTTGAAGTCTAAAGCGTCAAACTTCATCGTGATATACGGACGAAGGCGACTTGGAAAATCAACTCTCATCAGAAGAGTGTTGAAAGATGGAGACATTTACTTTGAAGCCAACCTAAGCGAGAAAACTACCCAGCTAAGTCTGTTGGCACGCACCATAGGCACGGAATATCCGGGCTTCGACAGCCCTGTGTATTCTTCTTGGGAAGACATCATCATGGCTTTCAACTACCGTTGCAAAGAAAACGCAACACTTGTCTTGGACGAGTTCCCATATCTAGTTCAGAAAGATTCTGCCTTACCTTCTACTCTACAACGAATCCTCGATAGGCGTATTACCGGAGTAAATGAATTGCACTGCAACATCATCATCTGCGGCTCTTCACAGAGAATGATGCACGGACTCTTACAAGGTTCAGAACCTCTTTATGGCAGAGCCGACCGTATTTTCATCCTGCGTCCTGTCAAGCTGCCTTGGTGGCAAGAAATCATCAACACCTCAGCCAAGGAACTTGTGGAAGAGTACTCTATATGGGGAGGTGTGCCCCAGTACTGGAGTCAACGAGAAAGATTCGGATCTTTGGATGAAGCCATTCAAGAACTGATATTAGACGAAATGGGAAATCTCTATGACGAGCCTGCACGTCTGTTTAGGGATGAGGTATCAGATATCGCACCCTATTCGTCAATCATGCTTGCGGTGGGTAGTGGAAAGCAGAAGTATTCCAGCATTTCTGATGCTCTTGGCAAGACTACGGCAGAGCTTGCCAAACCTATAAAAATTCTGACTGAAATGGCTTTCCTCAGAAAGGAAGTACCATTTGGCGAAAATCCGCAGAAGACAAAGAAGATTCTTTATCGGATAGATGACCCCTTCATGGCTTTCTACTACAGATTCATCGAACCAAACAAGTCTATGATTGCCTTGGGGCGTGGCAACATTGCAAAGAAATTCATCAATGACGGTTTCAACGGTCATGTTGCCGAAGTTTGGGAAAGACTGTGTCAGTTGGCTGTCAGCGGTAACAACATAGAAGGTCACACATGGGGTGAAGCCTCACGCTGGTGGGGCAAGGTTCCTATCTTTGAAGAAGGAAAGAGAACCCCTGTCGGTAACGAAGAACTTGAATTTGATGTTGTTGCAGAAGACCTCTTTGACAAGAACACAATACTTGTAGGAGAATGTAAATGGACAGCCCCTGATTATGCCGACCGGCTCTTGGAAAAGCTGAAGAGAAAGGTGGCTCTCGCCCCATTTGCCCAGGGAAAGAATGTAATATACCTCCTTTTCCTAAGAGAAAAGCCCCTACCTGGTCCTCAGCCTTGCAAGGTGATATTGCCAGATGAAGTGGCAAGTTTACTGCATCATTGATGCTTATCTAAACTATCGTTAGTTAAGGTTATGATTAAAACTTGCTTGCTGTGAATAAGAGAAGAAAAACTTCATAATGTAACAGCCGTTAAATTAATGTGCGTTAAATAAAATGTACAAAGCTACGATTTTTTCGTCAAAATCCCCAAATCTCGAAAACATACTTTTGGGTAGATTTGAGAACAAAGTTAATGCTTAAATACAAAACAAAAGGGGCACGACTAATCGTGCCCCGATGAAACATTATGCGAGAAGAGATAAAACTGAATAGTAGCATTAAACTCATAATAACCCATAGTGTCACATAACTCATGGAAGACTCCTATTGCATAGGAAGATATACATCCATTTCGTTTTCTTGACTTATACCATCATAGTATATCCTATATAACCACCATCTACCTGGTACAGCTGTTCGCTTTGAAAAATGATTGACTTTCTGCCATCCGCTTGAAAATTCAATCGCCTTAACAATTCCATTCTGAGTAAAAAGCAAACTTCCTGATTCTTTTAAGTCATCAGTTGTATAAGGTTCATCACGCTGGATTTTACTTATATTCTGTGGAAGATAGTACGTAAGCGAATAATCTGTAGAAGAATAACTTACTTCTTCTGATGAAGAAGACGTTGACTTATTACTCCCACCACATGCAACCAATGTGCACAATAATAATGCAATATAAAACTTCTCTTTCATAAAATATGGTTTAAATTTATACTAGCGTTCTCCAGCCGAAACTATTGAACAACAACTTTCTTCACACTGCCATCATTATACTTGACGATGTTCAAGCCCTTGGCTGGAGCAGACAATCGCTGACCATTTACTGAATAGCGAGAGAGCTCCTTGGCGTCGGTAGAGGTTGTTACCTTGTCGATGCCAGTAGGATCATATTCTATAATTTCTCCAAAATCGCCCCATCCATTACGAAGCCAATAGTCTTGTCCTGTGCCCTGTGGAACATATAGTGTACACTTACTTACATCTACTCCCTGGAAAGCGTTACCTACAGGAATTGGGGATTGCCAACTAACTGTAACAGATGTCAAATCTCTACAATTCTGGAATACATATTTTCCCAAATTTGTAATAGTTGAAGGTATTACTACTGATGATGACATTTTCTTATCATTCAGATAATACTCAATTTCACAGTCTACAGGTATTTCAAGATGACCTTTCGCTAAATAAGTTTCTATATCATCATCAATTTGATAATGTATATTCCACAATCCGCAATCAAGAAAGGCTTTAGGACCTATCGAGGTGACACTGTAAGGGATAGTTAAGTTATGCAAACGACTGCAGTTCCAAAAGGCATAATCACCTATAGAGGTGAGCCCAGAAGGAAGGTTGATACTTGTCAATCCATAGCAATTCTGAAAGGCATGCCCATCTATCGAGGTGACACCAGAAGGGAGGGTGATACTTGTCAAGCCATTGCAACAATAAAAGGCATACCAGCCTATCGAGGTAACACCAGAAGGGAGTGTAATACTTGTCAAGCCACTGCAACCCTCAAAGGTACGCTCACCTATCGAGGTAACACCAGAAGGGAGTGTAATACTTGTCAAGCCGCTGCAACCACAAAAGGCACACTTACCTATCGAGGTGACACCAGATGGGAGGGTGATACTTGTCAAGCCATTGCAGTTATAAAAGGCATACATGCCTATCGAGGTAACACCAGAAGGGAGTGTAATACTTGTCAAGCCACTGCAACTATCAAAGGCACCCTCACCTATCGAGGTAACACCAGAAGGGAGGATGATTCTTGTCAAGCCACTGCACCCAGAAAAGGCATACTTACCTATACTGTCATTATGATGCGAATAATATCCATAATAAGAACCTCCACCACTAACTATCTTCGCCTCAGACAAATCTAACACTGACAGACTTCCATTAGAAGCATGACCATTAACCATCCCTGCCATATCACGAATCAAACGCCAATCCGTATTATTAATTTCGCCTACAATCTTCAGATTCGTAATCTTATACTTCTTACTACTTCCAATCTTGTCTGGTAATGTACCAGCCTTATCCAGTTTGATTGTAATTTGCCGAGTTATCAAATCATCAGCAGCATGGCTTGTAGCGTTGCACAAAAGGAACACTAAACACAAAAATAATCCTTTCAATTTCATTGTTTTCATAAGCCTAATCTTTATTAATTTCTACTTCTGATACTTCAGAAACATTATTACCCTGTACTATCATTCTTCCCGTAATTGATAGAACTCCTCTTTTATCATCACGAATTGTTAAGAGCCCCTCAAAAGAGAACACGTCTCCTCCAACAGAAACCACATCACTATTTGTAAAAACAAATCTATCAGAAGAAGAAATCATTCTTGCTAACCCATCAACTTTAGTACCTTGTATTTTTCTGAATAGTTTATCTTGCAACCCACTTTTTTGAAAGAATTTTTCCAAGCCAGTGTCGTTTACAGCACCATTCCAAATTAATAACTTTTCTGTTGGGGACACAATCTGAAACACGGCACCTTTCATCGCCTTGTTTCCATCAAGTTCTCCGATAAATTTAAACTTCGCTTCAGAAGCTTCGCCTAAAGCTATCACCTCACCCTGGTTTGTACCTTGATAAGGACTGATTTGCAATCTAAACATTTATATTCCTTTCCTTACCAACCCATCATCCCAAGGTTAGCGAATAAAATAAACGGAAAGCGTGGGATCTCCTCGTCACTCGTCCCACGAACTGAGGCCTTCGCATTGCCCTGGATTGTTGAACGAGCAACGTCGAAGCCCACGCCGATATGTGTACACTTTCCCCTATACGGATATAAGACTCATCGCCAAGATGCAATAAGCCATACCAGTAAAGGGATGTGGTAAAACACATCCCGAGGGCATCTACCGTTGCTATGTTCGTGACAATCCATGAAGTTTGCGAAGTTTCAGTTCGTCAAGAACAAAGCGCCAAGTAAACGCTCTATATTATGTAATGATACACCAACCCTCCCAAGTCCTCGTCTCAGCCATCTACCCTCTTAAAAGGAAGAAAAGCCTCAACTCGGTGTGAGCGAACGGGTATCTGTGTGCAAAGGTAATGAAAATAATCGGAAAGTTGCATCATTTCCGATTAATATTTTTCAAGAACATAAAAATTCTGCTGTGTGAGGGCACACAACAGACATAAAAATAGACTATAGCGTAGAAAGAGCGGAAAATCAGCTGTTAACTGTTAACTCTGTTAACCCCAGCTGTTCTTCCGCTCTTTATTTATTTCTTATTTCAAATTCTTGTCCAGAAACTCCAGCATTTTCTCCTGTGCCTTCAGTCCACAGGAATAAGGGATTTCCCAAAGCTCCGTATCCAGCAGATTATCTGCTCCCTGACTCTTCCAAACCTTGTGCATTTCGGCGAAAGCATCCTTTACACCAGGCACAGGGAAGAGCTTATCTTTTGTGCCATTGATGAAAAGCATCGGCTTCGGACAGGCGAGGGAAGCAATGTGGGGATAATCGAGATATTGCCTCAACCCCGGGATGCAATTCGCAAAACCGCCATTCTCCTTTCTTCCGAATCTCCGGGTAAGTTGAGCATCGGTGGTAATCATCCAGCAAATAGAAGCACCCGCCTTGATCCTATCCGATAAAGCAGAGAGCATCCAGAACGATAGGCTCCCATCGAACAGCCTACGCATCCGATACGCTTCGCATCTACCATCGGCAGCGAAGCCAGGAACTCGGTGCTGGAAATATCATCGTAAGTCATGAAGGCAGAGAGGTCTCTACCCAGCATCATCATGTTGCCGGCTATCAGGTCGTATTTGTTTCTATCCACGCCCTCCTTTCGGCCTCGTTCTCCCCACATCGGAGCATCTGCCGAAAAGACTACGTAGCCATGCTTCGCCAGATAATCGCCCACGTACTGATTATCATAAAGCTGCTTTGCCCACGCATCCGCATCATCCAGAATCTCCTGACAGAGCGCCTGCTTCGTAGGGGAATCTTTTTCGTCCGGAGTAAAAAAAGGACGAATCATCTTCTCCTTTCCGATAAAGAGATGGGCACCATGATCATGAAGCGCATTGACTGTTGGGAATGGTCCCTTGCCATCCGGAGTCAGGAGATAAGCCGTAATTCGGGAATAGGCGTTGATATTAAAGGCGATTTTCTGCGCCTTATATCCGTCTCTCTGCTCCTCGCCAAAAACTTCCATATCCCAAGCCGCAGCCGCTTTCGGAGGCGTCATCATGCATTCGAGAACCTTCGCCCTTGCCGTCTTCTTCCACTTCTTGAAGTTCCTGATAGGACTGTTTTCCCAAGCCATCGGATAGGTCAGTTCCTTCTCAGCGTTTCTACATAGGTAGGAATCTCTCCCTGCCATTCATACTTCTCCCGCTTCTGAAGCTTCGGCTTCGGAGAGGTCTGAGCAAACGCCACCGACGCCTGCAACAATGCGATGATACTATATGTAATAATCCTTTTCATTCTCTTGTCTTGTTTATAAGATTAGTTATTGTTTGCAAAATTAAGAAATTATCCGCAAAAAGAGCCCAATAATCTCGATATTTTTACGTACCTTTGCCTAAACATCTATAAATAACGGATAAAACATTCATAAACAACAGATAAAACATCATCAAATAGAAGATAAAGCAATATGAAAATAGCAGTTTTTTGTTCAGCAAATAAGAATATCGACCCCGACTTCTTCACATTGACTGAAGAGATGGGAAAGTGGATGGCTGAGAACGGCCGCGACCTGGTTTTCGGCGGCTGCAACTCCGGTCTGATGGATTGCATCGGCAAGGCAGTGAAGGCGAATGGCGGCAGAACCATCGGTGTGGTTCCTACGCTTGTAGAGCGAGGAGGCAGAACCTTCCCAGACCTCGACATCGAGATTCCGTGTGATAATCTCAGCGACCGCAAGGACCTGATGCTTGCCCAGGGCGACATCTTCGTAGCCCTTCCTGGCGGCGTCGGCACCCTGGATGAAATCTTCACCATCGCTGCCGCCCACACCATCGGCTACCATCACAAGATGGTGATTCTCTACAACATGAAAGGCTTCTGGAACTCCACCATCGCCCTATTGGATGACATGGCTGAGAAAAGCATGATTCGTGGCGATTGGCGAGATGTAATAGAAGTAGCGGATAACCTGGAAGAGTTAAAGGCGATAGTTGAAAATTCCCATTAATATGATTTTTCGGCAAACTTGCACATTTTTGATATTAAGGAAGGAATAGAAACCTATAAACGAAATACTCAGAAACAAAAGAAAGGGCGGAAAAACAACTGTTAACTGTTAACTCTGTTAACCCCAGTTGTTCTTCCGCCTTTGATATTTTCTTCAAGACCATCTATCCCTTATTTTCTTTCCCCAAAAGGAAATCGGAGAGACTCATCATCAGAATGCCTTCTTCATTATAACCCGAACGATACCTATCCCCTACGATTATCAGTTTGCGAAAGCCATCGTTTACTTTCAAAAGAGAAGCCTGCTCCTGATCTTCCTTCTCCTTATCAGGCAAGGCGTAAGCCGACTGAATATAGAGGCGTTCATCATGACGGTTCACCACGAAATCTATCTCAAGATTCCTACGCTGCAGTTTGCCATTCTCATCCCGCTTGAAGCTCTCCACTAACCCCACATCCACAGTATAACCCTGCTTCCGCAACTCGTTATAAACCACGTTCTCCATGATATGGGTGAATTCTATCTGTCGGAAATCTACCATGGCATTTCTGATACCGATTTCCTCGAAGTAATACTTGGTACCAGTACCAATATATTTGCGTCCTTTCACATCATAGCGCAAAGCCTCGCTAATGATGAAGGAATCCTGCAGGTATTCCAAATACTTGCTGATAGTATTGCCACTTATCTCTACTCCACCAGCCGACTTAAACGTATTGGAGATTTTCAAGACATTGGTACAAGAACCTATCGTAGATGCAAGGAGACGTACCAGCTCTTTCATTCCCTCTGGATTCTTCAAGCGATTTCGGTCCAATACATCTTTCAGATAAACGGTCTCATAAATCTCTCGAAGATAGTTTTGCTTGGCTTCAGGACTTTCCATCTGCACCACAGCAGGCAATCCACCATAAAGATAATAGCTTTCCAAAGCTTGTTGCATCTCTCCTCCTACAACCTCGTAGTATTCAGAAAAGCTCAATGGATGAATTCGGATTTCCCATCCTCGCCCTCTGAACTCCGTGATTACATCCTTTGACAAGAACCGGGCATTGGAACCAGTTACGTACACCTCAGCATTCTCTACATGTAGATAAGAGTTAAGCACATCCTCAAACTCCTTTACCATCTGAACCTCATCAAGAAGAATGTAATACTTCTCCTTGTCTACCATCTGAGCATCAATATACTCTAAGAGTGCATCCGGGTCACGGAGTTTCTTGTTTCTACGGTCTTCAAGATTTACTTGTATGATATGGTCTTCCGCAACACCTCTTTCAAGCAAATGCTTGCAAAAGATGTTGAAAAGAAGAAAAGATTTACCACATCGGCGGATGCCAGTGATAATCTTTATCATCCCATTGCCTTCGGCAGAGATGAGCTTATCTAGATATTCCTTGCGCTCAAAACACATCATTTCACTGAAAATTTTCGTGTCAAGACACATATTTTTGCAGCAAAAGTACACTTTTTACTCGACTTTACCAAGTTTTATCGTAATTTACACGGAATATTTAAGGTATTTAAACAAAGAAAGAGCGAAAAAACAACTGTTAACTGTTAACTCTGTTAACCCCAGTTGCCTTTCCGCTCTTTTATAATAATCTCTAACAAGAAATCTTTTATTCTGCCAGCAGCTTCTCTGCCATAGCCTTACCCAGAGCCTCGCACTGCGCCTTTACCTCTGGAGTAATCGCCTGCTTCATATCTACAGGCTCGCCTACAGCCTCGTAGTGGAGCTTGGTTTCGTTCCACTCCTGAATCTTTGCTACTGCCTTGCTTGCCCAGCAATGAGAACCATACCAACCGAGGAGGTGGTTCTTGACGTCCTTATTGGCAAGCTCGGAGAGGAGAACCTCCATCTCGTGATAAAGACCGGCATTGTAGGTTGGAGCACCCACGATGAGACCCTTGTAGCGGAAGATGTCGCGCAGGATGTAGCTGTGGTGAGTCTTCGAGATGTTATACATTACGATGTTCTTCACGCCAGCCTTGCTTGCCGCACGGGCGATGATTTCTGCCATACGCTCGGTGTTGCCATACATGGTGCCGTAGCAGATAACCAAGCCTGGCTCCGTCTCGTACTTCGACATCTTATCATACATACCGATAACCTTCTCAATATGCTCGTGCCAAACCGGACCATGGGTTGAGCAGATGTAATCCAGCTCCACGCCAGCCAACTTCTTCAAGGCATTCTGAACAGGGATTCCATACTTACCCACAATGTTTGAGTAGTAGCGAACCATCTCCAGCCAGAAAGTCTCGCAGTTAATTTCCGTATCGATGATTCCACCGTTCAGCGCGCCGAAGCAGCCGAACGCATCGCCCGAGAAGAGCACCTTGTTCTTTGCATCGAGCGTTACCATGGTCTCTGGCCAGTGAACCATAGGGATGAGAACGAAACTCAGCTCGTGGTTGCCCAGAGAGAGGGTTTCGCCATTCTTCACTTCTACCACATCATCAGTTACGCCGTAGAAGCCTTCGAGCATTCCCAAGGTTTTCTTGTTGCCCACGATCTTGATGTTAGGGTAATATTTCTTGATGAGGGCGATGGAGCCGCTGTGGTCAGGTTCCATGTGGTTGATGATGAGATAATCGATTTCTCGGTCGCCAATCACCTCGTGGATGTTCTCGAGGAACTGGGTGAAGAAATCAACCTCTACAGTATCTACCAGCGCTACCTTCTCATCGTCAATGATATAAGAGTTGTAGCTCACTCCGTTAGGCAAAGGCCAGAGGCCCTCAAAACGATGCTTATTGCGGTCGTTTACGCCTACGTAATAAATTTTGTTTGTAATTTCTGTCATATCTTTTATATTTTTATAATTCCTTCTTCTTTTCTTCTCCGAATTCCTTGGAAACATAATTGTAGATGTCCTTGCAGCATTCGGTGGAGAATTCTTGAGCCGAAACAAGGAGACTGTCCCATTGCGCCTCAGATAAGCCGCGGTCAATGTCCTCGCGGGTGATTCCATCCTTGATCAGTCCGAAAACGAAACCGGCATTGAAATTATCGCCGGCTCCGATAGTGCTCACCGGTTTCATCTTCTCCGAAGGATAACTCTTGGCAAAGCCGTTCTCGGCACGAACCTCTACAGGCTCAGCGCCCTGGGTGCAGATAAACTTCTTGCAGTAGAAACTGATTTCGGCATTATAAACCTTATCCGCCTCCGGTTTCTTGTAGAGGATTCCAAAGTCCTCGTGGCTTCCGCGTACAAAATCAGCCATCTCCAGGTTCTCTATCAGATTAGGCGTAATCTTCATGATTTCGTTCTGATGAGAAGCACGGAAGTTGATGTCGTAATAAAGAATGGCGCCGTGCTCTTTCGCATACTCCAGAAAGCCGGCAACCTGAGGACGGACCACAGGATTCAGAGCGAAGAACGAACCGAAGAGCACGATGTCGCCAGGATTGATTTCCGGTGTGGCAAACTCCAGCTGGTCGTGAGGATGATCCTTGTAGAAGATGTAGTCGGCATTGTTGTTCTCGTCGAGGAAAGCCAGCGAGAGCGGCGACTTCGATTCCGGAAAGATGCTCACATTGTCAGCATTCACCCCATTATCTCTCAAAAACTGAATCACATACTCTCCTATGCGGTCGTTGCCCGCCTCGCTGATAAACGAAGCATTTACGCCCGCACGACCCAACGAGATGACTGCATTGAATGATGAGCCACCCGGTACTGCCTCTATCGGCTTGCCGCCCTTGAAGATGATGTCAAGCACGGTTTCTCCTATTCCTATTACTTTGCGCATTGTTTTTGTTGTCTATATTTTATTTTTTGGTGGCAAAGATAAGTCTTTTTGGCGATAATGCAAAATAAATGACCATTTTTTTGGATAAATTACATTTTCAGTGTAACTTTGCACCTTGAAATGAAATACAATACTTATACACTCGATAATGGACTCCGCATCATCCACCTGCCTTCAGACAGCAAGGTGGTGTATTGCGGTTACCAGATTAACGCCGGCACCCGAAACGAGGAGCCGGGCGAAGAAGGACTTGCCCACTTCTGCGAGCACGTTACTTTCAAGGGCACAGAGCGCCGCAAGGCGTGGCACATTCTCAACTGTCTGGAGAGCGTGGGAGGCGACCTGAACGCCTACACCAACAAGGAGGGCACGGTTTATTACTCCGCCATCCTCAAGGAGCACATCGCAAGAGCCGTAGATCTGCTCACCGACATCGTTTTCCATTCGGTTTATCCGCAAGCGGAAATCGACAAGGAGGTTGAGGTAATCTGCGATGAAATAGAGAGTTACAACGATTCTCCTGCCGAACTGATTTATGATGAATTCGAAAATATCATCTTCAAGGGTTCGCCGCTGGGCCACAATATTCTGGGCACAGCCGAACAGGTTCGCTCGTTCAAGACAGAAGATGCGCTGCGCTTTACAAGAAAGCTTTACCGGCCGGACAATGCAATATTCTTCGCTTACGGAGACATTGACTTCAAGAAGCTGGTAAGACTCTTGAAGAAGAGCTTTTTAAGTGAAGAACGAAGAGTGAAGAGCGAAGAAACAACGTTCGGCGACCGAAGGGAAAGCCAATTCAATAGTCCAGAGGCGCAAGCCCAATTCAACATTCAACACTCAACATTTAACACTCAACACTCCTTCGAGGGGCAGACGATTGTGATGCAGAAGAATACGCATCAGGCTCATGTGATGATTGGAACCCGCGCCTACGATGTAAACGACAGCCGCAGAATGCCGCTCTATCTGCTCAACAATATGCTGGGCGGACCGGGAATGAACGCCAAGCTGAACCTAGCCCTGCGCGAGCACAACGGACTGGTTTACACCGTAGAGAGTACGATGGTGGCTTATGGCGATACGGGCATTTGGAGCATTTATTTCGGCTGCGATGAGCACGACGTGAAGCGCTGCCTCAGACTGGTTCGCAAGGAGCTGGATAAATTCATGCAGAAACCGCTGAGCGAGGCGCAGCTCAAGGCCGCCAAGAAGCAGATAAAGGGACAGGTAGGCGTAGCTTGCGACAACCGCGAGAACTTTGCCCTCGACTTCGGCAAGAGCTTCCTTCACTATGGCTGGGAGAAGAATGTAGACCGACTCTACGAGCAGGTAGATGAGATTACTGCCGAACAGATACAGGCCGTGGCTCAGGAGTTGTTTGATAAAGACAGGCTCACCACGCTGATTTTCAAATAAATAAGAAAATAAAGAAGGCAACAACTTGGGTCGTCATGCGACTTCCCTCGTTGTTGCCTTCGTAATTTAATGAATTAAAACTGCTTTTTTCTTAAAAACAACTAACAACTAACAATTAACCTAAAAACTTAAACCTAAAAACCTAAAATGAAAATCTATAAAACCTAAAACGAATTCTCAACAATCTATATATGAAATCCCCAATCAGAATTTAGCACGAAAACTCTCAGGGGACAGTATGAATTTCAAATGAAAAGGAGTTTTTACTCTCCTCTCTGATTTCGGAAGCCCCCTTGGCTCCCTACTGTTTTTTACTCAGCTGTGCATTGCTGCCAGCCATTTTTTAATCTCGGCTCTTTTGGAGCCCTTCGCATGGCTAATCTCCGATTAAGCCAACTTGTTGCTAATAGCACCAACTTCAGCTACACATGCAACAACTACTGCGAAAATCATTCCTAATACTAACATAATCTTTTCCTTTCTTAAATTTGTTATCTTAAATATACAATCTTGTTGTTTTACCTAACAAAATCTTAACTCTCTTTATTTCTTACCTCCCGGAGGAGGATTTCTATGCTCTCTTAGCTTCGTAGCTTATTTGCCGCAGTTCATTCCGAGGTTCATACCTGCGCAAGCTACTACTGCGAATGCTACTACTGCTACTGTCATTATCCCGAACATTGCCATAATCTTTTTCCTTTCTTTTAACCTCTTAATCAGTCTCTTCGAGATTTTCCAGAAGTCCTCGTCCGAATCTCAGAACCAGGTTCCGAACCGGCCTCAAACTTGTCTCGAATCGATTTCATAAGTTATCCTTACTGAATCAATCTTTTATCCTTTTTTCTTTTTCTGGTGCAAAGGTACAACTTTTTGTGTGCGCACACAAATATTTTAGGAGAAATGTTTCAAAAAGCACTTTTTTCTTGATTAAGGTCAAGAACATTTACATTCTCGTTACAAAAACGGGCTATTTTAATGCTTTTGCCCTTTCAGGGCGACAGGCGTGCTGCCATTATTACCCAGGGCGGTGCCCTGGGCTAGGAGTTTCTGCCCTTTCAGGGCGTGCTGCTAAAACGTGAGGGGCGTGGCATTTCACCACGCCCACTCCTTTATCACCGCTACGCAGCCACTCCTGGCGTTCCGTAGTGCCCATACTTGGCGATGAAACGGGCGGTCTTGGTGAAGGTGCCGTCCTCGTTCTTCATGATGAAGCCACGCTTCTTCCAGTTGCACAGCAGGATGGCAAGCTTCGTCTTGGTGCCATGAACCTGACAGATGTTCTGAATCTCAGTCTTGTCAAAGGTGTCATGAACGTAGAGAAGAAGATTGCTCACACCGGGAGTATGACACGCAGAGCGGCTGTCAGCATCTATCGCCTCCTGCATCTGATTGCCGAAGAAACGCATCTTGCACCACAAATCATACTTCATGCTCCATACGATGAAATCCTCTATCGCCCGCAGGTTCCGCTCCTTGCGGGCGATGATAAGGGCGCGTACGTCCTCGCCTTCCAGGGCTGAAACATAGCCTATGAGCTGCTGTTTGTCATAAGCTTTCACCGCCAGCATGTCGAAGGTGTTGGCGTCATCGGGCACGAGGCAGATGGTTCTCCCCTTTGCTTCTTTAGCATACTCTACCTCATGGCCTTTCACGTCATTATGGGTGAGTCCTACGATATGGAATGTGAGATTCTTCATTTTATGTTGTTATTATGGTTTTTACGTTTGTTTGCAGTCAGGTTACAAAAGTAAGGTTTTTCGGTGAAACCACCAAGCATTCTTGTTTAAATTTCCTAAAAGAGGGGCGGAGAAGCTGAGGGGGTTAACAGGGTTAACAGTTAACAGCCGTTTTTTGCATGGTCCCCCTCGCGTACCTTATTATATATTAATATATATATACTTATTTTATATAAGTGTGTGGATGGAAGTATGCATTTTTGGTGTGTTAACTGTTAACCTGTTAACCTTTTGCTCTCAGAGCACCCCTCTTCCATCAGAAATGCGCTCTCTCCCGATGCTTGTTAAAGATGGCTGGCTGAGCCTTGGCAGAAAAAGCTCAAACGCCCTGCTACAGCCCGTTTTACGGGCTTATATGAAGGCTGGCACGAGGCATAAATGATGACTGATACGAGGCTTAAATGATGGCTGGAAAGGGGGCTAAATGAAGCCTCACGAGGGGATGGATCATGCATCGCGAGGGAAGAAATGTTGCGTCGCGACGGAACAGGGAATGCATCGCGATGCAGAAAAAAGGGCTTTTTAGAGCGGAAAACCATGAGTTGCGGGGCAGAAAACTATGAGTAAGTTTTGTTAACGGGAGAGAAAACAACAAGGCGATACTCTTCTCTTATAGGAAGAATATCGCCTCGTTGCCTTCATTAAAAAGGAGGTCAAGGATGCTCATATTGGGCTGAAAACCGTATTTCTGCTCGTAAACCTGGTAATAGCGCTTCGACTCGAATTCGGGGTCAGGGAGCGGTTTCTTGGGGCGAATCGCATCGCGGAAATCCTTGATTTCATTCTCTTCTTTCAGTTCTTTACTCTGAATATAGGCTTCGGTGATTGAAATCTTCGGACGGATGTCGAGGAGCTCTATCATCTTCGCGGTTGTCTCCATGTTGAAATCGAAGAGGAACTCGTATTTCTTCTCGTAGAAGGGGCGGATGTCGTCCTGGTAATACTCGAAGAATGGGCTCTCGCCATAGGCGGAAAGGAGTGCATTCCAGTGGACGTGGCGCCAGTTGGCGTGGTCGGAGATGCGGATGTCCTTCATCGACAGAGAGATGTCGTGATTGGTGGGGATGGTGAGCGAGAGGGGGCCGTTGGTGGTAGGGATGAGCATGCGGTTACGATAGGTTTGCTTGATAAAGCTCTCGTGGCGCTCTATCAGGCATTCATCGTAGCGGTTCAGCTTCTGGTACCACTGGATGGGGCCGAAATATGTGGATGAAAGAAGGGCTTTCAATTTCTGCTTTGTTATGAAGGGTTAATGATGAAGAGGGGGACGAGCGATGGAATCGCTCGGAACGGGGGCAAACGGGGGACAAGCTTCCGGCGGAGCTCTAAGCAGCGGCGAGGAGCAAGAGAGAGAGCGAGGAGCAGCGGAGCGAGGGAGCTAGAACAGCTTAAAGGCTTTGCCTATCATCTGGTGCTTGTGGACGAGCTGCTGGCCGGTTGGCGTCTTCAAGAGATAGAAGCGGCAATCCTTGCAGCCGCAGCGCTTGCAGCAGATGGTTGGAATGACGAACTGCACGGTGTCGATGCGCAGCGTATCGCCAGGAAGCTTCTCTATCCTGCCTATGAAATGAGACTCGAAGACGCGCTTGCGGTGCTGGTTCTTGGGCTGGTAAACCACCGTATCGGTGAATACAACCACATCGCCACGCCCGAAATTTTCGCAGTCAATCCTGTTCACTATCACCCGGTTGCCTGCCTTCAGCTGGGGCGGAAGCCCACCCTGAGGCACCGAGAAGATAGTGAAGACATAGGTGCGCACTGCCCAAGCCAGAAGCAGCGACAACACCAATGCTATTAGGAATTTGACGGCAGTCTTCAATTCTTATTTCTTTTTCTTACTTAATATTGTCTACAAAAGTGAAGAGTCGATTCCAACGGATGCCCGAGAAGCCCGGATGATCTGGGCTGTGGCTCCACCAGATGAAGATAGGCTTGCCCACGATATGGTCCTCAGGCACGAAACCCCAGTAGCGGCTGTCGGCTGAGTTGTGGCGGTTGTCGCCCATCATCCAGTAGTAGTCGAGCTTGAAGGTATAGCTCTTCGCCTGCTTGCCGTTGATGAAGATGCGGCCAGCGTTGTCTACCTTCAGGTCGTTGCCCTCGTAAACCTTGATGCAGCGCTCGTATACAGGCAGATTCTTCAGCGTAAGAGCGATGCTCTCGCCCTTCTTCGGAATCCAAACCGGACCGTAATTATCTCTTGTCCAGCCGGTATAGGCGTTGAGCGGGTAGAGGTCGCCATAGGTTGCATCCGTATTGATAGAGATGCTCTCTACGAGGTTTCTGTTCGCCTTCAGCGCCATGTAAGCCTTCTTGGTGAGCGGAATCACGCCACTCTGATTATACATCAGCAGGTCTTCGTTGGTGATTCCCAACTCATCGGCAAGGTCGATTGGGAACTCGCCCTTGAGCTTCATCTTATAAGTATACTGCACGTTATCAGGCTCCTTGTTTGCCTTTCCGTTCAGATAAACGATGCGGTTCTTGATCTGCAGGGTCTGGCCAGGCAAGCCCACGCAGCGCTTTACATAGTTCTCGCGGCGGTCGGTAGGACGGCTGATGATGTCGCCATATTCGCCCGGCATACTGCTGATGTAGTTGCGGCCTGTAGCATAAACCTGCTCAAAATAATGGCGCTGCTGCAATGGGTTCATCGCGCGCACATCCTTTTCCTGTCCGTTCTGCTGCATCAGCTGGTCGCCGATGCTGTAAACCATCTGATAGTAATCATTCGCCTGATAGCGCTCCTCATTGACGAGCGTATCGCCTGCAGGATAGTTGAACACCACGATGTCGTTGAGTTTCACGTTGCCCAAACCCTTTACGCGGCGGTAATCCCAGTGAGGCCACTCTATGTAGCTCTTTACGTTGACCAACGGCATGGTGTGCTGGGTGAGCGGCATGGTGAGCGGAGTTTCAGGAATGCGAGGACCGTAGCTTACCTTGCTCACGAAGAGATAATCGCCCGTGAGGAGACTCTTTTCGAGAGAGGAAGACGGAATCACATAGTTCTGGAAGAAGAAGAGGTTGATGAAATAAACCGCTACGAGCGCAAACACCAGCGCATCTACCCAGCTCATGATGAAGCGCACAGGGCCTTCCTCATCCTTCCACCACTGCCAGTGAATCTTCTTGGTGATGTAAACGTCGAAGATGAACGGAACCACAATGAGTCCCAACCAGCTTTCTACCCAAACCAGAAAGAGGAGATAGAGGGCGAGAACCACTGCGAACTTCGCCCACTGTACCTTCATATTGAGTTTTTGTTTCTGCTTGTCTATCATAACTTCTGCTTAGAACTTAAATAAATCTGATGTGGTGAGCAAGCCGGAATGGTTGGCTGTGAACTCAGCTGCGAGAACGGCTCCCAGGGCGAACCCCTTGCGAGAATGGGCGCTGTGCTCGATGGTAATCATATCAGCATCGCTGTCATACATCACGGCGTGGATTCCCGGAACCTCGCCATCGCGTACGCAGTTGATGACCAGGTCTTCATCAGTAATGTTTGCATCACCCTCATCGTGATGACCATCCTCAGTCCAGTAAGTAACGCCACGCTTCCAGTCCTTCTTTCTGTCGATGTTGTCGATGATTTCCTCGGCAAGGGTGATGGCTGTTCCAGATGGTGCATCGAGCTTATGAACGTGGTGGGTTTCCTGCATGCATACAGAGTACTGTGGGAATCCGTTCATGATCTTGGCCAGATAGCGGTTTACGGCAGAGAAGATAGCCACACCGATGCTGAAGTTAGACGCCCAGAAGAGGGTCTGCTTACCGTCGGCGCAGAGCTTCTCCACGTCTTCCTTATGGTCTTTCATCCAACCTGTAGAACCTGAAACCACCTTCACGTTGTGAGAGAAAGCCTTCAGATAGTTGCCGTAGGCGGCAGTAGGGTTGGTAAACTCAATGGCAACATCGGCAGAGCAGAACTCCGGGCTGTCGATGTCTTGAGGGTTATTCACGTCAATCTTACATACGATTTCGTGGCCACGCTGCAGGGCGATCTCCTCGATCATGTGTCCCATCTTTCCGTAGCCGATCAAAGCAATTTTCATCTTTATCTATTTTTTATTTGTTCTTACTTTTTGTTCTATTCGGCAAAAAAAATGCAAATGAGCGCAATGAAAGCTTGCTTTCAAATTGCCGAGTGCAGCTTTTTTTATGCAAAAATACACATTTTTCTTCGAAAAACCTTGAAAAATCCTTGTTATTATAATAATAAATAGAAAATTTTGGTTATTTTTGCAGTGATTTAAGGCTTTTAGCCTCATTTAGTAACTAAAAAAGAGAAAATTATGAGCAGATATATTTTTGAGACAAAGATGGAAGTAAGAGATTATGAGTGCGATATTGAGGGCATCGTGAACAATGCCAATTATCTGCACTACATGGAACATACCCGCCATCTCTTTCTGAAGGAATGCGGCCTCAGCTTTGCCGAAATGCACAACAAAGGCGTGGATGCTGTGGTGGCGAGAATGAACCTGCAGTATAAGGTTCCGCTGCAATGCGATGATGAATTCTTCTCGCGTCTGTGGCTGGAGAAGCAGGGCGTAAGATATGTTTTCCATCAGGACATCTTCCGTGCCAAGGACGAGAAACTCTGCCTCAAGGCAACCGTAGAACTCGTCTGCCTCATCAACGGAAAGCTGGGCAACAGCGAGGACTACGACAAGGCATTCGAGAAATACTTCTCTCCTCAGAGTTAACAGGTTAACAGTTAACAGCTGATTTTTCAATACCCCTTCCGCACACGAGCGAAGAACTTGCGTTCCGAAAGAGGCAATCCTATAAACCATAAAAGCCGAAACATTATGGAGCAACTCCTTCATTATGTGTGGAAGCACAAGCTCTTCCCACTCTCTCCACTCACCACCACCTGGCACCAGGATGTGGAAGTAATTGACCCCGGACTGCACAACCGCAATGCAGGGCCCGATTTCTTCAATGCCAAAATCAAACTCAACGGAACCCTATGGGTGGGAAACGTGGAGATTCATGACAAGGCAAGCGACTGGTATGTGCACGGACATGATAAGGATGAACGCTACGACAACGTTATCCTGCACGTTTGCGGAACCATCGATGTAGAGGCAAAGAACTCGAAAGGCGAGCCCCTCGTGCAGTTGCAGCTCGACATCCCCGAAAACGTATCGAAACATTATCAGGAGCTGCTGAGCATCGACCAGTATCCTCCCTGCTACCAGATTATCCCATCGCTCACCCGCCTCACCGTACACAGTTGGATGAGCGCCCTGCAAACCGAGCGCTTATCGCAGAAAACCGATGCGATAGAGGCGCGCGTGAAGCAATGTAACGGCGATTGGGAAAACGCCTACTTCGTGACCCTGGCGCGCAACTACGGGTTCGGAATCAACGGCGACGCCTTCGAGCAGTGGGCCTACCATCTGCCGCTGAGAGCCGTAGACCATCATCGCGACGACCTCTTCCAGATAGAAGCCATCTTCCTGGGGCAAGCCGGACTGCTGGAACTGAACACCATTCCCGAAAGATATCAGAAAGACGCGCTGAACGACGGCTATTTCTCCCGATTGAGGAACGAATATCTCTATCTCTCGCATAAATTCTCGCTGCAACCGATGGATTACAAGCAGTGGCGCTTCCTGCGTCTGCGTCCGCAGAACTTCCCTCACATCCGCATCTCGCAGTTAGCCAATCTTTATTATAACCGCCGTGCGGGACTGAGCCAGCTGCTCGAGGTAAGCACGGTGAAGGAGGCAAAGCAGGTGCTCTCAACCAGCGTTACGGAGTATTGGGAAACCCATTATACCTTCGGCAGCACGAGCATCCGTAACGAGAAGCACCTCTCCCCTTTCTCGCTCAATCTGCTCATCATCAACACCGTGGTTCCCATCCTCTTTGCCTACGGCAGGCACCGGGGCGAGGAGAAATACTGCGACCGCGCCTTCGACTTCCTGGAGGAGCTGAAGGCTGAGAATAACCACATAGTAAGGATGTGGAAGGAATGCGGCCTGCCGGTAGAGAACGCCGGGGATAGCCAGGCGCTCATACAGCTGAAGAAGGAATACTGCGACAGGAAGGAATGCCTGAGGTGCAGGATAGGTTACGAATACTTGAAAAGATAAAGATTATGGCTGATCAACAAGAAATACTGAACACCATCCTCCTGACAAGGCTCAATTACTTCAGCCTGGCAGGAATGCTGGAGCTATACAGAACGGTAGGCTCCGCCACGCTCATCCTGGAGCATAAGAACAACCTCAGAGACATCCTCCCCGAAGCCTCGGATAAACTCGTGAGCGCTATACAGAACTGCGAAGAAGCCCGAAAACGCGCTGAGGAAGAGCTGGAGTACGACATACGCTACGGAATAGAACCCATTCCGATGAACGACGACCGCTATCCGCAACGCCTCAAAGACTGCGATGACGCACCCCTCATCCTCTTCTATAAAGGCAACGCCAACCTCAACCAGCAGCGCGTCATCAACATCGTAGGAACCCGCCACTGCACGCCTTACGGCGAAGACCTCATCCGCCGCTTCATCACCGACCTGAAACAGCTCTCGCCCAACGTGCTCATCATAAGCGGACTTGCCTACGGAGTGGACATCGTGGCGCACCGCCAGGCACTCGCCAACGGCTACGAAACCATAGGCGTGCTGGCTCACGGTCTGGATGACCTCTATCCCCGTCAGCACCGGGAAACGGCGGCAAGAATGATAGAACAGGGCGGACTGCTCACCGAATTCCTTACCCGTACAAACGCTGATAAGATAAACTTCGTGCGCCGCAACCGCATCGTAGCGGGAATGTCGGATGCCTGCATCCTGATAGAGAGCGCAGCTCACGGCGGCGGTCTCATCACCTGCGATATTTCGCAATCCTACGGCAGAGACGTCTTCGCCTTCCCGGGCAGAATAGGTGATTACTACAGCGAGGGCTGCAACAACCTGATACGCAACAACGGCGCCACGCTCATCACCAGTGCCGAGGACTTTGTGAAGGACATGCGCTGGCAGGATGACGCCACCCTGATGCGAGCCAAGCAGCAAGGCATCGAGCGCAGCCTCTTCCCCGAGTTATCGCCCGAAGAGCAACTCATCGTAGAAGTCCTCTCCAAGACCAACGACCTGCAAGTGAATCTCATCTCCGTAAAGACGAATATCGACATTTCTCGCCTCACTTCCCTCCTCTTCACATTGGAGATGAAGGGAGTCATCAAGACCTTTGCAGGGGGAATGTATCATCTTTTGAAGTGAAGCAAAGGAGGAGTTAAGGAGTTAAAGGGAGTTAAGGAGTTAAGACAACAGTTATGAGATACTCATGTTTTTTTGTATATCATGGCAAATTCTCATAAAAAAAGTGTAACTTTGCAACCGAAATTTTGGAGAAGGAATATCAAGGATTATCATTTTCGAAGCATTTGTCTTAACTCCTTTAACTCCTTAACTCCTTTAACTCCTCATAAAACGATGAAAATAGGTAATATAGAATTTGGGTCTCAGCCCCTCTTCCTCGCTCCGATGGAAGACGTAACAGATATTGGTTTTCGCATGCTCTGCAAGCGATTCGGAGCCGCCATGGTTTATACTGAGTTCGTATCGGCGGAAGCCTTGGTGAGAAGCATCAAGAGTACTGTCAGCAAACTTACGATAAGCGATGAAGAGCGCCCTGTGGGCATTCAGATTTACGGCAGAACCACAGAGGACATGGTGGAAGCTGCCAAGATCGTAGAACAGGCGAAGCCGGATGTGATTGATATTAACTTCGGCTGCCCAGTGAAGAAGGTTGCAGGAAAGGGTGCAGGAGCCGGAATGCTCCGAAATATCCCATTGATGCTGGATATTACAAGAGAAGTGGTAAAGGCGGTAAACGTGCCGGTAACTGTGAAAACCCGACTGGGATGGGATTGCGAGAACCTCATCATCACCGACCTTGCCGAGCAGTTACAGGATTGCGGAATCCAGGCGCTCACCATCCATGGCAGAACCCGTAGCCAGATGTACACCGGAGAAGCTGACTGGAGCCTCATCGGAGAAGTGAAGAACAATCCCCGCATCCATATTCCTATCATCGGCAACGGCGACATTACGACCCCAGAAGAAGCCAAGCTTGCCTTAGAAAGATACGGCGTAGATGCGGTAATGATTGGCCGCGCCACCTTCGGAAGGCCATGGATTTTCAAGGAAATTCGTGATTATCTGGATAATACGGGTGCTGCCCCATTAACCGTAGATGAGAAGATTGACCTCCTGGAGGAGCAGCTCCGCATCAACGTAGAGCGCATCGACGAGTACAGAGGCATCCTCCACACCCGTCGCCACCTTGCCGCCTCCCCTATCTTCAAAGGCATTCCCGATTTTCGCCAGACGAGAATCGCCATGCTGAGAGCCACGACCGTGGAGGAACTAACTGGGATTCTGAAAGAATGTAGGGAGAGAATCAAGGCAATAGAATAATAAAAGTATATAAGTAAAGGGAGATTCCAACGATGATGGTTGGAATCTCCCTTTTAATTTATTTTTTATATGACAACAAAATTATCTCATACCTGCCTTTTCCAAAATGCTGCGAGCCATTACACAAAAGGGATGTTCTTCGATATTTTTGAATCCCTTAAAATTGCGCTCGGCCTCTTCTGCATGGCGCAAAAACTCTTTTGCTTCTTTACCATGCAATGTTGGTATTGCTTTGATTGCTGTTGCCATAATCTTATCTCCTACTAATCATTATGTCAACTGCCAACCTGTAACAAAGTTAACAGGTTAACAGTTAACAGTTGTTTTTTCTATACTTCTACCTGAAATTGAAGAAACCTAGCTTCCTCAAATTATAGAGAAGGGCTTTACTTCTTCAATATTGAAGCACCTTCGAGCAGGGCGAGTGCCTTATTCTCGTTCTCCTCCATGATTTCACGCTCTCCCGGACCCTTGTCGTTGATTCCGCAGAGGTGCAGGATGCCGTGGATGATGACGCGATGGAGCTCATCATCGTAGGTCTTGCCAAACTGCTCGGCATTGGTGCGGACCGTATCCAGCGAAATCACGATGTCGCCGTTAATCACATCATCCTCATCGTAATCGAAGGTGATGACATCGGTATAGTAATCATGACCCAGATACTCGTTGTTTACTTCGAGAATCTTCTCGTCATCTACAAACATATAGCCAATCTCACCCACCTTGCGGCCATGAGAGGCAGCTACCTTACGAATCCAGGCACTCGTATCACGCTTCTTGATCTTTGGCATTTTCACGCCGTCTACATTGTATGTTATCATACGCTTCTTCCTCCTATTTTTATTTTATTTTTGGTAAAAATTCATCTACTTCTCTTCCGAAGAATCTCAGCTCCCTAACCAGCGTTGAGCTAATGCTGCTGTATCTTGGGTCAGAAAACAGCAGGATGGTTTCTACGCCACCCAACTGCTTATTGATGTCAGCCTGCTCTCTTTCGTACTCGAAATCCTTGGCAGAACGGACGCCACGAACCAGGAACCTGGCTCCCAGGCGATGCGCCAAATCGATGGTGAGATCATCGTAAGAAACCACCTCCAGGCGATAACCCTTAGATGCATCCTCCGCATCTACCAGTTCCGAACATTCCTTCGGGAAAACAGCCTTGATATCCTCCACACGCTTCGAGATTTCCTCACTGGCGTGCTTCAGCTTGCTCACCGCCACTGCAATAACGAGCTTGTCGAACATCGGCAAGGCACGCTCGGCAATGTTCTGATGTCCTATCGTAAATGGGTCGAATGTACCCGTAAAAATCCCAATCTTCATAAATGTTTATCCTTTTACGGCGCTAGCCCTAATTCAACATTCAACATTTAACATTCAACATTACTCAAACAAGTCTCCCTGCATAATATTGCTTGTATACGGATTTCTACCGAGATGCTCATAGGCAAGCGGCGTTGCCATTCTGCCTCGCGGCGTGCGCTTGATGAAACCCTCCATGATGAGGAACGGCTCGTAAACCTCCTCTACGGTGCCGCCATCCTCGCCTATTGCCGTGGCAATGGTGCTTACGCCTACCGGACCGCCACGGAACTTGTCGATGATGGTGGTGAGAATCTTATTATCAATCTCATCCAAGCCATACTGGTCGATGTTGAGCGCCTTGAGCGCCATCTGGGCAATATCGTAAGTGATGGTTCCGTTGCCCTTTACCTGGGCGAAATCACGCACTCTTCTGAGCAGAGAGTTGGCGATACGAGGAGTTCCGCGCGAACGGCGGGAGATTTCCACAGCCGCCTCATTCTCTATCGGCACCTTCAGGAGCATCGCACTTCGCTTGATAATCTTCTGAAGCGTAGCCGGGTCGTAATATTCGAGATGCAGATTGATTCCGAAACGGGCACGCAGAGGAGCTGTAAGCAGACCGCTTCTCGTTGTTGCTCCCACGAGGGTAAACGGATTCAAGTCTATCTGGATGCTGCGAGCCGAAGGACCCTTGTCTATCATGATATCGATGCGGTAATCCTCCATCGCCGAATAGAGATACTCCTCTACCACAGGCGAAAGTCGGTGGATTTCATCGATAAAGAGCACATCGTTGGGCTCCAGCGAGGTAAGGATTCCTGCCAGATCGCCCGGCTTATCAAGCACAGGGCCCGATGTAATCTTGAATCCTACGCCCAGTTCGTTGGCGATGATGTTGCTCAGCGTGGTCTTACCCAATCCCGGCGGACCATGGAGGAGCGTATGGTCGAGCGGTTCGCCACGATATTTGGCAGCCTCAACAAAGACCTCGAGATTTTCTACCACGCCATTCTGTCCGCTGAAATCAGAAAACTTCAGCGGGCGCAGCGCCTTCTCGAATTCCTTTTCGGCAGGCGAAACCATTTCTTGTCTTATATCAAAATCTTCGTTCATTCTATGACTATTATCGATAATATGGGTGCAAAGTTACACATTTGTTGCGGAATTAAAGAAGAAAAGCCGAATTATTTTGCCCATGATTTTGCACAATCCCAAAAGATTCGTGCAGATTTGCAAGCGTTACCCTATAAAAATGTTATAATTTGTCATTTTCTTGCAGAATAATTTGTTTATCCGATAGAAAAGACGTACTTTTGCACTCGATATTGAAAGCGAGGAAAGAAATAAATAAGAGAGATATATCAGGATTTTAAAAGAAATAGAATTATGCTTAAGTTATTTCAAGGGCTCAGCAAGCTGCTGGCCAATTACACATCTATCTTCGTGATAGGTGTTGCAGTGTTCACATTCTTCTTCCCACATACCTTCGACTGGGTGCGCGGAACTACTCAAACCGTCATTCTCGGCATCATCATGCTCACCATGGGTCTGACCTTGACCACCAACGACTTCAAGATTCTGGCTCAGCGCCCGCTGGATGTCTTCATCGGAGCCTGTGCCCAGTTTATCATCATGCCTGGTGTGGCTTATACCCTGGTTCATGTGTGGCATCTTGACTCAGCCCTGGCACTCGGAATCCTGCTGGTAGGTTGCTGTCCGGGCGGCGTTTCGAGCAACATCATGAGTTATCTGTGTCATGGCGACGTAGCTTTCTCCGTAGGAATGACCTGCGCCTCTACCATTCTTGCACCGGTGATGACTCCGCTGCTGATGAAGATTACGGCAGGCGAGATTATCCATGTAGATGCTGTGGGAATGTTCATCAACATCCTTATCGTAACGATTATTCCTGTAGCCATCGGCTGCGCCCTCAACTATATTTACGGAAAGAAAGACTGCTTCCCTACCATCCAGAGTCTGATGCCGGGCATCAGCGTTACGTGTCTGGCTATCATCGTAGGCGGTGTGATTTCTACGGTTCACGATGACCTCGTAGCCCGCGGCTTATCGCTTTTCCTCTGGACTTTCGCCGTGGTTTTCTGCCACAACACACTGGGTTATCTTCTCGGTTGGCTTGCCGGCAAATGTGCCGGATTCAATACCGCCAAGAAGCGTACCATCAGTATTGAGGTAGGAATGCAGAACGCCGGTCTTGCTACGGTACTGGCTGGCAACTTCTTCGCAGCCCAGCCTCTCGCCGTATTGCCTTGTGCCATCAGCTGCGCCTGGCACAGCATTTCCGGCACCATCCTTGCCGGAATCTATCTGAAATGGGACCATCTGCATGAGAAGAAGTAAATGACTACCTCAGTTCGGGATAACGAGCTCTATCTAAAGGCTTTATAATGTTTTTATATAA
>ERZ780142.10-NODE-10-length-56875-cov-3.41406_pt1 | contig 56875 bp, 55 predicted proteins | sample MGYA00511347_ERZ780142 | MGnify/ENA primary metagenome ERZ780142 (study PRJEB29588, sample SAMEA2145758) | human gut metagenome | biome: human gut; feature: human-associated habitat; material: faeces | place: Denmark | collected 2008/2010 ...
TGCTATCTCCATAAAGGTTCGTTTTCCCATCCTTGTGGAAAGCCCATGGCATGTAAATCAATATTGGGATAATCTGCAAGCAACCTGAGCAGCGAACTTTTCAAATCCATACAAGGAGTTATAGTTTGCTCCATATATAATAAGGTGCATAACTGATGGTAAAGTTTGATAGGCTTTTGGGTTGGAGCAATCCAAGAAAGTGGAAGCCGATTTGGCAATTGTGGCTTCAAGGCAAAACGCCTGTTCCATATACGGGCATGGTGAGCACAACAATTGCGAAGCACGGTTATACACCTTATCCAACTTTCCAAGTAAGTGTATTGAGGTAGTCCAAACTCTCTTGCCACTTGCTTTTTGAGACGATTGTCCTTGAACAGACAAAATAATTTGGAAAGCGTACCAAACGAAACTACCTCCAATGTTTTCCACACAGGAGGGAGAGAAGGGAAAGTATATTTCTCGGAATGCTCCTTGATGAAATCTTCATTTGAACGAGACACCTCTTTCTTGATATTGTCAAGGCAGCCTTCATAAAAGTCTGCATTCTTGAACAATGATGCATCCATAAACCAAAATGCGCCATGCTCCATAGAGAATATCTGAATCATTTTGGTCCGAAGAGAAATCTCTATATCTTGAATTGCCTTGAATATAAGTTGACGAAGTTCTTTGTCAAAGAGATAAAGGTCGATGGCTTGTTCAAATGTACTACCCAGTTTATAATGATGAAACTGTCTGTCTTCCTCCATATATCGTAGGTAACTGGCAATACGAAAATAACTGATATTGCGAAGCTGCAATTTGGCAATTGCAATATCTTCTATCACCAGCCCTCTGTTCTGGAGCAAGGCAACCTGTTCATCTACGTTTATCGGTTGTTTGTCGTAATCCATATACCCTTTATAAAAAGCGAAGTCCCACCGTGGTACGCATCGTTGAGAGGCGTGGTGGGATTTGTTGCTGCAAAAATACTCTTTTTTATTGGAAACTCCAAATATTTTCTTCAAAATCTACTTATCAAATATGTATTTTAACGTAAAAAGTTCTAATTTCCATGTTTTTCCCGGCAAAATCTATGGCAGAAATGTTAATGGAATTTCACATAACTCTGCAAGGTGATTTTTGGTGGTTACGGCATTTCTGCATATTTTCTCAATCGTAACGCTCTTATTCTCAACCACTTCCATTATTTATTTTTCTCCGCTATTTATTAGACGGGACAAAAATGGGACAAAACCTGAAAATAAAATATCGAAGAACACTTTTGAGCCAATCAAGTCCTTGCGGCACATTGCTTTGCGGCTACAAAGTTTTTGCAAGCGAGCGCATTGAAAACTTGTTTTCAAATTGCCGAGTGCAGCTAAAACTTATGCAAAGGTACTATTTTGTCCCGTAAAAAACGAAGGAAAGTCTATAATTCTTTAGTCCTGTGGCACTTTTTTTGATTTATGTGGGACAAAGGATAACACAAATGCCATTTTTAAGCCGATTTCGTTCATTTATGCCAAACCAGTATGTTAAACTTTGTTTTCTGCCTATGTGGACAATACCCATGGCTGTTGACCACATGAAAAACACAGTGTTTTAAGAATCCTAAACGACCCATTGCAGTAAGAAAAATATAATCTAACTTTGCAGCCAAAATCGGAAGTAACGACATAAAAATATAAGTAAATGAAAGAAGAGAAATCACAAAAAATGAATCTTGAACATGAGCGCAAGATTGTGGCTCTGCAAGAAAGAGTTGAAAGACTGGAAAATCTTTGCTATTCGGCAAAGGAAGTGTTGAACCTGGAGGAAGCCTCGTCTTTTCTCGGCATTGCCAAGAGTACGCTCTACAAGCTGACGGGGTCTAACTCAGTGCCTTACTTCAAGCCTGCGGGCAAACTGATCTTCTTTGAGAAGCAGGCTCTGCTCAACTGGGTGAGAGGTGCCAAGGCTATGTCGGATGAGGAACTGAAGTCGGAGTGTGAACACAGGCGAATAGCATCACAGAGAATCACCATTGCTGCCATACGTGTACTCGACAGCCGAGAGCAAGGGAGATTGCAGGATGTGCTTGACCACATCGCATACGACCGTGACTATCACATGCCAGAGAGAAGACAGGGCTTGCACCTCTGATTGTTTTCTTTTTCGGCTGTCCCATTTTATAAACCTCTAAACAATATATAATGATGAACAACATTACATCTTATTGCATTGAACTCACACCTGGGCAACTTGACTATCTGGCAGGAAGCAAATACGGCATCGACCGAATGAAGATTCTCCACTGTCTGATTTCCGCTGTCGTACTGAAGGAGACCGTCTATAGCATCAAGGGTTTTAACACCACATTGCAAGCAGGTCAGGCCATCATGTCGGAGGTGGATTTGTCCAGCCGCCTCCACTATGACAAGAAGACCATTCCCGAGTGCTCGACAGGATGAACGAGCTGGGCATTGTCGCAACCACTCAGTCTAACAGGACAAGTCCATTGTGGATGCGGAACAAAACACGGTGTTCAGGGCAGAAATATCGCCGGAGTGTCTCACCCAGCTCCGCCAGCTGCTTGAATACAGCATCGCCAAGGAAAGGCAACTGTTGGAGGAACACCGAGCCATGCAGCTCAGGATGCTGGAGGAACACGAGGTCAAACTTGAAAAAATCCTCAGCCATGGGGAGGGCGTATGGTTCTCTGACTTCTGGATGAAGTTTCTATGTGTGTTTCTGTTGGTATATACTGTGGTGATTGCCCTGTTGGCGTATTGGAAATAAACTGGTGTACAATAAGAGAATTGCAGCCATGCCAATGCCATTCGGTTTCATTGCTGATAAGGTTAATAACCCTGCGGCACTAAGGTTATTAATCTTGCGGCACTAAGGTTATTATTCTTACTGCCAAGGAAGATATAATTGGCAAGCAGTGTCCCTGCCGTCTCTGACAGTATAAAAAATATGGGTGTATATACCAAACAACCATGGCATATACACCCTTTATTATTTCTGTGAAGTATTGCAACTTTTATTCTGCCGTAGCCTCAGATGGGGTATCGGATGTCACGATTGTCACTCCACTGAGATAGTCATAAAATTCTTTAGCTTCTTTTAGCTTTTTTATTGTGTCTTCATCGCAACCTACAGCCCTGATGGTCTTCAATGCTTTGCAGTTAGTAAACAATTGTATGTGACTGGTCGAATTACTAAGGTCACAATTGCTAAAGTCCACGGTTTCCAATGAAGTACAGTTATTGAACATATAAGTCAATGATGCATTATCTGCGCATTTAAAACTGCAGCCGCTCAAATCTATTTCTTTCAATGCACTACAGTTTTTAAACATCTCATAACAGGTAGTCACTCCATTAAAGTTGCATCCACTCAGATTTACGGAGTTTAAATTACCACAATCCATAAACATTTCATAGCAATCTTTACTGCTCAACTTAGCACCGCTTAAGTCCACAGTTTGCAAAGCTTTGCATTGATAAAACATCCATTTTGAACCTGTTACTTTACTAAAGTCACAATCGGCAAAGTTGATGCTTGTTAATTTTTCACAATCTTTAAACATACCATAGGAATTTGTAACATTCTTCAGGTTATGTCCGCTTAAGTCTATGCTTTGCAGATTAGAACACCCCGAAAACATACTGGAACATTCAGTAACATTGGAAAAATCGCATCCTCTTAAATAGATGCTGGACAAAGAATTGCAATTATAGAACAAAGCGCCTAAACTGGTTACGTTTGATGTTTTCAGTCCCTCCAATGATACGCTTTGCAGGGATTTACAACCACTAAACATACTTTTCAATGTTTTCAGATTTTCGCTAACCTCCATTCCTCCCCAGGTGAAAGAGGTGATGGCAGACCCGTAAAGAAGTCTTTCAAGGGAGGTAACATTAGGAAATGAACAATCCTCGAAAGTGACAGACGACAAGGAAGAGCATTCCAAATTGCTCAATGCAGTGAATGCTTCATCACCATTTACTTTGTAAAAGCGCGCTGATGTTATGCCGTTCAACTTCCCTTCATTCAGGAGAGACCAATTATGGTTGTTAAGCGTGCCTGACAACGTCAATTGGCCTGTTTTCACCGCCTTGTTCACCAATTCAGAATTCATCGTCTCGTCGTTCTCACAATAGAGTACATCGTGGATTACCTTAACAGGCGTGCTATAACCATGGTTGCTTGCTATTGTATGTGTGACATCTTTATGGTCAGTGAATACCACCTGGTTTTCTTCTACTTTTATGTTTTTTGCGGTCGTATATGTGCCGTCTCCGTCTATATCAACCACACTGCCAAAATAGCTTTGTGCTGAAAGTGGCATGGATGCCAGTGCCGTGAGGCATAGGGTTATGATGCTTTTTGTCTTGATATTCATAATCGTATATGTTTGTTAAATTGTTATTGACCCCAAATAGTGCCGTCTCCGTCTTGTTCATACTCACTGGCAGAACCGAACCCGATACTTTCTGTAGCGCCTCCACTTGCAGCCAGAAGTTGGGTGGATGCAATCTCATATACCGTCATCCACGGCTTGATATATTCTTTCTTTTTCATATCTTTCTTCACGTTTATCTTATGATTACTTTTGTTGTCTTGTTTCCTCTCTTTACGATGTTCACGCCCTTTTGCAGGCCTTGGAGACGATGTCCGTTGAGGTCGTAAATCTCCGCTTCGCTGTTATCAGCGGCATTAAGCACGTCGATGGCGGTGGTGTCGTCATCACCGATGGACAGGCTCAACATTCTTGCCTGTGCCGATGGTGCCGTTGTGTTTGCCAAGAGATAAGAGCGGAATGCACCTACCTTTACCGTTGTAGCTTTTCCGTTGCTGATTAGTTCGCCAACATTCCAGAACTTGTCATTGTTGATGATGTATGCATTGTTGGCGAGGTCATCTGACGTTTTCAATGTACCTACCATCGTGAATTCTCCTGCCGTGCTACCTGCCTGAATGGAGTTGGCCATCTCTGCATCAGTAGCCGAAATGCTGATGCCGTTAACAGCTGTATTACGACGCACAAGCACCGGTGTACCTGAGGCAATTGTTGTGTTGTCAATCTTGCTCAGCACTATCTCTGATTTTTCGTTATCTATGTCAGAAAGCTGATAGAAGCTGCAAAATTCCGCATAATCACTTGGATTAATAGCAAACGGAAGACAGAGCGTACCCCATTGGTAGGTAGCCATATCTCGTGAATACGACACGCTGCCCACCGTGATGTCAGCCTCGCAGTCATATCCCTCGCTATCGTTGAGTGTCATGTCGGCCACCTTAATCACGCCATCCTTGTTGTCGGCCACATAATATTGCCCTGCGTTTTTCACAAACAAGTCGTTATACTTGAATGTGCAACCTGCAACGTCACATGCGTGGCTATATGTTTTATCCTCATTTTGTGCATATATATTCTTGTTGTGGCTCCACACCTGATTATATGCAGTGATGTCTGCCTTGTTCACAAGCGAAGTTTTGTCCGTGTCAAAATTGATAGCTACATCTATGTCGTTGAAAGTGACCACGGGGTTGAGTGTGTGAGGATAAGTCAGCTTGGCACCGTCTGTCAGCGTAATCTCAAGGGAATTCACTCCAGTGGCATCCATGTTGTATTGAATATGGCTTGCATCGTGAGAGCAAGTGCGCATGTGTCCGTCTGTCGTTTCCTGCCATTCGCCGAAAGAATGTCCTAACGCATTAAAACTCTCCGTGCTTTCTTCATTACAAGTGGCGCACTTGTATTTTTTATATCCATCAGATGTACAAGTAGCTGGTACATGTTCAGTCAAAGACATGTCGTGTACTGCTATGGTGACTTTATTATTTTCAATATCAAGATTCCAACAAAGAATCCGGGAACTCTCGTTTTCATCTATGTATAATTTCAGAGCATTTTCAGGAATGTCATAAAATTCTACACGGTTTTCTATATTAATGGTGGTTGGTTGTTTTGACAAAGTATATTCCCCACCTGTTACCACCCAACTCTGTTCACCAAATTCGTCTACATATATAAGATTAAATGGAGGTTGTAACTCTCTTACATCAGTCTTATTGTCATTGAAAAATCCGTAATTATCATTTTTATCAACTAAATATAATAATCCTTGACTATTAGCAGGGATTCCCCCTGACAATAGGAATATGATTGCCAGGATTGTTGTTTTTAAATGACATGTAAAATTCTGTTTCATTGAAATCGTTAAATATTATACAGCCCGAATACGTTTTATCCATTCGGGCGGTATGGTTAATAATCTTGTTTTTACCCTTATTGTTACTGCCGTATTTTGGTTATTCGCGGCATATTCGGCCACCACAATTCTTTTTGGCAGTATATCCACCAACGGCATCAGGAGACCTCAAACGCACAAAGCCTTCCGCCGGTGCCCTTGTCTGACACCTGCGGAAGGCTCTGTGTATGATGTTATATGTCGTTGACGATGCTATGCCACAACAAGTACCCCCTAAATCACTATGAATCAGGCGGTTGTATAGGGTAATGTATATGGTTGGCAATGCTGTCATACGATGCGAATTGTATCTATGCTGGGTAGAAAAAAACTATGCAGCGGGTTGATTAATATTCATTATGTCAAGGATAGAATACACTCTTGTCATGTGCTCAAAAGTGAAATATTGGTGGTCAAGAATCATCCACTCATTACGATGCTTTTGAGACATATGCTTTATGTCGGGGGACATACTTACTGGTACGATAATCTGACGACCATCGGAGAGCATGACACTGAACTTGCCACGCATATTGAAATCAAGCCACTTGATTCCAACATTTACATTAGGAATCTTACACATAGTCTTGTTTTTATTTAATTCTTTTACTTTCTGTTTTAATACCTGAGAATGTCTTATCAATCTGTTCGTTGATAAAATCCCAATTTTTATCTAACGCTTTCATTACGGCTTCATTCTCATTGTCATTTATTCTAGCGGGAAAACAACAAACATGAACACTGACATCCAAGCTATCTGCCCCACTACAATTCAGTTTTTATTGTTATTAAACATGCCATACTTATTGGCTTAACTTTCGTGCAGTATATAATATCTGCGCTGCAAAGATACGAATTTTCTCTCATATAAGCATCAAAATGCTCGGAAATTTATTCATATTTATGACAGTTTAACGTTGAAACAGGCTTTCTTCCGCATTTTTGGATGCAAATTTAATAGATATCAATGATATCTGCCGAACTTTGCCACTATACGACCAAATTCAACTCTGAAAGACATAAGTCCACAAAAATCTTCTCTATTCATAGAACCTTAATCCTTTTCTTCCCTTACTCTCTTTACTATTGGGCTTTTCAGGACCCGCCCTGCCGACATCGATGCTCCCAAGGTAGCACCTCTCCGCTTTCCATACAATCAAACTTCGTAAAAGCCAGCTTCCACTTCGCAGTCTCTCCTCCCGCTTGTCCATAATGACGCTACAAAGTTAGTACCATCCTCCCATATTCCCCAATATGGTTTGTAATCTACCCACTTTGGTTTGTAAACGCCGCATTTTGCACGTCCCAACACACAACAACTGTTAAAAACACCCGTCAAATCATCACTTTTCTCCCCAAACTCTTGCACAATCCAAATAAATGTCTTACCTTTACAGCACCAGAACCCCCAAGCCTCTTAACAATGCTCAAATCGGGGGTCGTTTTATTTTTATACCATTATGAGATTATTGTTTGACAAGTCTTTCATGCAGCCTGATGATATGGTAGAGTTGCTGCGACATAGAGGGTTGGAAATCGACTTGGCTGATAACACTCTCAGAAAGAAGATTGCTGCACGCTTCGGGTTGACTGTGCCAGTATTCACATCATGGATAACCGTTGTCACACTAACCCGCAACGCCTGTTGCCACCACGCACGTGTGTGGAATAAAGAGATTGAAACGGCATTAGGCTGCAAGCTCATCAATATAGCCAAGTGAGATTTACAAACAAAGGGAAAAGAAAATCTCTCTTCCCCTTGCTTGTCTCTCGTTCATGATGATTATCCAAACACCCCGTCGGTCAGACTGACTGCCTGGATTTTCTTGTCGAGGCTTACCTTGGCATACACCTCCGTCGAGGTCACACTGCCATGTCCCAGCATTTCCTTCACCGCAGAGATGTCAGCTCCCGCCGTGATGGCGAGGGTGGCTGTTGTATGGCGGCTGCAGTGGTAGGTGATGTGCTTCTCTATCCCTGCCTCCTTCATCCACTCCCCGAGTATCACTTCCACTGTCGTAGAGGTGATTTGCAGCTGGTGAAACACAAGCTCCTTGTCCTTCTGTTGCTTGGGCATCCATTTCAGAGCCTCTTCCGACAAGGGAACGGTCACTATCTTCCTGGTCTTCACCTGCGGATGTTCGAGGAAGAGCGTCCTTCCGTCGGCAGCCTTGCGTATCTCGCTCCATAGCAGACTCTTGATGTCGCTGTAGCGCAGACCTGTGAAGCAGGAGAACAGGAAAGCACGCTTCACGATGTCATACCGGCACGGCGTGGCCATCAGCTGCTTCACCTCCTCTATGGTCAGGAACTCCCTTATCGAACTGTTCTTCTGCGGCTTCTCCTTGGCATCGAGCAGCTTGAAGGGGTTGCGGTCTATCAGAGGCCTTCCTTCCTTCTTTCTCGCCCCCTTGTGATACATGTCGAGATAAAGGCTGATGTTGCCGTCATTGAGTCTCTTTTCGCGTATGCGAACAGGCTCTTTCAATTTGATTTCTTTCTTTTTTCGTCCCATTTCTTGTTTGTATTATCCGATTCTTGTATTTGTTACTATATTGTATATCAATCACTTATCTTCGCTGCAAAGATAATGATTCGCGGGACAAAAATGGGACAAAAGCGTGCTAAAAAACAGCAAAATTAGGATAATATAACGAACGAATCCAAAATCCGCAGATATTCCTAACAAACTGTAAATCAGTGATATTACATCACCTTTATGGTATTTCCTTTCCGATGGTTATATGCCCTTGAAGTAATTGGTGGTTTAGGAAAAATGTGTTAGTCCGAATACCAAACTGCTATCTCCATAAAGGTTCGTTTTCCCATCCTTGTGGAAAGCCCATGGCATGTAAATCAATATTGGGATAATCTGCAAGCAACCTGAGCAGCGAACTTTTCAAATCCATACAAGGAGTTATAGTTTGCTCCATATATAATAAGGTGCATAACTGATGGTAAAGTTTGATAGGCTTTTGGGTTGGAGCAATCCAAGAAAGTGGAAGCCGATTTGGCAATTGTGGCTTCAAGGCAAAACGCCTGTTCCATATACGGGCATGGTGAGCACAACAATTGCGAAGCACGGTTATACACCTTATCCAACTTTCCAAGTAAGTGTATTGAGGTAGTCCAAACTCTCTTGCCACTTGCTTTTTGAGACGATTGTCCTTGAACAGACAAAATAATTTGGAAAGCGTACCAAACGAAACTACCTCCAATGTTTTCCACACAGGAGGGAGAGAAGGGAAAGTATATTTCTCGGAATGCTCCTTGATGAAATCTTCATTTGAACGAGACACCTCTTTCTTGATATTGTCAAGGCAGCCTTCATAAAAGTCTGCATTCTTGAACAATGATGCATCCATAAACCAAAATGCGCCATGCTCCATAGAGAATATCTGAATCATTTTGGTCCGAAGAGAAATCTCTATATCTTGAATTGCCTTGAATATAAGTTGACGAAGTTCTTTGTCAAAGAGATAAAGGTCGATGGCTTGTTCAAATGTACTACCCAGTTTATAATGATGAAACTGTCTGTCTTCCTCCATATATCGTAGGTAACTGGCAATACGAAAATAACTGATATTGCGAAGCTGCAATTTGGCAATTGCAATATCTTCTATCACCAGCCCTCTGTTCTGGAGCAAGGCAACCTGTTCATCTACGTTTATCGGTTGTTTGTCGTAATCCATATACCCTTTATAAAAAGCGAAGTCCCACCGTGGTACGCATCGTTGAGAGGCGTGGTGGGATTTGTTGCTGCAAAAATACTCTTTTTTATTGGAAACTCCAAATATTTTCTTCAAAATCTACTTATCAAATATGTATTTTAACGTAAAAAGTTCTAATTTCCATGTTTTTCCCGGCAAAATCTATGGCAGAAATGTTAATGGAATTTCACATAACTCTGCAAGGTGATTTTTGGTGGTTTAGGAAAAATGTAGTACCTTTGCACCTGTAATCAAGAACATTATTAATCACTAAAAAAACTAGAAAATTATGAAGAAAGAAACTTGGAAACAGATTTTTCAGATTGTACTCACAATCTTGACGGCGCTCGGCACTACCCTCGGAGTAACATCATGCATGGGGGCGTAACAGGGCATTATTAATCACTTTAAAACAAAAAGAACTATGGCAACAAAAGGAACATTGAAGTATCGTAAAGTAACTCGCACTCCTCAGAGCGGACCTAACAAGAACAAGCAGATGTATTACGCAACTGCTGTAACTGACCGTGAGATGAACTTCGAGGAGTTTGTAACTCACATCTCGGAGCACAACTCTCCTTACAGCCGAGGCACCGTACACGGCGTATTGATGGATACGCTCGACTGCCTGCAGGAGCTCATCCTCGATGGCAAGAGCGTACGTCTCTCCGACCTGGGTCTCTTCTCCATCGGTATGACATCACGTGCCGAGGATACCAAGGACAAGGTATCGGCAGCGAGCGTGGAGGGCGTACACCTCATCCTGCGCAACACCAAGACTTGGAGCAACGCTGAGCTGCGCAAGAAATGCCGCATAGAGGAGTATGACACCTACGGCAAAACTACCGACGAGGGCTCTGTGCCGGGCGACGGCAAGGACAACGACGGAGGCGGCGGCTCTACCCCTAGCGGCGGCGATGGACTGGAGTAAGCTACGGCTAATAGAATAGATGTGGGGAGTTACCCCCAGCACCGACACACGAAAAAAAGGTCGCTCCCCTAATTGGGTAGCGACCTTTATCTTTATATTTGAATTTTGATGTAATCTAAATTCAACGATGCATCATCTGCAAGGAAATTAATCCTTGAAGAAATCCTTAACAGCCTCGTTTGGTACCATCTTCTCATCGAAAACGTATGCACCAGTCTTAGGGCTCTTAACCATCTTGATAACCTTTGTATATGCGCGACCATCCATGTTACCTTCGTGGAGGGTAGCGACCGCTTTCTTTGCCATAGTCTATTTAAATTGATAAAATTATTAAACTTGTAAGCTAAGCTTACTTAATCTCCTTGTGAAGAGTCATCTTCTTAAGGATTGGGTTGTACTTCATCAACTCAAGACGCTCAGGAGTATTCTTACGATTCTTTGTAGTCACGTAACGGCTTGTACCTGGCATACCACTGTTCTTGTGTTCAGTGCACTCGAGGATAACCTGTACTCTATTACCTTTTGCTTTCTTTGCCATGATATTTATTCTCCTATAACTTTAATGTCCTTCCAATCTACGTAGCCCTTCTTTACTGCCTGATTCAAAGCAGCATCGAGACCTACCTTATTAATAAGACGAAGACCAGCAGCACTGATCTTGAGGCTGATCCAGCAACCCTCTTCTACATAGTAGAATTTCTTGCTGAAGAGGTTAACATCAAAGCTTCTCTTTGTACGGTGCTTTGAGTGAGACACATTGCAACCTAACTGTGCCTTCTTACCTGTAATTTGACAAATCTTAGACATTTCTATCTTTAATTTTGTAATTCGTTAATTGATACCTATTCCAAACAGAGTGCAAAATTACAAAATAATTTGGTAATAACAAAATAATCCCTAAAAGAACGCCGTCTTTTAAGGATTATTAATATTTGATAGCCTTAAATTAGCAATTTAAGCCTCTTTTTTAAGTTCTTCAGCATGTTCTTTCAAGAATTCGAGCATGCCTTTAAGCGCTGTATTTGTGGCAATTGCAAGGTTGATGTCGCGTCCGAAATCTTCGGTGAGTTTTACCACGCGAACATCGTTCTTATCGCCATAACCTACATAGATTGTGCCCACAGGAATGGCTGGAGTTCCACCCGTTGGACCAGCCACACCCGTTGCAGAAATGGCGAAGTCTACATTCAGGGTCTTGATTGTGCCGAGCACCATCTCCCTAGCCACTTCTTCGCAAACGGCAGTCTGCTCCTCCAGAACCTCATGGCTCACGCCCAAAAGATTCTCCTTTACCTCGTTGGTGTAGCTTATTACACTACCCTTGAAGTAATTGCTGGCACCTGGCACAGAAATCAGCGCCTCGGCGATACGACCGCCTGTGCAGCTCTCTGCTGTGCCTACTGTCTTGTCACTATTGTAGAGCATCTCCTGGATGCCCTTGCTCAATATCTTTGTTTCAAATTCCATCTTGTTTTGTTAATTACTTAAATGTTACTTTACTATAGGCTGGCAAGTCGATGGTTGCAAACTCACCATCACGATACTTGAAGGTTCCCACGCAGCCTATCATCGCCGCATTATCGGTAGTATAGCTGAACTTTGGGATGTAGATAGTCCAGCCGAAGCGCTTGGCATGATCGTGGAAAGCGTTGCGCAAACCATTATTGGCACTCACACCTCCAGCTACAGCCACATGCTTGATGCCGGTCTGCTTGACAGCCATGCGGAGTTTCTTCATCAGAATATCAACGATGGTAAACTCTATGCTGGCAGCCAGATCGTACTTGTTCTTCTCTACAAAATCAGGATCAGCAGCCACCCATTTGCGCAAGCTGTAGAGGAAACTGGTCTTGAAGCCAGAGAAACTGTAGTTCAAACCCGGAATATGAGGCTCAGAGAAACTGAATGCCTTCGGATTGCCCTGGCGTGCATACTTATCTACGACAGGACCACCAGGATACCCCCACTCCAGCACCTTGGCGCACTTGTCAATAGCCTCGCCAGCCGCATCGTCGATGGTCTGTCCCAGTACTTCCATATCGTTGTAGGCATTCACCTTTACGATCTGCGAATTTCCACCGCTCACGAGAAGACAGATGAACGGGAATGGAGGTGCACTCTGGTCATCATCGCTCTCCTTGATGAAATGAGCCATCACATGACCCTGCAGATGGTTTACATCAATCATCGGAATATTGAGCGAACGGGCGAATCCCTTGGCAAAACTTACACCCACAAGGAGCGAGCCCATCAGACCCGGACCACGGGTGAAGGCTACGGCAGAAAGATCTTCCTTCTTGATGCCGGCACGGGCGATGGCCTGGTCAACGACAGGAACCACATTCTGCTGGTGGGCACGGGAAGCCAACTCCGGAACAACACCGCCGTAAGCCTTGTGAACCTCCTGAGAGGCGGTTACATTGCTCAGCAGCACACCATTCTTGAGCACTGCGGCAGAGGTATCATCGCAGCTGCTCTCTATACCTAATATATATATATCCTTCATTATATCAAAGTTTATAATTTATTCAAGTTTCGCAAGTTCAGGAGTTAAAGAAGTTAAAGGAGTTATCGCTCCCTACGGTCGCTGAGAAGTTAAGACAATAGTCTTTTTGGCATAGTTTTTAAGCTGAAAAACATACGTCTTAACTCCTTAACTTCCTTAACTCCTTTAACTTCCTGATATGCGAAAGTTCAGTTAACGAACACTAGTGTGTAAGAATCTCCACACCTGTCTCTGTCATCACAAGCGTGTGCTCCCACTGCGCAGATGGCTTCTCATCACCGGTGATTACTTCCCAACCGTACGGATCGTCCGCATCGAGGAATACCTGCCAGGTGCCCATGTTGATCATTGGCTCGATGGTGAATACCATGCCCGGAACGAGCAGCATGCCCGTGCCTCTATGACCATAGTGAAGAACCTCAGGCTCTTCATGGAACTGGCAACCTACGCCATGACCGCAAAGATCGCGAACCACACCATAACCATACTTCTTGCAATGCTTCTCGATAGCATGACCGATATCACCTACGAACGAGTATGGCTTGGCAACCTCCATACCGATTTCCAGGCATTCCTTAGCTACGCGAACCAGCTGCTCCTTTTCAGGAGTAGTCTTGCCGCCAACGATGAACATACGGCTGGCGTCAGCGTAATAGCCATCTACGATGGTTGTCATATCCACATTGATGATATCGCCCTCTTCGAGCACATCCTCTTCCTTAGGAATACCATGGCAAACCACTTCGTTGATAGAGGTACAAACGCTCTTAGGATAGCCTTCGTAATTGAGACACGCAGGAATGGCATTATGATCCTTACAATACTGCATGCAGAGATCATCAATCTCCTGGGTGTTGATTCCCGGACGAATCATCTCTGCTACCGCATCGAGACAACCGGTGTTTACGACACCACTCTTGCGGATGCCTTCTATCTGTTCTGGAGTTTTAATCAAGTCACGGGTAGGAACAAGTTTACCCTTGTTTTCCCAAAACATTACCTGCTTGTCGAGCTCTGTAAGAGGCTGACCTGGCAAGCAATGCCATCTTTTCTTCTTAATCATTGTATTATGTATTTAATTAGCGACTGCAAAAGTACATTTTTTATTGCAGAGCACAAAATAAAATGGCAATTATTTGCATTTTAGTGCAAATAATCACCACAAATAATTACTTCAAATGCTCGTAAATCTTATCGCACCAGTCTTCACCATTCTGTGGACAATAAGTAAACAGTCCCAGTTCAGAGGCTGCACAGCAGTTACGGGGACCATCATCAATAAACAGGCACTCCTCTGGCATAATCTTCTCCTGAGAAAGGACATATCGGAAGAAATTCTCATCCGGCTTCATATACTTTACTTCATAAGAACGATACATCGCATCGAAATAATCGCCGATAGGATGACCGTCGGCAGAGAAGCCCTCGCTGTCTACCCAAGCAGAAACATAAGGGTTGGTATTGCTGAGCAAGATTAAACGGTAGCCCTGCTTCTTAAGATTGCGGAGAGTAATCAGATTGCGTTCTGGAATTTCCTTCATGTAGCCCAGCCAGCAATGCTGCAATTCCTCGAAGGTTACCTCGCGGCCAATCTTCTTGCACACTTCCCGACGGTATTCCTCCTCGGAAATCTTGCCCTCTTCCAGCTGGCCGTTTAAGCCAACCTGTTTATAAGGGTCCATCTTCTCCGCAAACTCCTTCATACCCAACTCAATGAAACGTTTGCCTGCCTCACTCTCGTCGAGGGTGATGATGACACCACCCATATCAAAAATCACAGTTTTAATCATATAATTATCCTAAAAACGTTGTATTCTTTATCTTGTCAGAACAGCTCCAGCTTGTTCTTTCTAGCCTCTGAGAGCGAGGCTATCTTTGCCTGCTCTTCATGATAGTTCTGGCGAAGTTTCTCGTAGCGTTCCTTCAGTTCCGCCTCAAACTTAGGACATTCAGCCTCGTTGAGGAATCGGGCACAGATTCCGGCATTGAGCGATGCGTCCTTCACCCAGATGACCGGTCCGTCATATTCAGGCGCAATCTTCAGAGCCACATGCAGTTCGCTCGTCGTTGCCCCACCTACCATGATAGGAATGCGCAAACCAGCGTTCTGCATTTCTCGGGCCACATGAACCATTTCTTCAAGCGAAGGGGTGATAAGTCCACTCAAACCGATTGCATCTACCTTTTCATCGATAGCTTTCTGTACAATCTGTTCGGCTGGAACCATCACACCTAAGTCGATGATTTCGTAATTGTTACATGACATAACCACGCAGACGATGTTCTTTCCGATATCATGAACATCGCCCTTCACAGTTGCCATCAGAATCTTGCCGGCAGTTGTTGCTCCACCCTGTTTTTCTGCCTCGATATGAGGCTGAAGGATAGAAACTGCCGATTTCATCGTGCGAGCCGTCTTGACAACCTGCGGCAAGAACATTTCGCCTTTTCCGAAAAGTTCGCCTACCAGGTTCATGCCGTCCATCAGAGGACCCTCAATAACGTTTACTGCATGAGGATATTTGGCAAGTGCTTCGTCAATATCCTGCTGCAGGAAATCGGTGATTCCCTTGCGCAGCGCATACTTCAGACGTTCTTCCACACTCTCCTTTCGCCATTCAGGAGCAGCCGGTTTCTTGGGAGCAACACTGCCTGCCTTAGCTGCAGCCTTGGCAGCATCAGCCTGGGCTTTTATCTCTGCCGCAAGCTCGATAAGTTCATCAGCTGCACCTTTTCTCCTATTCAGTACCACATCCTCGATGAGCTGAAGCTGTTCTTCAGGAATTTTATTGTAATCCATTCTGGCTTTGGCATTTACAATACCAAAGTCCATACCTACCTGCTGGGCATGATGCAGGAAAACACAATGGATAGCCTCACGGATATAAGTATTGCCACGGAATGAGAACGAGAGGTTGCTGACACCTCCGCTGACATGTGCACCAGGCAGATTCTGATGAATCCACTCCGTTGCACGGATGAACTCAACGGCATAATTATCATGCTCTTCCATACCGGTAGCTATGGCAAGTACGTTCGGGTCGAAGATGATATCGAGCGGATTCATGCCCAACTTGTCTACCAGAAGATGATAAGCACGTTCTGCTATCTCGATGCGGCGCTCGAAAGTGGTAGCCTGACCTATTTCATCAAAACACATCACAACGACGGCTGCACCATAGCGCAACACATCGCGGGCATGAGAAAGGAATACTTCCTCACCCTCCTTCAAACTGATGGAATTGACAATACACTTGCCCTGGCAGCACTTCAAGCCAGCCACTATGACGTCCCATTTGGAAGAGTCGATCATCACCGGAACCTTCGCAATATCAGGCTCGGCTGCAATCATATTCAGGAAGTTAACCATCTCGGCTTTCGCATCGAGCAAACCATCGTCCATATTCACGTCAACGACAGCTGCTCCATCAGCCACTTGCTTTCTGGCAATACCGATGGCTTCTTCATAATTCTTTTCGTTAATCAAACGCAGGAATTTCCTGCTACCTGCTACGTTACAGCGTTCGCCCACATTGACGAATCGGCTGGCGTCAACCGGTAAATGTACGGAATCATCGACCTGCAGAAGGTCTAATCCCGAGAGCCACATATACTTAGGTTTCTCCACCACTTGATGCGGCTTCTTACCCTCAGCGATACGGGCGTAATGCGCGATGAATTCAGGACTAGTACCGCAGCATCCGCCTATGATGTTCACGATGCCTTCATCGATGAATTCGGCTATTTGCGGAGCCATCGATTCGGCAGTCTCGTCATATTCGCCCATTTCGTTAGGCAAACCGGCATTAGGATGCGCACTAATATAATAAGGTGCAACCTGAGCCATGTGCTCGATGAAAGGTTTCATCTGAGGAGCGCCAAAGGCGCAATTCATGCCGACAGAGAAGATAGGATAAGGAGAAAGCGAAGCAAGGAAAGCATCTACAGTCTGACCGCTGAGCGTTCTGCCCGCCAGATCACTTACCGTAAGACTGATCATGACAGGCAACTCTACTCCATGTTTCTTCATCATGGTGAGCGCTGCATCTATCATCGCCTTGCAGTTGAGTGTATCAAAGATGGTTTCGATGAGAATCACGTCAGCACCGCCTTCGATAAGTCCGTCCACCTGTTCGCATACATCGGTGAAAAGCTCATCGTAGGTAATCTCGCGGGCGGCAGGATTGCTGACGTCCGGACTCATGGAGCAAGTCTTGTTGGTTGGTCCCACATCTCCAGCTACGAAGCGTGGTTTATCAGGCGTAGAAAACTTATCGCATTCGATACGTGCCAGTCGGGCACCCTCGAATGCCATTTCGCGGGCGCAGTTCTCCAGGTGATAATCAGCCTGCGAAATGCGCTGGCACGAAAAAGTATTCGCGGTAATAATATCGGCGCCAGCCTCCAGGTAGCGTCGGTAAATATCAGATATCACATCAGGACGAGTAATGTTGAGCATGTCGTTGTTGCCTTTCATCATACCCGGCAAATCGCGGAACCGCTCACCTCTGAAGTCTTCTTCTGTAAGATTATACTTCTGAATCTCAGTACCCATGGCACCATCGAGAATCAGAATTTTCTCCTTTACAATCTCTCTTAAATTCTTCATTGTCTAAAAGTGCTTGATTGCTCTATCCATCTCTCTTCTGTCTTCCTTTTCTTTCAGAGTCTGGCGCTTGTCATACTCCTTCTTTCCCTTACAGAGGGCAATATCCACCTTGGCTCTACCGTGATTATCGATAAAGATGAGGGTTGGAACAATGGTGAAACCAGGCTGCTTGCTGTCCTCTTCAAGACGGCGCAATTCGCGCTTGGTGAGAAGAAGCTTGCGGTCGCGGCGAGCCTCATGATTGCTGAAAGAACCATAAAAATAAGGAGAGATGTTCATTCCCTTGACCCAAAGTTCGCCCTGATAGAAATCGCAATAACAATCTACCAGCGAAGCCTTTCCGCCACGGATTGACTTTATCTCTGTTCCCGTAAGCACAATGCCTGCGGTATATGTGTCAACGAAGAAGTACTCGAACGAAGCCTTCTTGTTGCGTATCTGTATCGGACTCTTCTTACGGAGTTCCTGTTCTTGCTTGTTCATATATATATATAATAATGTATTATAAGTTTATAGTTTAAAGTTTATAGTTTATAGGGCAAGCCTGCTATACGGCGAAGCCGCTATTAACTATCAACTATTAACTTTTGACAATTTCGCAGAAATTGTCGATATGATCATCGATGTAGAAGGCAACCTTGCTGGTCCACTCTTCTTCGTTCTCAACGAACTCATCGTCAAAATCATCAAACTCAGGAAATTTTTCGTAGAGCGCCATAAACTCCTCATCGGTCAGATCGCGCTCAATCTCCTCATGGTTTGTTTTATACAGGAAATGACTCTTCTTGATGAGTTTGGCGAGTTCTGTCAATCCCCAGTTTTTAAACGCCTTGTCGGTAGGGTTCTTCCAGAGGAAAGCACCGTAACCGTTATGTATGAGCTGAACCATTCCGCCATCCATCATCTCCTCATGCAGGATATCCCAAGCCAGAAGAGTAATCTGGTCGCTGTTGAGCTGTGCCATGGTATCGGCAGTCAGTTCACCACCAATCGCTTCGCGGATAGCGTCCACGAAAGCCTTTACAAATTCATCCATGCCCGCCTCGGCAGCATGCTGAAGCTTGGCATCGTTTATCTTTACTTCGATCATAATCTTCAAAATTGCAATTTTCAGTTTGCAAAGATACATGAAATTGTGCATAAACCCAAGAAAAAATCTAAATATTAGGTTAAAGAGTTAAAAAGAATACCCAATTTTAGGTATTTTCCGGATTTTTTTTGTACTTTTGTGGTCGGAATTGAGGTGATGGCACCGATGTTTCAGCAAAATAATATGAATTAAGTACAGAACTTTATACTTATAATATTCATTAATATAAAATTTAGCGAATATGATCTATTCTAAAGAAGTAGACAACATGTGCGTTGTCGCTAAGGGTCCTAACCACGGACCAGCTCCAATTCCTGAAGAGGGAAAATGGATTCAGGCAAAAGAGATCAAAGACATCTCTGGTTATACTCACGGTGTGGGTTGGTGTGCTCCTCAGCAGGGTGCTTGCAAGCTCTCTTTGAACATCAAGGAAGGCGTTATTCAGGAGGCTCTTGTTGAGACTATCGGTTGTACTGGTATGACTCACTCAGCTGCTATGGCTTCTGAGATTCTCCCAGGCAAGACTATTCTTGAGGCTTTGAACACTGACCTCGTATGCGATGCTATCAATACAGCTATGCGCGAGCTCTTCCTCCAGATTGTTTATGGTCGTAGCCAGAGCGCTTTCTCTGAGGGCGGTCTCGTTATCGGTGCAGGTCTTGAGGACTTGGGTAAGGGTCTTCGTTCACAGACTGGTACTCTCTATGGTACTGTAGCTAAGGGTACACGTTACCTCGAGTTGACAGAGGGTTACATCACAAAGCAGTTCCTCGATAAGGACAGCCAGGTTTGTGGTTATGAGTATGTTCACCTCGGCAAGATGATGGAAGCTATCAAGAACGGTATGGACGCTAACGAGGCTGTCAAGAAGTTCACAGGTAGCTACGGTCGTACAACTGCTGAGCAGGGTGTTGTTAAAGCAATTGATCCACGTAAAGAATAATAAGGAGATACAGATATGATTAGAAAAGTAAGTTACGAAAGTCAGGAACGTCGCGAGAAGCAGGTTCTTGCTGCTCTTAATGCTAACGGTATCAAGAGCTTGGAAGAGGCTAATCAAATCTGCGAGGACGCAGGTGTTGACCCTTATCAGATGTGTGAAGATACTCAGCGTATCTGCTTCGAGAACGCTAAGTGGGCATATGTAGCTGGTGCTGCTATCGCTATCAAGAAAGGTGCTAAGACTGCTGCTGACGCAGCTGAGGCTATCGGTATCGGTTTGCAGGCTTTCTGCATCCCTGGTTCTGTAGCTGACGACCGTAAGGTTGGTCTCGGTCACGGTAACTTGGCTGCTCGTTTGCTCCGTGAGGAGACTCAGTGCTTCGCTTTCTTGGCTGGTCACGAGTCTTTCGCTGCTGCTGAGGGTGCTATCAAGATTGCTGAGATGGCAAACAAGGTTCGCAAGAACCCATTGCGCGTTATCTTGAACGGTCTTGGTAAGGATGCTGCTCAGATCATCAGCCGCATCAACGGTTTCACATACGTACAGACAAAGTTCGACTACTATACAGGTGAGTTGAAGGTTGTTAACCGCATCGCTTACAGCGACGGTCCACGTGCTAAGGTTAACTGCTATGGCGCTGACGACGTTCGCGAGGGTGTTGCTATCAACTGGAGCGAGGATGTAGACGTATCTATCACAGGTAACTCTACAAACCCTACACGTTTCCAGCACCCAGTAGCTGGTACATACAAGAAGGAGCGTGTGGCTGCTGGTAAGCCATACTTCTCAGTAGCTTCTGGTGGTGGTACAGGTCGTACATTGCACCCAGATAACATGGCTGCTGGTCCTGCTTCTTACGGTATGACTGATACTATGGGTCGTATGCACTCAGACGCTCAGTTCGCAGGTTCTTCTTCAGTTCCTGCTCACGTAGAGATGATGGGCTTCCTCGGTATGGGTAACAACCCTATGGTAGGTGCTACTGTTGCTATCGCCGTAGCTATCGACCTCGCTATCAACAAGAAGTAATTTCTTAGAGATACAAAACAAATAAAAGCCTTGAGAATCAGCTGATTCTTTATTTATCCTACTGGAATAAAAAATATCTCCGAGAGATATTTTTTTATCTTTCGGAGATATTCTTCTATCTTTCGGAGAAAATAATTTATCCCACAGTATTTCTATTCTTATCTAACCAGTTTTCTAATTTTCCTAAAACTAAACGATGTGCTCATGAGTACAATGATTACGCCAATCAGCCAATAAAGCCAATCACGATAACTGATCATGAAAACCAGGAACAACACCAGGAGCAGAATCAGAAGTTGAAAGATACAGAATCTGAAACCAAGAGCAGATAAACGATAACCATAAACGGCTCTGCTGAAAATCAAAACGGCAATGGTCTCTATGGCATAAGCCACAGCAATGCCTCCCCCTACTCCTCTCAATCCACCTAACTGATAACCAGCTATTTCACAGACTATTAGCAAGATAACACAAAAACTTTCCTGAATGAGAAAAAGTCTGGAATCTCCCCTTGACAGCGGGAGATATTCTATTGGAAGATAAACCGCCTTGAACAACATGGCAACAGCAGCAAGCTGAGTCATCTGGAGCATCCCCATAAACTGGGCATTGTATAAAATCGGAATAATGAGAGGCAGTCCCAAAATGATAGCAGCTACTATAGGCCCCAGCAACAGGACATTCATTTCAAGCTGGCGGTTCACACAGAGATTGCGCTCTTTGACAGACTCCTCGTTTTTTCTGGAACCCGAAATGCCGGAGAGACGGGGATAAAAATCCTGATCCATGACCGAAAATACCATTCCCGCATAAACAAAGACTATCGTAATACCGGCATTGAAAAGTCCGACAACTTCCAGATCGCCTTGTTGGTTCAAAAAGGCACGAATCAGAAATTCGCATCCGCTATTCATCAAACCCGAAAGTACAAATGCCCCGCCAAGTCGCAAAAGTGGGAAACCTGCAACTAGCGTCATTTTTCGCATATTTACGCCCCACCGTACAACTCGTCGGGAATATCGAAAATTCAGAGCCCATTGCATAAATGCCAAAATGAACAGAACGGGCAGAATACCTCTCTCACCAAATATCCAATAAACAGGAACCGAAACCAAAAGCAGAAGAATAGCCAGAAGACTTGCCTGCATCGCCAACGCACGCAACTGTCCGGTAGCTTTCAGAATGGCTGTTTCACCTCCAGCCAGAATCGTGAAGAAAATGGTTGGTGCCAGGAGAATGAAATGTAGCGTATGATTGCCCCAGGAAAAAGTAAACCCATTGAGTAACGGACCCAGAAGAACACAGACGATAGCTCCGAAAAATGCAGCAAGCAGACTATAGGTGCGGACAAGAAGAACCGCCCTGGCAATATCAACCTTTTCAGACTGCGATTCATCTGCAGCATGTTCCTTTTCAGAAATAAATTTAACCCCACTTGTAGGAATGCCGAAATTACACGCAGAACTGAGAACAGAAATCGTTGAGCTGAAAAGAGACAGCAGTCCCATTCCAGAAGGTCCGAGGAAGAGCGCCGTAAATTTATTGCGCAAAACTCCTACAAGAATTCCCAACCCTTGCACACTGCCAAACAATCCTGTATATTTCAGAATATGCGAATAACTGTTTTCCTTTTTATCACCCATAATCAAAAGAAACAAAAAAAGGTTGGATTTCCCGAAAGAGAAATTCAACCTTTATACTTTAAAATCTCAAAAGAAGATTCTGTCGAAGATTAAGCCTCAGCTGGAGCCTCCTCTGCAGGAGCTTCCTCAGCAGCCTTAGCCTCTGCCTCAGCAGCAGCTGCAGCAGCCTTCTTATCAGCTACCTTCTTAGCGATTGCCTCGTTCATCTTCTTCTCAGCCTCGAGCTCCTTAGCAGCAGCTTCCTTCTTTGCCTTAGCATCGCTCTCGCGAACAGCAGAAATCTTAGCGTCCTTACCATTCTTCCAAGCGTCGAAACGCTTCTGAGCCTCAGCATCGTCGAATGCGCCCTTCTTAACGCCACCCTTGAGGTGCTTCATCAAGTAAACGCCCTCGCCCTTGAGGATGTTGCGAACTGTGTCTGTTGGCTGTGCACCAGTCTCTACCCAGTAGAGTGCGCGCTCGAAATTCAAATCTACAGTAGCTGGATTGGTGTTAGGGTTGAAAGTACCAATCTTCTCAGTAAATTTACCATCACGTGGTGCTCTAACGTCAGCGATTACGATGCTATAGAAAGCATAGCTTTTACGACCGCCGCGCTGCAATCTGATTTTTGTTGCCATTTTTAAATCTTAATTTTAATTTATAATGAGGTTTGAATTTTGTGCTGCCATCTCGTGACAGCGGGTGCAAAATTACTACTTTTATTTGAATTGAGCAAACTTTTATCGATATTCAAATGCTTTTTTAGCATTTTTTATCTGATTCGATCTGCTGCTCTCAAGAGTTTGATGTCATCGTTCACACCTTTCATTGCCATCCATTCGAATATGATTGCTACCAAAGGAAGGCAAGCGGCAAACTGAAACTTCATCGTTCCTTCTGCTTCAGGAACAGGAATCAAGCCCATGAACATCACGATATAATCTACATACCATAAACCTGCAAAAAGCATGGCCAGAGTACAGAGTGATTTCTGAAGCTTCAGATTCTTGTACAAAAAGATGTTTACCAATGCTATGATGGCTGAAACGGCGAGCAGAAGGAACAGAGGAACGCAAGTAGTTGAAATCTGCATTCCTGCCTCCCCTACCACTCCGAGGTTATAAACCATAGTGTCTCTTCCCATCGTCTTAGCTGCGATGCTGGCGATAGGAAGGAAAAGACAGATAGCAATGGCGATGACAGCAAAGAGCAGAAATAATGTCTGTTTACGCTGTATCATATAGCTCAGGAATATTAAATTTCGCTCTCGTGAGCCATTGGTGCAGATGTCTTGGTAGGATCGCGCCAATAAATATTATTCTCAATAAACTCTTCTGTAGCGAGCAAAGTTGGCTTTGGCAACTTCTCGTAGTAGCGAGAGATTTCAATCTGTTCGCGGTTCTCAAAAACTTCCTCCAAAGAATCGTTATAAGAAGCAAACTCCTGAAGTTTCTTGCTCAACTCCTGCTTGATTTCGATAGAAATCTGATTAGCGCGCTTTGCAATGATAGCTACGCTCTCGTAGATATTATGGGTATCATCGCAGAGATCCATAATGTTGCGAGTTACTGTGTTTACTGGTGCCTTTGATTTTTTGAAATCCATAATTATAGTACTATTATTATTATATTGTTTTTACCTTATTATATATATGCTTTTTTAATTGGCATTATTGCCAAGCTGTTCGAGAGCTGTCTCCGGATGCTCTTTCTCGTACTGCTTGCACTTCTCAATATACTTCTCGGCAAGTGCACGGTCCTTTGAATCAGGATATTCGTTGATAAAGCCATAACACTCATCCTCAGCATCCTGATAGCGCTCCAGCTGCTTTTTCTCGACACTCATCTTTGCCAGTTCGTATTTACCTTTCATGATGAGCGATGCAAACTCCTCGCGTCGGTTGCTGTAAGGATAATCCTTAAGCGCATTCTGTGCAGTTACGATACAAGCCTCATAATTATTGCCTCCGCTGGTACAGTTGCCGAAATAGGTGCCCATATCAAAATAGAGTTTGGCACTCTTATACTCCTTCTCAACCAAGAGGTCCTGAAGAGCAAAAAGGCGGTTTGTAGCCTGCTGCTTGAGTCGGGCATCTGGATAAAGATCCAGGAACTCCTGGAAGGCTGCGATGGCTGTAATCGTGGTACTCTGGTCAAGACGAGGCTCTGGAGCATTCTGATACAGACTCTCTCCCACAAAGTACTTTGCATTTTCAGCAAACTTACCTTTAGGATAAGAAGAGTAATACTTTTTGAAATACTCTGCAGCAGTCTCATAATCCTTCATACCATACTCGGCCATAGCCAGCATGTACAAACATTCCTCACCCTCGGTAGAACCTTTCTTCATCGTTACCAGTTCCTGCAGAAGAGGAATGGCACGGGAATACTTGCCCTGGGCATAGCTCTGCTTGGCGTACTCATACTTATAAGTATAATCGCCTGATTTCAATACCTGGTTATATTCGTGGGCACAGCTCGACAAGAGCAATGCAACACACGATGCAATAAGAGTCAATTTTTTCATAATTCTCATTTTGAACTGCAAAGTTACTCATAATTTACTTATTATCAAAAGAAAAGATACATTTTTTCGTAAAAAATTAATCTTTATAACGATTAATGGCGTTTTTTTTTGTAATTTTGCACCTTGAAACAGAACTTTTGAGAAGAAATCAGGAAGAAAATGGATTTTAAGATTACATCAAAATATAAGCCAACTGGCGACCAGCCGCAAGCCATCAGGCAACTCACAGAGGGGGTACTTGAAGGAGACCCTGCACAGGTGTTGTTGGGTGTAACCGGCTCGGGTAAAACCTTTACGGTGGCAAACGTAATTGCCAACGTGGGGAAGCCTACGCTCATCTTGAGCCACAACAAGACTCTTGCCGCCCAACTGTATCAGGAGATGAAGGGTTTCTTCCCTGAGAACGCTGTAGAATATTATGTTTCATACTACGACTATTATCAGCCGGAAGCTTACCTGCCAACGACTGATACATATATAGAAAAAGACCTCGCCATCAATGATGAAATAGACAAGTTGCGACTCGGTGCTGTTTCTGCCCTTCTCTCGGGCAGAAAGGATGTCATCGTTGTCTCATCCGTATCGTGCATCTATGGTATGGGCGGACCTGTGGCGATGCAGGAGAACACCATCAAGATTCATCGCGGGCAGCGAATCGACAGAAATGAATTTCTGAGGAAACTCGTTGATGCACTTTACGTTAGAAATGACATAGAACTGCAACGTGGCAACTTTCGCGTGAAAGGCGAAACGGTTGACATCTTTATGGCTTACAGCGATCATGTTTTGCGCGTAACATGGTGGGACGATGAGATTGACAGTATTGAAGAAGTGGATTCACTCACTTATCACCGCCTTGCCTCGTTCGAAGATTACGAGATTTATCCAGCCAACCTTTTCGTAACAACAAAAGAACAGCAGGAAAGTGCCATTCGCAGAATTCAGGACGACCTGGTTAAACAGGTAGAATTCTTCAAGAGTATTGGAGATGGAATCAAGGCACAGCGCATCAAGGAACGTGTAGAATATGATATGGAAATGATTAAGGAATTAGGCCACTGTTCGGGCATCGAGAACTATTCCCGCTATTTTGATGGCAGACACGAAGGCGAACGCCCGTATTGCCTGCTCGATTTCTTCCCTAAAGATTTCTTGCTTGTGGTTGACGAGAGCCATGTGAGCATCCCACAGATTGGCGCCATGTATGGAGGCGACCGGGCACGAAAGAAAAACCTGGTAGAATATGGTTTCCGTTTGCCTGCTGCCTTCGACAACCGTCCGCTGAAATTCGAGGAATTTCACGATCTCATTCCGCAGGCCATCTATGTAAGCGCAACTCCGGCAGACTATGAATTGAGAGAAGCCGAAGGCGTGGTTGTAGAACAGTTGATTCGTCCTACAGGACTCCTGGACCCGGAAATCGAAGTCCGTCCAAGTGAGAATCAGATAGATGATCTTCTGGACGAAATATTAACAAGAACACACCGCAACGAGCGAGTTCTGATTACGACTCTTACAAAGCGCATGGCAGAAGAACTCACCGAGTTCCTGCTCAACCACAACGTAAAGGCTGCCTATATCCACAGTGATGTGGCAACCTTAGACCGAGTAAAGATCATGAACGATCTCCGTGCAGGAGTATACGATGTACTGGTGGGTGTCAACCTGTTACGAGAAGGACTCGACTTGCCGGAAGTTTCGCTCGTAGCTATTCTCGATGCAGACAAGGAAGGCTTCCTTCGCAGTCACCGTTCTCTGACCCAGACGGCAGGCCGTGCAGCCCGAAACGTGAACGGCAAGGTAATCATGTATGCAGACAACATCACAGACAGCATGCAGAAAACAATAGATGAAACTGCCCGCCGCCGAAGCATCCAGTTGAAATACAATGCAGACCATGGCATTACACCAAAACAGATTGTGAAGGCAATAACCTCAGCTCTGCCTACTAGCAAGGAAGAAGGAGCAAAGATTGTTCCGATGGGAGCCGAGGGTTCTAAGCCTCGCGTCTACGTGGAACCGGAAAGTGCAGCCTTCGTTGCCGACCCTATTGTTCGCAGTATGAGCAAGGAAGAATTGGAGAAGAGCATTGCCAATACTACGGCATTGATGAAGCAAGCAGCCAAAGACCTCGACTTCATGCAAGCTGCCCAATATCGCGATGAAATCATCCGATTGCAGAAGGAATTGGAAGAAAAGGGATAAATTCAAAAGAAATAACCATCAAAAAGAGGGTGTATCATAAATTAATGATTCACCCTCTTTTTGATGGAATATTACTGATATGTTAATGGAAAATATAGGATATGTTATTGGAAAACATAGGATTTGTTGTTAAAATAGTTAGTATCTCCGGTCGCACAACAGCTGTTGTGCGCTTGCATAGCAGCTGATATGCGCATGCACAACAGGTGATGTGCATGCGGTGGTCAGCTGTTATGCGCCAACTATAATCCAGGCCTATAACACACCCTCTTTTTTATTTACCCAGCAGTTATTCATCTGTCTGTCAGTTATCTGCTATTCAAACGACAGCTTTTTCAGACGGGAACGCAACTGCTCCGCCTCGCTCTTTCTGATAGAAAGTTTGATGCTGCAAGTATTATCGAAAGTCTGATCCAGGATACGCGGATTCATATCTTTGACTATCCTCATCACATCATTCATCATCGGATAAGTAAAATCATAGGTTACTATTTCCTCTATCTGTTGCGTAACCTCCTCACAATGAGCCAAAGCATCAATGGCAGCTTCACGATAAGCAACAATGAGTCCGCTGGTTCCCAATTTTACTCCTCCGAAATATCGGATGACGACAATTAAAATATCCGTCAATTCTGATTTCGTGATTTGGCCGAGGATTGGTTTTCCTGCCGTAGAAGAAGGTTCGCCATCATCATTGGCACGGAATTCTGTCCGTTCAGGACCTAGCATATATGCATAACAACAATGTCGGGCATCGTAATATTTCTTACGGTACCCGGCAACAATTTCCTTCACCTCGTCAACAGTTGTAACATGGTGAGCAAAGGCGAGAAACTTACTCCTTTTCTCGGTGTAATATCCCTCGCCTATCGTATCTGATATAGTCTTAAATTCGTCTATCATTAATCCAACTTGTGAATAATCAAACCGCTACGCAACTTAGGTTCAAACCAAGTTGCCTTAGGTGGCATAATCTTACCACTGTCAGCGATGTCCATAATCTGCTGCATAGTAACCGGATGCAAAGCAAGTGCCATCTTCATCTCACCACTATCCACACGACGTTTCAACTCACCGAGACCGCGAAGACCGCCCACAAAATCGATGCGCTTATCAGAACGTAAATCCTTGATACCCAGAATTTCATCAAGAATCAGACGAGATGAAATATCCACATCGAGCACGCCGATTGGATCAGCATCGTCGTAGGTTCCCGGCTTGGCAAACAAACCGTACCATTTACCGTCCAGATAGAGGAGGAAAGAATGGAGAGCTGCTGGTTTCAGAATATCCAAGCCAAACTGGCTGATAGCATCATCAATAGCCATCTTTTCATAGCAAGGAATGCCCTCTTCATCACCAGATACATTCACATTGATTGCATCAATATCTATCACCTCGAAATTCTTTGTCAAAGCATCGAGGAACTGATCAGAAGTCAGACCGTTCAAATCCTTCACAACTCGGTTATAATCGAGAATGGTAAGCTGACTTGCCTGAAAACAAACTGCCATAAAGTAGTTATATTCCTCCTTACCTGTATGATTAGGATTCTGCTTAGCTTTTTCTGCACCTACCAGAGCTGCTGCAGCAGAACGGTGATGACCGTCAGCAATATAAAGGCTAGGCATCTTGGCAAATTCCGCTGTAATTGTGGCAATATCCTGATCATCGCTTACAACCCAGAACTGATGACGGAAACCATCAATTGGAGCTATGAAATCATATTCCGGTGTTGTTGCTGCATAACGCATCAGAAGTTCGTTAAGCACCTCATTATCAGGATAAGCGAAGAATACTGGCTCGATATTGGCATTGCATACACGCACATGCTTCATACGGTCTTCTTCCTTATCGCGGCGTGTCAGCTCATGTTTCTTGATGACACCCGTCATATAGTCGTTTACATACGCACCTACCACAAGACCATACTGAGTCTTGCCGTTCATCGTCTGTGCATAGATATAATACTGTTCCTTATCATCCTGTTTCAACCAGCCATTCTCCTGGAACTTTCTGAAGTTCTCTGCAGCGCTTTCATAAACGCGAGGATCGTACTCAGAAGTACCTGGTTCGAAATTGATTTCAGGTTTAATAATATGATAAAGGCTCTTCTCGTTATCGCCTGCCTCGGCACGTGCTTCCTCAGAACTGAGAACATCGTAAGGACGAGACTCAACTTGCTCAACTAAATCTTTTGGGGGACGAATACCCTTAAATGGTTTAACTATAGCCATAATGTTGTATTGATTTTAATGAATAAAAGCCCACGAAGGGCAAGTATATCATGAAGTCTGTAAAGATAAAAAGCCCATAAAGGGCACTAGCTAAAGCACCCTCTATGAGCTTTTTTATATCCTAATTTTTATTTATTTACTTGATATTTTGTGCAGCCATCAGCAAAGAACGCATTAATCTGCTTAGCTGCTGCAATACCAGCATTGATATTTGCTTCAGCAGTCTGTGCACCCATCTTCTTAGGAGTTGAGAAGTATCGACCCTCGAACTTGGCAAAGTCTGCATCAGCATCAGGCTTGATATCAGTGATGAACTTCAAGTCCTCACGCTCAGCAAGAAGTTTCAGGAGCTCAGGCTCATTGATAACCTCCTTACGCGCTGTATTGATGAGGATGCCACCCTTAGGCAACTGGTTTACGGTCTTGTAGTCGATGCTCTTGATAGTCTCTGGAGTAGCAGGGATATGAAGCGAAACGATGTCACAAGTCTGGAACAACTCATCCTGTGACTTTACAGCATGCACACCGGCAGCCTCGATAACATCAGCTGGGCAGAATGCATCGTAAGCAGCTACTTCCATGCCAAATCCCTTGGCGATGCGAGCCACATTTCGACCAACATTACCGAAAGCAAGAATACCCAGTTTCTTACCCTTCAACTCGCTGCCAGCCTTGCCGTTGTAGAAATTACGTACAGTAAAGACCAACAAGCCGAATACCAACTCAGCTACTGCGTTAGAGTTCTGACCAGGAGTATTCTCAGCCACTACATTATGAGCAGTAGCAGCAGCAAGGTCGATGTTATCATAACCTGCACCAGCACGAACGATAATCTTCAGGTTCTTTGCTGCATCGAGCACCTCGGCATCAGCCTTGTCAGAGCGGATAATCATCGCGTCCACATCCTTCACTGCATCGAGAAGCTGAGCCTTCTCTGTATACTTTTCGAGCAAGACAAGTTCGTTGCCCGCTCCTTCTATTTCTTTTTTGATTCCATCTACAGCAGCTGCTGCAAATGGTTTTTCTGTTGCAACTAATACTTTCATACAAATTCAAAAATTAATGTTGTGCTTCAAAATCCTGCATGGCCTTGACGAGTGCCTGAACACCCTCCATAGTCTGTGCATTGTAGCAGCTGGCACGGAAACCACCCACTGAGCGGTGACCCTTGATACCTACCATGCCACGCTCTGTAGCGAAGTCGAGGAATGGCTTCTCCAACTCCTTGTACTCATCGTTCATCACGAAGCAGATGTTCATCAATGAGCGTGAAGCCTCTTCCACTGTACCCTTGAAGAGTTTGTTGCGGTCGATTTCAGCATAAAGAACTTCAGCACGTTCGTGAGCACGCTTATCAGCTGCCTCAACACCACCGTTAGCCTTCAACCAGCGGAGATTCTCCATCAAGGTATAGATAGGAACAACAGGAGGAGTATTGAACATACTGCCCTTCTCAACGTGAGTACGATAATCGAGCATTGTAGGAAGCTCGCGAGGAGCCTTGCCAAGCATATCATCCTTAACGATGATAACGGTAACACCTGCCATAGAAAGATTCTTCTGAGCACCTGCATAGATGGCAGTATACTTAGAAACATCTACTGGACGGCTCATGATATCTGAAGACATATCAGAAATCAATGGTACGTTTACATCTGGATCTACACGGAGTTCGGTACCATATATTGTATTGTTGCTTGTCAAATGCAAGTAATCACAATCGGCTGGTACAGTGTTAGGAACCTGTGGATAGAAAGTGAAATTGGCGTCGGACGATGATGCGATCTCCACGACCTCACCAAAATGCTTCGCCTCTTTCATTGCCTTCTTAGCCCAAGTGCCAGAATTAATGTAGGCAGCCTTCTTGATGAGGAAGTTTGCTGGAATCTGCATAAACTGCAATGACGCACCACCACCAAGGAAGATTACGGAATAACCCTCAGGAATGTCAAGCAGCTCCTTGAATAAGGAGACTGACTCATCAACTACTGGCTGGAAATCCTTAGCACGGTGGCTGATTTCCATCAATGAAAGACCTGAACCATTAAAATCCAAAATCTGCTTTGCTGTGTTCTCAATCACTTCGCGTGGAAGCATTGATGGACCTGCATTAAAATTGTACTTCTTCATCTTTGTATAATTATTTAAGTTTTATACGATATAATCCTGTTAGCAGGAAAAATTAGTGCACAATACACCCATATAGGATACATAGTAAACCTTTGGATTGTATTTACGACTGCGAAATTACACTTTTTATTTGAAACTACCAAACTTTTCTGCACATTTTTAGCGTTTTGCGCAGATTTCTTTCATTTTGTTAGTCATTTTAGTATAATAACTGCATATTTATGTCTATTTTTACATTTATTATACATTAGCAAACAACAGAGAAAAGATAATAGCAGTTTGTCAACTACCTTACCTCTTCCACTATCGTTTTGACGCCTTTTATCTTTTCGCCCTTTACATTATTCAGTACGCTGCGCAACTTCATTCGGGAAATGGCAGCATAAGCATAACGGTCATTAACATCAATCTTACCGATTTCAGCCGACTGCAGCCCACCCTTCTTACAAAGGAAGCCTAAGATGTCACCCTTGCTGATTTTATCCTTTTTGCCTTTACCTATATATATAGTAGCCATCTTAGGTTTGGCTGGCGCAGGAAGCAGATCAGCAACAGGCATCTCATAATTCTCAATCTCTGCATCCACATATTCCGGAATATGTTCTTCAGGACCTAACAGGAAGAAAGCCTTTCCCTGGGCTTCCCATCGTGCCGTACGTCCTACACGATGGATATAACCATCTTCGCTCTCCGGCATGTGATAATGGATAATATTATCTATATCTGGAATATCAAGTCCGCGCGAAGCCAGATCCGTACTCACCAGGATATTGGCACTACCGTTGCTGAAACGATAGAGAGAAGCCTCGCGTTCCTTCTGTTCCAATCCACCATGGAAGAAAGAGGTTGAAAATCCCTGCTCCACCAGATATCTATTGGTGCGCTCCACACTGTCTCGATAATTGAGGAATACAATGGTACTCTGATCGCCTAAACTGCGTAGCAAAAGTGACAGACTCTCCAGTTTATCCTTTACCGGACTATCCACCTTATATATATGTACACGGTCAGGAACCTGATCTTCATCCACACGGTAATCTATCTTTTCTACCCTGCCCATGTGTACGAAATGAGGAATCTCCTCCGCTTCGGTAGCAGAAAGCAGGAAATGTCGACGCAAGCCAGGCAAAGACTTGATCAGTCGGCTCATTTCGTCCTGGAAACCCATCTCCAGACACTTATCAAACTCATCAATAATCAGGTATTTGATGTGATATGGAGAAAGATTTCCCTTATCCAGATGATCATTGAGACGGCCTGGAGTTCCAAATACAATCTGAGGACGAACCTGTTTCATCACGCGATGCTCATCCATCGTAGCACGACCACCATAGCAAGCCATCGCACGCAAACCGCTGCCCATATTCTTCAATACGTTAGCCGACTGCAAAGCGAGTTCCCGACCAGGAGTTACCACCACCGCCTGTGCCTCGTCAACAGTAGCATCTATAAGTTGGGTAAGAGGCAAAAGATAAGCCAGTGTCTTGCCACTACCTGTTGGCGAAAGTATCACCACATCCTTGTTCCCGTGCAAGATTGCCTGCATAGAATCCTGCTGCATATCATTGAGCTCAATGCCCAGTTTATCTAAAATTCTGTCTATCATAAATTTCTAATAATCAATTTCAATAGAGAAGTTTTCTTTTCAAGAGAAGTTTTCATAAATTTCTCATCATGAGGCTTTATTTCTTTTTCTGATTGAGCAGTTTGTCTATCTCATCAAACTCCTTACCCATGTTCAGGTTCAGATAGATGGTATATAGCGGCAAAGCCCACTGGTCCTGCATATCAGGCGCCATCGTTCTGTACTTCTGCAGATAAGGCATTGCACTCTTGTAAAGTCCGTCTATCACCTGATGAGTTTTGCGGGATTGCAGTGAATTCTTATCCATTTCAACCGCCTGATTGAAATAAGCTAAACCTATATTATAATAAGCACCAGCCAAAGATTCGTTCACGGCAAGTGCCTTTTTGCTCACTTCGATGCATTGCTTGAAATCACCCATATTCAGGAGAATGGTTCCCTTGGTAAAGAGATAGATATCATTGTCGGGAGCTATCGCCAGCGCCTTATCTGCTACGGCGAGTGCAGAATCGAGTTGGTTTTCCTGCGAATAATACTCTACCAGACGCGGGAAAAAGAACGGGAATTTCGGATCTCGTTCAAAACCTTCCTTCAAGGTCGAGAGATAGCGCGCAGTATCCTTCTCCAGTTTGTAAGTCTCAGCCAGATACTGTAACATATAGTTATAATGAGCCGTATCTTTCAGCGCCTCATAAGAATGATGAAGCGTAGCTTTGGTATCTTGCATCTTATATCCGGCATAAACAGCCCAATAAGCTGCCGAAGAAAGATATTTGTCTTTCTGGGCATACTTATAAGATTGGAACATCGGTGCAGTACTGCACTCTATGTACTGGTCAAAGAACTGATAAGCCTCCTTGTATTTCTGCTTCCTGATAAACCAGGTTCCTCCGTTATAGAGGTTCGGACGTATCTTGTTCAAATATTCAGAATGAGACTTGCGGAAATCAAACTCACATTTTCCTTTCTTGTTAGGAATCATCTCAACGGAATCAAGTCCTTGGGCTATAACGAAGAGCTGTCGGGTTGCATTGAAGAGTTGGGCTGTATCATACGCCTGTTTGAGGTATAGTTTCTCATTACCCTGTTCATACTGCTTCTTCACAGCATCGAAGAGAATATTCCAAATTTTCTTGTTATTCCGGTTGGCAGAATCCGTCAGGAGTTTGCGCATACTGGATTCGGCCTTCGCCAAATCCTTGCCAGCCTTTACCAGATCTTTGGCTGCAGAAATTTCCTTCTTCTGTGCCTGCAACCCTAATGGCGCCAACAGAAGAAAAGCTATCTGTAAAACCCATAAGTTTCTGAATATCTGCATTTTCATATTAATCTCCTAAATTAAAACTTTCATTTGTTTCCATACTCATAATAATACCAGTAGGTATTTCCATAAGTATCCCGAAGAGCATTTTGCTTTTCTGTCTCATTAGCATATTTGTGATCCATCTGCTGGAAATCCTCAAAGTCTGTATCCATCACATTATCGTGATAAACGATACTTGGATTACTGCGGCGATGCGTATAAAGAACCAACGCTTCCTTATAATGAACAGGCAGTTTGCCCGAAATTACTTTATAATGTTTCTGCACCTCTGCTACGAACTTGTCTAGTTGCTTGTCCAACAAGAGTGCACAAAGCTGATAGTCAACAGGCAGACGATACTTGAGATGATGTTTAACCATCCATGCCGAAGGTTTCTGCATCCATTTTGGCGCCTTCCACATCATAGCCTTCACGGTTACGCTATCCGGCATCATCGCCTTACTTCCACCTACCAGCGGATAAGTAAAGAGACGGCTGCCCAGCTCGCCTGTTTCGTTGAGACAGGCTATACGGAGCATTGTCAGCGAAGAATCTGTTTTCAGAGATTTTTCACCTACTTCCAAAGCTTTTTCATACTGTTTTTCTTTCATCAGATGTTCCATGCGCATACGTTCATGAAACAGCCGATCATTGCTAGCAACAAAGTTGACAAGCAATATCATCACCAGCATCTGGAGTAGATTCACCCACATATAGCGGGAGAACCAGCCGTTGCTGTGAGGCTCTGTTTCTATCGGCTCCAACTGGCGGGCTATCCATATCAATCCGCCCCATAGAATCAGACAGAGTGGCAAGATAATCCACCACGCCCCCAGCGAATGATAACGGTCGATATCAACGGGGATATCGGTAATCATCGTCAGGATGAGGAACGAAGGGAAATAAGTAAGCCCGTGGAAACGGCGTTTCACACGGGTTACCGCGTACACTCCCACTTGCAGCAGATAGAGTACGAGCGTGATAAGCAGTGGAGCCAGCGTGTAACTGTAGTTGGTCAAACCGCCTGAGAAAACATGCTGAGCCACTGCCAGTACGTCTGCCTGGTAAAATGCCAGGTAGACGTAGGTAAATGGGATAAAGATGATAGCACAGGCGATTTGCATCTTCGCAGTACTACTCCTTTTATTTTTCATAAATCAATCTATTAATTTTTCTTCAGCACCAAAGCTGTACGAGCTGGCAGATAAAGTTTCAGCCACTCCTTACGGTCTTTCACATAAAGTGGATCGTAATTAGTCAGATGCGTCATCGTGTCATCATTCAAGCCATTACCGCCGAAATCCTTGCTGTCAGAATCAAGCACTACGCTGTAGGAACCGGTTGGAACCAGGAATCCATAGTCGGTGAAAGAGCGGGTTGGCGAGAAGTTAAACACGAAGAGCAGATCGCCACGCATAAAGGCGAGAACCTGATCGCCATCATTATGCCAGATTTCTACAACTGGTGTCTTGTTAAAATTCTTGTCGCTTGTAATCGTCTTGAGCATTTCTCGGTCGAAATCTCCAAGATAGTGGTAGCAGAGTTCATGATTATCTACCAGATTCCACTGCCTGCGGGCATATTTATAGCTCCAGCCATTACCCTCGCGAGGGAAATCAATCCACTCTGGGTGACCGAACTCATTACCCATGAAGTTGAGATAACCGCCATTGATTGTAGAGGCGGTAACCAGACGGATCATCTTATGCAGAGCAATACCACGATGAACCATTTCGTTTTCATCGCCCTTCTTGAAATGCCAGTACATATCGGCATCAATCAGACGGAAGATGATGGTTTTATCGCCCACCAATGCCTGGTCATGACTCTCACAATAAGAGATGGTTTTCTCATCCGAACGGCGGTTCTTTACCTCCCAGAAGATGCTGGATGGTTTCCAGTCTTCATCCTTCTGTTCCTTGATGGTCTTGATCCAATAATCTGGAATATTCATCGCCATGCGATAATCGAAACCATAACCGCCATCCTCAAACTTGGCAGCCAGGCCCGGCATTCCGCTCACCTCTTCGGCAATCGTAATGGCATGCTTGTTAACCTCGTGAATCAGACAGTTGGCAAGGGTAAGATAGCAGATGGCATTATCATCCTCATGACCATTGAAATAATCGCCGTAGTTGCAGAATGCCTCACCCAAACCATGACTGTAATAGAGCATGGATGTTACACCATCAAAACGGAATCCGTCGAAATGGAACTCATTAAGCCAGTACTTGCAGTTGCTCAGCAGGAAGTGGATGACTTCATCCTTTCCATAGTCGAAGCAGAGACTGTCCCAAGCCGGATGCTCATGACGGTCGCCAGGATAGAAATACTGGTTAGGATCGCCAGCGAGATTACCCAGTCCTTCCACCTCATTCTTTACGGCATGAGAGTGAACGATGTCCATGATGACGGCAATACCATTCTGGTGAGCTGTATCAATGAGATCCTTCAACTCTTCAGGAGTTCCGAAGCGGCTACTTGCAGCAAAGAAACTGCTTACATGATAGCCGAAGGAGCCATAATACGGATGCTCCTGGATAGCCATAATCTGAATGCAGTTGTAACCATCCTTGATGATACGTGGCAACACATTCTCCTTAAATTCTATGTAAGTGCCAACCTTCTCAGCATCCTGTGCCATACCGATATGGCATTCATAGATGAGCAGAGGTGCCACATTTGGTCTGAAGGTTTTCTTCTTCCATTTATATGGTTCCGGATTCCAAACCTGAGCAGAGAAAATCTTGGTCTGGTCGTCCTGTACTACGCGCTGTGCCCATGCTGGAATACGCTCGCCTTCACCACCTTCCCAATGAACTTTCATCTTGAAGAGATCGCCATGTTTCATCGCTTTCTCCGGAAGTTTGAGTTCCCAGTTGCCGGTATTCTCTACTCTTTTAGCACGATACTTTTCGGTTTCCTGCCAGTTGTTGAAGTCACCTATCAGATAGATGTCTGTAGCATTAGGTGCCCACTCACGGAACACCCATCCACGGGTAGTCTTATGCAGTCCGAAATACTCGTATCCATTGGCAAAATCGCTCAATGTCTGTTTGCCGTTATTAGTCAGCTGACCGAGTTTCCAGAGTGCATGGTCGTGTCGGCCCTTGATGGCATTCTCATAGTCTGCCAGATATGGGTCGTTCTTCACGAGTCCGATATGCTTTACCACAGCCTTCGCTGCCTTTTTTGCAACTGGTTTCTTTGCAGTTGCCTTTTTAGTTGCAGCCTTCTGGGCTGCAGTTTTCTTTTCTGTTGCCATATATCATGATTTTAGATGATTACTCTATATTATTCTTCTTTAATTTTATCTTGAAGATTTCTTCTTTAATTCTTAATCTTGAAGATAGCCTTGTGGATATCACCACTACCGATGCATGGCTGATGACCATCTTGTGGCCAGAAGATAGCAAACTGACCTGGCTTGCAGGTAACGAGCGTCTGCGCTTTCACACCAGGATACTTGGTTACATCCTTAGCCTCGTTATATTCCACTTCAGGAAGATCAGCAAGAGGAGTATAGCCATAAGTCTCCTCGTTGTCAAGAGGAATCTGAATATCAATCATCTTGCGATGTGTTTCAAGAACAGCATCTTCCTCGCTTTTTCCGTGAGCTGTCGTTATGTTAACAAAGAGGTTACTCTCCTTGATAAAATGCTTACCGTCCTCCAATTTAGAGAGGTCATTTTCCTTGATAAACTTCACTACATCAGCGAAGAGCGGATTGAGAGAAACGTATTTCTCCAGATTGTCTAAAGTATCTACTACCATAATTCTAGTTTAAGCTTTGAGATTTGAACATTTACTTTTAACTTTGAGATTTGAAAACAGAACATTGAACATTCAATATTCAACATTATAATATGTTCTTTTTCTCATTATTTAAAATATAAAGGTTCTCTATCTCGTTATTTATAATTTCTTTGTATTTTTCTAATTTTCTGAAGAGATTAGTCTTCAAATCGTTTGCCATTTTCGTAGGCTCCCTTGGCTGTAACCTGTCCGTTGCGGTCTTTTTCTACAAATCTTCCGTCACGCACATCGTTACGGTAGGTTCCTTCGAAACGCTTACCGTTTTTATCTTCTTCTATGCAAGGTCCCTGGCGCTTGCCTTTGTGATAGGCACCCTTGAATCTTCTGCCATCAGCATAATGAATCACGACATTACCATCAACTAGACCATTCTTGAACTCACCTTCAAACACGTCACCGTTCTTCTTGGTCAGTTTGCCCCTGCCGTGCTGCAGATCATCCTTCCAGTCGCCTACATAGATATCGCCATTCTTCCAGATGAAGGTACCCTGACCGGTACGCAGGCCATCCTTAAACTGTCCGTTATACTTGGCGCCCTTTGCAGAGCGGAAGATGCCTATACCCGTGCGTTCTCCCTGCACATAATCGCCTTCATAAATGTCGCCATTATGAAATTTATAGATACCCTTTCCGTCCTGGATATCATCCTTCCAGTCGCCGATATACACATCGCCATCAGCATATTTGAAAGTTCCTTTTCCTGAGCGCTGGTTGTCTAGCCACTGACCGTCATAAGTAGTTCCGTCTCCCCAGTTGAAGAAGCCGTTTCCATTCTTCATATCGTTCATCCACTGACCTTTATACTGTGCGCCATTGGCATAAGTATAAACGCCGCGTCCCTGACGCTTGTCCTTATACCAGTCGCCGTCATATTTATCACCATTATAATAGAACATGACGCCATGACCATGCTGGTAATCGCGGAACCAGAGGCCTACATATTTGTTGTTGTTCTGGAAATAGTAGGTGCCTTTACCATGCTGTTGGTCCTGCATCCACTGTCCCTCATACTTTTCGCCATCACTGAAGGTATAAACGCCATAACCTTCGCGTTTACCTTTCATATAAGAGCCTTCGTAGGTATCCCCATTCTTATAGATGGTAGTACCTTTTCCCTGCGGCTTTCCGCTCACCATTTCTCCTTTAAACTGACCTCCGTCACGGGTGATGCAAGAGCCTAGCGATATCTTCTGGGCTGAGGCATCAACCGATGCTATAGCCAAAGCCAAGGCAAGGAAAAAACACTTGCTCCGACAGGACAATTTGGTATGTTGTTTCTTATTGTATTTCATATTCTACAGTTATAGTCTGACTTATCAATCCCCAAAGTTACGGTTTTTTCCTCAAATAGCCAAATAGATTAAACAAATTTAAGGTAAAATCATGAAAATAGATTTTTATCTGAAAAAATCTGCAGCTTGATACAATAAACAAACACAATTTTCGTTTTTACGAAAATCGAGAATTAAATCACTAAAACAGTAAAATTATGATTTTAAATTGCGCCATCATAGATGAAGATCCGGAAGCTTTGCAACTTCTGGAACAGTATATAGAGAAAACTCCGACCCTGCATTTGATCGGAGCCTACAAAAGTGCGATAGATGCTGTAGACGGCATCCATCACAACCATCTCGACATACTTTTTCTCGCCATCCACATGCAGCAGATCAGTGGTCTGGAATTTGCAAAGGTTGTACCCAAGAACGTGAAGATTGTCTTCACCACCGCATTCAAAGAGTATGCCATCGAAGCCTACAAAGTGAATGCATTTGACTATCTGCTCAAGCCCATCACCTACGATGACTTTATGGGATCATGCCAGAAAGTCTTCGAAAGCTACATGCAGGACGATAACTACAACCCTATCAAGCGCGACGGTTTTCTGGTGGTAAAACGAGATTACAAATGCGTAAGAATCCCAATAGATGATATTCTGTTTGTTGACTGCGACAAAGACTACATCCGTTTCCATCTTGAGGGCAGGCCTAACATCAGAACCCTGGGCAACCTCAAACAGTTGGAAGAAAGGTTGCCAAGAGAGAAATTCAAGCGTGTACACCGTTCGTTCCTTGCCAACATGACAAAGTTTGATACGGTAGACCAGCAGCACATTACCTATGGCGACCAGAGCATTCCGATATCAGAAACCTACTTTGAATTTATCAAGAAATATCTGGAAGACCATTCTCTATGATGGTCTTCCAAATCATTTTATCCTACCTTTCTTATAATATCTGCAAGGGTGATGATATTAGGATAGAAGCTCCATGTGCCAACAGGAAATCGTGATCTCTGAATCCCCAAAGAACAGAGATACAAGGCATTCCACTGTTCTTTGCCGTCATCACATCCACGTCGCTGTCGCCGATATATACCGCCCTTTCTCTATCCGCATGCAGCTGTCGTAAGGCTTCGTTTACGGTATCTGGAGCCGGTTTTTTCTTGATATTCTCCCGCTCTCCTATCGCCACATCTACCAGGTCGCCGAAGAAATGGCGGCAGATTTCCTGGGTAGCTGCATAAAATTTGTTGCTTACCACCGCAATGTTCTTTCCCCTATTTTTCAGTTCCTCCAGCATCTCCATCACGTCCGGATAAGGTTTCGTATTATCCATATTGTGCACCATATAATGCTGGCGGAAATCCTGCAGGGTTTTCTCAAACTTCTCATTCTCCAATCCTCTTGGCACGGCACGTTCCATCAGTTTCTTCACCCCGTTTCCTACAAACATGCGTACCTCCTCCAGCGTACGTTCAGGCATCCCGTTCAGTTTCAGCGCATAATTGCAGCTTGCAGCCAGGTCGTGGAGAGAAGAAATCAGGGTTCCGTCAAGATCGAAGATATAGGTATCGAAATTGAACTGGGCATGAACCGGAACCCTCTTGATGCGGAACTCACCGCCGTGTAGCACATAAACGTCCTGATGGTATACACGGATTTCACCCTGAGGAGTTCCCTGTCCACCAGCCTGTTCATTACCCGAAATGCCAAAGATTCTGTTATCCCCAAATTCCCATCTCTTCAGTTTCTGGGTCTGTGCATCAATCACCACATATTTATATTCTATCGGCTCATCGATAGCCTGCACATTCACAGAGATTTCCCAGTCCTTGCCATGATTGTTCTGCATCTTCAAGAAATGAGCCGGATTCCATTTGCCCAGCGTAGGATGATTTCCCAACAGAGCTACAGCCTCACCCTCATAGAGTTTCGGGGCATGAATCTTGAAGATGATAGTACGGTCGAAGAGAGGCAGACGCGCTGGCTTGACATCAGTAAACTTTACCTGCTGCAATACGAAGGCATTTTTTTCCACGTAAGGATTATCCTCCTCCAGCCAATAGTCCTGAAAATAGAAATTCTTACTCTCATCAAAAACATATTGGCGGGCAGAAGCGAGCGATTCCCTACGCAGCACCTTTCCCTCAGCATCTTTCACACAGTAGCAGTACGCCACAGCTACGAAAGGGTGATGACGGTTCTGCCTTGACGCCATTTCCACCTCCCAGTGATAACCGTCCCGGGTGGTCATCGGCAAGTCCATCGTATCTTGATAGCCGTCAGCGGCGGCAAAAGTTAATTCTACATGCAGGGCATGACCCCACTTGGCAGCATACGCTATCGAAAACTTCATTTTCATAATCCTTTTATAATAATGTGCCCGAAAGCACCGATACACATGTTGATTCTCAATGTCAAGTGCAAAGGTAACAAAAAAGCAGACACAACGGATAAAGAAAGATGACAATTAACCTATTTTAAATTCCTATACTTTGCTATTTCCTATTTTTACTGTACTTTTGCACCCGAAAAATAACAAACAAGAAGAATATGAAAAAGAAAAAATCATTTTCTAAGCTCTATCTGTATGGTGCTATAGGCTGCATCGCAGTCATCGCCATCGTGGGCTACATCTACTGTTTCTCTTCCTTCTCGAAGAGCAGCAACACCGAGTATGTTTACATCGACAGCGATGATAACATCGACTCTGTATACAACAAGCTCCGCCCGTTTGCCAAGAGCATTCCGTTTCAGGCATTCAAGACCCTGACCCTCCATTCCGGCTATGCCGATCATATCCGCACCGGCAGATACGCCATTGCTCCGGGCGATGGTGCCCTCAAGACATGGCGCCACATGAAGAACGGTTTGCAGGAACCGGTTAGCCTTACCATCCCTTCGGTCCGCACGCTCGACAAACTCTCTGATGAGATTGGCAAGAAGATGATGTTTGGCAGCAACGACCTCTACCATGCCCTGCGCGACGAGAGCGTCTGTCAGAAGTACGGTTACGATACTGCCACCATCGCCTGCATGTTCGTACCTAACACCTACGATCTCTACTGGAACATCTCGGTAGATAAATTTCTGGAACGCATGAAGAAAGAAAGCGACAAGTTCTGGAACTTTGAGCGTACCGAAAAGGCAAAGGCTATGAAGCTGACACCGGTTGAGATCATCACCCTTGCCAGCATCGTGGACGAAGAAACAGCGAACAACGGCGAGAAACCGATGATAGCCGGCATGTATTATAACCGTCTGATGCTTCGCAATGCCGAATATCCAGAGGGAATGCCATTGCAGGCCGATCCTACCATTAAATATGCCTGGCAGCGATTCGACCTCAAGCGCATCTACAACAACCTCCTGTCTATCAAGAGCCCGTATAATACCTACAAGAACCCAGGTTTGCCACCGGGGCCTATCCGTATTCCGAGCGTAGCAGGTATCGATGCCGTCCTCAACCATGTGCATCACGATTACCTCTACATGTGTGCCAAGGAGGATTTCAGCGGCACTCATAATTTTGCCCGCACTTACGATGAGCACCTGCAGAATGCAGCCAAATATTCTAAGGCACTCAACGAAAGAGGTATCAAGTAAGATAAGGAAACAAGAAAGGTAAAAATGAGTCAGAAAACTTGCAAAGCGTTAGTGATTTTACAAGTTTTCTGACTTTTTATTTGGTAGTCTAACAAAATAGTTGTAAATTTGCAGCCGAAAACTTACCAATTTAAAATAAGGAATAAATACATGAACAGAACGATTATTACAGTAGTGGGCAAGGATACCGTTGGTATCATCGCCAAGGTATGTACCTATTTGGCAGAGAACAGTATCAACATCTTGGATATCTCTCAGACCATCGTACAGGAGTATTTCAACATGATGATGATCGTAGACATGGGCAAGATGCAGAAAACTTTCGAGGAAGTAGCCGATGAACTCACCAATGTTGGTAAGGCTATGGGCGTGCAGATCAAATGCCAGCGCGAGGAAATTTTCAATATGATGCACAGAATTTAAAAAGCAAACAATATGATCAATATATCTGAGGTTATCGAAACCAATAAGATGATAGAGCAGGAGAATTTCGATGTGCGTACCATCACCATGGGTATCAACCTTTTGGATTGCGCATCTACCGATCTCGATGAGCTCTGTCAGAACATTCATAATAAGATTACACGTCTGGCAAAGAACCTGGTGAAGACCGGCGAAGAAATCTCCAAGGAGTTTGGTGTGCCTATCGTCAACAAGCGTATCTCCATCACTCCTATCTCACTGGTAGGCGGTTCTGCCTGCAAGACTACCGACGATTACGTGAAGATTGCCAAGACCCTCGACCAGTGTGCCAAGGAGCTCGGTGTCAACTTTCTGGGCGGCTATTCTGCCATCGTAAGCAAGGGTATGAGCAAGAGCGATGAGCTCCTTATCCGTTCTATCCCTCAGGCGATGGCACAGACCGATTTTGTCTGCAGTTCTGTCAATGTGGGTTCTACCAAGACCGGTATCAACATGGATGCTGTCCGCCTGATGGGCGAAATCGTAAAGGATACAGCCGAAGCAACCAAGGACAGAGGTTCTCTGGGTTGCGCCAAGCTCGTTGTTCTCTGCAATGCGCCAGACGACAATCCGTTCATGGCTGGTGCCTTCCATGGTGTTTCTGAGGCCGATGCGGTAGTGAGTGTCGGTGTCAGCGGTCCTGGCGTTGTAAAGTATGCATTGGAGAAGGTAAAGGGCGAAAGCTTCGAGGTTCTTTGCGAAACCATCAAGCGCACCGCCTTCAAGATTACCCGTGTAGGTCAGTTGGTAGCCAAGGAGGCTTCACGCCGTCTGAACGTACCTTTCGGCATCATCGATCTTTCATTGGCTCCTACCCCAGCTATCGGTGATAGTGTAGCCGATATTCTCGAGCTCATCGGTCTTGAGCATGCCGGTGCTCCTGGTACCACAGCAGCTCTTGCACTCCTGAACGACCAGGTTAAGAAGGGCGGTATCATGGCTTCTTCTTATGTAGGTGGTTTGAGCGGTGCCTTCATCCCTGTCAGCGAAGACCAGGGCATGATTAACGCTGTAGAGGCAGGTGCGCTTACCATTGAGAAACTGGAAGCGATGACCTGTGTCTGCTCAGTAGGTTTGGATATGATTGCCATCCCTGGCGATACTCCAGCCACCACCATTTCCGGTGTCATTGCCGACGAGGCTGCCATCGGTATGGTTAACCAGAAGACTACCGCCGTACGTATCATCCCTGTTGTGGGCATGAAGGTAGGCGACAATGTAGATTTTGGCGGTTTGCTCGGTCATGCTCCAATCATGCCTGTAAACCCATTCTGTTGCGAGGCATTCGTAAACCGTGCCGGTCGTATTCCGGCTCCAATCCACAGTTTCAAGAATTAAACTGTTTTGATTCAAAATACCAATCCCCCATCCTGCTTTCTCAAGCGGGCTGGGGGATTTTTTCATTGTATAATCACTTATCTATCTTCTAAAGCGGTTCATCATGGCAAAACATAGGTAGATAGATACTCAGAAACATCAACTACAGATATTTAAATCCAATCCTTAAATAAGACGGAAGCTCCCCCAAAAGTCAAAAGAATCGGGAAAAATAAAGGGTGAGACTTCTCCCACCCTTTATCTGATATTATAAAAAAAGTTTGTCTAAAGTAAATTACAAACGTTTAAAGTTTTTTCAGCTCTTCTTTCCATGCAGAATAAGCCTCGAGATAAGCAGAACGGTTAGCCTCATCAGGATCTATGACTGCAAGTTTCTTCAATGAAGCAAAAGCCTCATTATGATCCTTATAGATACCGGCACCAATACCAGCACCCTTAGCAGCACCTGCACTACCATCTGTCTCATAAAGTTCGATAGTAGCACCACTCACACCCGCCAAGGTATCTCGGAACAACGGACTGAGGAACATATTAGCCTTACCTGCATGAATATTCTTGATATCCATACCCATTTGCTGCATGATTTCCATTCCATAGCAGAAACTGAAGACGATACCCTCTTGTGCTGCACGAACAATATGAGCACGATTATGCTTATTAAAGCTGATGCCACGAATAGAACAACCAACTTCCTTATTCTCTAATACACGCTCAGCTCCATTACCAAATGGGATAATCTTAACACCATCACTACCTATTGGCACAGAAGCTGCAAGATCATTCATATCCGCATAGCTTACATCTGGAGTGATATTTCGATGAACCCAAGCATTCAAGATACCAGTTCCATTGATACACAACAATACACCAAGACGGTCAAGGTCTGTAGTATAATTAGCATGAGCAAAAGTATTGACACGGCTCTTTGGATCATAGTTAACATCACCCAATACACCATATACAACTCCTGATGTACCTGCAGTACTTGCAATTTCACCCGGATTGAACACATTCAGACTCACAGCATTATTAGGCTGGTCACCCGCACGATAAGATATTGGTGTACCTTCTTTCAGACCAAGTTCTTCAGCTGCCGCTTTACTTACTACACTCTGTACAGAGAAAGTAGGAACAATATCAGCCAGAATGCTTTCATCGAAGCCAAAGTAATCAAGCAGGAATTTAGCAGGCTTTTTCTGGTTGAAGTCCCACATCATACCTTCAGAAAGACCACTGATAGTAGTCTTAACTTCACCTGAAAGTTTCATTGCCAGATAATCACCAGGAAGCATAATCTTATCAATCTTATCAAACAGTTCCGGTTCATTATCCTTTACCCAAGCAAGTTTAGATGCAGTAAAGTTTCCAGGAGAATTGAGCAGATTCCGCAAGCAGAAGTCCTCACCTAAATCATGAAAAGCCTTCTCGCCATAAGGTACGGCACGAGAGTCGCACCAGATGATACTAGGACGCAAAACTTGCTGATTCTTATCAACACAAACCAAGCCATGCATCTGGTACGAGATACCAATAGCAAGGATATCTTCACCCTTGGCACCAGATTCTGCCATGATTTTCCTGAGCGCCAGCTTAGCATTATCCCACCACATCTGAGGATCCTGCTCTGCCCAACCGGTCTTTACAGCCATAATGGGTGCTTCATGATCCGGATAGAATGCAGAAGCTACGATTTCTCCATTGTCAACATCAGTAAGCGAAGCCTTTACAGAACTTGAGCCTACGTCAAAACCTAATAAATATCTACTAGCCATAGTTTATTCGTTTATATGTTTATTGTTTAACTTTTATTTTTTTTTATAAAGTCTACATATATTATACGAACATACTACAACATTCCCCTCATAAAAAAAATAATTTAGAACATATTCTCATCAAAAAGACTTTGAGGAGTACTATTGTCAGCCTTGTCCTCCTCTTCATTACTATTTTCTAATACAGAAGAAGAAAAATTGAGCATCAGTTGCTGTACGGCCTTTGAATCAAAATTAACATGATATACACCATACCCCTTACCTTTTTCTATAAGCGAGTGTGGGTCTTTAGCGCATCTGGTGAGATATTGCGTAACATAGCTATGAACATCCCTGTAATTCAGAGGTGTAAAAATCGAATTACAGGAATTATATACATGACGAGCTATTTTTTCTACTTTCAACCCTTTTGCACCCGCAGCCAAAAGAACATTGAATATCTCCTGATCAAGTTTCATATAATTATCATAACATTCGTCCTCTTTCAAGAGAGAAGACACAAAAAGAAAAAACCGCGGTTACTCACTAACAAGCAACCGCGGCTCTTTGAAAAATAAACCTTATTTAAGCGAGAGCAACCTTGTTGTCCTCATCCTTAATCTTACCCTCTTTGAAGAGCCAACCGATACCAAGGATTACCTCCTCTGTACTGATCTTAGCAGCCCTAGCAATTTCTGCTACTGTGAGAGCCTTTTCTGAAGCTGCCAATGCCTGATATACATCACCAGCTCTAAAACCTGCGTTCTCTGCGTTCAAGTAAAGAACGTCCTTCTTTGCTGCAGGAGCCTTCTTTGCTACTGGAGCCTTTTTTGCTGCTGGCTTCTTTGCAGCAGTCTTAGTTGTCGCTTTCTTTTCTACCATGTTTTAAGAATTTTATGATTCTATTGAGCCTCATTTCGTCAGCTCAACCTTAATATCTGCTGCAAATTTATAACTTTTATTTCGAAATAGTGTTAGAAAAATAGAAAAAACTACTACTTATAAACAAAAGTGCTGCATTTCTTGATTTACGTCAAGAAGCGCAGCACTTTATTTACTAAAAATCAATTACTTATTATAAATCATTGAATTTTTCTCAAGGCATTTTACGCATACTCTTTTATGGAGTGAATACCTTCGTTTCTCTATTTTTATTCAGCCTTCAAATCAAGTTTGATTTCCAATTCATCCAACTGCTTAGGGTCAAGTTCAGAAGGAGCATCGAGCATAACATCACGACCTGAGTTGTTCTTTGGGAAGGCAATACAATCGCGAATACTGTCGAGACCAGCCATAATGCTGACGAAACGGTCCAAACCGAAAGCAAGACCTGCGTGAGGTGGTGCACCATACTTGAAAGCATTCATCAAGAAACCGAACTGGGCCTCAGCACGCTCTGGAGTAAAGCCGAGAACCTCGAACATCTTCTCCTGCAACTGAGTATCATGGATACGGAGAGAACCTCCACCTACTTCGATACCATTGCAAACAAAGTCGTATGCCTTGGCACGAACCTGCTCAGGATGCTCATCGAGCAATGGGATATCATCAGGATTTGGCATAGTGAATGGATGGTGCGTAGCCATCAGGCGCTGCTCCTCATCGCTCCACTCAAAGAGAGGGAAGTCAATAATCCAAAGACACTTGAATACGTTCTTATCACGAAGACCAAGACGGTCACCCATTTCCAAACGCAAAGAGCAAAGCTGAATGCGTGTCTTGTTAGCATTATCACCGCTCAAAATCAAAACGAGGTCACCATCCTTGGCTCCCATTACGGTCTTGATTTCAGCAAGTTCCTCTGGAGAATAGAACTTATCTATGCTACTCTTTACGGTACCATCAGCATTATACTTGATATATACCAATCCTTTGGCACCGACCTGAGGACGCTTAACAAAATCGGTCAATTCGTTCAACTGCTTACGGCTATAATCAGCACAACCTGGAACACAGATACCGCCAATATACTTAGCCTCATCGAATACAGAGAAATTACCCTTACCTGTGAAAGCATCTTTCAACTCAACAAATTCCATACCGAAGCGCAAGTCTGGCTTATCGCTACCGAAACGGCGCATAGCATCGTGCCAGGTCATCTGCTCCAACTTAGGAAGTTCTACACCACGAATCTCCTTAAACAAATGGCGAGCCATTTCCTCGAAAAGGTTGATGACATCATCCTGATCAACAAAACTCATTTCACAGTCAATCTGTGTAAACTCTGGCTGACGGTCAGCACGAAGATCCTCATCACGGAAGCACTTGGCAATCTGGAAATAGCGGTCGAAGCCAGCAACCATCAAGAGCTGCTTTAAAGTCTGAGGACTCTGTGGAAGAGCGTAGAACTGACCTGGATTCATACGGGAAGGAACAACAAAGTCGCGGGCTCCCTCTGGTGTACTACCAATAAGTATAGGAGTTTCAACCTCCATGAAGTTCTGTGCATCGAGGAAGTTACGAATCAAGATGCACATACGATGACGCAACTCCAAATTCTTGCGCACAGCTGGACGACGCAAATCAAGATAACGATACTTCATTCGGATATCATCACCACCATCAGTATTATCTTCGATAGTGAAAGGAGGAGTCTGACTCTGAGAGAGCACATTGAGTTCCTTCACCAGGATTTCGATGTCACCAGTATCCATTTTAGGATTCTTGCTCTGTCGTTCACTTACTACACCCTTTATTTGAATGCAGCATTCACGACCTAGCTTGTTAGCTGCATCACACAAGTCTTTGTTATCAGCCTCGTTGAAGACCAACTGTGTGATACCATAACGGTCGCGCAAATCGACGAATGTCATACCACCCATCTTTCTTGAGCGTTGTACCCAACCGGCAAGTGTCACTTCCTTGCCGGCATCAGAGAGACGTAACTCTCCACACGTATTACTTCTGTACATACCTTATTATATTATATTATTATTTTCCAAAGTGCAAAAGTACAACAAATAACGGAAAGGACAAAATAAAATCGCGAAAATATTATTAAAAATATCTTCGCGACCTTATTAATGTGACCAAAAGTCACATAAATACATATTAAATAGTTTTATCTCTACTTTTTTAGAGATTTATTTCTTCATCCGTCTGAATGCCTGCCGATGGAACCGTTCCTCTGCCTTGATGACACTGAACACCTTATTAGGTGGCAAGATGGTCATAAATATAGAATGATACTCTTGCTGCAACTGTTTCAACTGAATATCCAACTCATCCTGTCTTCTGATAGCTTCGGCACATGCCTCATTATCATTCGGATTCACATGACGGAATCGGCGCATTTCATCGAATATCATACGCATTTTCTTACCCATCTGTCTATATACCGGGAAGAATTTAGCAGCTTCTCTCGGCGTAAGACAGGCATTAGTCGTAATAAACTGTTCTAATTCTGCCTGAAACCTTTTAGGATCAAATCCATTATGATGTTTTCTACCCTGAGGCTGTGAAGCAAGTGAAACCAGGCTAATCATCAGCATAGCTAAAAGCGCAAGAAACCTATGTTGCATTATCTTTCTCATACCTTATCTTTTTTTTATCTTTATCTGTAGACAAAAAGAAATACCAACCATTAATTTTCTGCAATCAGCGATGCATAGATAGTTTCATTATCCATCATCGTATAATCAGCCATCTCATTAAAAGTAGCATCTTCATTATTATTCACAGCAGCTTTCTGAACCATATGGTCCACATGTGCCATAGCAGGCTTACTGCTTCCCGTATATTTCAGCGCCAGTACCGAACCACCTCCCATCACAGCCAAAACAGCAACAGCCGCCGCAATCTTTCGAATCGGCATACGCTGCCATAAGCTAGGCTGCATGTGAATGATGCGGGGTTCCTGCTCCGGCAAATTTGCCATCACCCTATCCGTCAGCTGGTCGAAATAACCAGCCGGCACCTGGAAATGGTTTTTCTTACCAAAACGGCTATTCAATATATTGTCTTCTTTTAACATATTCCTCATTCCTTTCTTTTATACTTTATTAAATAGACGAAAACTAACCGAAAAGGTTTAATCCTTACGATTGAAAAAATCGGTTATTTTTTTCACAGCAAGATGATAGGATGCCTTCAAAGCTCCTTCACTTGTTGACAGCACCTTACTCATCTCTGAATATTTCATATTATCATAATATTTTAGAGTGAAAACTGTGCGCTGAACATCGGGCAGCTGGGCTACAGCCTCTTGCAATTCTGCCTGAATCTGGTCTCCATCAAAATAATCGTCTGCCAGAAGACGAGAAGCCAAGCCCGGCTCGTCTTCGGTACTGACATTTACCATCTGCTTCTTGCGTCTCAAGAAATCAAGCGCTTCGTTAATTGCTATACGGTAAAGCCATGTTGAGAGCGAAGACTTTCCCTGAAACGAATCCAGATTGGTCCAAGCCTTAACAAAGGCATTCTGCAACACATCATCAGCATCATCATGATCTAAAACAATATGGCGAACCTTCCAATACAACGGCTCGCTATACTGACTTACCAGTACAGCAAAGCCTTCGCGTTGGGTCTTAGGATCCCTAATCATCGCCAAGAGTTCTTTATCGTTTATCATTGCTTTTACAAATGTGTTGTTTATAGATATTTTCTCAACATATCGAATATTATCGCATCAAATCCATACACATCAGAATAATCAGCTATTCTGCCTCCTGCTAACGGATAGAGTGTATAATAGGTTATGAAGAGAGGAACTTGAGGATTAACCTTTACGTTATTCACAACAAGTTTTTTATTGGCTAGCGAATCTGCTGTCATCGAATAGTATATCTTTTCCTTCAGTTTCTCGTTTTTGTCAGCCAATAGAAAGACAGCGAAATCGTACGGTTTTTCTATTCTGATACATCCATGCGATACTCCTCTATCCTCTTGTCCAAACACGCCCTTACTGTTAGTATCATGCAGGAAGACCGAGAAATTATTATCAAAACGGAAGATGATTCTTCCCAGAGCATTCCCCTTTCCGCCCCGCTGGGCGATGCCATAAGCACCAGAAATAAGCATAGATCGAGTTACTCTGTCTAAGTCAACCTCCTTACCTGTTGCCACTTCCCTTACATAGTAGTTACGCGCGCGAAAATAGCCATGATTCCCCACCCGGTGTATCATATCATGGAGAACGATACTACGGGGAACAAACCATTGAGGATTCAACTCCATACGTTTGATATGACTGTTCAATATCGGGGTTTTGGTTTTACTGGCTCCACATCCTATGCGCATCGAGAGCGTATCCTGATGATCAATAGCCAACAGATGGAACGATGGTATATTGACAACCACATATTTTTCGTGTTGCCAGGGATTATCATACTGTCTCCAGCGGCAACGTTCCATGTTGCAGAGAATTTTGATTCTCATCGCCTTGCCCAGTCCTCCAGCCTTCAATTTCTCCAGCAGTTGATAATAGAAAGGATTCTTAGGCTGTACTTCTTTCAGGAAGGAAGCCACCGAGTCGCATCTAACCATTTGCATAGCCTTCTGATAGAACGCATCATCTGCATGAGCCATTTTTACATCAAACAGACCTCTGAACCTAACGGGTCTCTTGCTACTATCATAAGGATTGGGAGCAAGAGTATCTAAACGATTGAAAACAAAACTAGGATTCATAAATCCAAAGTTCTGCCCCATCGTATATCTGAAGTAAGCTTTGGTCAAGCGATACTCCAGTCGGGCTATCACTTGATTTATCTGATTATCAGCTGAATCTAGATTTAAATCTCGTAACCTGTCAATATCTCGGGCAATAGCATCCACATAGAACCGACGTTTATCAAATCCCATATCCGCTACAGTACGCAGGCAAGTCACCAGGGAGTCAGCCTGACTATTTACCCCATGACGTGTAATCCAAAGCAGACTACCTTTATTCTGGTAATATCGACGGGTATGCAAATCAGCAGCATGTCGGTCTTTATCATTTCGCATGATACTATCCAACAGATTTCTTATAACCTTTGAATTAATAGCATAAGCCGAAGAACGAGAGTTTTTGAACTCATCTAACGATAACTGAAAATTGCTGTTTGGTACTTTGTCGTGGCAAGAACAAAACATCAAACAGCAAAAAATGATAAGTAACGAAGTATGAAAGAGCTTCACTTTCTGATTAAAGTTAAACGGCATTCTTAGGCCTCTATGGTACTATTAATGCTTTACGCAAATTTTGCGCGTAAAGGTATTCCCCACCTTTACAATATAGATACCATCAGCCAATGGCAAGTTTACGCGCTTGTCATTACCTTCTATGCTGAAGGTCTTGATAGTAACCCCTGCCACATTATATATTCTCACCACTTGCCCGCTAGCGCCGGTGATATGCATCACGCCCCCAGCATAGTTCAAGTTGATATCTGCCACATCAAGGTCTGCCCATTCTATGTTTCCCTCGTTGGCCATAGCATCCGAAGGAACAGAAAGTGCTAACATTGCAATTGTTAATATTGAAAGTAAAGTCCGTTTCATATATTTTCAAGTTTCGTTAAACCAATAGTTCTTTCTGCAAAGATATATAAAAAAAAGGAAACTTACCGTCTTCCCGACGATAAGTTTCCCAAAAATTAGCTTTTTTAACCTTTCAGAGGAAAAAAGAAGCCAATTCACATTATTTTCTAAAACAACCAACACTTTACATGATGCCATCAGCGCGAAGTTTCTGCTGCCATTTCCAAGCAGAAGCCAACACATCTTCAAGCTTAGCCTCAGCCTTCCAGCCGAGTACCTTGTTCGCCTTGGTGCAATCACCCCAAATTTTCTCAATATCGCCCTCTCTTCGTGGACCATACTTCCAATTCAGTTTCACACCTGTAGCTTTTTCAAAAGTCTCAACAATTTCGAGAGTTGAGTTTCCATTACCTGTACCGATATTGAAATATTCGATAGGCTCAGTCTCCTTATCAAGAACACGTGCCATAGCAGCTACATGTGCCTTAGCCAAGTCTACAACATAAATATAGTCGCGGATACAGGTTCCATCAGGAGTATCATAATCATTACCAAAGATAGTGAGTTCCTTGCGGATACCCATAGCTGTCTGAGTAACGTATGGAATCAGATTGTTTGGCACACCATTTGGCAACTCACCAATCTCAGCAGAAGGATGTGCACCTATAGGATTGAAATATCTCAATACAATGCTCTTGATGGCTGCACCACTATGGATATAATCAGCTATGATCTGCTCATTAATCTCCTTAGTATTACCATAAGGTGAAGTAGCCTTCTGATGAGGAGCCTCTTCTGTTACAGGCAAATTCTCAGGCTTCGGCTGACCATAAACGGTACAAGAAGAAGAGAAGATGATACCCTTTACCTGATACTTTGGCATAAGTTCCAGGAGATTGATGAGCGATACGATATTGTTGCGATAATACAACAATGGTTTCTGTACGCTCTCGCCTACTGCCTTACTTGCAGCAAAGTGAATGATACCCTTAATATCAGGATATTTCTGGAATACAGCCTCGGTAGCAGCCTTGTCGCGCAAGTCAACCTGTTCAAAAGCAGGGCGGATACCAGTAATCTTTTCGATACCATCGAGTACTTCAATCTTTGAGTTTGAGAGATCATCTACGATAACAACATTGTAGCCTGCCTGCTGCAACTCTACTGTAGTATGGCTACCTATGAAGCCTGTACCACCAGTAACAAGAATAGTTTGTTTCATAATCAAATCTAGTTAGTTTGAAGAATTATTATATTTCTTCTGCAAAAGTACTGCAAAAATCTGAAAAAACAGAAAGATTTTTCAAAAATATACTTTTTTCCTTTGTTTTATCTATTATTTATACTATCTTTGCAAAAGATAAATCGTAAAAAGGCTCTAAGAAAATGGAAAAAAACATGAAACATTATAATATAGAACAAGACATGAGATATTTGCAGTTGCTCTCTCAGTCGTTCCCTACTATAGCAGAGGCGAGCACCGAGATTATCAACCTGCAAGCCATCCTCAACCTGCCAAAGGGTACCGAGCATTTCCTTGCCGACATCCATGGTGAGTATGAGGCCTTCCTGCATGTACTGAAAAATGCATCAGGAAATATCAAGCGTAAGGTGAACGAACTCTTTGGCAATACCCTTCGCGAACAGGAGAAGCGAGAACTCTGCTCTCTTATTTACTATCCTGAGCAGAAACTGGAACTCGTCAAGCAGAACGAACCTGACATCAACGACTGGTATCACATCACCCTGCACCAGTTGGTGGCTGTATGCCGTGATGTTTCCAGCAAATATACCCGAAGCAAGGTGCGCAAATCGCTGCCATGCGATTTCTCGTATATTATCCAGGAGCTTTTGCACGAGCACACCGAAGATCATGACAAGACAGCCTATGTCAATGTTATTGTTGATACGATTATCAGCACAGGCAGAGCCGATGATTTCATCATCGCTATAGCCAACGTCATCCAGCGCCTGGCTATCGACCAGCTCCATATTCTGGGCGATATCTACGATAGAGGTCCAGGAGCCCACATCATCTTGGACAAGATGCGCCGCTACCACAGTTGGGACATCCAGTGGGGTAATCACGATGTACTATGGATGGGAGCAGCTGCCGGCAATGATGCCTGCATCTGTAATGTGATCCGTCTCTCCCTGCGATACGCCAACCTCTCGACATTGGAAGAAGGCTATGGCATCAACCTCGTACCACTCGCTACTTTTGCGATGGAAACCTACAAGGAGGATGATTGCAAAGAATTTCTGCCTAAGCTCAGCGGAGGTGCAGCAGCAATGGATGAAAAGACTCAGCGGCTCACCTCTCAGATGCACAAGGCTATAGCTGTCATCCAGTTTAAATTAGAGAGCCAGCTTTTCAAGAAGCATCCGGAATGGAAGATGAAAGACCGCTGTCTTTTTGACCATATTGATTACAGGAAAGGCAAGGTAGAGATTGACGGAAAAGAGTATGACATGACCTCATGCCACTTCCCTACCATCGATCCGGACAATCCGGACAAACTATCTGAAGAAGAGGAAATTCTGATTCAGAAACTGCATCATTCGTTTATGGTCTGCGAGAAGCTGCACAAGCATATCAAGGTTATGCTGCAGCATGGTTGCATGTACGCTATCTTCAACAACAACCTGCTTTTCCATGCTTCCTGCCCGCTCAACGAAGATGGTTCATTAAAAGAGGTAGAAATATATCCTGGCAAGAAATTCAGCGGCAGAGCCCTGATGCATCATACGGGCATGCAGATACGCACAGCTTTCCAATCAGATTCTGATCCGAATGAAAAGGAATATGCCATAGATTATTTCATCTACCTATGGTGCGGTCCTGACAGTCCGCTCTTCGACAAGAGTAAGATGGCCACCTTCGAGCGCTATTTCATTACCGATAAGGAGACTCATAAAGAAGAGAAGGGATACTACTTCCTGTTGCGCGATAACGAACAGGTTATCGATCATATTATGGATGAGTTTGGGGTAACCGGTCCTAACCGCCATATCATCAATGGGCACGTGCCCGTTCGCACAACCAAGGGCGAGAACCCTATCAAGGCAAACGGCAAGCTGATGGTTATCGATGGAGGTTTCTCTAAAGCCTACCACAACGAGACTGGCATTGCCGGCTACACCTTAGTATATCACTCCCGCGGATTTCAGCTGGTCCAGCACGAGCCATTTACGAGTATGGAAGATGCCATCAAGCAAGGTACCGACATCAAGAGTACCACACAGATTGTAGAAATGTCGAACCGCCGAATGCTGGTAGCCGACACAGATATAGGTTGCGAACTCCGTAAGCAGATAGAAGACCTGAAGGAGCTTCTCTATGCTTACCGACATGGTTTCATCAAGGAATCAGAAAGGAAGAAGTAAAAGAGGGTGTGTCATAAGTCCTGATTATGGCAGCCGAGGACGGGCTGAAAGCCCAAAAGCTCCTAGCCCAGGGCAGCGCCCTGGGTAATGTTGGTAAAAACGAAGTCGCCCTGAA